>Ga0123336_10002837_pt1 | contig 14871 bp, 10 predicted proteins | sample SSSSmetaG_FD_96466 | JGI IMG/M metagenome (GOLD analysis project Ga0123336, IMG submission 96466) | Glacier valley bacterial and archeal communities from Borup Fiord, Nunavut, Canada, to study Microbial Dark Matter (Phase II) - ​SSSS metaG | ecosystem: Environmental > Aquatic > Freshwater > Ice... | reverse complement strand
TGGCTTTGGCGCCGCCGCGATGGCCCGTACCGAAGCCACCTAGGCTCGTCGGTGAGCCATCGACGATGGCGTGGTAGTCGACGTCCAGCCGGGCGCGCAGCGTCGGGCGGGCATAGAGGCTGGCGCCGACTTCGTCGCGTGACTCCTGTGAGAAGACCGACAAGATCGAGTTTCGCGGCAGGAAGAGATCGGGCGCGGTGCGGCGATAGTCGGCGCGCAGGGAGAGCTTGCGGATGGGCTGCCAGTTGATGGCCAGGTCCCCTTCGGCGAGACGCCATTCGACGGTGCTGAGCAGCGCGTAGGCCGTCAGCGCCACCGTCGAGTGCGCCTGCCAGCGCGCGTCGGCGCCGAGATCCTGGCGCGCCAGACGGCCACCGTCGAGAACCTCGACGAACGACAGGCCAAAGTCGCTGTCGTGACCGAGCCGAAACGACAGCCGCCCGCCGGCGGCGACGTCGCCGAGCCGCGTGCCGAAGCGCGGCGTGACCGGGGCTCCGCCCCAGGCGTTGAGGTGAATGCCGCGAAAGATCCGCAAGGTCAGCGACGCACCGTCGAGCTGCATGGCACGCGCGGCGCCGCTCCACACCATCTGTCGCCCGAGCTGTACGCGTACCCGGCGATCGAAGAGCGAACCGTCGACGACACCGACGTCGAGATCGCCACTGGCCAGTCCACTCCGAGGGTCGCCGAGCGCGAGCTCGCCCCAGCCGGACACGTTGATGCGTAGATCATCGAGCCAGCGCGTCTTGACGCCGCTGACGCTGAGCGTGAGCAGCTGGTAGATGGGCACCACGGTGTACACTTTGCCGTCGCGCGGATCTTGCCGGCCGGCCACCAGCGTGGTGACCGTCGCGTCGAAGGTTTCGGCCGCCGCCGGCAACGCCGTCAGCAACACCGACAAGACCAGCGCGCTACGGCCCATCGATGATCCCATTCAGGTGTGTGAGCGGATCGATCGAGCCCTGTGCGTCGACGGTGCGGTGGCAGCGGTGGCAGTCGGACAGCGTCATGGTCGGCGTGTGCGCCGCATCGGCAGGCGGGATGCCGTGGCAGGAGCCGCAGGCCGCGCTGCCGGTCCAGGTCGGGCGGCGATTGACCGTCGCTGCGGTGTCGGCGACGAGGAGCTTGCCGCCGCCATGGCAATAGACGTCGCTGCAGGTCGCGGTCGGGCGATCCCAGGTTGGGCTGGCCTGGTTGGTGCGTGCCAGCGTCGAGGAGCCAGCCGGGAAGACCTCGGCCTGCGCGTGGTCGATGTGGCCCACCGACGAGACAGCGGTCGGTAGCAGATGGCAGGCGACGCAGCCAAGCGGCTGACTGAGGCGGTGGCTGGCCGTGGTGTGTGCGGCATGGGCGCCGCCCGGTGTCGGGTGGCAGGCGAGACAGGTCCCGCTGTCGTCGCCGAGGCTGAGCTTGCCGTCCACGTGCAGCGACGCGTTCACTACCACGCCCGTCACGTCGACCACACGGCCATGGCACTCCGAGCAGCGCGGGTTGGCGTGACTCTTCGGCGGTAGACCGTGGCACGAGCCGCAGTTGCCGTCGCTGGCGCTGCCCCAAGCCGGCCGCGTGGTGCGCGCCGCGGGATCGGCCAGCGTGGCGCCATGACAGTAGCTTCCTTCGCAACGCATGCCGTCGTAGGCGGGGCTTGCGCCAGCAGTGTGAGCCAGCGCGCCGAGGGTGACGGTGGCCTTGCCGATCACGCTGCCGTCCATGGCAAAGAGATGGCCGGGATCGGTCCAGGTGGTCGGCGTGAGGTGGCACTCGCTGCAAGCGAAGCGCTGGTGTCCGAGGTGAGACCCCGTCGCTGGCGGTTGGGCGTGACAGGTGCTGCAAGAGGTCGGGCCCTGCTTGTGGCAGCCAAGGCAGGTCTTCTCGGAAATGCCGCCCGAGAAATCAGCGCCGTGACAGCTGGCACAGGCACCGAGATTCCAGGCCGTGGCGACGATGAGCCCGGCATGAAAATCGGGACTGGCCGGATCGGCGATGCCCGGTGGGTGCACGGTGGCGCAGGCGGCTTCGCTGGCGCAGCGACGGGTCTCGTCGACCGGACGCACCGTCGAGCAGCCGACCGCAGCGCCAGCTGCACACACCCACACCGCCCACCGCAGCATCGGGTCAGTTCTTCTCGCGTTGATAGGGCGGCACGTAGGGCGAGCGGATCTGGTGCACGGACTCGACGGAGAACGCGGCGCCCTCGCCGTGGCAGGTGGTGCAGGTCTCCACCGGTGAGCCGCTCGGGTCGATCCAGGTTTGCAAGGCTGCGTGGCCGAAGACCGAGTCCTCGTCGTGACACGAGGTGCACACATGCGCCGTCGGGGTCGTCCAGGAGACGTTGACGCAGGTGCCGCCCCGGCAGGCCTGGCCCGCCCCACACGGCGCCGTGGCACTGCAGACGCCGCCCGCGTCTTCGTGGCAGCTCTTGCAGTTGCGGATGTCTTGCGGGAACAGGCCCTCGTTGAGGTTGGTGAGGCCGTTGTTGAAGCCGACGTAAGACAGCTCCCCCGGCGAGACCAGGTTGTTGCGCTCGGCGTAGCCGCCGCGGACACGGGCGTAGTGGATGTCGTGCACCAGCACCGGGAAGTCGATGGACTGGTTGGGCGTGGGATCGGCGGTGATCACGCAGGCGTCAGCGACGGTGTCGCCGTTGGTGTCCACGCAGCTCTCCCAGCCAGCGGCGTTGCCCGGACAGGTGGCGCTGGTGACGCAGGCGATGCCCTTGCTGCCGACGGTGCGATCGACAGCGCCGTTGGTGTGGCACAGGCCGCACGCGTTGGCGGCTTTCTGCCGGGTGCCGCCATGGGCCTGCACGGTGACGTGGCACGAGGCGCACGAGGCGTTGGAGATGACCTGGCGCGGGCGCAGCGGCGTGGTGTCCCCGAGCTCGAAGTCGACGACCGCGTTGGCCGCGTCGCGGATGTTCTGGCCGTTGACGGTGATCGCCTCGTTGACATAGAGCCAGAGCGTGTAGGTGCCGGGGCCGTTGGCGCGTACGAAGGGTGCGGTGGTGTTGAGCGGCGCCAGCGCCTGAGCCGGGATCGCGCTCGGAAACAGATAGGTGTAGGTCTGCGACAAGGCGTCATAGCTGAGCGTGCCAGCCGACTTGACGCTCAGCGACGCGATCGTCCGCTGGCGATCGTCGGTGGGGCCGCTGACCATGATCGTCGCCGAGAGCTTGGTGTTGGTCTTGAGATCAGGGACGACCGCCCCGAGCGTGTCGACCAACTTGAAGTTGACGCTGAGCGTGTCACCGACGGCGAAGCTGCTCGGCGGTAACGTCCCGCCGGAGAGCTTGGCCCCGGTGATGGCAAGGCCACGGATGCGGGTGGTGGCGTACACCTCGTGGCGGCCAGGCACCGGCGAGATGCCGCTGTTGTCGGCAGTGTGGCAGCTGGCGCATTGCGCGTCGTCGGTCTCGACGGGGTGCACCTTGCGCTCGCAGACGCCGGCCGCGCCGCAGCTGGCGAAGGCGCCGAAGGACGCGCAGTCGTTGTCGACCACGCACGCGCCGGCGGTGGGCTTGCCGAAGCTACGTGGCGGGGTCAGGGTGCCGGTGTCGAAGAAGACGTTGTCGTGGCAGGTGCCGCAGCCGAGGCGTGACGCGGCTTTCCAGCGATCGTCCACGTGGCACTTGGCGCAGTCGCGCTCGGCGCCGGGCATGGAGGGAAAGCCGATGTTGCCGAACGCGACCAGCGTGCTGTCGGCGCCGAGGCCGTACTCGGGATGGGCCACGCCGGCGGCGGCCTGGTGCTCACCGCGGTGGGCGCCGTGGACCTTGCGCACGGTGGGGTTGGTGCTGTAACCGTCGAGGTTGTGACACAAGAGGCAGTTGGCGATCGGGGTGGCGTCGAGCGCAAAGTTACCCATCGGTGAAAAGCCGGGGAACGCGTGTGCCTGGTACGACTTGCCGGACATGCTGCCGAGATGGCAGTCGGAGCAGGTGGAGCTCTGGCTAGGGCCGGTGGCGTAGGTCTCTACCGTCGCTGTGCCGAGCTGCAGGTCGGTCAACGCCAGCTGCTGGTCGACATCGTCGGTGCTCTTGACCCAGACGCCGAGCGTGTAGGTGCCGGCGGGCTCGTTGGAGATGGGGCCAAAGGTGTAGGTGATGGTGCCGTCGACGGCTTCGCTGAAGTTGGCTTGGCTGGCATCGGCGAGCTTGGGCGCGCGCAGGTTGATGAAGTGGTGCTGGCGGTCGGCGGCGGCGCGGTCGACGACGCAGTTGAGGAGCTTGATGGCGGTGCGGGTGCCCTTGCGCGGGCCCGAGAGATAAAGACCCGCGGTGCCGAGATCGGCGGCGCGGAGCTGCTCACCACAAGAATTGGTGATGCGGATGGTCGCTTTGGGCCGTTCGCCAGCGGCCCAGAACTGCCCGTTGGCCGGGGTGGTCATGGCGACGGTGGCGACGACGCCGGCCGATTGACCAGGGCTGAGGCCGGTGCACCCGCGTGGCCCGGCCACGCCGCCATCTCCGTCGCTGCCAGCGGGGCCGCCAGGGCCTACCGGGCCGCTCGGGCCCGCCGCGCCGTCGGGGCCGGCCAGGCCTGCGGGCCCCTCGCATTGAGCCAATGCCAACATCAAAACGCAGAGGAGCTTTCGCATTCTCGCGCATGTCGCAAGAAACGTACCGTCGACGAAGTCCGCGGCCCGTGGGGGTCGGCGTCGGCGCGGACGCAGCCATTGCGCACTTTATGTCTATCGACGCATAAAATGCGCGCCCAGCGAAACCGGCTAAATCGCGCGTGAAAACGATCGGATGGCGCCCTCGCGATGCAGATAGGCGTCGAAGACCATCGCCACGTTGCGCGCAAAGCGTCGGCCCACGGGGCTGAGCCACAAAGAAGCTCCTCGCGTGGTCACCAGGCCATCTTGCACGAGCGGCGACAGCGCCGCGAGCTCGGCCGCGAAGTGACTGGTCCCGTCGGGACCGAGCTCGGCCACGCCGTTGCACAAGATCTGGGTGATGAGCTCGCGACGGCGCAGATCGTCGTCGCTGAGCCACTTGCCGCGACAGGTGGCCGTCACGCCTGTGCCCACCGCTTGCTCGTAGCTGCCGAGCGAGTGGTCATTCTGCGCAAACGCAAACCCGAGATCGCTGATGGCGCTCGCCCCAACAGCGACGGTGGCGTTGGCGCGACGGGTGGTATAGCCCTGGAAATCGCGCCACAGGGTCCCACGCTCCGCAGCGATGGCCAGCTCGTCGTCCTGCCGGGCATAGTGGTCGATGCCGATGGCCCGAAAGCCCGCGCTGCCGAGCTGGTCGTCGGCAACGGCTTGCAGGTCTTGCTTCAGCTCGCTCGACGGCAGCTCGGCCTGCACCAGCCGTCGCTGGTTGGCACGCAGCGTCGGCACGTACGCGAAGGAAAACACCGCCACCCGATCGGGACTCAGCGCAACCACCTGGGCCATCGTGCGCCGGAACGACGACGCTGTCTGGCGCGGTAGCCCGTAGATGAGGTCGAGATTGACGCTGCGGAAGCCGACCGAGCGCGCGTGCTCGACGGCAACGGCGGTCTCTTCGAACGACTGAATACGATTCACCGCGCGCTGCACGTCGGGATCGAAGTCCTGCACGCCCATCGAGATGCGGTTGAAGCCGAAGCTGCCGAGCAAGCTGAGCTGCGCCTTGGTGGTGACCACGGGATCGATCTCCAGCGCCACCTCGGCACCAGGCTCGAGCTGAAAATGTGAGGTCAGCGTGGCCCACAGCCGCGTGAGCTGACGTTCGTCGAGGAAAGTGGGTGTGCCGCCTCCGAGATGAAGCCGCGCCACCCGCCGCCGATCCCCGAGCAGCGAGGCGACATGCGCGATCTCCTGATCGAGCGCGGCGAGGTAGCGCTCCACACGGGCCTGGTCACGCGTGACGACGACATTGCAGCCGCAATAGCTGCACAGCTCGCGGCAGAACGGGAGGTGCACGTAGAGCGACAGCGCCGCCTCTGGCGTCTCGCCCGCGCGGCGCAGCGCGGTGGCATGGTCGACGGCCATGAAGTCGGCCGACCACTCGGGCACCGTCGGATAGCTGGTGTAGCGTGGCGCAACGACGTCGAGGCGCCGCAACAGATCGGTGCTGATCATCGACGACTCGAACCGTTGAGAACCATGCCCAGAATCAGAGCAAGTTGTGTGCCGAGCGGAGCCCGGTCCTAGGTGGGCGTGCTCTCGTGGTCGGCGAAGTCATCTCGCGGACTGCCTTGATACTCGCGCAGCTTGTACTGGATCTTGCGCGCCGACATACCCAGCATCTCCGCGGCGCGCGAGGTCGAGCCGCCAGTCAGCTCCAGCGTCTTCAAGATGGCGAATTTCTCGATCTCCGCCAACGAGGCCCCTGGGATCTTCGGGGCACCGTCGCTGGGCACGGCGCTCGGCACCACCGACGGCGCCAGATCTTCGACGCGGATCTCGTTGCTGCGGCACACCACCACGGCGCGCTCGACGGCATTTTCCAGCTCGCGCACGTTGCCCGGCCAGGCGTAATGCGTCAGTCGCTCGAGCGCCCCGTCGCTGAACCGGTCGATGGTCTTGCCGTTCTCCTTGGCGAAGCGATCGAGAAAGAACGCCGCCAGGAGCGGCACGTCGCTGGGGCGAGAGCGCAACGCCGGCATCTCCACCGACACCACGTTGAGCCGGTAGTAGAGGTCCTCGCGAAACTGGCCACTGTGGACGCGGTCGAGCAACACCCGGTTGGTGGCAGCGACGATACGCACGTCGACCTTGACGGTCTGGTTACCACCCACACGCTCGAACTCGTGTTCTTGTAGGAAGCGCAACAGCTTGACCTGTGTGGCCTGCGAGATCTCGCCGATCTCGTCGAGAAACAAGGTCCCGCCGTCGGCCTGCTCGAAGCGACCCTCGCGACGCGCGACCGCACCGGTGAACGCGCCCCGCTCGTGACCGAAGAGCTCACTCTCGAGCAGCGTGTCGGCCAGCGCCGCGCAATGCAGCTTGATGAAAGGCTTCTTGGCCCGTGGTGAATGCTGGTGAATGGCGGCGGCGATGAGCTCTTTGCCGGTGCCGCTCTCGCCGGTGATGAGCACGGACGCGCGCGACGGCGCCACCTGCTGGACGATGTCGAAGACCTGCTGCATGGCGGGACTGGTGCCGATGATGTTGGTGAGCTGGTGTCGCGCCGCCAGCCGCGCCTTGAGCTGCCCGGTCTCGGCGCGCAGGCGCTTGCGCTCGAGCTCACGCTGGATGACCAGCCCCAGCTCGTCGATGTTGACCGGCTTGATGAGGTAGTCGGCGGCCCCTTGCTGCATGGCCTTGACCGCCGTGTCGACGGCGCCGAACGCGGTCATCACCACCACGACACACTCCGGATCGCGCGCGGTGATCTTGCGCATCAGCTCGAGGCCGTCGATGCCAGGCATCTTGAGGTCGGTGACCACGAGATCGGGTGCGAACTCCGCCAGCTTGGGCAGCGCTTTGAAGCCATCCGCCGCCATCTCCACTTGATAGCCCTCATCCCGCAGCAACTCGGCCAGGGCCGTACGGGCGTTCACCTCATCATCGACGATCAGGATGCGACCTTTTGGAGACATGGCCCGTACCTCAGCGAAAAGAGTGCCAGGTTTAGGCAGCCCCAAAGCGGGGTATTCGCGAAAATCCTGCGCGGTGTCGGAAAACATGCGCAATTTTTGCGTCAGGACAACGCGACGTCACTGTCGAGAATGAGGGGTCCGATCACCCGCTGCTCCTCCGCCAGATGGGCACGCAGGGCCGCTGTGAGCTCAGATAGGTCGCCAGCGACCGCGTTCAGGTGGCCCGCAGCTAGCCCGCGTTCGATGCCGCCCAGAAGCTCGAGGATCACCCGGTGCTCGCGACGCATGCGCGCGGTTGGCTCGAAGCACGCGTCACCCAGGCGCTCTTCGATGGCCGGAAACAGCGCATGCTCCTCGAGCTGGATCTGGCGCCTGATGTGTTGGCCAAGCGCCACCATCGCCGCGTCGGCAGCGACGGGATCGGTGCCGACATACCGCCGCACCAGTGCGCGCAGCGACTCGATGAGGCGCGTCTCGCGCGCCAGCCGTGTCGTGAAACATTCCATATTCCCCGAAAGAGCAACTCCTGGGCCAGCGTCACGGCGTCCGACGGGGCAAAAATGCGCAGTAATCGCGTGATTCACATTTGTTGAAGCAATCATTTCGTGATTTCGACAGAGATTCTGCTGTGCCTCTCTTTCACGGCTATGATTCTCGTCGGATATTGGAAACCTTATTTCAAGAGCTGCGACGCTATGTGGACTGGGGGCCAGCGGACGAGCGCGCGCTCAGCGGGCTACACCCACATGCCGCGCCGCACTTTTGGCGGATCGCCGAGGCGTTCTACGATCGCATCCTCGCGCATGAGGGCGCACGCGAGGCGCTCGTCGGTGGCGAGAGTCGCGTGGGCCAGCTCAAGGTGTCGCTGGTGGCGTGGATGGAGCGCCTTCTGGCCGGGCCGTGGGACGAGGAATACTTCCAGCTTCGCTGTCGGATCGGGCGCATCCATGTGCGCATCGCGCTGCCGCAACACTACATGTTCGGCGCCATGAACCTCCTGCGACGCGAGCTCGGTACGGTGGCCGATGGCGTGGTCTCGTCGGAGGAGGGCTCCGTGCATCGCGCACGCGTGGCGGTGGACAAGATCCTCGATCTCGAGCTGGCCATCATGCTGCACACCTACCGCGAGGATCTGATCGCGCAGCAGAAGCAGCACGAGCGGCTGGCCACCTTTGGTCAACTGGTCGGATCGATCGGGCACGAGCTGCGCAATCCGCTCGGGGTCATCGAGTCGTCGCTGTACATCCTCGACTCGCGTATCGGCACCGACGAGCGCGCCAAGAAACATGTGACCCGCATCGGCGAGCAGTTGCGCGTCGCCAACGGCACGGTCACCGCGCTCCTCGACATGATCCGGGATCGGCCGCTGCAGCGTGAAAAGGTCGTCCTCGCCGACACCCTCGACAGCGTGCTGCAGTCGCTGCCGTCGCCGCCCGAGCTGCGCTTGGTGGTCGAAGCGGTGACCGACCTGCCAGCGATCAATGCCGACGCCTTTCAGATTCGCCAGGTGCTGGCCAACCTGGTGGAGAATGCGCTGTATGCCGCGGGGGCGACGGGCGAGGTCAAGATCACCGCCCGTGTCGTCGGTGAATTCGTGGAGCTGGCGGTCGAGGATTCGGGGCCAGGGGTGGACACGCAGACGCTGCGCCGCCTCTTCGAGCCGCTGGTGTCGACCAAAGCCAAGGGCATTGGGCTCGGCCTGGCGCTGGTGCGGCGCATCGTGACGGGTCATGGCGGTACGGTCCGCTACGAGACGCGCACGGGAGGCGGTGCGCGGTTCGTGGTCGTGCTACCGATCACCGTGCCCATTGCGTAGCTATCTCATCGTCGACGACAACGTGGCCTTCGCCGAGAACGTCGCGGAGATCTTGCACGATCTCGGTGACGTCGACGTCGAGCTCGCCGACTCGGGCTTGGCCGCGCTGCGACGGGTGGAAAAACGCCGCTTCGACGCGCTGGTGTCCGACATGCGCATGCCGCACATGAGCGGGGCCGAGCTGGTGCATCGGGTGCGGCACATCGATCCCGGCCTGCCCGCGGTGGTGGTGACCGCCTTTACTGGCGCCGACGATCTGTCGGCCGCGCGACGCGAGGGTGTGTTGGCGGTGCTGCCGAAGCCGGTGCCAGTGGCGCTGTTGGTGGGAACCCTGTCGCGCGCGCGTCGGGACGGCATGATCGCGCTCGTCGAGGACGACACGGTCTTGGCCGATAGTTTGTCGGAGGCGTTGCGCCAGCGGGGCTTTACCGTCGTGACCGCCCGTTCGGCCATGGACTTCGATCGGCTGGGTGGTCTGCAGCCGTTCACCGCGGTCGTCGACTTGCACGGGGCACGCCAGGAGCAGGAAACCCTGACTGCGCTGGCCGAGCGCTTTCCCGGTCTGCCGATGCTCGCGGTGACCGACGGCGAAGTGCCGCCATCGAGCAGCATGGTCTTCAAGCGCCCGTTCGATATGGCCGCCTTGGTCGAGGCGGTGGAGGCGCAGTATCGGTTGCGTGGTGCCTGATCACCCTACCGCGGTCATCTTGCTCGTCGATGACAACGCCGCGCTCGTCGACAATCTTGCCGAGGTGCTCACCGACGTGGGCTATGCGGTGAAGCAGGCCGGCAGCTGCGCCGAGGCGCGCACGCTGGCGCATTCGGGCTTTGACGTGGCGCTGGTCGACCTGCGGCTGCCCGACGGAGACGGCACGGCGCTGGCGCGCGAGCTCAAGGAGTCGTGTCCCGATACCCAGGTGGTGTTGTTGACCGGCCATGCCAGCACCGAGTCCGCGGCGGCGGCGGTGCGGGTCGGCGCCTTTGCCTATCTGGTGAAGCCGACGCCGCCACACGATCTGTTGCTCACCGTCGCCCAGGCAGTGCAAAAAGTGCGGCTGGTGACCGAGGGGCGCGAGCTCACCCGCCGCGCCCACCGCGCCGAGAAGCTGGCGGCGGTCGGCGCGCTGTCGGCAGGGCTGTCGCACGAGATTAAAAATCCGCTCAACGCCGCGTCGCTGCAGTTATTGGTGCTCGAGCGTCGTCTCAAGCGCATTGGCAACCTGCCCGCGGATATCTTCGAGCCGCTGGCGATCGTGCAGGGCGAGATCAAGCGGCTGGCCTCGTTTCTCGACGAATTCTTGCAGTTCTCGCGGCCGCGCGAGCTCAGTCGGGCCCCCTTGTGCGGCGCCGACATGGTACGCAGCGTGGCCAACCTGCTCGAGCCCCAGGCGCAGGCGGCCCAGCTTCGGCTCGAGGTCGCCTGCGACGACGAAGCCCACCTCCAGGCAGATGTGGCACGCCTGCAACAAGCCCTGGTCAACCTGGTGCTCAACGCGATCCAGGCCGCGCCGCCCAGTGGGTGGGTGCGGGTGAGCTGTCGCACGGTACCCGAAGGCGTGCAGTTCCTCGTCGAGGACAGCGGCCCGGGCATCCCCGAGGAGGTTCGAGAGCGGATCTTCGAGCCGTTCTTCACGACCAAGGAGGCGGGCAGCGGGCTCGGCCTGCCGCTGGTACATTCGACGGTGCAGCAGCACGGCGGCACGCTCACCGTCGACCGCGGGACGGCAGGTGCGCGGTTCGTGATCCACCTGCCTGTCGGCTGATGGGCTATGGCGCCGCCGCAAGACGGGCGGTTTCTCGACGGATGACCAGGTCTTCGCGGGCGTGGATGAGCCAGGCGTCGACGGAAGATCGCGCTGTCGACAGGCGACGGTCGCTGCTGCCCGTGGCGGTGTCGTCGAGCTCGAGGCCGGGTAGCGCCAGGGCGGCGCGGCGGCGGATGACCGAGCTGCCTTCGCCGATCGCCCCGGTGAAGACCATGGCGTCCGCACCGCCGAGCACGCCGGCCATGGCGCCAATGGCGCGACGCAGCGAGTGGACGAAGACGTCGACAGCGACGGTGGCGGCTGCGTGGCCCTGTTGCGCGGCGGCGAGCACCTGGCGCAGATCGGCCGAGAGCCCAGAAACGCCCTTCCAGCCGCTGTGTTGGCTGAGCATGTCGCGGAGCGCGACGGGATCGAGCTTCTCGTCGATGAGGAGATGCAAGAGCGCGCCAGGATCGATGGAGCCAGAGCGGGTGGCCATGACCACGCCTTCGAGCGGCGAAAAGCCCATGGTGGTGTCCACCGATCGGCCGGCGGCGACGGCGGTGACCGAACAGCCACTGCCGAGATGGCAGACAATGAGCCTGGCGGGCACGGCGCCAGCGACGGTGGCGATGCGAGAGACGGCCCAGTCCACGCTGAGGCCGTGAAAGCCGTAGCGACGGATGCCGTGGTGATCGGCCCAGCTGGCGGGCACGGCATAGCGGAAGGCGGCCTCGGACAGGGTGGCGTGGAAGGTGGTGTCAAAAACCGCGATCTGCGGCAGATCTGGACGCGCGGCGGTGACCGCATCAACGACCGCGAGCGTCGGGCCGAGGTGGAGCGCGTCGAGCGGGATCAGCGACCCGAGCTCGGCACGCACCGCGGCGTCGACGCGCACCGACGAGCGGAAACGCGGGCCGCCGTGCGTGATGCGGTGCCCCACCGCGTCTACCATGTGCTCGCCGAGGAGGTCGCCGATGCGTGTGACGAGGTCTTCTGGCTGCCAGTCTTCGTTGCCATCAGCAACGAGCACTTCGCCGTCGAAGCGACTCCATTTGAGCGAGCTGCTGCCGACGTTGAGGACCAGCAGATTCAGGCCCGCCATGTCCAGTCTCGGATCTCGGGTAGATCTTCGCCGTGCGCGCCGATGTACGCGTGGTGGTCGAGCAGCTTTTCGGTCAGCAGTTGACGCAGATGGCCAGCGCGGCCAGACAGCTTGGACAGGCGGTCGACCACGTCGAGCACCAGGTGGAAGCGGTCCATGTCGTTGCGTACCGCCATGTCGAACGGCGTGGTGGTGGTCCCTTCTTCCTTGTAGCCGCGCACATGGAGGTTCTCGTGACAGGCGCGGCGATAGGCCAGGCGGTGGATCAGCCAAGGATACCCGTGGAAGGCAAAAATAATGGGTTTATCGACGGTGAAGAGCGCGTCGAATTCCCGATCAGACATGCCGTGCGGGTGCTCGGACGCCGGCTGGAGGCGCATCAGGTCGACGACGTTGATCACCCGCACCCGGACCTCGGGCGCCAGGGTGCGCAAGAGGTCGACCGCGGCCAGCGTCTCCAGCGTCGGCACGTCGCCGCAACAGGCCATGACCACGTCGGGCGCGCCACCTTCATCGCTGCTGGCCCACTCCCAGATGCCGATGCCAATGGCGGTGTGCTTGACCGCCTGGTCCATGGTGAGCCACTGGGGCGACGGCTGCTTGCCAGCGACGATGACGTTGACGTAGTTGCGGCTGCGTAGGCAGTGGTCGGTCACCGACAAGAGCGTGTTGGCATCGGGCGGCAGATAGACGCGGATGACCTCCGCCTTCTTGTTGACCACGTGGTCGAGAAAGCCCGGATCTTGGTGGCTGAAGCCGTTGTGATCCTGGCGCCAGACGTGCGAGGTCAAAAGATAGTTCAGCGACGGAATCGGGCGCCGCCACGGGATGCGGCGCGTCGACTTCAGCCACTTGGCGTGCTGGTTGAACATGGAGTCGATGATGTGGATGAAGGCCTCGTAGCAGCTGAAGAAGCCGTGGCGTCCGGTCAGGAGGTAGCCTTCGAGCCACCCCTGACACTGGTGCTCCGACAGCATCTCCATCACCCGCCCGTCGGCGGCGACATGGTCGTCGTCGGGGCTGAGCGCGCCCATCGACTCGCGGTTGGTGACCTCGAACAGCGCGCCCCAGCGGTTGGAGGCCGTCTCGTCGGGGCTCATCACCCGGAAGTTGCTCGGGTTGCCGGTGAGCACATCGCGGATGAAGGTACCTTGCACGCTGGTGGCCTCGGCGACCACGGCTCCTGGCGCGTGCACGGCCACGGCGTAGTCGCGGAAAGGTGGCAGATGTAGATCGCGCGACGTCGGCCCGCCGTTGGCGTGTGGATTGGCGCTCATGCGTCGCGTACCAGTTGGCGCCAGCGACGATAAGGACGACGTTGGCGCGCCTTCCGCGCCGAACAGCTCCTCGGGCCGGTAGCTGCGCATCCAGCTCTCGAGGATGGCGAGGTGCTCGGGCTTGTCCATGTCGCTCAGCGGCACTTGGTGGGCGCGGAAGGTGCCCTCGATCTTGACGCCGTCGACGCGCTTGGGACCGGTCCAGCCCTTCGGCGACACCAGCACCACCATCGGCCACGCCGGCCGGATCGCCTGGTGCGTGGTGCGCGCGTCGGACTGGATGCGGCGGATCTCGGCGAAGACCTCGTCGAACGTGGCCGCCATGTCGCGGTGTACCTCGGCCAGATCGGCGCCCTCGGCGCACTCGACGAAGCGCGGAGCCCAGCCGTAGCCGACCAACAACGACGTCAGCTCCGACCGCGGGATGCGCGCCAGCACCGTCGGACCCGCGATCTTCCAGCCGTTGAGATGCAAGATGGGCAGCACCGCGCCATCGCGCCGCGGATCGAGAAACTTGTTGGAGTGCCAGCTGGTGGCCAGCGCGCCCGTCTCGGCCTCGCCGTCGCCGATGATGCAACTGACGATGAGGTTGGGGTTGTCGAACGCGGCGCCGAACGCATGCGACAACGAATAGCCGAGCTCGCCGCCTTCATGGATGGAGCCTGGTGTCTCGGGCGCCACATGACTCGGGATGCCGCCCGGGAACGAGAACTGGCGGAAGAGCTTGCGCATCCCGTCAGCGTCGAGAGATACGTCGGGATAGACCTCGGAGTAGGTGCCCTCCAGCCAGGCGTTGGCCACCGCTGCCGGGCCGCCGTGGCCAGGCCCGATGACATAGATCATGTCGAGGTCCTGGCGGCGAATGACCCGGTTGAGGTGCGCGTACAAGAAGTTGATGCCCGGCGTGGTGCCCCAGTGCCCGAGCAATCGCGGCTTGACGTCGCTGCGCACGAGCGGACGGCGCAACAGCGGGTTGTCGAGCAGATAGATCTGCCCGACGGATAGATAATTGGCCGCGCGCCACCAGGCGTCCACCAGCGTCAGATCGTCGATCATGGGAGTCATAGCGTTGCACGGTTGATGCCATCGAGGATCGCTTCGGTTGGCATCAACCGTGCCAGCCGTCCATGCGGAGGTGTGATGTCGAGATGGATGGTGGCGCTGGTGCTCGCGTCTTGTGCGACTGGCCAGCCAGCGCACGGTCCGTCGTGGACCCCGACGGACCTCGGGCCGCGCTCGGGGATTTCCTTTCTCGACGTGCGAGCTCCATCGTAGGGCGTTTGCCGCGTGGGGAGCGGCGCTTCACCTGAGCTCGACGCGGGTGCCGGGCGCCGGCGACTCCACCGACGAAAAGCCGGCCTCAGCGAGCTTGGCGGTAAGGGCCTCCTGGGCG
>Ga0123336_10002835_pt1 | contig 14877 bp, 18 predicted proteins | sample SSSSmetaG_FD_96466 | JGI IMG/M metagenome (GOLD analysis project Ga0123336, IMG submission 96466) | Glacier valley bacterial and archeal communities from Borup Fiord, Nunavut, Canada, to study Microbial Dark Matter (Phase II) - ​SSSS metaG | ecosystem: Environmental > Aquatic > Freshwater > Ice... | reverse complement strand
ACAAACAGGACGCCCCTAATGGGGCTCATCTCACATATAAACGAAAATTCAATCCAGACTTATCACGGTGCACCTGCTTGCAGAAATACAGTACGGTCTGTGATCAGCGCCAGAGGCGCGACCCGTTTGTAGAAAGACATCGAGCAAAATAACGCAAGCACCGGAGGTGCGACCTGTTTGACTATAAATTATCGATTCCATTCAATCAATCCATTCAAATAAATATTTCTCATCATAATCAATTTGAAACTCCCTCAACATCTCCAAATATTCCTCTTTGAATGTTTTTATTCGATGATGTTCTTCTTGATTCAAAATGTATTTAATGACCTTGTCAATCTGACTTCTTGAATAAGAGAACGCACCGAAACTATCCTGCCAATTAAATTGACCCTTGATCCATCGGTTACCATTAATAAAATTTGAAGAACCAGCTTTTACATCTCTAACAAGATCCGAAACAGCTATCGAAGGTTGCACACCTGCTAAAAAATGAATATGGTCAGGCATACAAAATACAGATAGCATTTTTTGTTTTCGCTTTTGAACGATACCCGTGATGTATTTGTGAAGTTCTTCTCTATTTTGTTTGCTAATCAGATTTTGTCTGCCCTTGACAGCGAAAACAACCTGTATGTAAATCTGCGAGTATGTATTTTTTGCTGAACCTGATGGTAAAGATCAGGCAGTAATCTCAAAATTGACAATCTTTGAGATTCTTTTGTTTTATTCATTTATGCCCATGTTGAATATTGCAGGTATTGCGGTCTCTACTTTCTTTATAGCATTCATTCTATCAAAAAAGAACCATAAGTGAGTGGATTTCTGGTTGACCCTCATTAACCTCCTTATGATAGGCTTTCTTGTGCTTGTACTACTGATGCAGCAGGTTCTTTCTGCAGACCCAGTTTCCTTTTTATCTTTTTCCCGTGTTTTTACTTTTCGCAATAGAAACTCTTGAGAAAAGAGTAAAACCCGTTTGGCTATTCCTGTTTATTCCCGCTTTTATTTCTACCGTATTTATCGGTGCGGATTTGTATTTCTTTCACGATTACAATACTCCAGCACTGCTCAATAAAGTCTTCAAAGATCCGCCTTTCTTCTATCATCTATTGTGTCCAATGTGCGGAAAATTAGTAAGGAGGATGAATTGGACTCGCAACTATTAAGACTTGGCATCAGCCCCGGGCAAGTCGCTAAAGTTGTATTAACCCATTTGCATGGCGACCATACCGATGGATTGAAATTCTTCCGACCTAATGAATCATAGTTAATGAAGCCGAGCACAAAAAGCCTTATGGCAATTTGGCTACTACTTATCCCAAATGGTTTAGCCCTACGTTAGTAAATTTTTTAAAAGACAGGGTCCATTTTTTTGACGTGGCATATCCTTTGACAAAATTGGAAGATGTTTTATTAGTGCCGACACCTGGCCACACACATCATCATAGCTCCATATTATTTAAAACTGACCATGAGCATATCCTATTTGCTGGTGATGTATCGTATAAGCATCAGCAGCTTTTAGACAACAAGTTTGCCGGTGCCAATGTTGATTATGTTCAATCGCAAAAAACCTACGACACTATTTTGAAGTATGCTGAAGAATACCCTCTTATTTATTTACCCTCGCATGATGAAAACTCTGTAAACAGATTAACTGGTAAGTGTCTACTAAAATCCCATCCAGTTAATCGTAAAAAAATACAAACAGAATCGCTGATTAATGAATTGAAAATTGATAGTTCGGAACTTACTCAAGTATTAAGAAAAAAAGCTTGCAAATTTTAAAAGCTTGCAAGCTTTTTTATTCTATCGGGGTGGTCATCCCGATAGCTATCGGGAGAACTGACGACCTTGGCGCTTAGGCGCCACGCGATACCCGCCACACTATCTGGATAGGTCCTGGAGAAATCTTCCCGCTCCGCTTTTTGATTTTGTTTTCGGTTTTTCATTGCCTGACCCCGTGTTTCAACCTCCATTTGCCAGACGAGTCTCTAGGGGGCAATTTTTTATTGATTTGGTCTCGCCAAGGTTGTGCTCTAAAAGCCTATTCTCAAGATCTTGTGTATGTCCTGTATAGAATTTATTACAGGAAGCACTTTGAATGATGTAGATTTTGTACATAAAAAAACTCCGAATTTCTTCGGAGCTTTCAAAGTCGCCCTCCCTGTACAATTCTCGAACACTTTTTTAGAGGATCTAAAACGGCTGGCAAGCTTAGCGGCATAATTCCGCAGGTTTTCCGGCCTTTTTCATTAAGGGGCAGGCAATGGAGGAGAATAAGACATCAATTTGGGATGAGTTAAAGCGGATCGATCTGGTCAGCTATTTGGACAGCTTAGGTCACCAGCCAAAGCTAATTCGAAATAATGACTATTGGTATCACTCCCCTTTCCGCGAGGAAAAGACACCATCATTTAAAGTCAACCGCCAGCGAAACGTATGGTTCGATCATGGATCAGGCGAAGGGGGAACAATAATTGACCTGGGTGTCAAGCTTTTCAACTGCACATACCATGAGCTTATTGAAAAGTTAACAAATGGTAATTCCATTCTAAACAAACGTTCAGAGGCACCGCCAATAAAGGCCAGTACTACCAAGAGTAAAATTGAAGTTTTGTCTATCGGTAGTCTAAAAGCCCCAGAGCTGACGAGCTATCTAAAGAGTCGAGGCATTTACATTGAAACAGCCGCACAATATTGCTCGGAAGTGGATTTCCGAATTGGTGAAAGAACTTATAAGGCCATAGGCTTTCCCAATCGTACCGGAGGATTTGAATTACGCAATCAATGGTTCAAAGGATCATCGACTCCAAAAGACATTTCTTTGATCACCTCTGAGAACAACTTTTCGAAGCTATCAGTTTTTGAGGGTTTTATAGTTTTTCTCTCTGCACTAACAATCAGCAACCCTAAATTCCTTGAGACAACAAAGGATTCAAGTTTTTTAGTGCTGAATTCCGTGGCCTTCATCGGAAGAGAAATTCCATTGCTTCGATCTTTTCCAGAAGTGAGTCTATTCTTCGATAATGACAATGCAGGAAAAGAAGCGAAGACAAGACTTCAAGCACAAGGCATCCCCTTCAAAGATGCATCGACTTGGTATTCCAAACATAAGGACGTGAATGAATTTCTCTTGTCAGACGCATTGGCGAAGAAAAAAGAATCAATAAAGCCCAAGCCGAGAAACAGGCTAAGGCGATAAGCCAGAACTAAAATATTTGATAGATAACGTAACACAACTAAAAACAAAAATTATGAAAACGAAAATTCAATTTATCACACAAGCCAAAGGAGGTTCAGGCAAATCCGTGTTAGCATTCATGCTCGCGGAAAAATATTCAGAAGCAGTACTGCTTGATCTTGATGATGCTACCACAACGACCATGAAACAGCTTGCTTACCGCAAGCCCGTTAAAGTTTCATTCCTTGATCCAACAACAAAACGAATTGACCGAGGAGCTTTCAATGGACTCTTTGAGAGTGTCATCGAAGCAAAGAAGGATCTGTTTATCGCAGATTTGGGGGCAAGTGTATCCGAACAATTACCAAAATACTTTTCAATGAACGGAATAGACGTGATTATGAACATGCTTGAGCAAAGCAGCATTCAATTACAACTTGTTTGCATCGTTGGTGGCGGAAACATCTTTAAGGCTACGATGGAGTATTTAGCTGAGTTGGTTGAATCAACAAAAGGGTCGTTGCAAATAACAGTCGCGCAAAATGGTTTCTATCCTTGTTCACCAGAACAGCAAACTATTCTACTTGATTATATCCTTGAGAGCAATCTCTCGCTGATCCACTTTGATCTTGTAAAGGACAAGGGAGAAACAGCAATGAGGACAGTTGAGAATGTACTCAAAAATGGAAAAGGGATAGGCGGATTAAGCCCATTTACATCTATTTATTTCAAGAAACCTATTGAAGAATTAAACCTCTAAAGATTATGGCAATGACCGATCAGGAGCAAAAGGAATTGCGTTCCTATTGCGCTTTCATTTTGAAGGAGTACGGATTTCAGTTTCCACCGAACGATCCGGTAATTCCAGCGCTATACATTTTCCATAAGGAGATGCAACTGAATAATCAAAACAACAACGCTATTGCTTCGTTGGTTAAAGAAGCTTCAGCGCGGATAAATCCTACAGTCTTCCATTTCAATTCCCCAGGAGAAGCATGGAAATTCCAAATGGGCGTGACACTCAGATGGATTATAAGCGGCCTTGTTGTTTTGCTTTTTGTATGGGCTGCAATCTGGTCCTGGTCAATTGCCAATGACGTTGATAGAGCCAAAACAATCATTGGAGCTTCTGACAACCTGAGTGAACTCGTTAAGCGTGTCCAAAAAACCCACGATGGCTACTACTTTATTGATTTCTCAGTTGCCAAAAAAGATTCTATTCAAAATTTTAAGGAGTTCCAAAAACTAAACTCAAAGACGGTTAGGGTGTATCTCGGTAAACAATCCAAATAATATCTGCAATGGAAAAGAAACACATCATTAGATTCTTACAGGAGAGAAAAAGAGGAGTTTACACTTTAATGGTAGAGATGTACTCCGATGTGGCTACCTCTATGGCTGTGACGATGGCATTGGAAATAATTAAGGAAGACTTGGAAAAGGAATCCGGTGTCATCGTTGATCTGAATTATTTCAGTCTTGCGCAAGCAATCTCAAAATACAAAAAAGAAAAGGCCATATCGAAGACTGACAAAAAATGGTCCTTCCCTGATGCTCACGAGACTAATAGAGATGAAAAAGCCGCAGGTAAATTCAAAATAAACTAAGGGAATTGAAATTAATTAACGGAAGCTAAATCAAAATCAAGTTGAATCATATAACCACAATTAAGTACAGCTTACTTAAAGGCCAACTGAAGCCTTGTCAAGTTCGGAGCAAGCAATGTTTCCGCTACGCTCCAACTGCTTGCCAACAGCTTTTATTAAAATTAACTGACCACTTCGTTCAATTTTAAAGTTATGAGCAGACCCAAAATAAATGATCAAGACAAAAGAATAGTTCAGGTAAATATTCGCCTGACAACAGAAGAGAATGTGAAAGTGACGGAATACGCAAAGTCAAGTGGCTTAAGCCCTGCTAACTGGATACGCGAAAAGGTATTTACTGGCAAGAATCCAGCTACGAAATTATCGCCATTGGATGCTTCCGTTTATCAGGAATTAAGAAAAATTGGAGTTAACCTGAATCAGGCAACTCATAAACTCAATCAGGGTGATTTTCCCAGCGAGTTACGAATGATTCAGCTTGACTTAATGATGCTATTGAACCGGATACTTAAAGCCATACTCCATGACGGGCAACATGATCAAGGGTAAAGGCTTCGGAGGAGCGTTGCGTTACAATATGGAAAAGGTCGAAAAGAACGTAGCTGAGGTGCTAGATCATTCTTTCGTAGAGGTCTCAATTAAATCCATAATGAAGGAAGTTCAAATGATTAAGATCATGCGTCCCAACCTACAAAAGTATTTCTACCATACCTCAATTAACTTCCCTCCGAGTGAAGACCTGACCAACGAGGCAATGACCAAAATCGGTCGGGATTACCTTCAGGAGAGCGGTTTCACCCAACACCAATACATCATGTTCCGTCACCATGACGCTGATTACCCTCACTTACATATTCTTGTTAACCGAATCGGCTACGATGGTAAGGTGTTAAGTGACAGCAACGATTTCGCCCGGTGTGAAAAGATACTGCGTGAGCTTGAAAAAAGTATAACCTCACCGAGGTAATTTCAAGTAGCAAGGCACACGAGCGTGCAATGACTAAGGACGAGCTGGAAATGATGAAGCGCACTAACACCCCTTCTCACAAGATGAACATGCAATTTATCATTAAGAATGCCCTTACTTCCAAACCACCATTAACCTTTTCAGAATTTGTGACAGCTCTCCAAGATAGAGGCATTAACATATTGTTCAATCAGGCTTCAACCGGATACGTTAGTGGTATTTCCTACGACTACAAGGGAATGACTTTCACCGGCTCCAAGCTTGGAAATGATTTTAAATGGACAACAATTAAAAACCGCATTGACTATGAACAAGAAAGAGATCGCGCACTGATTCACGAAACAAATACTCGAACAAAGTCACTCAGTGCTAAGGCAGGAGCCACTTCAGAGCAGATGAGGGCAAGTGAACAGGGTAAAAATTTGCAACAAGCCTATTCGGAATACGCGAAGTTAGGCAAGCGAAGTAAACAAATTGATCAATTCGTAAAAGCAGAACCTAAGCGAAGTAATGAATCAGCATTAAAAGGCATAGAAGGATTCAGTCTAGCAACGTTACTGGATGGAAATTCTCACGGGAGTCTTATTCATGCAAATCATCAAACCGGTATTGATCCTGAAAGTGTTTTGGGATTGAAGCGGAAGAAAAAGCGCAGGAAACGTTTAGGAAGGTAATTCGCTTCAAGAAATTGTTTTGATGTGTTTCCCAAATCCTAAGAATTAATTCTGGCGCAAAGATAGCTTAGGGTGGCAGGCTAAAGGAGTGCTGCCAAAAGCTTCCGGCATAAACGGTTCCCCCTTCCAGCTTACCGCTTCCAGGAACCCCCAATTATTCCTTTTCCTTTTGGCACCACTCGCCTCCCTAAGCTGTGGGAAGCTCCATAATTAATTCTTACGATTATGGAAACCACAAATGATCAATCAAAACAATTTCAGGTAGCGGAAATTCAACTATCCTACAAGTCTACTGTTAAACCTTCCATGAGACCAAAGATCAATGGATCAAAGGACGCTTGTGAAATTTTGAAGCAAGGCTGGGATGAATCCAGACTTGACCTTATTGAACAGTTCAAGGTTATTCTTACAAACAGAGCTAATAAGGTATTGGGAATATTTGAAGTGTCCACAGGAGGAATTGCTGGCACTGTAGCCGATCCCAAATTAATTTTTGTAGCTGCACTGAAAGCTGGAGCCTCTGGAATTATACTTTCTGACAATCATCCTTCCGGCAATCTTAACCCAAGCCAAGCTGATATTGATTTAACAAGAAAAATAAAAGAAGGCGGCAAGCTGCTTGAGATAAGTCTACTTGACCACATTATTATTACCAGTGAAAGCTACTATTCATTTGCTGATGAGGGGCTGATATAGCTCCTCTTGCTTTCAGACCTAATTACTACAAGTTTTTTATTATAAATTCATTAAATGCCTGAGCGCGACTCAATGCTTCAGCTTCTCCTCTGTAACACTAGCAACAATGCCCTTCGAGTAACCCGACAATTTCTCCACGACAACAAAGTAACGTTTGATGTCCAACCCTTTAAGTTTCTCCACGGGGTCAAGACAGAATAGAAAAGGGAAAAGAAATAAGGGAATAAGAAACGGAGGACGGCCCACTAACAAAGTTTCTGCACGTGGACAAGTTAGCTTTCCTTTAGACAATGTGAAGACTCATCTACGGATCCCCACAGCACGACAACCGGCGAGCTTCTTGTCTTGTCTCACCCAACGCACATTTGGCACTCATGATTGCCGCTCATTTCTAGCCCACGTCCTAAGCAAAACCAAGAGCCAAACATCCCCGCACAAGTTCTCATTAAGGACAAAGTGAGTAAACTAATGGGTAGTTTTCTCTACACGCTCCAATTATCTAATGTTTAATAAGTTCGATTGGGGTGCCAATTAAAGGTTTCATAAGGTGGCTTGTAAAATGCTTCATTGGCAAGAAGACATGGAGGAGAACATGTTTCCAAAGCTGTTCTAATTTCATCGATCACACCATTTAGATTAAAGACAGACACAAACCCAGAAGGCACGACACAAGAAAAGTTTGATGAAACAATGGAAAAATTGAAACAAGACAGAATGGCTTTCTGGATGAGTTTATGAAAACATTTTTTCGGGTGGGGATTTCAAGCAAACCAATTAGCACCCCCTGGCTTGACTCAAATAGGGCCAACATTTTCGTATGGAAACAATTCAGTCACAAGTAATAAAATTGAATTATCACAAACAAAAGACTAAAATGAGCGATATAAAAAATCTTAATAGCAGGGAAGCCATTGATAAACTTAAAAGTTTGGTTGAGGAAATAAATATTTGCTTGTTCTGCACTAACCTAGAAACGGACGATGGCTCTACATGCTGCCCCATGACCGCAATAAAAGTTTGCGACCAAGGCAATATTTGGTTTTTTAGTGAAAAGAGCAGTGATAAAAACAAAGCCATATTAACAGACGAAAATGTGCAACTCTTTTTTTCGCATCCGGGAAAGGGGAGCTATTTAGTTGTGAATGGTGAAGCAGAAATAATTGTAGACAAAACGACAATTGAAGAACTCTGGACACCTGTAGCAAAAATTTGGTTTAAAGAAGGTAAGGACGACCCAAACATCTCTGTTATAAAAGTAAAACCAACCTCCGCTTATTATTGGGATACTGACGGCAACAGAATGATCAACTTATTAAAAATGGTGGCATCAGTCGTTACAGGAACAAATTTAGTCACAGGCAAAGAAGGTGCTATAACGATTTAATCGAAAACAAATTCATAAACAGATTTCAAACAATAATTAAATAATTAAACAAAATGGAAAAGGAAAAAACAATTGAAGTATTAAACACGCTCATCACTATCAACAACGATAGAATTGAAGGTTACGAAACAGCAGCCAAAGAAACTGAAGAACAAGATTTAAAGACGTTTTTTAGCGAACTAACGCAAACAAGCCTGCACTGCAATAAAGAACTTTCAGGTGAAGTAACAAAATTAGGTGGCACAGCAACGGAGGGAACAAAAACCACGGGCAAATTTTTCCGTGTGTGGATGGATGTAAAGGCCGCACTCACGCGCAAAGACCGTAAAGCAATTCTCAACTCTTGCGAATACGGTGAAGACGTAGCAAAAGACACTTATAAAAAAGCATTGGAAAATGATGCAGAAAATTTAAGTGCCCAACAACAAACCATGATTAAAGCACAGCACGCTTTACTTGTAGCCGACCACAACAAAGTGAAATCTATGAGAGATTTAGTAACGGCCGAGTAATAAAAACTCATCATCAAAGTATAGGCATGAAATTATATTTATGCCTATGCTTAAATATAAAACGAATAATGAAAAAGAAAACAATAAGTGCGACTCAAACAAAAGTAGCAAGGGTGACGCATTAATTTAAAGCGGGCGAACTGCATATCGGAAAATCTGATACGATTGTAACAAACCCAAAACAAGCTATCGCCATTGCACGAAGGGAATCTGGAAAATCAAAAAAATAAGCAATCATGTGGAAAAAAGAAAACAATCAACTGCAACGCAGCTTTGAGTTTAAGGACTTTGTTGAAGCTTTTACATTCATGACAAAGGTTGCATTTGCGGCTGAAAAGATGGACCACCATCCCAATTGGAGTAATGTATACAACAAAGTAGATATACAACTATTTACACACGAAGCTAAAGATAGCATTACCGAAAAGGATATAAAGCTTTCAAAGGAAATAGACAAAATTTTTAAGAACGAATAATTATGAGGCACATTTCAATCATTTCATCCAGCGTTAGAGAAGGAAGAAAAAGCCATAACGTTTCGCTTTATTTTCAAAATTATCTTAATGAAAACAACCTGGCAACTACAGAGATCATTGATTTGAAAGAATACAACTTTCCCATCTTTGAAGGCACATTAAAGACTCTGATTGATCCAGCTGAAAATGTTCTTGAATTTGCAGCTAAGATTAAATCATCAAATGGAATTATAATGGTTACGCCAGAATACAACGGAGGCTATCCTGCCAGTTTAAAAAATGCTATTGACCTGCTCTATGAAGAATGGAAACACAAACCGATTGCAATAGTTACCGTTTCAAACGGACCGTTTGGAGGTAGCCAGGCTTTGGTATCACTTCAATTCACACTTTGGAAAATGATGGCCTGGACAATTCCTGCGATGTTCTCTGTACCAACGGTAGATAAAGCTTATGACGAAAATGGAAAGGCGATGGATAAACTTAATTCCGACAAACTGGCTGCAATTTTTATTAAAGAATTACTCTGGTGTATTGAAGCCGATACAGTACCTCAACATCAACTAGCCTTATGATTATTACATTCTAAAAAACAAAGTCATGTCAATACAAAGCACCAATCCTGCAACCAATAAAGTAGTTAAAACATTTGAAGAAATGTCTGAAACTGCGGTTGATCATTCGATTGCAAAATCTGTTGAAACATTTGCATCTTGGAAAAAAACAGCCTACTCAAAAAGGGCAGAGCTATTACATAACGTAGCTGGTTTGTTAAGAAAGAAAAAGCAAGAGCTTGCCCAATTAATCACCCTTGAAATGGGTAAGTTAGTTGCACAGGCTGATGGAGAGATTAAACTGAGCGCAGAAATCTTAGATTATTATGCCAACCATGCGGAAGCATTTTTAGCGGATAAGATATTAAAACCAGTACATGGACAGGCATTGGTTCGGCATAGTCCGATAGGTGTATTACTCGGTGTACAACCTTGGAATTTTCCTTTTTATCAGGTTGCACGTTTCGCAGCACCCAATATAATGGTGGGTAACACCATTCTAATTAAACATGCTTCAATTGTTCCGCAATGCGCCATTGCCATTGAAGAACTTTTTTTAGAAGCAGGTGCCCCAATTGGGCTTTACACCAATCTGCTTATATCCGGAAAAAGAGCATCGGCCTTAGTGGCTGATAAAAGAATAAAGGGCGTTTCGCTTACTGGTAGTGAAGCTGCTGGTGCAAGTATTGCATCCGAGGCAGGTAAGTATTTAAAAAAATCGGTTTTGGAATTAGGAGGTAGTGATGCATTTATTGTGTTGGATGATGCGGATATTGACAAAGCAGTTGAATGGGCAGTAGTGGGCAGAATCAACAACAATGGCGAATGTTGTATTGCATCAAAAAGATTTATTGCAGTTGAAAGTATAGCTGATGAGTTTTTTGAAAAATTAAAAAACAAACTAGCAGGTTTGGTGATTGGCAATCCAATGGAACCTAATACAAATATAGGTCCGTTGAGCAGCGAAGAAGCTGCGGCTAAAATAGCCGATCAGGTAAAGAGAGCAGAGGCTGGTGGTGCTAAAATTTTATTAGGAGGCAAAAGAATGGAGCAACCGGGCGCCTATATGGAGGCTACCGTTATCACCAATATGCTGCCTGATAACCCTGTGTACTACGAAGAGTTTTTTGGTCCTGTCGCAGTTCTTTTTAAAGTTAAAAATGAACAGGCGGCGATTGATTTAGCAAACGATTCTCCATTTGGTTTAGGTGGCTCCGTATTCACACAGGATATAGAAAGAGGCAAACGGGTAGCCGACCAGATTGATACAGGAATGGTTTTTATTAATCATCCAACATGGACGCAAGCCGACTTGCCTTTTGGTGGCACGAAAGGATCAGGCTATGGAAGAGAACTTTCTGAATTAGGTATGGATGAATTTGTGAATAAAAAACTAATAAGAGTGAGTGAACTAAGCGACCCATTTTAATTTCGGTTTCAATTTACCTGCCGCATTGCTGGGTTTATTTGAAGGCAACAACATTGGTAAGATGATTGCGGAAGCATAAAAATTTCAAATGTCAATGACAAAACTATTCATCAGTTACATACTCACTTTTGTTGTGTTTTTCATCCTCGATATGGTTTGGTTGGGTTTCATTGCCAAAGATTTATATAAAAAATACCTGGGCGATTTTTTGAGCGAACAAGTCAATTGGACAGCAGCCGTAATTTTTTATTTGCTGTTCGTTATCGGTGTTTTTATTTTCGTAATCCTACCTTCTGTAGAGAAAAATTCTCTTGCTTCTGCTATTATATCGGGTGCATTATTTGGCTTTTTCAGTTACGCCACTTATGATTTGACCAATCTGGCTACTATGAAAAATTGGCCGCTCCATATTGTTTTTATTGATATTTCATGGGGCGCATTTTTAACAAGTGTGGTAAGCACTGCTGGTTTTTACATTGTCAAATATGTTCAATAAACTATGGTAACAATTCTTTTTCAAATCTCCTTACTTATTTTTAGCTATGCTACCCTGTGGTTCATTGTTTCTTTAATCAAAAAAAGAAATGATGTGGCAGACATTGCTTGGGGGCTGGGCTTCATAGCCATTTGCCTTTACCTGGTAATAACACACCCATTATTGCCTGTTTCGGCATTAGTTTACACGCTAGTCACGATTTGGGGATTGCGTTTGGCTATCCATATTGTGATACGCAGCAGAGGTAAGGAAGAAGATTTTCGTTATAAAAAATATCACAATGAATGGGGTAAATTTTACTTGATTCGTTCTTATTTGCAAGTTTATCTATTGCAAGGTTTTTTTATGTTGCTCATCAGTTTACCAGTTTTGATTGCGTGTTTTTCATCCCCTCCGAATTTAAATGCTTTTAGCATCATCGGCCTTTTTATTTGGATCATTGGTTTTGCTTTCGAAGCGATTGGTGATTATCAACTTTCTGTTTTTATAAAAAGCAAGAAAAACAGTTCAGACATCATGCAAACGGGTTTGTGGAGATACACCCGCCACCCCAATTACTTTGGTGAAGTCTTCCTTTGGTCAGGCATTTTTGTTATCGCTTTACCACTACAAAATGGCATTTGGGGTATTATCAGTCCCGTGACCATTACATTTTTGTTGCTTTATGTATCGGGTATTCCAATGCTTGAAGCGAAATATAAAGACAATAGGTTGTTTCAAGAGTACAAATGTCGGACGAGTTCTTTCTTTCCTTTGCCGCCAAAGCATTTTATACCCAATAGGCAATGAGTAATAAAAAGCAAATCGTAACCATTGGTGCTGGTTTTGCGGGCCTAAAACTGGCACGCTCGCTCAATAATCATCCCGATTACTGCATCACGCTCATTGATAAAAACAATTATCACCAGTTTCAACCCCTATTTTATCAAGTGGCCATGGCGAGTTTGGATGCCAGTAATATCTCCTTTCCGTTGAGGTATATGTTTAAAAAAAGTAAAAACGTAAGCATTCGTTTAGCCACCGTCACAAAAATTGATACCCTTAATAATTCTTTGGAAACGACTTGCGGCAATTTTACCTACGATTATTTGGTAGTCGCAACGGGTGCAACAACAAATTATTTTGGCAATAGTGCCCTTGAAGCACAGGTCTTTCCAATGAAATCTACTTGGGAAGCTCTACAAATCAGAAACACTTTACTACAACATTTTGAAGATGCCGTTTCCTCTAAAATGGCTAAAAGTGAAAAACTTTTAGCAGTTGTCATTGTTGGCGGTGGGCCTACGGGTGTGGAGTTGAGTGGGGCTTTGGCCGAAATGAAACGAGACTCTTTGCCCCATGAATATCCGGAATTGGATTTTACTAAAATGCAGGTTTATCTTTTGGAAGGTAGCCCCAAATTATTGGGCAATATGAGCGCACCTTCTTCTTTAAAATCTAAAGAATATTTGGAGAAAATGGGCGTAACCGTGCTGGTAAACAGCATTGTAAAGGACTATGACGGCAAACGTATTTCATTACAAGATGGAACTGAAATTGACTCAACTCTGGTGATATGGGCAGCGGGTGTGAAAGGCGATATGCCTATGGGTATGAACACAAATCTTATCACAAAATCCAACCAAATCAAGACCGATATCTACAATCAAGTCATGACCTATGACAATGTTTTTGCCGTTGGCGATATTGCATTTATTGAAACAGAATCACATCCAAGAGGTTTCCCACAATTGGCAAGTGTAGCCATAGACCAAGCACTGAATGTTGCCAACAATTTCAAACTATTAGCAAAAAACCAAGCCATTAAACCTTTCAAATATGTCAATAAAGGAAGCATGGCAACTGTTGGAAGAAACAAAGCGGTTGTAGATTTAGCCAAACCCGAATGGAGTTTTCAGGGCTTTTTTGCATGGCTTATTTGGATGACTTTACACCTGTTTTTGCTTATCGGTTTTAAAAACAAGCTCATTGTTTTCATCAACTGGATTTATAAATATTTCACCCATCGCCAATCACTTTCCTTGTTGTTTGAGCCATTGAGAAGGAAAATTTTATATAGAGCCTTTGAAGGCACATTAAAGACTCTGATTGATCCAGCTGAAAATGTTCTTGAATTTGAAGCTAATATTAAATCATCAGGTCAAATTATCAGTGATATTAAAATAAGCGGACAAGCCGAACACCGTTTTAAGAAGTAGGCTAATAAAATAAAAAGAATAGTTATGACAAGTACAAAAAACATTGTAGCCCTTGCAAAAGAAAGTGCTAAAACACTGGCAGCCGCAGTAACAGCCGCTGACTTGGTAAAAACTTTGGAAGGCACGGGTCCCTTCACCGTTTTTGCCCCAACCGATGCCGCATTTGCAGCTATTCAAAAGGATGTGGATAGTCTTTTAAAACCGGAAAACAAGGCCAAACTGGCCAAAATACTTACCTATCATGTAGTAAGCGGAAAGCACATGGCAGCGGAACTTAAAGATGGTAGTGAACTAACTACTGTTCAGGGTGAAAAATTAAAAGTATCGCTAAAAAATAATAAGGTAATGATTGGTGAAGCTCATGTTACTACTGCAGATGTAGCTGCTTCAAATGGGGTAGTTCATTTAATTGATAAAGTGTTGATGCCAAAAATGTAACAGTGCCAACTTTTGCAACAAATGGTGTTAGATTGATAATACAGAATTGTATCTAGATAAAAATAAATAAGTCATGACAAAAAAATTAAAATCAGTTTTCGTAGGTTTATTTTTAGTATTAGCAAGCACTGCTAATGCTCAAACTACCGATATAGTAGGTGTGGCAATGGGTTCAAAAGACCACACCACCTTAGTAGCTGCAATAAAAGCAGCAGATTTAGTAAACACATTAAAAGGTGAGGGTCCGTTTACAGTATTT
>Ga0123336_10002833_pt1 | contig 14877 bp, 13 predicted proteins | sample SSSSmetaG_FD_96466 | JGI IMG/M metagenome (GOLD analysis project Ga0123336, IMG submission 96466) | Glacier valley bacterial and archeal communities from Borup Fiord, Nunavut, Canada, to study Microbial Dark Matter (Phase II) - ​SSSS metaG | ecosystem: Environmental > Aquatic > Freshwater > Ice... | reverse complement strand
CCATCATCCGCCCGGTCAGGCACATCTCCATCGTCTTGGCCTTGCCGATCGCGCGCGCCATCCGCTGGCTGCCGCCCATGCCGGGCGTGACGCCGAGCTTGATCTCGGGCTGGCCGAACTTCGCGGTGTCGGCGGCGACGATGAAGTCGCACATCATCGCGAGTTCGCAGCCGCCGCCCAGCGCGAACCCGGCGACCGCGGCGATGACCGGCTTGCGCGTTGCCGCGACCCGGCTCCAGCCGGCGAAGAAGTCGCGGCCGTACATCTCGGCGAACGACTGCTCGGCCATCTCCTTGATGTCGGCTCCGGCGGCGAACGCCCGGTCGCTGCCGGTGATGACCGCACAGCCCTGGTCCCCGTCGGCGTCGAACGCCGCCAGCGCCGCGGTCAGATCCGCGAGCAGCGCGCCGTTGAGCGCGTTGAGCGCCGCCGGACGGTTGAGGCGGATCAGCGTCACGCGGTCGTGGCGTTCGATCAGCACGGTATCGTAGGTCATGGCGGGGCTCACTTCATCGTCGGTATGACGAAGCTCGAATCGGTCACCGGCACGTTCGTGTCGAGACCGGGCCAGCGCTGCGTGACCGTCTTGATCTTGGTATAGAAGCGCACGCCCTCCTCCCCGTGGATACCGGTATCGCCGAACGCGCTGCGCTTCCACCCGCCGAAGCTGTGGTAGGCGACCGGCACGGGGATCGGCACGTTGATGCCGACCATGCCGACGTCGACGGTAGCGGCGAACTCGCGCGCCGCAGGGCCGTTGCGCGTGAAGATCGCGACGCCGTTGCCGTACTGGTGCTGGCTCGGCAGGCGGATCGCTTCGGCAAGGCTGTCGGCGCGGACCATCTGCAGGACCGGTCCGAAGATCTCCTCCTGATAGCTCCTCATGTCGGGACGGACGTGGTCGAACAGCGTCGGCCCGACGAAGAAGCCGCCTTCGTGGCCCTGCAGGCTGAACCCGCGGCCGTCGACGACAAGCTCCGCGCCCTCGTCGACGCCCATGCCGATATAGCTCTCGATCCGGTCGCGGTGCGCGGCGCTGACAACCGGGCCGTAATGGGCGTCGCGGTCGGTCGACACGCCGAGGCGCAGCCTGGCGATGGCGGGGAGCAGCGCCTCGCGCAACGTGTCGGCAGTTGCGCGGCCGACCGGCACGACCACAGGCAACGCCATGCACCGCTCCCCCGCCGAGCCGAACGCCGCACCGACGAGGTCGGCGACGGTCTGGTCCATGTCCGCATCGGGCAGGACGATGCCGTGGTTCTTCGCGCCGCCCATCGCCTGGACGCGCTTGCCGTTGGCCGTGCCGCGCGAATAGACATGGTGCGCGATGTCGCTCGACCCGACGAAGCTGACGGCCTTGATCAACGGCGAGTCGAGGATCGCATCGACCGCAACCTTGTCGCCGTGGACGACCTGGAGCACGCCCGCCGGGAGCCCCGCCTCGAGCATCAGCTCGCCGAGCCGCGTCGGCAGCGACGGGTCGCGCTCGGACGGCTTCAGGATGAAGGCGTTGCCGCAGGCGATCGCGACGCCGAACATCCACATCGGGATCATCGCGGGGAAGTTGAACGGGGTGATCCCGGCGACGACGCCGAGGGCCGAGCGCATCGAATAGACGTCGATACCGGGGCCGGCTCCGTGGGTGTACTCGCCCTTGAGCAGGTGCGGGATGCCGCAGGCGAACTCGATCACCTCGAGTCCGCGCTGAATATCGCCACGGCTGTCGGCGACGACCTTGCCGTGCTCGCTCGACAGCATCTCGGCGAGCATGTCGAGCTCGGCCTCGACCAGCCGCTTGAACTCGAACAGCACGCGCGCCCGGCGCTGGGGATTGGTCGCTGCCCAGCCGGTCTGCGCGCGCGCGGCGTCCGCGATCGCCGCGTCCATATCGGCGGCAGCGGCGAGCGCGACCTGCGCCTGGATTCGCCCCGTGTTGGGGTCGAACACGTCCGCCATGCGGCCCGACGTGCCCGCCGTCGCGACGCCGCCGATCAGGTGGTCGATCTTTCGCATCAGGCGCTTCTCCCGTCCCGGTCTGCTGCCGGCAGCGGTCATTCCCACAGCGCGGCGCTGCAGGCAACGCGCCAAGGCCGGCCTTGGCGCAATGCGAGGCGCCTCGTGGCGCAGCGGGCTAGGCGGCCGCGGTCAAATGGACCATCATCCCGCGCGACGACCTTTGGGGGAGGACCGGGCCTGTGGATGCGAGCGTCGCGCCTGTCGCCGAGCGCGCGCGCCTGACCCGCGCGGGGTGGAGCTGGGCGCTGTTCCAGGGCGTGCGCGATCCGTACGTGGTCCTCGTCACCATCTACGTTTTCGCGCCGTACTTCGTCCGCGATGTCGTCGGCGATCCGGTGCGCGGCCAGCTGCTCGTCGCGGCGGCGCAGAAATACGGCGGCTGGATCGTCCTGCTGACGGTGCCGCTGCTCGGTGCCGCGGTCGACCGGATGGGGCCGCGCAAACCATGGCTGTTCGCTACGGTCGTGCTGCTGGTACCGGCGACGGCGGCGCTGTGGTGGGTCGTTCCCGGCAGTGCGGCGGCATTGCCGCTGGCGCTCATCGTCTTCGGCGCGGCCAGCGTACTGATCGCATGGTCGGACACGCTCCACAACGCGCTGCTGCTGCCTGCAGCCGGGATGGCGCGCGCGGGCGCGGCGTCGGGGCTGGCGCTCGCGCTCGTCAACGCGCTGTCGGTCGCCAGCCTCGCCTTCGTCGTGTGGGCGTTCGCGCTGCCGGGCAAGGTCGCGTGGGGGTTCATTCCCGCCCACCCGCTGTTCGGGCTGAACCCAGCGACGCACGAGACCGACCGCATCGTCGCGCCGATCGCGGCGGGGCTGATGCTCGTCGGGTCGATTCCGCTGTTCGCCTTCGTCCCCGACGTCGCGTCGACCGGCACGCGGCTCGGCGCGGCGCTCCGGGCGGGAGCCGCCGACCTCGCCCAGCTGTTCCGCGAGGCGCGCGGCAACCGCAACGCGCTGCTGTACCTGCTCAGCGTCCTGCTGTTCACCGACGGGCTGACCGGCATCCTCGTCTTCACCGGGGTGTACGCCGCCGGCGCGATGGGGTGGGGCAGCCTCGAGCTGCTCGCGTACGGCATGATCCTCAGCGTGTTCTCGGTCGTCGGCGGGCTCATGGCAGGGCTGCTCGACCAGACGATCGGTCCCAAGCGCGCACTGCTCATCGAGCTGACCGGCGTCATCGCCTCGCAGCTGCTGTCGTTCGGCCAGACGAGGACGAGCTTCTTCTACCAGCCGTTCGACCGCGCGGCGCATGCGCCGCTGTGGCACGGCCCGATGTTCACGACGCTCCCCGATATCGGCCTTCTGATGTGCGGCTTCCTCGGCGCGGTCAGCGTGTCGGCGGCGTACGCATCGCGGCGGACCATGCTGACGCGCGTCGTGCCGCCCGACCGGGTCGGGGTGTTTTTCGGCCTGTTCGCGATCGCGGGTACCGCGACCATGTGGCTCGGCCCACTGCTCGTCGAGGTCGCGACGGGCGCGAGCGGGTCGCAGCGGCTCGGCCTGCTGCCGATCCCGGGGCTCGTGCTGCTCGGCGCGCTCGTACTGGTGTTCGTGCGCGGTGGCGGGAGACTGGAGCGGTAGCGCGAAGCCCGAAACGACTATCCGATCGCCTCGGTCGCCCCGACGCCCCACAGCTGCGCCCGCAGGATATACCCCGACTTGCCGCCGCGATCGACGCGGCACCACGCCTCGCTGCACAGCACGACGCGGACGATGGCCCCCGGCGCGATCCGCCATACCGCGCGCGCCTGCAGGTCGGGGGTGCCGAACATCGTGCGGACGGTGCCGGTGACGACGGCGGTCCGCGTGCCGCCGATCAGCTGCTTGTTCATCCACCCGACGCTGCCGCCGATGTCGCGGACCTGCCGCCAGATGCCGTATTCGCGGACGACCTCGACCGGCAGCCCCTTGCGGACATAGACCCATTGCACCGGATAGCGGTCGCCGGGACCGGTCCGCAGGTACGCCTTGTCGGACTTCAGGCTGACGAAGCGCGGCACCGGCAGTCCCGAGAGGCCCTGGGTCGCGTCGATGTCGGCGGCCGCGTGGGCGGCAGGAGCGACGCTGGCGAGGACGAGGGCGACGGCAAACATCGCGTCGTTGTAGCGGCAAGCGGCCGCCGACTCCACTTGTCTTCGGCCGCGCGCGCATCTAGCCGTGCGCGATGCCGCTCAAGCGCCCGACCGTCGTCGTCACCCGTCGCCTGCCGCAGGGGGTCGAGACGCGGATGGCCGAGCTGTTCGACGTCGAGCTCAACTTCGACGATCATGCCATGGACGCCGGGCAGCTCGCCGCCGCCATGGCACGCGCCGACGTCGTCGTGCCGACGGTCAGCGACCACATCACCGCCGAGGTGCTCGGCCACGCCGGGCCGCAGCTGAAGCTGCTCGCCAACTTCGGGACCGGCGTCGACCATATCGACCTGCCCGCCGCCCGCGCGCACAACATCGTCGTCACCAACACGCCCGGCGTGCTGACCGACGACACCGCCGACATGGTCATGGCGCTGATCCTCGGCGTATCGCGGCGGATCGGCGAGGGCGAGAAGCTGCTCCGCGCGGGCGAGTGGACCGGCTGGTCGCCGACGGGCATGCTCGGCCACCGCGTCAGCGGCAAACGGCTCGGAATCGTCGGCATGGGCCGGATCGGCCAGGCGGTCGCGGCGCGCGCGCGGGCGTTCGGCTGCCAGGTCCACTATCATAACCGCCACCGCTTGCCCGCAGCCGCCGAACGCGTGGTCGAGGCGACGTACTGGCCGACGCTCGCGGCGATGCTCGCGCGGGTCGACATCGTTTCGATCAACTGCCCGCTGACGCCCGAGACGCACCACCTGATCGACGACGCTGCGCTGCGCCGGATGCAGCGCCACGTCTATCTCATCAACGTTGCGCGCGGCGAAGTCGTCGACGAGGCGGCGCTCGTCGCGTGCCTCGCCCGGGGCGGGATCGCCGGGGCAGGGCTCGACGTCTTCGAGCGCGAGCCGGCGGTGACCGCGGGCCTGCTCGCATTGCCCAACGTCGCGCTCGTGCCCCACCTCGGCTCGGCGACGTTCGAGGGGCGGCTCGACATGGGCGAGAAGGTCATCGCCAACATCCGCTCGTGGTCCGACGGCCACCGCCCGCCCGACCAGGTGCTCGAGTGGTGGGCGTAGCGCGGCCGGTGCGCAGCGAGCACGCCAGAGGCGCGCACAGCAGCGTGCGGACTCGCGCAAGCCCGGCCGGCGGGTCGCCCCGCCGACCCGACCGACGGCGCGGCTTCGCCGCGACGCCGGCCGCGCACCTGACGGCTCACCGCGCGTTCACGGAACGGCGGTCATCTTCGATCGTTGTGAGCGTAACAATTGCAATGGGAGACCGACCATGACCCGCCTGCCCCTGATCCTCGCTGCCGCCGCCGCGCTCGGCACGTCGGCGTGCACCACCGACCAATACGGCAACCAGCGGCTGAACGGAGCCGGCCGCGGTTCACTGATCGGGGCCGCCGGTGGAGCGGGCGTCGCTGCGCTGACGGGCGGCAATCTCGCCGTCGGCGCGGCCGTCGGAGCGGCGGCGGGCGCGGTCGTCGGCATCGTCAGCGACGACCGTAACCGCTACGAGGACCGCAATGGTCGCCGGTTCTACTACGAGAACGACAATCGCCGCTATCACTACGAGAACGGCCGCGACCGGGTCTACGATCCGTACTGATCGTCGCCCGATCACGACAGGGCCCGTGCCGCAAGGCGCGGGCCATTTCGTTGTGCCGTGTCGCACCGTCGCGCCGCGTTGTGCCGGCCGTGACACCGGGGCCGGCCCCCGCTACCGGTGGGCTTGATTGCCCTGCCGAGGACTGCCCGCGATGCGGACTGCTGCTGCTTTTCTGGTCACCGCCCTGCTCGCCACCGCCGCGCTCGCCGCGCCGCCGCCGGTCGTGCCTCTCGCCTACACGTCGCGCACGCTCGCGAACGGGCTGCGCGTCTTCGCCATGCCCGACCGCTCGACGGCGAACGTCGCGGTCGAGGTGATCTACGACGTCGGCGCGAAGAACGATCCCGCCGGCCGCAGCGGCTTCGCGCACATGTTCGAACACCTGATGTTCAAGAGCACGCGCAACCTCGTTCCCGAGCAGTTCGACCGGCTGACCGAGGACGTCGGCGGCAACAACAACGCCAGTACCCACGACGACTTCACCGAATATCACGAGGTCATCCCCGCCAACCAGCTCGAGCGGCTGCTGTTCGCCGAAGCCGAGCGGATGGGGTCGCTCGTCGTCGACGAACCCGTGTTCGCGAGTGAGCGCCACGTCGTCGAGGAGGAGCTGCGCCAGGGGGAGGCACGACCGTACGGCGCGCTGTTCCAGACGGTTCTGCCCGCGGTCAGCTTCACGGTCCATCCGTACGCCCGCTCGCCGATCGGCAGCATCGCCGACCTCGACGCCGCGACGCTCGACGACATCCGCGCGTTCCACGCGACCTACTACCGTCCCGACAACGCCGTGCTGGTCGTCAGCGGCAACTTCGATCCCGCGCAGCTCGATCGCTGGGTCGACCGCTACTTCGCACCGCTGAAGACGCCCGCCCGGGCGATCCCGCGCGTGACCGCGGTCGAGCCGCCGCGGACCCGGCCGACGAGCGTCATCGTCCGCGCCGCGAACACGCCGCTCCCGGCGGTGGCGATCAGCTATGCCGTGCCGCCGTCGCGCTCGCCCGACGATGCGGCGCTGTCGGTGCTCGACGCGATCCTGTCGGCGGGCGAGTCCTCGCGGCTGTACGAGACGATGGTCTACCGCGACCAGCTCGCGTCGAGCGCGGGCAGCCAGCTCGAGGATCGTCACGACACCGGGCTGCTCGTGACCTACGCCATTCTCGCCGGCGGCAAGAGCGCCGCCGACGGCGAGGCGGCGCTGCGGCGCGAAGCCAGGCGGCTGCGCGACGCACCGGTCACCGCCGAAGAACTCGACATCGCCAAGAACCAGCTGCTGACGACCGCCATCAAGGGCCGCGAGACCGCGCTCGGCCGCGCCGCGACGCTCGCCGAGGCGGTCGTCGTCGACGGCGACGCGGCATCGGCCGACCGCAGCCTCGCGCAGCTCGCCGCCGTGACCGCGGCCGACGTCCAGCGCGTCGCGAGGGCGTATCTGCGCGACGAGGCGAGTGCCGCGATCCGCTACCTCCCCGCCGCCGATGGCGCCACCACCGCCCGGATCGCGGTCGCGCCGACGGTGCAGGTCGCGCCGCTCGCCGTGCCGGCCGACGTGCCGGTCGTCGTCGCCGCATCGCCGGCGCAGCGCGTCGCCCCTCCCGCGGCCGGTCCGCCGGCCGCGGTTCCCGTGCCCGTCGTCCGCGAGGCGGTGCTCGCCAACGGCCTGCGGGTCGCGGTCGCCAGCCGTCACGACGTCCCGCTGATCGCCGCCGTGCTCGTCGCCGGCGGCGGCGCGGCCAACGATCCCGCGCACCGCGGCGGCACCTACGAGCTGATGACGACGCTGCTGACCAAGGGCACCGCGACGCGCAGCGCGACCAAAATCGCGCACGAGGTCGAGGCGCTCGGCGGCGGCATCGCGGCCGGCGCGGGGTGGGACGGCACGACGCTCAGCGTGTCGGTCAAGACCGATCGCATCGGACCGGCGATGGCGGTGTTCGCCGACGTCGCGCGCCACCCCGCCTTCGCCGCCGAGGAGCTCGCCCGCGCACGGACGCAGGCGGTCGACGAGGCGGGGATCGCGATGACCGACCCGCGCTCCATCGCCCGGATGGTCGCGACCAAGGCGGTGTTCGGCGACACGCGGTACGGCCATGTCGCGAGCGGAACGGTCGCGTCGCTGAAGGCGATCACCCGCGCCGACGTCATCGACGCCTATGCGCGCAGCTTCGTGCCGCGCGGCGCGACGCTGATCTTCACCGGCGATATCGAGCTGCCGGCGGCGGTCGCGCTCGCGACGACGGCGTTCGGCGACTGGAACCCGCCCGCCCCGGCTACCGTGGCGCGCGCCGACGGTTCCGCCATTCCGGCGCCGCGGACGATCGTCGTCGACCTGCCCGGTGCCGCGCAGGCGTCGGTCGTCGTCGCGCGGCCGGGGCTCGCGCGGTCGGATGCGCGCTATTATCCGGCGATCGTCGCCAACACCGCGCTCGGCGGCGGGTTCAGCTCGCGGCTCAACAGCGAGATCCGCGTCAAGCGCGGGCTCGCGTACGGCGCGTCGAGCGGCCTCGACGCGCGCGTCGGCGTCGGCTCGCTGACGGCGGCGACGGCGACGAAGAACGCGTCCGCGCCCGAAGTCGCCGGACTGATCGCCGCCGAGCTGCGCCGGCTGGCGACGGCACCGGTCGCGGACGACGAGCTGGCGGTCCAGAAGGCGGTCCTGACCGGCGAGGTCGGCCGCCAGGTCGAGACGGTCGCCGGGCTGGCCGGGCGGCTGGCAGCACTGGCGACTCACGGCCTGCCGCTGAGCGAGCTCGCCGCGTGGTCGGCGAAGGTGCAGGCGGTGACTCCGGCGGCGACGGCCGCAGTCGCGGCGAGCGTGTTCGACCCTGCGTCGGCAAGCACGGTCATCGTCGGCGACGCGAAGACCTTCGCGCCCGCGCTGGTGGCCGCCGGCATCCGGGCCGAGACGATCCCGGTCGGGCAGCTCGACCTCGAGACGGCGGCGCTGCGGCGGCCGTGATCGCCGTCTTCGACCCGCGCGAGCTGGACCATGCGCCGACGCGCGAGCTGCACAACGGTGGCTGGACGGCGCACGTCGAGACCCCGGCGCGGGCCGCGGCGATCGCCGCGATGCTGCCCGGCCTGCGGCCCGCGATCGACCACGGCCGTGCGCCCCTGCTCGCGGTGCACACCGCCGAGTATCTCGACTTCCTCGCGGTCGCGCACGAACTGTGGCGCGCAGCGGGGCGCGACGGCGATGCGCTCCCCTACGTCTGGCCGGTCGTCGGACGGCGGCCGCTGACGCTCGACCGGATCGACGCGCTGCTCGGCCGGTTCAGCTTCGACGCGGCCACCCCGGTCGCGGCGGGAACGTGGGATGCCGCTTACTGGGGCGCGCAGACGGCGCTCACCGCACTCGACGCGGTGCTGGCGGGCGGCAACGCATTCGCGCTGTGCCGGCCTCCGGGTCACCATGCGGGGGCCGACTATCTCGGCGGCTACTGCTACCTCAACAACGCCGCGATCGCGGCCTCGGCCGCCCGCGCGCAAGGGTGTGGGCGGGTCGCCATCGTCGACGTCGACTATCACCACGGCAACGGGACGCAGGACATCTTCTGGGACGATCCGACCGTGCTGTTCGCCTCGCTCCACGCCGACCCGACGCGCGACTATCCGTTCTTCTGGGGTCATGCCGACGAGACCGGCGGCGATGCGGGCGGCGGCGCGACGCTCAACCTGCCGCTGCCCCGCGGCACGGCAATCGGGCCGTATCTCGCCGCGCTAGAGACGGCCGTGGCGGCGGTCGCCCACTTCGCGCCCGATGTCGTGGTGGTGTCGTTCGGTGCCGATACGTTTGTCGGCGACCCGATCTCGTCGTTCGCGCTGGCGACGGACGACTATCCGGTCGTCGCCGCGCGCATCGCCGCGCTCGGCCGGCCGACGCTGATCGTCATGGAGGGCGGCTACGCCACCGAGGCGCTTGGGCCGAACGTCGCGGCGTTCCTGTCGGGCTTCAGCTGAGCCGCAGCCGCACCGACGCCGCGTGCGCCGGCAGCCCCTCGACGTCGGCGAGCGTCGCCGCCGCCGGCCCGATCACGGCGAGCGCCGCCGCCGAGCATTCAAGGAACGTCGTCCGCTTCATGAAATCGGTGACGCCGAGCCCGCTCGAAAAGCGTGCGCGGCGGCCCGTCGGGAGGACGTGGTTCGGTCCCGCGACATAGTCGCCGACCGCCTCGGGCGTATGGCGGCCGAGGAACACCGAACCCGAATGGCGCACCGCGGCGAACAGCGGTGCGGGGTCGTCGAGCATGATCTGGAGATGTTCGGGCGCGAGCGCGTCGATCAGCGGCGCGCATGCCGACAGGTCGGGGACGACGACGATCGTGCCGAACGCGTCCCAGCTCGTCGCGGCGGTCGCGCCGGTCGACAGCTGCGGCAACTGGCGCACGACCGCAGCAGCGACGGCGTCGGCGAATGCGGCGCTGTCGGTGATCAGGATCGACTGCGCGACCGCATCGTGCTCGGCCTGCGCGAGAAGGTCGGCGGCGACCCAGTCGGGATCGGACGCGCCGTCGCTGACGATCAGGACCTCCGACGGACCCGCGACCATGTCGATACCGACGGTGCCGAACACCTGGCGCTTCGCCTCGGCGACCCACGCATTGCCGGGGCCGGTGATCTTGTCGACGCGAACGATCTGTCCCGTGCCATAGGCGAGCGCGGCAATCGCCTGCGCGCCCCCGACACGGAAGATCGTGTCGACGCCAGCGAGGTCGGCGGCGGCGAGGACGAGGTCGTTGACGCGCCCGCCCGGCGTCGGCGTGACCATGACCAGCCGCCCGACGCCCGCGACCTTAGCGGGAATCGCGTTCATCAGGACCGACGACGGATAGGCCGCGCGCCCGCCCGGCACGTAGATTCCGGCCGCGTCGACCGGCGTCCAGCGGTAGCCCGTGCGCACCCCGGCGGCGTCGGTCCGGTCGAGGCCGGCCGGGCGCTGCGCCGCGTGGAAATCGCGGATGCGGTCGGCGGCGAGCTCGAGCGCCGCCATGACCGGCGGCGGCACCGCGGCGCGCGCAGCAGCGATCTCGGCGCGGCCGATTTCGATCCCGACTGCGGCGAGGTCGACCTGGTCGAAGCGTAGCGTCAGCTCGGCAAGCGCTGCATCGCCGCGCGCGCGGACGTCGGCGATGATCGCGGCGACCTGCGCTGCGACGCCGGCATCGCTCTCCCGCCGGGCGTCGACGAGCGCTGCGAACGCCGCAGCGAAGCCCGGACCGAGCGCGTCAAGCCGCAGCGGCATGCGTCCCCCCGGCGGCAGCACGAAAGCGCTCGACCCACGGCACGACCTGGCCCGCGCGGGTCTTGAAGGCGGCGCGGTTGACGATCAGGCGGCTGCTGACCTGCGCCACCGTCTCGACCTCGACCAGCCCGTTCTCGGCGAGCGTCCGACCGGTCGACACGAGGTCGACGATGCGGTCGCACAGGCCGAGCATCGGGGCGAGCTCCATCGCGCCGTTCAGCTTGACGCATTCGGCCTGGACGCCGCGGCGGGCGAAGTGCGTCCGGGTGATATGCGGATACTTCGTCGCGACGCGGACGTGGCTCCATGTCCGCGGGTCGTCGGCAGCGGCCTGTGCCGCGGGCTCGGCGACCGAGATGCGGCACCGGCCGATACCCAGATCGACCGGCGCGTAGATCTCGTCGAACGCGAATTCCATCAGGACGTCGTTGCCGGCGATGCCGAGCTGCGCCGCGCCGAACGCGACAAAGGACGCGACGTCGAACGCGCGCACCCGGATCAGCGCGACGCCGGGCAGGTTGGTCGCGAACTTCAGCGCGCGGCTGGCCGCGTCGCTGAACGCCGGCTCGGGCACGATCCCGGCGCGCGCGAGGACCGGCAGCGCCTCGGCCAGGATGCGCCCCTTGGGGAGCGCGATGATCAGCTCGTCGGGCATTGCCGCGCCCGACTATAGGCGGCGGCGTTGCACGGCAAGCGCGCCGCTGCCACACGGGCGGTTATGAGCGAAGCCGACGTCCGAGCCGCCTTTCTCCGCGAAGGAGAGTGGTGCGCGCGGCTGGGGGCGCCGCTCACCGCGCGGCTGCGCGGCCGGCTGGGCGTCGTGCTCGACCGCACCACCGCAGTCGGCGCGCGCGTTCTCGACTGGCCCGGCGATCCGTACGCGGACGCGCTGATGGTGCGGCTTGCGGGCGGGCTCCATGCGCACGTCCGCGACGGTACCGCGTTGCCGCTGGCCGCTCACTTTGCGCCCGGCGCGATGCTCGACGACGCATCGTTCGACGCCGGCCTCGCCGCCGCGCTTGCCGACGAACGGCTGCTGCCGTGGCTCGATACGCCGCCGCAGACGAACGAGGTCGGCCGGTCGGGCGTGCTGTACCCGGGGCTGCTGACGATCGCCGCAGTGTACGGGCTGCCGCTGCGGCTGTTCGAACTCGGGGCGAGCGCCGGGCTCAACCTGCGGCTCGACCGCTACGGCTACCGGCTCGGCACGCTCGACGCGGGTCCGGCCGGAGCGTCCGTGCACCTCGCCCCAGCGTGGTCCGGGCCGCCGCCGCCGGCCACAGGGATACGCGTCGACAGCCGCCGCGGGGTCGATCTCGCGCCCGTCGACCTGCGCGACCCCGCGGCGCGCGAGCGGCTGCTCGCCTACGTCTGGCCCGACCAGCGCGACCGGCTGGCCCGTGCCGAAGCGGCCATCGCCGCATTCGTCGCCGACCCCGTGCCGCTCGACACCGGCGACGCCGCGGCGTGGGTCGAGGCACAGGTCACGCCGCAGCCCGGCACCGCGACGGTGGTCCTGCACAGCATCGCGTTCAAGTATTTTCCCGACACGACGAAGGCGCGGATCGCGGCGCATCTCGACCGTGAGGGCGCGCGCGCAACGGCGGACGCGCCGCTCGCGTGGCTGCGCTTAGAGGCCGACGACCCGCGTGCCCCTGAGCAGCCGACGCTGCGCCTGCGGACGTGGCCGGGCGACGACCGGCTGCTCGCTTATACCCATCCGCACGGCGCGAGCGTCGAATGGCTCGGCTGATCCCGACGCCGCAGGCGAAGCTGATCCTCGCGTCGGCGAGCCCGCGGCGGCTGGCGCTGCTCGCGCAGATCGGCGTGGCTCCACACGCGGTCGACGCCGCCGACCTCGACGAGACGCCGCTGCCGGGCGAGCTGCCGGTGCCCCATGCCGCGCGGCTGGCGGCGGCGAAGGCGGCGGCGGTCGCGGCGCGGCACGCCGGCGCGGTGGTGCTCGCGGCCGACACGGTGGTCGCCGTCGGGCGGCGCATCCTGCCCAAGGCCGACGACGCGGCGACCGCGCGCGCGTGCCTGACGCTGCTGTCGGGGCGGCGGCACCGTGTCACGACCGCCGTCGCGCTGATCGCCCCGGGCGGCAGGATGCGGACCGTCAACGTCACGTCGGTCGTCACCTTCGCGCGGCTCGATCGGGCGGCGATCGACGAATATCTTGCGACCGGCGAGTGGGCCGGCAAGGCGGGCGGCTATGCCATCCAGGGCGCGGCGGCTGGGCTGATCCGCGCCTTCGCGGGGTCGTACACGGGCGTCGTCGGCCTGCCGCTGTTCGAGACGCGGCGGCTGCTGCGCTGGGCTTATGGCTGAGGCGCTCGTCGAACGCGGCATCGGCGAGACGCGCGCGGTGGTGCTCGACGGCGGCGCACTGGTCGAGGCGCATGTCGACCGCGACGACGGCCGGTGGCGCGCCGGCGACGTGCGGCGCGTACGACTCCGGACGATCCTCGTGCCCGGCGTCCGTGGCATCGTCGAAGCCGGCGGCGTCGAGGCGCTGCTGACGCCGCTGCCGCGCGCGCTGACCGAGGGGGCGGCGCTGTACATCGAAGTCGTCCGCGAGGCGTTGCCCGAAGCGGGCCGACCGCGGCTCGCCAAGGTCGTCGCGACCGATGCGACGCCGAGCTCAGGGCCGACGCTGGTCGAACGCCTTGCCGCACGCGGGCTGGCGATGCGCGACGCCGCCCGGACCGGCGACCCGCTCGAGGACGCCGGCTGGAGCGAGACCTGCGAGGCGGCGCTGTCCGGACACGTGTCGTTCGCCGGCGGACTGCTGACGATCAGCCCGACGCCGGCGATGACGGTGATCGACGTCGACGGCGACCTGCCGCCCGCGGCCCTCGCGCTCGCTGCGGCCGACGCCGTCGCCGCCGCGATCCGGCGCTTCGACCTGACCGGCTCGATCGGCGTCGACTTCCCGACGGTCGCCAACCGCGCCGTTCGGACCGTGATCGGCGCGCGCCTCGACACGGCGCTGCCGCCGCCGTTCGAGCGGACCGCGGTCAACGGCTTCGGCTTCGTCCAGATCGTCCGGCCGCGAGCCCGCGCGTCCTTGCTCGAGACGCTGCGCGCCGACCCGGCGGCGACGGTGGCACTCGCCCTGCTGCGCCGCGCCGAACGAGACGGCCACGGCGCGGCCGATCTCGTCGCCCCGCCGCGCGTCGCGGACTGGCTGCGCGTCCGGCCGGAACTGCTGAGCGAGCTCGGCCGCCGCCGCGGCGGGGCGATCGGCTTGCGCAGCGACCCCGCGCTCGCCATGTCGGCCGCCTATGTCGCCGCCCCCGCCCCGCTGCGTCCGCTGTAGCCGCCCGCAGGCCGCCGCCTTCGCGCCGTTCTGTTCGGCCGGGTGCAAGGACCGCGACCTGCTCGACTGGCTCGAGGAGCGCCACGTCGTCCCCGGCCCGCCGACCGACGAAGCGCTGGACAGCGACGACGGCGGCGCTTAAATCCGCCGCTCGCGTTTCGCGCGCCCGGGTAGCTCAGGGGTAGAGCAGGGGATTGAAAATCCCCGTGTCGGTGGTTCAAATCCGCCCCCGGGCACCATCGCCGTCAGCCGGGGGACCGTCATGAAGACCCGTGCCGCCGTCGCCTTCGCCGCCAGGCAGCCGCTCGAGATCGTCGAGCTCGATCTCGACGGACCGCGCGCGGGCGAGGTGCTCGTCGAGATCATGGCGACCGGCATCTGCCACACCGACGCCTACACGCTCGGCGGGCTCGACAGCGAAGGGCGCTTCCCGAGCGTGCTCGGCCACGAGGGCGCGGGCATCGTCCGCGAGGTGGGTCCCGGGGTAATCAGCGTCGCGGCCGGCGACCACGTCATCCCGCTCTACATCCCCGAATGCCGTCAGTGCCGGTCGTGCCTGTCGGGCAAGACCAACCTGTGCACCGCAATCCGTGCGACGCAGGGCTTGGGCGT
>Ga0123336_10002832_pt1 | contig 14879 bp, 8 predicted proteins | sample SSSSmetaG_FD_96466 | JGI IMG/M metagenome (GOLD analysis project Ga0123336, IMG submission 96466) | Glacier valley bacterial and archeal communities from Borup Fiord, Nunavut, Canada, to study Microbial Dark Matter (Phase II) - ​SSSS metaG | ecosystem: Environmental > Aquatic > Freshwater > Ice... | reverse complement strand
TTCAAATGCCGAATAGAAAACCGGGACCGCCAACAGGGTCAGGATGAGGCACAGCGATTGTCCGCCGACCACCAGCACACCAATGGAGCGATTGGTGGCTGCTCCCGTCCCGCTGCTGATCACCAGCGGCAGCATGCCAGCCACTAATGCAATGGTGGTCATCAGAATGGGGCGTAGGCGGTCGCGGTTCGCCTGGATGATCGCTTCGTAACGCGGCATCCCGGCGGCACGCAGCCCGTTGGTGTGATCGATTTGAAGGATGGCGTTCTTCTTCACGATGCCAAATAGCAGCAGCAGCCCCAGGCCTGAGAACAAATTCACGCTCTGCCCGGTCAGCAACAGCGACAGGATTCCGAAAGGCACCGCCAGTGGCAGCGTGAGCAGAATCGTGATCGGGTGGATGAACGATTCGAACTGCGCCGCGAGTACGATGTACATAAAAATGAACGTGAGTGAGAACGCAAGGACAAAGTAATAAGCCGAGCGGTTAAGTTCTTTCGAAGCTCCGGAAAGGCCCGTGCGGTAGCCCGGTTCCAATCCAATTTCCGCCGTTGCGCGGTCCATGGCTGAAAGAATTGCTGCTTGCGAACCGCCGGGCAGCACGTTGCAAGTCAAGGTCACCTGGCGCTGGCGCGCGATGCGGTTCACGGAAGAAGGGCCGGCGCCGGTGCGCGCATGAACCAGTTCGTCCAGGCCGACAGAGCCTCTCTTGCTTGAAGAAGGCACGGTGATTTTGCCCAGCGCTTCCGCACTGCCCCGAAACTGTTCGTCGGCGCGGACGCGGACGTCGTATTGCTCGTCGCCTGCATTAAAAGTCGAAGCCACTTGCCCCGCCACCAGAGTATTCAGCGCCTGCTCGATATCCTGAACGGACACGCCCAGATCGGCGGCACGAAGCCGGTCGATCTCCAGGCGCAGTTCCGGTTTGCCGCTACGCAAAGTAGAGTCTGCATCCGTCACACCCGGAATCTGCTTCATCTTCGCAAGCAAGGCGTCGGAATAGCTGGCAAGCTTTACCAGATCGGGACCCTGCAGAAAATATTGCACCTCCGCGTTGCTCTGGTTGCCGCCAAAGGTGCCCACAAGTTCCACACCCGTGTGAATGTCGCCGGGCAGGGTCTTGAGCAAGGCGCGAGTGCGCTGCATCACATCCTGTTGAGACAGCGAGCGCTGCTCCACATTGGCCAGCTTCACATAGAGCGAGGCGTTATTCACGGAACCGTCCTCGCCGCCACCGGCAGTCATCAGCGTGCTCACGACACCTGGCAGTGCGCGTACCTGTTGAGCAATTCGTTCCGCAATCTGCGTGGTGGCGGCCAGCGATGTTCCCTCTGGAGCCCGAACCAGAACGTTGAATTGCGATTCATCATCCGCCGGTAAAAAATTCTTGTTCACCTTCTGGAACAGCGGCACGGTGCTCACGACAGTCAGCGCGCTGAGCACGATTACCGTTTTGCGGTGACCCATTGACCAGATCAGCAGCCGTGTATAAACGCTTTCGATCCAACGGAATAAGCCATTGTCTTTCGATTCGCTTTTCCCCGCCACACGTTTCGGCGCGGGCACGAAGCGGGAGCACAGCATCGGCGTTAGAGTGAACGAAACAAGTAGTGACACCGCGATGGAGAAGCCAGAAGTGAAGCCGAACGAACTCAGAAAGCGGCCCACAATGCCGCCCATGAAGCCTACCGGAAGGAACACGGCAAGCAGTGAGAGCGTGGTGGCCGTAACTGCCAAGCCAATCTCCCGCGTTCCCTCAATGGCCGCCTGCAAGGGAGACATCCCTTTCTCTTCCATGAAACGATAAATGTTTTCAAGCACAATGATGGCGTCGTCAATCACAATGCCCACCATCAGCGTGAGCGCCAGCATGGTGATCTGGTTTAACGTGAACCCCATCGCCGCCATCAGCGCGAACGTGGAAATAATCGAGGTCGGAATAGCGATGGCTGCAATCAGCGTAGTTCGCCAGTTCGCCAGAAAGACAAAAATAATGATCGAGGCAAGAATGCTGCCCTCCACCAAATGATGCTTGATGGAAGTGACCGCTGCTTCAGTAAAGACAGATTGATCGGCCACAATTTGGGTCTGGACGTCTTTCGGGAGCGCGGCGCGAATTTCAGTCAGCCTCTGCTTCACTTCGCTCGCCGTACTCACGGAATTTTCGCCGGATTGTTTGGCCACTACCAGCGTCACCGCGGGAACGCCGTTTAGGCGCGATGAGGTACGCGGCTCCTCATAGCTGTCTTCGGCAAGCCCTATGTCATTGACCGTAACCGCGTACCCATTGCGCGTCGCAACCGGAATGCGATTGAATTGGTCGATATCGATTACCTTGCCTGAGGTACGGATGGTGAGTTCACGCGATCCGGCATTCAAATTACCGCCCGGTAGTTCCAAATTCTGTTGGCGAAGGGCATTGAATACATCGGTGACGGTTAGATTGTAAGCGCGCAGCCGATCTGGATTCACCAGCACATGAATCTCACGGCGGGCGCCGCCGACAAGGGTGATCTGTCCTACGCCTTTCGCGTTTTCCAGCTTCTGCTTGATGAGCTTATCGGCAATCAACGTCACGTCACGTAAGGAACGGGGCGCGGAAACGGCAATCTGCAGAATGGGCGTCGCGTCCGGGTCGAATTTCTGCACCACGGGCGTCTTGGCCGTTTGCGGAAGATCGTTCGCAATCAGGTTAATTTTGTTCTGTACCTCTTGCGCGCCCACGTCGCCATTTTTTGACAGGTCAAATGCAATCACCACCAGCGATTGCCCTTCGGACGAAGTGGAGCGGACTTCATCCACCTGACTGATCGTGTTGACAGCATCTTCCACTTTCTTGGTGATCTCCGTCTCGATCTCTTCTGGTGAGGCACCACGGTCCGAAACACGCACCACCACCGTCGGGATGTCGACCTTGGGAAACAGATCCACACCAAGGCCCATATAACTAAAGACGCCGACCACCACCAGACTCAAGACCAGCATGGTGGCAAACACCGGCCTGCGAATGCAAAGTTGCGCGAGGGCATGCATGGCTTAGAGGGTGACCTCCGCGCCGTCGAAAAGCTGTGCCTGATTTGAGGTCACCACCTTCTCGTTTCCGGCAAGACCGGACGCAATGCGAATGGAATCGCCCTCTATAGCTCCGGTGAGGATAACGCGTACGCGCGCGCGGCCGTGGTCCACGATGTAGACCAGATTGGAATCTGTTGTCTTGTCGCGTACCACCGCCTGGCGAGGAACAAAAACGGCATCTTCTCCGCCGGGCAGCAGCACTCGCGCCGTCGCAAACATGCCGGGACGCAGGGCGCCATCGTTGTTCGAAAAGTGAGCTTCCAATATAAAGATGCGCGAATTCGGATCGATGACGGGATTCACCGCGGCAACTCGGCCTGTGAAATCGCGATCCGGGTATGCCGAAACACGGGCCAGCACACTCATTCCCACTTTCGCTTTGGCCGCGCGCTGTTCCGGGGTTTGCAGTTGCAGCTTTACCCGACCGATGCGGACCAGCGTTGCGATGGTATTCGTCAGAGCGACATACTCGCCTGCTGCCACGGGGCGCGCGCTGATATATCCTGCAAACGGAGCCCGAATGTACGTATCGGCTAAAGCCTTTTCTGCCTGGGCGACCAGCGCGCGTACAGCATCGAGCGACGCTTCCGACGATGAGATTATCTGAACGCTTTGCCGCGTGGCATTCAGCGCGCCCTCATACTGCTGACGGCTGGCATTGGCTTGCGCTTCCGCGGTCTCCTGCTGAGTTCGGGCCTTTTCAAAAGCGCTCTGAGAGACGTCGCCGGATTTCACCAGGTTCGCGTAGCGCTCGGCATCGGCGGCTGCCTGCCTGGCCAGCGCCTTCGCCGATTCATAATTTGCCTGAGCCGCCGCCACTTCCGGCACCTTTGTCTCTTCGAACTTCCCTGCGCCGAGCCCGACGCGGACTTGTGCCTGCCGCACGGCTGCGGTTGCCTCCGTAAGCTGAGCGCGCACCTGTTGCAGACGAAGCTGCTCATCGCGATGGTCCAACTCGCAGATCACCTGCCCCGCGTTGACAAAGGCACCAACATTCACTGGGGTACGAAGGACGCGGCCGGCAACCGACGGCGCGACGTTCGATGATTCGTCGGCCACGAACGTGCCTGTTTCATCGAACGCGGCTTGAACATGGCGCAGGAAAGCAGGCGCGGTCTTCACCGCGATACGCGCCGCTGGCTGGGGCTGAACCGACGTTTCCGGCTTACCGCAGCCGAAGAGCATGGCGTAAAGAACAAGGGTGAGTGCCGACAGTTTCATTTCTTTTTCGAATCCTTACGTAAGCCGCGTAACGCAATCCGGGCGAAGCTCTCTATAGCCTGATCGTCTGAAAAAGTGTTGTCCGTGAACTCGTGCACATAGGTCTGCTGTGCATAATGGAAGGCCATCCCGATCACTGCCGTAAGGGCCGCGTCGGGAGGCATTTTGACGAAGTGTCCCTGCCGCTGACGGCGAGCAAAATAGGTTCGAAATTCCGTTACCACGGCTTCCGTTACCTGACACATATAGAGGAGTGCAACCTGGTTCCGTTCAAGCGCTGCATACAGCATCAGCCGCTCAAACTTTGGGTCTATCCGGTGCGTGTGAATGATAGCCGCAATCAACCGGCGCATCACTCCTTCATCGTCGTTCCGTGCCATCGCCGAACGCACTTCTTCAATCCACTCCACCAGGTGAGAAGAATTCATCTTTCGATCGATAATCGCTTTGTAAAAATCTTCTTTGCTGGCGAAGTGGCGGAAGATGATAGCTTCCGTTACGCCTGCCGAAGTGGCGATCTCGCGCGTCGTGGTGCCGTTGAATCCCTTCCGGGAGAAAAGGTCGATGGCGACCTCAATCAATTGTTCGCGGCGCTGCTTTCCTTCCAACCGGGTCGCCCTGGTGGAGATTGTAAGCAAGTACTTACTTACTTGTCAAGTCATCGCGCCGTAACTGGACCGTGCCTTCGATCCTATTTACCCACCGCCGCTTCGGCCATGGTCAGGAAAACATTTCTCAAGCTTTCGGTGCTACCGCCTGAGCGCTGAATCAGCAAGATAGAAATGAGATTGTTCCGGGGATCGATCCAGCCTTGGGTGCCGAATGCGCCACCATGGCCGTATGTTCCCTTAGCGTGTCCGGCAAGTTCGCCCAGCGGATCTGTCACCACTTCCCAACCCAGGCCGTAATCGGCTCCTCGCATCCAGCCCACGGGGCGGATGCCGGTGGTGTGCGGCTCCGTCATGAGGTGGATTGAGAAGGGCGACAGGTAGCGGTGCCCTTCGTAGACGCCCTCGTTCAGCATCATGCCGTACAGCCGTAACAGATCTTCGGCAGTGGAATACATGCCATGGCCGGGCCCTGGAAAGATTGCGCCTTTGCGGTACTTCGCGGGGTCGCCGCCAAGCAGCGTGGCGGGGCCAGGCACCAGCTTGCCGTTCTTCTCCACGTACACCATGGCAATACGCGGAATGGTTTCCGGCGTGGGATAAAAAAACGAGTCTTTCATGCCGAGCGGGCGCAGAATTCGCGAAGCAATGAAGTCTTCATACTTCTGGCCTGAGCAGACTTCAATGATGCGTCCCAGAATCTCAATTCCCGGTGTGGTGTAGCTCCACTGTGTGCCGGGCTGGAAAAGCAGAGGCTGTTTCGCCAGGTGGCGGACCACTTCGTCCAGCGGGACATTCATGAGTTGTTCGTAATCGTGAATTGCGGCAGGCGCGGGGTCCTGCACGCCGGCGGTGTGGGTCAGCAGATCGCGAATGGTGATGGGGTGATCGGGCGTGCTCAGGCGCGCGTTGTCAGGGCCGGTGTTCGCGGCCACGCGCTGGTTGCGAAACTCCGGAAGGTATTGTTCGACAGGGTCGCGCAGGGCCAGCTTACCCTCTTCGGCAAGCATCATGATGCCGATGGCCGTCACGGGTTTGGTCATGGACATGATCTGGAAGATGGTGTCCTTTCGCATTGGCCGGTTCGCTTCCACATCGGCCATTCCGGTGGCGTGAAACTCAACTATGTCGTTACCGTGCGCCACCAGAGTGACGGCCCCGGCGATATTTCCTTCCTCGATGAAATGTTTTATCCGGTTGGGGATCTCGGCGAGTATCCTGGCATTCACACCGCCGGCATGGGCGGGTTGAGCGAGCGCGTTTGGCGCGAAACCGGCGAGCAGAAGCAGACTGAGAAGAGCTTGACGCATGGCTACTGAGCATATCGAATTGCAGCACGCGGCGTTTCAGGTTCCGGTCGCCTCAAGCGGTACGATGAATTAGTGGACGTGAGACCCGTTACCCCAGCTGAAATTATTGATCTGATCCTGATTGAGTTTCGCGCCGAAATTCTTGAAATGCGCTATTCGAACCTGGTGCGTAGCGTGTTCCAGGTGTATCTGGGCGGGCGCGACCTGAAGCGACTTGGGCCCGTGTTGGAGCGCACCAAGATGGAGGCGCAGCGCGCGCTCAATGAAGAGCTGGCACAGTTGAACAAGCGCAAGTTACGCATACCCGGCTTCCCGCAGAACCAGAAACGCTATGAGGTCATCGGCGAAGGCTGGGTGATCGATTTCCACGAGAATACGGATGACGATGCGGACGAGAATCCGCTGATTGTGCAATCGGAATTCGCACCCGCGCCCGATGCGAGTGAAGGCTTGGAGGATGAACGCGTAGGAACCGATACCGTTCGCATCACTCGCAAGCGGGCCTCTGGCCTGACGCAGACCACCACGGAGACTGCCCGCAGCCCGAATCTGATGACCCGTAAACCTTCCGGCATGGTGTTCGCGACGCTCGAATACGCGGATGAGCGCGGCCCACAACAGTATGAAATGACTAAGGACCGAATCAAGATTGGCCGCGGCGCCTCGGATTGCTGGGTGGATTTGAAGCTGTATTCAAAGCAGGATATTTCGCGCGAACACCTGCAGGTGCGGCACGATTCGGAATCGGGCAAGTTCTTCCTGAAGGACCTGAGCACTTACGGGACGACGCTGGATGGCAAGCGGGTGCCACCTTCGATTGAGCGTTCGGGCGGCAGTGAAACCGATAACAATCTGGAGATCCCGCTGCCGCCGAAAGCCAAGATCGGTCTTGCCGGCGTTCTGGAAATTCAATTCCGGGCGGCCAGAAAGTGAGTACGCTGTTTCAGGCCAGCCATGTGTTTACCGCGTGCTTTCTGGCCATGGCAATCCTGATGGCGGTGTCGAACCGCAAGCAGGCATAAATGACACGGGTGCTGTCCGCCGGAATCAGCGAACAGGGCAATGTTCGCGGAAACAATGAAGACCGGTACCACATCGATGTCGAACGCGGCATATACCTTGTGGTGGACGGTATGGGTGGACAGGCGGCCGGTGAAGAGGCGGCGGAAATTGCGGTAAAGACCATGCGAGGCCGATTGGAGCGCGCCACCGAATCGGCGGATTTGCGGATTCGCGAGGCAATCGCGCTCGCGAACAATGCAATTTACGAAGCCGCCACCCACAATCCGGCGTGGAATGGCATGGCCTGCGTGTTGACGGTGGCTGTCTTGGAAAATGGCACAGCCACGGTGGGGCATGTGGGCGATTCGCGCGCTTACAAGCTTTCGGGCGGCAGGATTGAGAAAGTCACGCGCGACCATTCGCCCGTGGGCGAGCGCGAAGATTCCGGCCAGCTTTCTGAAGACGCCGCCATGCGTCATCCCCGCCGAAATGAAGTTTATCGCGATGTCGGCTCCGCCCCACGCACTCCGGACGACCCCGATTTTGTCGAAATCTACACCGTGCCCTTTGGCGAGCGCGATGCGCTGCTGATTTGCAGCGACGGCCTGAGCGACGTAGTCACCTCCCGGAGGCTCGCGTCCGTCATTGAGAGTCACGCGGGAAGCCCCGATCAAGCTTTGCAGACGTTGGTTGCCGAAGCTGTCGCCACGGGCAAAGACAATGTTTCCGCGGTGTTGGTGGAGGGGCCGGGTTTTGCCGGGCAGCAAAGCGAGCCGCTGAAGCAGAAGGCTTCCCCGCCCCGGCGGTCCAAGCTTCGCCTGTTGTGGGTGCTGCCCGTGATCCTGATTGCATTCGGGGCCGGTTATGTGGCTCGAAACCTCAAAGCGCCGCCGCTGCGAGAACCCAAGGTCCTGCGCGTAGGCAAGGGCGGCTTCGTGACCGTGATTGAGGCCATGATGCGCGCCGAAGCGGGTGACGTAGTGGAAGTGGATCCGGGCCATTATCCCGAAAAGCTTGTTCTTAAGGATGGAACGCGTTTGCGAGGCACGGACGCCGCACACCTGGATGGCGGCATCGTCGCGAATCAACTCCGCTATGCAACCATAGCCGGCATTTCCACCAGCGCTATCTTCGTAGAAAATTCGCGCGTGGATTTTGACGATGTCAGCGTACCTGGCGGGGCCGTCGAATTCAGTGGCAACTCCACCGGATCGCTAAGGCATTCGCGCGTGGGTAGCATTGTGGTGAAAGATTCAGCCAAGCCCGTGCTGGAAGGAAATTCAGTTGAATCCGGGCGATAAGTGGGGCGGGTTTCAAATCATTCGGTACCTGGGCAGCGGCTCCATGGGCGAAGTGTTTTTGGCCCACAATGAGTTTGGAAATCGCGATGTAGCGGTGAAGCGTGTGCGACGCGCGCCCGGCGCAGAAGGCGAAGAGAAGATTAATGCGGAGCGCACCGGCGCCGAATTGGAGCGCAGGCTTTCCAGCGTCGATCCGCGTGTGACCAAAGTGTATTGGTACGGCGAAATTACGGGCGACCTTGCCGTGGAGATGGAGTATGTGGAGGGCCGCGATCTTTCGGCAATTCTGAACGAAGGGGCCATCCCCGCGGGCCGCGCCGCTGTGATCGCGCTGGAACTTTGCGAAATGCTGGAGAACCTTCGCTTAGCTGGCGTGATTCATGGCGATCTGAAGCCGAAGAACATCCGCATCGATACTGAAGAGCGCATTCGTGTGATGGATTTCGGTGTGGCCAAGGCGCTGGCGCAATCTCGCGATTACACGCAGGCACTTTTCGGCAGCATTGCTTATTGCTCTCCGGAACGGTTGGAATCGGGTTCCATGGATGGCGCCTCAGACCTTTGGGCGGTGGGTGTGATGCTGCATCAGATGCTTTCCGGCAAGCTTCCTTTCGAAGGCGAAACGCCAGAGCGTTTGGAGCGCCGCATCCGCTCCGGAGAGCCACCGGCCATGTTGCCGGCCAGCATACCCGCGCCTCTGCGCAACATCAGTGCGCGGCTGCTTGCTTCGGCGTTGGGCTCCCGCTATACCTCGCCGATGGCCGCCCATGCCGATCTGCAATCGTTCCTGAACGGCAAGCCCGTTCCCGAGTATGCCGATGCCACCCAGCGCACAACCGCTGACCCCGACCGCACCGTCCGCACCGAGCGCCCGCTGCCGCCACCCGCGGCCAATCAATCGCTCTGGCCTTCTCTGCGCAAACTGGCGGCTGTAAGTTTGGCTGCACTGTTTGCCGTCAGCATCCTGGTATGGATGCTGGTCAGGCCGCAGTACGTTGCATGGGCGGATACGCGCGAACTGAAGCATGAAATTGAAACCGAGCATGTGACGGCGGACGCAGCCTGGACACGCTACCAGGACATTCTGAACCGTAAAAAACTCAGTTTCGTGACCTGGGGCATCGGCAGTCCTCTGAAGGCCAGACTGGTTGCCGCGGGCGACGTCCCGATTCTCGATTTCCGCAACAACGATAATCCAACATCACGTGAGGGAACATGGCGCAGGTCCGTCACGTATTTCTCTCGTGCGCTGGAACTCGATCCCGGAGACAAGAACGTGAAAGGTAAGCTGCGGCTGTGTGAGGCGCACGTGGACCGCATTACGGCCAACAATCGGCAGGCGGTGCTGAATGAGACAGCGGCCAAGTTTCGCGAATCGGCCGAACTGATGCACAAATCGCCCGATCCCTGGATTGGCCTCGCGCGGCTCTATGCTTACCATCTTGGCGATTGCGAACGCGCGCAGGACGCGCTGGATCATGCGGCCAAACTGGGCCACGCGGAGACGCGCCGTGAGATGTCCACCATGGCCGACGCGTACATGCGACGCGCGCAACAAACAGTACGCGATTCTCTGAAGTTTCAGAATATGCCGGATACGGAGAAGGAAACCCTGCGGCGTGCCCGAGCCGATTATGAACAAGCGCGCACGCTCTATGCTCGCCTGGGAAGCTTTGGCAGCGCCTCGAACGCTTTGATCAACGCGATTCACGCGACCGAACAGATCGACAGCCGTCTATCGGAGCTAACTCTGTGACCACCACGCGGCAAAGCGCCGCTGAAAGGCTGGCGGAGCGACGAAGCAACGGCGGAGCCTTCGGCGCGCAACCGCGATGGCGCGAATTAATTCTCCTGGGCGCGAGCACAGTGCTAATCGGCTGCGGGTTGTGGCTGGTTTGGCAATCGAAGGCTCACATCTTTCAAGATTTTGAGAAGGGTTTGTCGGTCGGACGCATTGCAGATTTAAACGATTTCAAGAGCGCGCAGCAGATTCTTCCTTTCCTGACTTCGATAGAGGGAAATGAAGATCGCGAGTTCGTAGCGCGGCGCATCTTCGCTGTGCGTGGCCGTCGATTCGCAAATGCAGGAGCCATCGCCGGCGTCCGTGTGACCGCCAAAGAAATTGCCGCGCATCCGCGCCTCAAAACCTTCCCGAAGCGTCTGGCTGATGCCGAGGCTCGCGAGGCGCGCCGTAAGCACCGCTGGTTCGGGCCGGCACCGAAGCCAGTCAGTGTCCCGCTGCTTACCCCCGAGCAGATTCGGAGTTTCAAACAAGCGGTAGTGGTACGCTCACCAGCGGAATATCGAAAACGGTTCCTGCTATGGAGCCTGCTCTGCGTCGGCATTTTTTACGCGATCCACATCTTCTGGCGCCTGCGCGGCTTCGCGGGAGATCAAACGATTCTGCCCGTTTTGCATCTGCTGAGCGGCTGCGGCCTGATTCTAATGGTGAGCCTGCGCGACCCCTTGCGCGACACTCTCATGTTCCAGGATTTCTCAGAAGGTCTGCTGTTGGGCGCTGTGCTGATGGCCGGGCTCAGCACCATCGATTTTGAGCGTGAATTTCGCGGCCTGAGCTATGTCTGGCTGGGCTTGAGCGTACTTCTGGCGTTCGCTCTAGCGCTGTTCGGCAGCGGCCCAGGCGAAAGTGACGCGAAAGTAAACCTTGGCTTTTTCCAGCCTGTCGAGGTGATCCGCATTCTATTAGTTTTCTTTTTAGCCGGATACTTCGCGCGCAATTGGGATGCGCTACGCGATCTGAAGCAGGAGCGCGGTCCGTTGGGCGCCTTACGCTTCCTATCGGTGCCGCGCTTGCAATATTTGCTGCCCGTCGCCATCGGTGTGCTGGTGGCGCTGGCCATGTTCTTCCTGCTGAAAGACCTTGGCCCCGCGCTGGTCATCGGCTGTCTATTCCTGGCTTTGTATAGCGTGGCGCGCAACAAGCCCGGCCTTGCTATCGCTGGCCTGTGCGCCATCGTGCTGGTCTTCTGGGCTGCGCATGCGGCGGGCTATCCGGAGACGGTGACGCAGCGCATCGATATGCGCTCTTCGCCCTGGGACAACTACGTGCACGGCGGCGATCAGTTGGCCCATTCGCTGTGGGCTCTCTCTAGCGGTGGCGCGCTCGGAGCAGGAGTTGGCCTGGGCAGCCCTGAATTTGTACCGGCGGCGCATACGGATCTCATCGTCGCGGCACTGGGCGAAGAGTGGGGCTTTGTGGGTGTGCTCGGCGTTTACGTGCTGTACGCTTTCCTGCTGTACCGCGCCATGCGAATCGCGCTGAGCGCGCCAGGGGCTTACTCTTTGTTTCTTGTAATCGGTTTGGCGATGGTAACGGCGCTCCAGATCCTCCTCATCACGGGCGGCATCCTCGGGCTGATCCCGCTCTCGGGCGTGGTGTCGCCGTTTTTGAGCTATGGAAGAAGTTCCATGGCGGCAAACTTCGCGCTCTTCGGCATCGTGCTTGCTGTTTCCGGCCGGACGAAAGCGAACCAGTCTCCACGCTTCGGCCGCCCCGTGGCATGGCTCGGCTACGCGGTCGCGCTTTGCTTTGGCGTGCTGATGGCGCGAGCCGCGCAAATTCAAATTGCACAAGCCGATGAGTTGGCGGCGCGTGCCGCGTTGGTGGTGCAGTCTTCCGGGCCCCGGCAGTATGAGTACAATCCCAGGCTCACCCAACTCGCGCGGCAATTGCAAAAGGGGAACATTTCAGACCGCAACGGCCTGCCGCTGGCTTCGAGCGATTGGGATGCGCTAAAGACACATTCCAAGCAGCATGAAGAGCTGGGCATGCCGCTGGAGGCCGCCGCGCCGCCGAACCGCCGCCGCTTTTATCCGCTCGGTCCAAAGATGTTCTACCTTCTGGGCGATTTGGTCACGCGCAAGAAGCAGGGCGCGTCGAACACTGCTTTTGAGGAACGCGCCTCTCGCGTGCGGCTGCAGGGTTTCGACGATTATGCCGAACTGGAAGTGTCGAGAGATGAAAAGACGGGCAAAGAAGTGCGGCGCATCAAGTACGATTATCGCGATCTGCTGCCTCTGCTACGCCACCGTCGTGAGCCCGATAACCTCGAAGTAAAAGACATCATGGAGCGTACGCGCGACGTGCGCATGTCCATCGATGCGCCGCTCCAAATGCGGGCATCCGCCATTCTGGAGCAACACCTGCGTAAGCTCGGCAAAGACAAAGGTTCACTGGTTGTGATGGACCCCGATACGGGCGACCTGTTGGCCGCTGTGAGTTATCCCTGGCCGGCGCCAGCCGAGTTCAGCGCTCTTCAAGCCGAGCCGGCTCAGGATGTAGACGATGCACAGTTGCAGGACCGCGCGCGCTACGGGCTTTATCCTCCCGGCTCCTCATTTAAGATTGTGACCGCCATTGCGGCGCTCAGAAAAGATCCAACTTTGGCTCAGCAACGCTATGGCTGTATCCGCCTGCCGGATGGCCGTTCCGGCAACTTCGTAGGGCAATCGAAGCGGCCCATTCGCGACGATGTGCAGGACCGCAACCCGCACGGTTCCGTGGATATGGAACGTGGCGTGGTTGTCTCCTGCAACGCCTACTTCGCGCAACTGGGCGCGTACAAAGTTGGTGCCCGCGGGCTGTTCGATACGGCCGCGCTGTTCGGCATCCAAACAGCGAGTCCGAATACATGGGAAGAGCTTCGCAAAGCGCTGCCACAGGCTTCTTATGGGCAAGGCCAAGTTGTGGTGTCGCCCTTTCAGATGGCGCGTGTGGCTTCGGCGGTGGCGAATGGGGGCTTGGCCGTGCAAGGCCGTTGGGTGATGGACGATAGCAATGCGCGTACGCGCGAACCGGTGCGGGTGATGCCTGTGGCGCAGGCCCAACAACTCGGCGGCTTCATGCGTGAAGTGGTGACGTCGGGCACAGGTAAGTCTCTGGCGAATCTGCCGGTGTCGCTTGCCGGTAAGACGGGAACGGCGGAGCTTTCGGGTGCGGCATCGCATGCTTGGTTTATCGGTTTCGCGCCTTACGGGGCCGCGCCGAAAGCCAGGCGGATCGCTTTCGCGGTGCTGGTGGAAAATGGTCAGTATGGCGGCACGGCGTCGGCTCCAATCGCGGGAGAGTTGGTGCTGGCGGCGCGAGACTTGGGATTGATCGGGAGTGGAAAATGAAATCGTTGGAATCTGTAGATCGCTGGTTGGGCCGGCACTTTGAGCGCTGGAGCGCGAACCTGGGCGGCGGCGATCATCCCAAAGAAGCACTAGAGATTCGCCGCGAGATTTTGTCGGCCATCGGCGACAAGGTGGAACCGAAGGGCCAAGGCGAATATGTGTTCCCTTATAGCGAAGTGACGGTGAAGCTGGCTCCGCGCGATGAAGACCAGCGCGCCACTTTCGAAGCTGCCTTTGTGGATGAGGACAGCTTGCAGGGCCAGGCACGCGACATGTTGCGCGATGCGGGTTGCCTGGCAGACACAGTCAACATCGCGATCGACTTCGCCGAAGACCCCGGCGCCCCGCCCTTTCAGGTCACGTTCAAGCGCGTGGAAAAGCCCGCCAAGGGTGCTGCGGTCACGCCCGCGAAAGTTCGTCCCGCCGCATGGCTCTATGTGGTGAAGGGCAGCGCCGAGCGTCCGGAATATTTCATCGGCAAAGATATCGTCTACCTGGGTCGCTTGAAGGAAGTGACTGCGAAGAGCGGAGGCCTGCGACGCCGCAACGATGTGGCATTCAACGATGAGGAAACCACGGTCAGCCGCGAACATGCCCACATCCAATACGACGACGGAAAGTTCCGGCTGTTCCATGACAGCGGAGAAGTGGGCACGCGCCTCTTTCGGGATGGGCGTGTAGTGGCCCTACCCGCCACGGGCAGCCGCGGCACGCAACTGATCAGCGGCGATGAAATTCATCTGGGAGATGCGCGTCTTCGGTTCGAGGCGGGCGACTAGGCTGGTACCCGCCGTTGGCCGTATCATCCGCCAGCCGTGACTCCGAGGGAGCGATTCGAAAAGCTGCCTTCTTACATAAATGTCTGCCGGCACGCAGTCAGGGAGAAAGAATACGGCATCGGGTAAGTAACTCGCTAACATGCCGTCCACGTCGTTCTCGCCAAAACATTTCGAAGGGTCGTTTAGAGAACATCCTTAGTGGTCGGCATTCGTCATCTCCTCTCTTGAGTACATCTAACTCTAATCGTTTGGCTTGTAACAACTTTCGATCCTCATCCGCTAGACTCAAGCCGAGGCCTGTTACTAAGAGTAAATCTTGAGAAGTCCAGGCTGCCCTTCGTGCCAACATCGGTGAGACACTTTCAGCGGCTTTGATTAGAGAGCAGGGCGGAAAGGAAAACGATGATGAGCGACGGTCAGAAGGCTGTTTCGATGATGTCCGTTTCA
>Ga0123336_10002831_pt1 | contig 14882 bp, 14 predicted proteins | sample SSSSmetaG_FD_96466 | JGI IMG/M metagenome (GOLD analysis project Ga0123336, IMG submission 96466) | Glacier valley bacterial and archeal communities from Borup Fiord, Nunavut, Canada, to study Microbial Dark Matter (Phase II) - ​SSSS metaG | ecosystem: Environmental > Aquatic > Freshwater > Ice... | reverse complement strand
TTTGGGGCACGTACACCGTCTTGTTCGCCGGGATGGGCAGCACCTGGCCCGCGTTTTTGAGCAATACCACCGACTGCTGCTGCGCCGCGTAGCCGGCGCGCATGAACTCGGCGTTGCCCACCAGCGCCTGGGACTTTTGGGGGTCGAGGTAGGGGTTTTCGAACAGCCCGACCCGGAAAATATTGCGCAGGAGCCGAACCGCCGACTGCTCCAGGCGCACCCGCATGAAGGCTTCGCCGTGCTCCTTCACGCCCATGGCGTAGGCTTCGAGGATGGGACCGGTCGCGTTGTTGCCCCCGAACTGGTCGGCGCCCGCCAGCAGGATTTTATAGTGGCGCTCGGCCACCGTGCGGCCTTCCATCCCCCAGGGCTTGCCAGCGTAGACGGCGGGCGTACTGCCCGCGTTGGCCGTGATGGACCAGTCGGTGCACACGACCCCGTCGAACCCGTAGCGCTGGCGCAGCAAGTCGGTGATGAGGTAGCGGTTGTAGCCGTTGCCCACCGGCTCCTGGTTCTTGGCATCCGCCCCGGAAGTAATGGTGTAGTAGGGCATCACCGCGGCGGCCATCTTCGTTTTGCCGCGGAGCTTCAGCGCGCCGTCGACGAACGGCACGAGGTGCTCGTCGAAGTTGTGGCCGGGGTACACGGCGTATTTGCCGTAGGCGTAGTGCGCGTCGCGTCCGCCTTCTCCGGGGCCGCCGCCGGGCCAGTGCTTTATCATGGCGTTGACGCTGCTGATGCCCCAGCCGTCGGCGATTTCGTCCGGGCCCGTGGAGGTTTGAAAGCCGTCGACGTAGGCGCGGGCCATGTCGGCGCTGAGCTGGGGGTCTTCCCCAAACGTGTTGCTGATGCGCGACCAGCGCGGCTCGGTGCCCAAATCAATTTGGGGCGACAAGGCCGTGGTGATGCCCAAGGCGCGGTATTCCTTCGCCGCGATGGCGCCAAACTGCTGGGTCACGGCGGGGTCGAAGGTGGCGGCCAGCCCCAGCTCGTCGGGCCAGTGCGAAAGCTGACCGCCGGCGCCGGCCGTGTATTCCACCCCCGAGTTGGTGCCGTGCCGGGGGTCCGAACTGTTGTTGGCCGGTATCCCAAACCCCGCGCCTTCCACCAGGGCCTGCACGTTGTTGTTCCAGCGCGCGGCGATTTCCGGGCTTTGCACCTGCGTCAACAGGACGTGCCGCAGGTTATCCTCCAGCAGAAAACGGCGCTGCTGGTCCGTCACCTCGGCGGCGTCAATCCCCCCTTCCGTAAACTTCTTGCCTTGGTAGGTGCCGGCCGCGAACGGCCCCGACGCGGCCGGAATGGCTTGGTGGGCACTGTAAAGCATCAAACCGGCGATTTGCGCGATGGAGAGCTTGGCAGACAAGTCCAGCGCCCGTTCCTGCACGGGTAGCCGCCAGTCTTCGTATTTATCCAACACGCCGTTCTTGTTCAGGTCTTTAAAGGACCGTCCCTCCCGAACCAAGATTTTTACGCCCGATTGCGCCACGTAGCCCAAGGTCGGTCCGCCCGGGTTGCGCACGTACAGCACACCGGGTGCTTCAGGGCTTGACATAGTCAATCGAGCAGGGCCCTGCGTTACGGTTTTCATGCCGAGGAGCAAGGAAACCAAGCCGGTTGCGCTTACTGTCAGCAGCGGGAAGGAGAGCGGGAAATTCTTTTTCATCAGGGTGGAAGTTAGTCGGCTTGCGTAGCCCCTAAAGTAGCCGGTATTTCTCAGCCGGGTGTTCGTGCGGTGGTCTGGGGTCCGGGGTGGTCCAGTAAAAACGGACAGCAAGCTAAGGCAGGTTGATTTTCAGGTCGTGTCTAACTTGATGGGGCGAGCGGTAGCCCAAAGCGGAATGGCGGCGGTCAAGGTTAAAGTAAACATTGAGGTGCCAGGCGACTTCCAGGCGGGCATCTTCCAGCGAGGCAAAGGGGTCATTTCCGGGAAGGAGTTCGGTCCTGGCCTTTTCGTAGCAGCGGAGGGCTAAAATTACTGTAGGAGCTCTCGCAATGCACAAAGGCCTCAGGAGCGCCAGGGCTGCCCTTGTGCGGGTCAATGAGTCCGGGCCAAGAAGCGAGGAGCTGATTTCTTTCTGGTCCGACCTGTTGGCCCTGCCTAGCACCTCGACGCCTTCTAAAACGCCGCTGCCAGCACCAGGCCAAGAAGTTGTGACTTACTGAGCCTGACCCAAAACGGCTTATGGTAATTTTAACCCCCCGCTGCTACGAAAAGGCCACTTTGCCAATCCTATTGAAACGCGTTGGGAAACCAGCCCCTGCCGCGCTTGCTGCAACGCGGAACGGCGGCATTCCGCTCCCGGCCACCCCGCCCCCAACCACTTCGAAACTCTCTTTCGAACCACGTCCCACTGCTGTGCGGCGTAGCCAGACCACCTCAAAAGCACGGAAGGGGCCAATGAAAGCCCCTCTTCGCCCGGCTGTCGCGCGCCTTTTATAACGGGCGCTCTACGGGGCTTTCCATAGACGAGCCAATGGATGATGCTTTGAGGCGTAAGGTAAGGTTCGCCTGGTTGTGGCAAGGCCCCCCACTGAGCTGAAGCCGCCTATCGACCACCCGCACTGCGCTTGGCTTTCTCATCCTCCCGAATGTACTCCTGCAGGGCCGATGCCAGCAGCTCTTCCGCCGAGAGAAAGCTCTTCGCCACTTCGCCAGTAGTCCAGTCGCGGGTCTGGTAGTAGCCTTCGTCCGGGGTGTAGGCGTAGCGTGTACCGCCCCCCTCGGCCAGGTAGAGCACGCGCGGGGCCGGTTCCTGCCGCCGCCAAGCGAGGTTGGTATCCACAAAATCCCGCACGAAAACGCTAGGCTCCGTGACGAGCGGGGCCCGGCGGCTGCCGTAAACAAACAGGCCGTTCCAGTTCAGTCCGTCGGCCAAGCGCAAAAACGTGAGGTAGCCGGCCGGCACTTCCGCCCCCAGCTCGGCCCGGGTGCGCTGGCGCAGCCGGGCCAGCGCACCCGCGGCAGCCGGCGGCTGGAGCACAGTGTCGTAGTCGCGCAGAGCGGTGGCCACGCGGGCCAGTAGCCCGGTTAATAACTCGTCCAGGCTCCGGCGGGTGTAGTCCCGGTCAAGCTCATCGAGCGTGGCCCGGTCGAGGGCGAGGGGCGGCAATTGAGCGGTTTGAGCGGGGCGGCCCCGCCCGATCATGGCAGAGGCGAAGTCAATGTAGTCGCCGTGCTCCATCCGAAACCAGCCGCCGCGCTCGTAAAACACGATGAGCGGCTCGTAGAGGTCGGTCAAGTCCAAGTCCCGCACGGCGGGGTGGTGCTTGATGGCCTCCCAGCGCAGGTAGTAAAAGCAGGTGCGGCGCATGTGGTACGTGAGGTGGCCGGCCAGCAGCCGCTGCGACAAGGCGATTACCTCGTCCTCCAGCGGATCAACGCCGAGACCCCAGTATTCGGGGTTGGATTCTAAAAAAACGTAGCCGGGAAGCGTCGGCGCGTACACGTTGCTCAACGCGTGCTGGCCCTCGTTTCCGTTTTCCCCCTTATTTTCCCCCTTACCGGCTAGCCAGGCGGCCGCATCGAACCAGGGCCAGGCCCCCTGGTCCCCACGAAACTGCTTGACTGCCTCCGTCACCAGGCCCGCCCGGCGCAGGTACTCGCGCATCAGCGCCAGGGCCGCCCCCAGCCGGTGCGGGTCGGGCTGGCCCCAAGTGATGTTGCCCACGCGCTCGATGGCGGCCCGCACGGCGGGGCGGTCCAGCGCCGAAACGGGTAGGTGGCCGAGGGCTTCGAGCACGTTGGCGCGGATGCAATCGGCTTCCCCGGCACTAGGTTGCGGCGCGGCTTGCCGCAGCAGCGCCGGAAACGGGTCGAGTAAGCCGCGGGCCGCCGCGCCTTCCACTCGGGCCAGCGGCGGTAGCAGCTGGCTGGCCAGGTAAAGCTGGCCCTGTGCTTGGGTGCGGGCCAGGGCCGCGCGCACGGCGGGGACTAGTTCAGCGGCCAGGGTTAGCTTCAGGCCCAGCAGCGTAGCTTTTAAGTTAGACTCAAAGAAGCATGGGCCGTACAGCGCTAACAGCTTGCCCAGGAGGCGGCGGCGGGCCGGCCACTCGGCATCCGACGACAGGGCGTAGCACGCCACGGCGCGAGCCATCTCGTCGTACACGTTGTCGTAGCCCCAGATGCGGTGCGGGGCCAGTGTCAGCCGCTGGTCCACGCGCCCGTCGACGAGCTGCTCCAGGTGCCGCAGGCCCGCGGCATCACCCCACGCGGTCAGCACCGTGGCCGCCTGGTAGGCCAGGTATTCGTCGGGGCTGCTCAGCAGCGCCCGCACCGGGCCAATGCGGGTGGTAGGCACCGGGTCCAGGAGCTGCACCTCGTCGAGGCCGACGACGGTGCCGGCCTCGTCCTCGTAGAGCAGGTGGTCAATTTCCGGGGAATAGCGCGGCATAAGGCAGGCGAAGATGGGGCACCGAGCGGGGCCAACAGCCTGACCACCGCCACGCGGGTAGGGCGCAAGCACCGGAGTAGTAAGTGGTACATACCGACAAATTTTGGGTTTAGTTAGGGTCGTGCCCCCGCTGGCCTACTCTTTGAAGCAGCCCCCCGCTGCCCGTAGTAGATTGGGCCGTCGGCCGCGCCCCCGCGCGGCGCGCGAGCCTACAAGTGGCCCCGGCGAGGTTTTTACCGTAAAGTTGCCCAGCTCTTCTCGACTATTCCCCTTATGCCCACTCCTGACCCGGCCTTGCAGCCCCTGCTTGATGCACTGCAATTTTCACCCGATAACCTGCCCCTGCGCCAGCACCTGGGCGAGCTGCTGCGCCGGGCGGGCCGGCACCCGGAAGCCGAGACGCTGTACCGCGGGGGCCTGCGACTGACTCCCGGCACGCCCGCGCTCCAGCTGGGCCTGGCCGAAACCTACGCCGCGCCGCGCAAAACCTCGGCCGCGCCAGTGGTGCTCGAAGAGCTGCTGGCCGCCGGCCCTACCTACCTGCTGGCCGAGGAACAGCCCGGCCCGGCCGGCGAAGCCTACCAGCAGGCCCTGCGCCTTGACCCTCATCTGGCCGATACCGCCTTGGCGACTGAACTGCAAGCGGCCGCGCCAGGACAGCCGGTGCCGGCGGGGGCCGCGGGGGCTCGAAAAACCAAAAATAACCTTCGCTGACGTGGGTGGCATGGAAGCCGTGAAGTAGGAAATCCGGCTTAAAATAATTCACCCGCTCCGTTTCCCCGAGCTGTACGAAGCCTACGGCCGGGCCAGTGGCGGCAGGCTGCTGCTTTACGGCCCGCCCGGCTGCGGCAAAACTTACCTGGCCCGCGCGACGGCCGGCGAGGTGCAAGCCAATTTTATCAGCGTGGGCATTGCCGATATCCTGGACATGTGGTTGGGCAACAGCGAGAAAAAATCTGCACCAACTCTTCGCGCTGGCCCGCTCGCAAACGCCCTGCGTATTGTTTTTGACGAAGTGGATGCCCTGGCCGCCAACCGCCACGACCTGCGCCAGAGCGCGGGCCGCACGGTCATCAACCAATTTTTGGAAGTGCTCGACGGCGTATCGGCTTCCAACCAGGGCGTGCTCATCCTGGCCGCGACCAATGCGCCCTGGCAGCTCGACCCGGCCTTCCGCCGCCCCGGCCGCTTCGATAAAATCACGCTCGTGACCCCGCCTGACGAGCTGGCCCGCGTCCGCGTTCTGGAGATTTTGCTGCACGGTAAGCCACTGGCACCTGATGTGCAGCCCCTGAGCCTGGCGGCCCGCACCGCAGGCCTCAGCGGGGCCGACCTTAAGGCCGTGGTAGACGGGGCCGTGAATACCCGGCTGCACCTGTTGATGCAGAAAGGGCAGCCGCTGCCCATCGAGCAAAGCGACCTGCTGGGGGCAATCAAAATCATCAAGCCCAGCATCAAGGAGTGGTTCGCCACGGCCCGCAACTACGCGCTTTACGCGAACGAGGGCGGCCTTTATGACGACATTCTGGTGTACCTAGGCGTGAAAAAGTCCGGAATCGGGAGCTGAGCGATGCCCACCCAACCAGTTCCTCTACCCGACCCCGATGGCCCCGAGCGCATCCGCCAGCTGCTGGACTTGCAGCGGCTGGAGCTGGCCGAGGCAATGGCCCGCAAGCGCCTGGCCGCCCATCCCCGTGAGCTGAGCACTCACCTGGCGCTGGCTGAGGCACTGGGGGAGCTAAGCCGCCACGTCGAGGCGGTTGCCACCGCCGAGTCCGCCGTTGGGTTGGCTCTCCAATCGGCCCCGGCCCATCACCGCCGCGCGTACCACCTTTCGCAAAATGGGCAATTGGACGAGGCCATCGCGGCGCTGCACGAGGTGCTGCGCCTCCACCAGCACGCCTTCTATTTTAGCTACCAGGCGCAACTGTTGCTGCGGCGGGAGCAGCACCCCGCGGCCCTGGCCGCCGCCAAAGCCGGTCTGCGCCTGGAGGCCCGCTACACCGGCTGCTTGTTGTGGCACGCCCTGGCCCACGAGGCTCTGAGCCACCCGCAGCTGGCCGACCAGGACTTTCAGCGGCTGCTAGCGCTGGCGCCCGGGGAGGCCGTGGTGCACGACCGCCTGGGCCAGACTCTGCTGCGCCGCTACCAGGCCACCGAGGCGGCCCGGCACCTGGCCGAAGCCCTGCGTCTGGAGCCCCGCTGGGCACCCTGGCTGGCCCCCCTGCTGCGCCAGGCCTGGCTTTGGCAAGACTGGCCCCGTTGGCAGGCTTCCCAGCAGGAGCGCTACCGGGCGGGCCTGCCGAATGGCAAATAAGCCAACTGCGGCCGCCCTGAGCACTTGGCTTTGGGGTTTCGATTTTGCCCTATTATAAAGTGCGCTTGGAATGGCGGAAACGCGGGGCGCGGCCCGCGAGGAGCCGGCCCGCTCCCGCAGAGTACCCGGCCTACCGGTTGCTTGGAGACAAAGGGGCCGGAGCCGGGGCGGGGCCGCCCGCCTGCGGCACGGCGGGCGGCAACGGAGTAGGGGCCGCCGCCGGTTCGCCGTCTGGCGAGCCAGCGGGCAGCGAGGGCTCGGGGGCCGGTGCGGGGGCACCGCCGGGCGGAGGGTAGCTGGGGCTCCCTGGCTGCCCGTGGCGGGTAGGCGGCGCGGGGACGCCGTGCGCGTTGTGCCAGTACCCGTACCCGACCCCTGCCAGTCCCATTACCACGGCAAGTGCCAAAAACACTTTCCCCGCCGTTCCGAATACCAAGGGCTGGGGCGCGGCGCGCAACTGCCGCCGGATTATCCAGAGGCCGAACAGTACGCTGACTACTCCTAACCCCAGGTCGAAAAGCCGGCCGGCACCCTCGCTGAAAAAGGGTTGGCTAGTGGCCCCCTCGTACATCATCCCCGGATTGAAAATGCCCGCGTAAAGGAAAACCGAGCCGATGGCCAGTACCAGGAGGGCCCGAAGGAGAGCGGAAGCGGACATATGCGGGGCAAAAGAGAAGGACAGACGGCCGGCTTTACAATGCCAATGATTAAAAGCTAGCGGCTTACTACGCGGATACGCGTTGATGGGGCCAGAGTTTGGAGCTACAGGGCCAACCAACTCACAGTGGATAGTGACGAGAAAAAGGTGCCGCAAAAAATTAAATAGTTCAAATAGTTACATATTAGCTAAATACTCTCGCCCAGTACCTGTTTTTTGCGGAGTAAAAAGGCTGCCTTTGCGCCCGCAATGAGCACCTGGGCAACCACGAGATATAACCTGCGCTACCGATGCCGTTGCCGTTGCCGCTGCGCCTGGCTCCGCAGAGGAACTGTTGGCCCCGCCTTGGCTAGAGGGCTCGGTGGAGCACAGGACGGCGCAAGTTTCCAGCGGCAGCGCGGGGGTATTGTCAGCCGCCGACAAAGGTTGTTTGGCTCGATACAAGCAGTTAGTACGTATAGTACGCAAGACCGCAGCGTTTCTACCGGGCACCGCGTACAAAAATGCTCAACCACCCCGCAGCCGACAACAACAGGCAGCCGCGCCACGCGGGTAGCTGACCCGGCGAATTAAAGCTTATGCCGACCAGCAGTCCCAACGCGAGCAGTAGCGGCAGCACGTAGAACAGGGGCTGGGGCGGGCGGAGGGTTCCCAGCGCGCGTGACGTGATTAGCCCCCACCCCAGATCACAGAGCGGCAACGTCAGCGCCAGGCCCAGGAGCCAGACCACCCCAATTGCCTGTGCAACGCGACCTTCTCCCAGTAGAGGCGGGCTAAAACTACTGTAAGGGTCTTTATCCTTCCTCGCGGAATGCCAAGCGCGCACGAACTGCCGCTATTCGGGTCAAGAAATTGGGGGACTGGTTTCTTCCTTGTCCGACTTGTTGGCCCTGCCGCACCTGTGCTTTCTAGAACGCTGCTACCAGCACTGGGCCAAGAAATTGTGACTTTATGAATCCCACCCGGAATTGCTTAGGGTAATTTTAGCCCCCCGCTACTACAAGAAGGCCCGATAGTATCGTCTTAACAATACTTTGGTTGGATAAATCTGTTTCCGGTACCGCTTATCCGCCAGTTGAGAGGCCAAATAACTTCAAGCTCGTTGGTATCCGGAAAGGTCCGTTTTCGTGCCTCTTGCATTATCTCTCACCGATACGCATGGGCCAAATGCGACTCCTGGACCAAACTTTCAACCAAGGCCACGGATTGTCTTCCACGACAAGTAGACGAACAAAAGCTGGTTTTTTTCGGACACGACACACAATCGGCCTCGAAAAACTACTTTACCGAAAGGCGTTACGGCAGTGACTATAAGTGCAGCCACGCCATTACTCCCAGGCCGGTGCCGAGCAGGGCCACGCCGTAAACGCCCCATTGCAGCCAGCGTTTGCGGGTCAGCAGCGCAATGGCCGCCAGCGCGATAGCAATCTGCAAGGCCGTCATCGCCATGGCCCAGCGGTGGTGCTGGTACATCACCGCCTCGGACAGATTATCCCACCGCGTTGAAGCGGCTTCCAGCTTTTCTGCCGCCTGCCGGATAGTTTCTTTTTCCTGGGCGTAGCGCGCCCCGTCGCGGCGGTACTTAACCGTATCGACCCCCGGCAAAGCCGCGGCCAGTTCGGCCAGGTTTTGCTTGTTAGACTTGGCTTGGTAGTAATTCCATTGGTTCGCCGCTTCGGTTTTCTGAATCGCCGCGTTGTTTTTGTCCATCGCCGCTTCGTTTTGCGTCGCCCCGACTTGGTAGCTGAACAGCGCGCCCACGGTCGCCAGCAGGGCGGTGATGACCGCCAGCCGGCTGGCGAAAGCGTCGCCTTTTTCGTGGGCGGCCTCGCCCGCCTTATCCGCCATCGCTTCATGGGGTCCCCGGACTTCAAACTCCTCCGACATAGTTTTACTGTTTGACTGTGTTAAAAATAGCGGGCCATGAGGAAAGTCAACCCTCATACCCGCTCGTGGGGCACCGCGAGCGCAAGAAATAATAAACACGATGCCGTTGCCAAATATTCAAAAGCATCTTAAAGGGGTTTTTTAGTAAGGGGGAGATAGTGGCCACGGTTAGAAGTTTGGTCTAAGTGTTACACGAGGCCCTGCGGGCAGGAAAATTTACGTGTTGTAACCGGTAGTTTGCAGCGTGTAAAAAAAACAAGGAGTTGCTTGAGAGCACACCGCTAGTTGGCGTTTGGTGTTTGCGGCTCTTTACCGCGGTTTTTGTAACAAGGTGGCTTCAATTCCTACGCTGGCATAGTTCCATTTGCGCCACTCGCTTCCTTGGTCTGGCAGCTGCTGCGGCTCATGTCGGTTGTTGACCGTCCCCCTGGGGGGGGTATTGTGGTTACGACCATCGCCCGGCTTATCGACAAAGTAGAGCGGTCCCTGGCCGTGCGAGGCCGAAAAGCAGAGCGTACCGGGGCCCAGTGGCCGGAGGATTTCCAAGGCCACGACCACATCATCCGGTAGCCACAGGTGGTACGGGCGCAGGTCTACCACTACCCGGTCCCGCAGTTGGGTACGCGCCAGCCGGAGGTAGACGGGCACGGGCAAGAGCGCAGCAGCAGGGAAGCTTGCTCGCAGAGCATACACGTTGACGCGCAAGAACAAACTGTCGTAACTGCACGCTGCCACATGGAAGGAAATGGCTTCCAGCCAGCTAGGTCGTTTGACCGGGATAAACCCCCCTACTTGGTTACCCGGAGAATTGTCATCCAACCAATAAAAAGTGCGTTTAGAATCACTCGCATCGCCGACCGTTCGCCGCACCAACGGGTGGCCGGTAACCTGAGCGCTTGGCAGCACAACCAGCTGTGGGCGGAGGGCCAGGAGCCCCCCGGCCCGGGCGAGTTGCTGGCGCCACTCCGCCAGTGGCAACGTACGGGCCGCATAGCCCACGAGCGAGACGCAGAGGGAGTCCGCCTCGTGCCCGGTGCGGACCGCCAACTGGAACCGCCCCGCGGCATCCGCCACCGTGCCGAGGGGTTGCCGCAGCAACGACAGACTACTGAAACTGAGCGGGCGGTGCGTCAGGCTGTCTACCACCACCCCCTGCAAGGGCGTACCTAGTGCCGGGCTGGGCTGGGCGAGCACTTGGCTGCTCCACCCTGGTTGCAGTAGTTGCAGTAGCCAAGTGCCCCACAGTAGGTGAAGCTTATGGAAAGAAGAAAAGAGACGCAGAAAAGGCATAAGGCGCGAGGTTAAGTGCTACTCCTTGCCACTACCCAACGGATACCTGAAACGGCCACAATTGGGGTTGGTCGAAGGTCTGATACGAAACTCAATCGGTGGGTAAACTGCTGATGAGTTGTGGGACCCAGCAGCTATGTTTTATCTGAAGTATAATCCGAACAGCTCGCACGTTATCAGCAGAATGCTGGAAAATACACGCGCTTCGGGAGGGGAACTACACGAACCGCTTCACTACCAGCATCAGCGGGAGCAACTGTAAGCAGGGCCGCAACTGTGGCAGGCACAGCGGTCAGAGCCAATACGCGACTTAGGCCAGAGCCGAGACTGGGGGAGTAGGATATTGACTGTCAGCAGGTAAAATCTTATATGTTGAGCCGATAGGTGTAGGTTTTTTAAGGACGCAGCGGTAGATTTGACCTGCTCGATGAGCCTGGATGTGCAAGCTCAGCGTGATAAACCCGGCAAAGTATTCTCTACTTAATAAAACCCGTCATGAAACTGCTAATCACGCTGTTATTCGGACCGACCGTTTTCACCGGGCAAGCCCAACAGACTGTGCCGTCCACAGGACTAGGTACGCACGCGGATAGTGTGGCCACGCTGCGGCAAGTGTTCCGACATCATCGTCGTTTTGCCCGAGTAGGCACGTTCCAGTTTGCCCCATCCATTGGCTTTGGGGTGGGTGCCTTAGTTGATGCAAGTAATCCAACTGGTAGACAAGCTCTTAACTTGTTCGCACTAAGCAGCATCAGTCCATATACTACACTGGAGATAGTGAATTGGCACCGCTACAGTAAACGTCGGGAAGAGGAAGCAGTTCAGCGGTTTGAGCAGCACCAACCGCAGCCGCCCTATTTACAGAAGCGCTTATTACTGGCCTTTACTTTAAGGAACTGAGCTGGAAAAGTACCATGCCAGCCACGCCTCGGACTGAAGCTCAAACCCGTACTAATTTCCAGAGTGCGGTCATAACAACAAAAGAAATTATGTTAAGTGCTTATACCCAGAAACAAAAGGGAAAAATGTTACTTCCCTATTGCCCCCAAAGTTCTACTCAGCACGTGTTAAAAGCTAAGGGTATTGCCCAGTATGTGCAGTCCGAGGCCGGGCAGGAACGAGCCCGTGTGCTCCCGTAACGCACCGAATACTAACCCGGCGGCCAGCGCGGAGGCGACCTCCGCCCCGCCTCCGGCCACCGGGAGCCCGTATAGCCCGGGCCAGTGCAAAACCCCGAACAGTAGCGCCGTGACGACGGTCGCCCAGGATACCGACCCGCGGCGCTGGGGAACCAGGGCGGCGACAATCGACCAAAGCAGCCCCCGGAACAAGAGCTCTTCGGCGAAAGGCACCAGCAGGCGCCCCACCACGTAGGCTTCGGTCACCGTATGCCACATCGCCGCCGTGTTGGTCGGCCAATGGGCCGGCGGCTGTTTCAGCAGAAAGCGGCCGCCAATGGCAACCGCTGCCAGTCCGAGTAAGACCGCCGCAGGCCACGCCCGACCCGGCGTGGCCCGCCAACCCGCGCTGAAGTGCCAGGTCCAGCAGGCAACGACCACCAGCCCCGCTACGGCACCGTAGCCAGTAATCTCCGCAACGAGCAACGACCGGGTAGGCCCCGTTCCCGTGCCCATGCCGAGGAAGACGAGCCCATGCGTAAGGGCGAAAAAAGCAATGATAAATGCCGCGGCTAATAATAACGGCACGCGGGACGTGCCGGCAAATTGGCCGGTTTCTTGCGCGAGGTTGGCCATGGAACTACCGGGGTGCCGTGGGCCAGCGGGCTGGACGGCGGCGAGGGGTCCGGGCGGGCACCGGGGCCATGATATCGATGGTGAAGTTCATTTTACCCCGCCGGCGGGTAATTTCGGCCATCTGGGCTTGCAGGTTGTCGAGCATCTGCTCAAATGCTTCCGGCGAACTGGCCAGTTCCCGCAACTCGATTTCCGTCTCGGAGGGCGTGTGTTTCTTCGTAATTAGAGCAAGTTAGGCCTTGATTAAATCGAGGACAAAAGGGGGAAAACCTTAGGTCCGGGGGCCGAAGGCACCCTTATTTTCGAGCTTCTAACCGATTAGTGACCTCGCCCTTGTCGTTCAAGGTTTCGATTCTAGGGTTACCGTTGGCATCAACATAGAGTTTCAGGCGGGTCTTACCGTCGGGACCAGACAAGAATAATCCGGAGGTGTTGCTGCCCGTCCGGCCCAAAAAAATGCGGTTTTTTACCCCTTGCTGGCTCAGTAACTCAGTTATCTGCTGGTCGCGTGCATTCTTGTCCAGCAGTTTCTCCAACTCCTTGATTTTGGCGGTACGCACGTCCACATTGGAACCGACGGGATAATCGTTGATGCTGATGCCCCGCCGAATGCTACTTTTTCCCTCGGCGTAGGACTCTGCGTTCAGAATTTGAATTACTTGGTCGTCGTGGTACTGGTCCATCGTGAAAGACATCCCCGACGTGGTTTCCCCCTTTCTGGTTTCGCCAGCATACACTAGGCCGCCGCATTCATCGCCTTCGTCATTAAAAAAAATCAGGCCCGCCTGCCGCTCCCGCTTCGGGTAGTCTTTGCCGTTCATCCGCCCCGAATGCTGCCGGTCCTTGTTGCTCACCACCAGCCGGAGGCCGCCGTCTTCGCCGACCACGTTGAGACGCTTGACAGTGAGCTCGTCCAGGGCCATTTTCTTATCTTCGCCACGAAAAGAAGTTAGGAGGAGCACACCAAAAGCCAAGGTGCTGACGAGAGCGTAAGCGGCCAAAAAATTTAGTTTCTGCTCAAGGCGATTTTCCATGGGTGCAGTTGGGGGTTGATGCGCCAACAAATATAGTATTATCTTATGATGGACAGTATTTTCGCCCAATTAGGGGTACCACTAACCTAAGAACCGAAAATCACGCTAAGAGAATAGTATATATTGTTTATATGTCCTGGCTTTAAAATTTGGGGGCCGCGCTGGTTCGTGGTCGTGGGGCTAGGGGTCGTCAAGGAGGAGGCTTCAAACCAACTACCTCGCCGGCCCGTTTCTCATTCGCCGCCCCTAGCCCGCTAACTTGCGCCGAACAAGGTATCTCTCCGCTTGCGCCTGTTTTTTCGGCCGAGCGCCCGCCCAACCCGCTTTGCGTATGAGCTTATACTACCAACCGTCCAACAAAATGCCGCTGCCTGGCATCGTGCTGCTCTTACTGGGCGGCCTCGTAGCCGCAGCCGGGCTGACCCTCGTCTACACTTACGCTAACTGGTACTCGCCCGTCGTGCAGCTCAGTGCTCTTACGTGCCTGTTCTTCGGGTTGCTGCTGGGTATGGCGCTGACGCGTCTGGTGGAGCTGGGCAAGCTGCGCAGCCCGCTAGGCGTGGCGGGTCTGGGCCTGCTGGTGGGGCTGGCGGCCGTGTGCCTGGAGTGGGGCGCTTACCTGACGCTGCTCTTCGGTACCCATGCCACCGGCCCGGGCGATGCCGCCGAAACCAGCACCTCGTTCAGCCCCCACTTGTTGGCCGACATCCTGGCTCACCCGAGCCGGACGTGGGAGGCGGTCCGGCAAGTCAACAGGGTCGGCGTTTGGTCGATGCACAGCGGCCCCCACAGTGCCGCCGGAACCGACAGCAAGCCGACGGGCTGGTACCTGGGACTGTTTTGGGGGCTCGAAGCCTTGATTATCGTGGCCGGTGCGGTCCTGTCTTATTTGCGCGCGAAAGCGCCTTTTTCGGAGCTCACGGGGGAGTGGGCCACGCGTGAAGGCTTCCCGGTCCCCGTGGCTTTCATCCAGGACGAGGCCCTTACCCGCACGGCCCTCGAAGCCGGCCAAACGGGGGGATTTGTGCCGCATCGCCCGGGGGATAACGCCGGCCAGTACGCCCGCCTGCTGGTGCACCGCGTGCCCGCCGACGCCACCTGCCGCTACCTGACGGTGGAAAACGTCGCTTACGTAACGGACAATCGGGGCAAGGTCACGCCCAAAGTGCGCGCCGTGGTGCGTCGCCTCGCCCTGTCGCCCGCCGCTTACAAGGACTTGGTTCAACGTTTCGGGGCCCCGGTACCGGGCGTCGTGCTGCCGGCGCAGGCCAACCCGCCCAGTACGAAAGCGCCCCACTGATTTTAATACCAGGACGTATAAATAATATATATTATTCTCTTAGGGTAGTTTTCGGTTCTTAGGTTAGTGATACCCCTGTTACGGGCGCTTGGGCTTGCTGCAAGCCGCGGGCCGCCCTACGAAGGCTAATAGACCTGTTCCCCAATAAGAAACAGCTGAAATTCTTGACCAATTTCGGCAACTGAATGGGCTTTTTAGCTTGACTAAATTGGTATCCTTCGGTTTTCTGGGCAGCTATCGTTTCTAGC
>Ga0123336_10002830_pt1 | contig 14886 bp, 7 predicted proteins | sample SSSSmetaG_FD_96466 | JGI IMG/M metagenome (GOLD analysis project Ga0123336, IMG submission 96466) | Glacier valley bacterial and archeal communities from Borup Fiord, Nunavut, Canada, to study Microbial Dark Matter (Phase II) - ​SSSS metaG | ecosystem: Environmental > Aquatic > Freshwater > Ice... | reverse complement strand
TTCGTGTCTTCCACGAAGTCGGCGAGGCGGAGGACGACGTCGACGAGCTTCGCCCAGTCCTTCTCCTCCGAGTAGAGCTGCATCAGCTTGGTGAGCAGGCGGCGATCGTCGGGCTTCTCCTCGAGGGCCTGGCTGTAAGCCTTCGACGCGCCGACGCGGTCGTTCTGCTTCTGGAACATGACGTCGCCGATCTCGAGGAGCAGCTCGAAGCGCTCCTGACCGACGGCGAGCGAGAGGCGCTGGCGACGCACGGCGACGGAGGCGGTGAAGTCTCCCTTCTCGTCGTAGATCTTCGCGAGCGACCGGAACGGACGCGGATTCGACGGGTCGATGTCCGCCGCCTCGCGCAGCGGCGCGATGCCCGCGTCGAGCTCGCCGGAGCGGCGCGCGCTCTCGCCGAGGTGGAAGAGCGCCTCGGCGCGGTCGGAGCCGACCATGACCGCGCCGTACTTCTCGAAGAGGTCCTTGTGCATGCGATACGCGCTCTGCGGATCGCCGAACTCGAAGAGCGCGTTGGCGGCGCGGGCGAGCGCGTCGCTGTCCTGGGGAGCGAGCGCCTGGAGCGCGTCGACCGCGGCCATCATGCGCGGATTGGTGGTGGTGGGGGGCGGCGGCATGCTGCCCGGCCCCGTGGGGACCACCGAGATGCGGCCCTGGCTTCCCGGACCGGACGGCGCGGCCGCGACCATCAGCTTGCTCGACGGCGGCCCGTCGCCGACGTTCGCGCCCGAGAGGTTCGGGCTCGACATCGCGGGGGTCGAGGGCTTCGGCTGCGTCTTGCCGAACGCCTCGATGAAGCGCACGAGCACGCGGACCGCGTCGTCCTTGGGGAGCACACCGGTGCGACCGACGAGGCTCTCGTAGTGCTTCGTCGCCTCGATGAGGCGGTTGCCCTCGAACGCGAGGTCGCCGAGGACCATGAGCGCATCGGCGTTGGACGAGTCGAGCTCGACCGCCTTCTTCGCCGCGGCCTCCGCCTTGTCGGCGTCGACGAGCTGCGAGTGATGGACCTTCGCGAGCTCGGCATGCAGCCGCGCCTTCGCGAGATCGCCCTCGGCGTTCACCAGCTCGCGCTCCACCAGCTTGACCACGCCGAGCCAGTCGGCGCGCTGCGCGTACGCCTTGCGGAGCGCGGTGCTCGCCGAGGCGTCCTTGGGGTTTGCGTCGAGCGCGAGCTTGTAGCGCTCGATGGCGCCGTCCTTGTCTCCGCGCGTCTCGAGAAGACGACCGGCGCGCATCCACTGATCGGCCTTCGCCTCGGGGGTCGCCGCCTTGGTGGCGAGCGCCTCGATGGCGGAGAGCGCGGCGTGCGAGTCGCCGCTCATCTCGCGGAGGTGCGCGAGCGCTTCGAGCGCGGCCGCGTGCGAGGGCTGCGCGATCAGGATCTGCTCGTACGCCTTGGTGGCGCGCTCCGGCGAGCCGATCTGCTCGGCGAGCGTGCGCGCCTTCACCACGAGCAGCTCGATCTTGCGGTTCTCGTCGCCGGTCACGCTCGCGTGCTTGTCGTAGAGCGCGACGACCGGCTCCCACTTGTCGAGCGCGCGGTAGTGACGTGCGAGCGCGGTGAGGGCGTTGTCGTTCGTGCCGTCGATGGCGAGGATCGCCTCGAGGGCCTCCGCGGCGCGGCCGTGATCGAGGAACTCCTCGTCGTGCAGGCCCGCGATGCGCTCGTACAGGTTGATCTTCTGGCGCGGGGTGGCCGCGACCTCGATCTGGCGCTCGAGGACCTCGAGCAGCTCGCGGTACTTGCCGGTGCGGTTGAAGATGCGGTCGAGGCCCTTCAGCGCGCTGAGGTTCGCCGGGTCGATCGCGAGCACCGCCTCGAAGCGGCGCGTGGCCTCGGCGAGATCGTTGAGGTGATCCTCGAAGACCTCGGCCACCTTCACGAGGGCCTCGGCCTTCTCCGCGCCGCGGCGCGCCTCGGCGCGGCGCACGAGCAGATCGGCGAGCGTCTTGAAGTCGCCGGTGCGCTCCGCGATGCGCGCCATGGCCTCGCCGGCGCGGGCATGCCCCGGGTCGTCGGTGAGGACCGAGAAGAACAGGTCGCGGGCGCGCGGGAGGTCGTTGAGGCGCGTCTCCAGGATCTCGGCCGCCTCCGCGCGCAGGTCGCGGGACTTGGGGGCGGTGGTCGCGCCCTCGGCGCGGCCCATGAGGAGCGCGACGAGCTCCGGCCACTGCTGCGCGCGCCGGTAGATCGCGGTCATGCCCTCGGCAGCCGCCTCGTTCGCGGGGTCGCCCGCGAGTACCTGCTGGTAGGCGGCGAGCGCCATGTCGGCGCGCGAGAGCTTCGCGTCGTACCAGCGCGCGGCGCGCACGAGGAGCGCCGCGTGATCGGTGGTGGAGAGCAGCGAGCCCTTTATGGTCTCGGTGATGGTCTCGAGCGCCTCGGTCCAGTTCGACTGCTTCTGCCCGCAGAGCCGCTCGAGCTCGCTGCCGTACTCGTCGTTGGTGGGCTCCTCGCAGAGCGCCTGCGTGAACGCCACGACCGCCTGCTCGGGGTCCTCGAGCTCGTGGGCGTAGAGGCGACCGATCTCGGCGAGCGCGCGGCCGCGATCCTCGCCGGGAGGCGCGGCCTGGCTCTTCTCGAGGAGCATCTCGACGAGCTCCTCGTACTTGCCGAGGGCCTTGCGGGCCTCCTCGAGCGCGATCATCGCGATCTCGTCCGACGGGTCGAGCGCGATGATCGCCGCGTACGTCTGCTCGGCGCGGACCTTGTCCTTCGCGGCCGAGTCGAAGATGCGCGCGGCGCGGTAGAGGAGCGCCTTCTTGGTCTCCTTGTCCTCCTCGTTCTCGGAGTCACCGCGCACCTGCGCGGCGGCCGCGGCGAAGGCCTCGCCGACGCGCGCCGGCTCGGCGCCCTCGTCGACCGCCTTCTCGAGCTCGATCGCCGCCTCCCCGTCGCTGGGCGCGGCGAGGAGCTTGTCGATCATCGTCTGCACCTTCTCGGCGCTGATCGCGCCCGCGGCGCGCTGCACGGCCGACGCGCGGCCCGCGGACTCGAGCGCATCGAGGACCGCCGTGGCGTTCTTGGGACGGCGCGACGGATCCTTGTGGAGGAGCGAGAGCACGAACGCGTCGATGTCGCGCGAGACCTGGCCGCGCGGCGCGCGGGTGCTCGGCGGGTCCGGCTCGGTCGAGAGGTGGGCGAACGCGGCGTCGGTGGCGCTCTCGTGCACGAACACCGGCTTGCCGGTGAGCAGCTCGAAGAGGACGGCGCCGAACGCGTAGACGTCGCTCCGGGGGTCAGCGGGCTTGCCGCGGACGATCTCGGGCGCGACGGTCTTCGGTGAGCCGAAGACCGCGAGCAGCCCGGTGTGGCCGTTCGAGGCCGCGCCGCGGACGCGGAGGCGATCGGTGCCGAAGTCGATGAGCGTGACCTTCGGTTCGCCGCCCGCGCCCCCTGCCGACGACACGAGGATGTTCTCCGCCTTGACGTCGCCGTGCACGAGGTGCGCGCGGTGGATCGCGGCGAGCGGCGCGAGGATGCCCTTCAGGAGCGGGCGCAGCTCGTTGTACGAGATGGGCCCAGTGCGGGCGACGCGCGCCGAGAGCGGCTGCGCATCGATGTATTCGTACGCGACGTGGAACACGCCCGGCTCGAGCTCGCCGGCCTCCACGTGCCGCGGCAGGCCCGGGTGTTCGACGGTGCCGATCAGGCGGTTCGCGGTGAGGAAGCGATGCACGGCGCGGCGATCGCGCGCCGCCTCACGACGCAGGATCTTGAGCGCATAGACCGCGCGCGCAGCGCCGTCGGCCCGCACGGCCTGGTAGACGATCCCGAGATCGCTCTCGCCGATCTTCTTCTGGATCGTGAAGTCGCCGACCTGCCGGCCGATGGCGAGCTCCTCTTTCCCCATCAGCGCGACGAGGTCACGGACGCGCGGGTCGACCTCCTTGCGCGAGTGGAGGATCACGTCGACGAGCGCATCGAGACGGTCACCGTCGAAGCAGCGCTCGGTGAGCGCCAGGGCGAAGCTGCCCTTCGCGCTCGCGCCGCCGACCTCGTCCGGGACGAGGCCGAGCAATTTCTCGCTCATCGACGTCATCTCCTCGAGCGTGTACAGGCGCTCGAGCTCACCGCGCAGAATGTCGATCGTCGGATTCATGCTTCTGGCTTCCGCTCCGGTAAAACCACGTGAAGTCGCCGGTGTGGGTGATAGTGCGGCGGGAGCTTAGCGGAATTTTCCGCGCGGCGAAGCTAGAAGCTACGGCGAAAGCCTGGCCGTCAGCTTCTGCCGAACATCTGCCGTACCAGGTACCGGATGGCGGTCATGGGCGTCTGCGTCTTCGCCTCGAGCGACCGCTCGAGCAGCAGGTGCGCGCTCCCCCGCGGAACGAAGGCGCCGGCGCACTCCGGGCAGCGCAGCAGCTCGACGCCGGTGATGAGATCGTCCTCCGTGGCGTCGGCGAAGCGATAGAGCTCGGCCACCAACATGCGCCTGCAGTGGGGGCACGCGCCCGTGCCCGCAGGGGGCTGGCTGGGCCGGCCCGAGAGCGGCGTCCCGCAGTCGGCGCGCGCCGCCTCCTTCTCGACGGCGATCGCGCTCACCTCGCCCTCGAACCAGTCGATCCACAGCCCGTCGCAGGCGTCGCAGACCTGCGGCTCCGACGTTCGCGTCGGCTCGGCGCGCATGAGGCCACCGCACGCCGGGCAGCGCAGGACGCCGGAGCGATACGCAGCCGTGCGCCCAGGGTCCATGCGTCCCTCAGAATATCGAGCCGCTGGATCCGGCGATCGTGAAGCTCTTCGTGATCGGCTGGGTGGTCCCCGTGAACGCGCCGATCTTGATGCTCAGGAACTTCGCCGAGATGCAGGAGCCGGTCGGCGTCCCTGCGAACGGCCGCTGCAGGAGCGTGCCGACCCGCCCGTCGGGCTCGAAATCGACGCGGATCGACCCGCTGCCCGTGGGATCACCGGGCCGCTTGCAAGAGGCGAGCGTCGCAGCGACGCGATCGACCTCGTTCTGCGCGCGGGCCCGCGGAAACGCGCCGAGGACGAGGGGCGCGCTCGCGGTGGGCGCCGTCGCGGTCACCGTCGGCGCGGTCGGCGGCACGAAGGTCGGCGGCGGCCGCACGACGGTCACCGTCGGCGCGGTCCCGGTGATCTTGCCCGCGCTCACCGTCGGCTTCGCGCTCGGGACGCTCGCGATGGCGGTGGGCACCTCGAGGTTCGGCACGCTGGTGGGGTCGTCGGGAGCGGGGATGCGCTTCTCGGGCTCGGCGGTCGCCACCGCGCTGAGGAGGACGACCACGCCGCCGATGCCCACCAGCAGGAAGAGCCCGATTCCCCCGAGGATCCAGGGCAGGGCCGAGCCCTTCGCGGCCTGCTTACCGAACCCGGCGGGCGGCGGCGTCCCGAGGGGAGCGCCGCAGGAGAGGCAGTAGGGCGAGCCGGCGGCCCGTCGTTCGTCAACGCGGGTCCTGCAATGAGGACAGATGCGCGCCGCCATGCACGGATGGTAGCAGGCCGCGTCGGCCGCTGTATCATGGCCGCGAACCTCCCCCCTGCGGGAGGCGAGGGGCCGGACGAGGATTGACGCAGAAACGCTACATCATCATCGGGGACGGCGCGGCCGGCACCACCGCGGCGCAGGCGCTCCGCGCGGCGGACGCGGGCGCGACGATCGCGATCCTCTCCGACGATCCGCACGCCGCTTACTTTCGTTCGGCCCTCACCAACTACCTGCTCGGCGAGCTCCGCGAGGAGCAGATCTGGGCGGTCCCGCCCTCGTTCTACGACGAGAACGCCATCCATCGCGCGCTGGTCCGCGTTGCAAGAGTCGACACCCAGCGCTCGCTCCTCTGGCTGGCGCAGGGCGGACGCCCGATCGGCTACGACGCGCTCGTCCTCGCCTGCGGAGCGCGCGCCCGCCCGCCCACGTTCGACGGCGCGTGGCTCCCCGGCATCATGACGATGCGCACGCTCCAGGACGTGCACCGCGTCATGGATCTCATCAAGCTGAAGGGCCTCCAGACCGCGGTGATCTCCGGCGGCGGCCCGCTCGCGCTCGAGTGGGCGCACGGCCTCTCCCATCGCGGCGTGAAGGTCATGATCGTCGTGCGCGACACGCGCTTCCTGCCGGGCGCCATCGACAGCGTCTCGAGCGACCTCCTCCTCGCGCGGCTCCGCGCGGCAGGCGTGCAGGTGCGCATGGGCGACGAGATCGTCGCCGCGATGCCCGGACCGCAAGGCCGCGTGGGCGGCGTGGTGCTGAAGTCCGGCGAGCGCGTGGCGTGCGAGCTCGTCGGCGTGGCCATCGGCGTGATCGTCAACTCCGAGTTCCTCGAAGGCTCCGGCGTGAAGACCGCGAACAACGGTGGCATCGAGGTCGACGACCACATGCGCACGAACCTGCCGAACATCTACGCCGCCGGCGACTGCGCGGCATTCGGCGGCAAGCTCCTCCAGCTGTGGGAGCCGGCGCGCATGCAAGCGCGCGTCGTCGCCGCGAGCATCCAGGGCCGAGGCGACGCCTATGCGCCCGGCGCGCACTACATGGCGACGCGCCTCTACGATCTCGACTGCGCGAGCATCGGCGACGTCGCGGTGACCCCGCAGGGCGCCGAGGAGGTCGTCGACTTTCCGCAGCGCACCGGGCGCATCTCGTACCGGAAGCTGTGCATCAAGGACAACCGGCTCGTCGGCGCGCTCATGTTCGGCGAGCGCGAGGCACGGGTACGGCGCTTCGGTCGCGGCCTGAAGCGCCTCATCGATCTGAAGGCGGACATCACCAAGATCCGCGGCGAGCTGCTCGACCCCGCGTTCGATCTCACCGCGTGGCTCCACCAGAACGAGCTGACCGAGAAGCCCAAGGTCGCGCGCCCGGCCATCGCCGTCGCAGCGGCGGCCGCCGCGGGCAAGATGAAGGGCACGCACGCCATCAACCTCGCCGACCTCCCTCCCCTGCCCGGCATCGGCGTGAAGCAGGAGGCCCTGGGCGATGCCACGGTCCAGAGCGCGCCGCCCGCCGCCGCGGTCGACGGCATCGGCGCGGCGTTCGCGGATGCCGCGCCGCCGCCGCAGGTCATGCTCGAGGGGCCGCCCGGCCGCATCCAGGTGCAGCCGCCCTCCGCCATCGTCGGCAGCGATCCGCAGCTGCCCATCCCGCTGAAGGACCCGCTCGTGTCGTGGCGGCACGCGGAGATCACGATCGCCGGCCAGCACGTGTACGTGCGCGATCTCGGCAGCGCGACGGGCACGTGGGTGAACGGCTCGGCGGTCACCACGCCGAAGTCCGTGCGCGACGGCGACCGGATCCGCATCGGCCAGACCGAGCTCGTGATCAAGGTCGTCTCCGCGGACGGAGCCCGCGTGTCGGCCGCTGCGGCGTCGCTCCAGAAGGCCGGCGTCGGCGAGCCGAAGCCCCACCTCGAGGTGCGCACCGGCCGTGCGATGGGCCTCGCCTTCGAGCTCGTGATCGATCTCATCACGCTCGGTCGTGACCCCGCCTCGAGCATCCGCCTCGACGACGAGTCGATCGACTGGCGCCACGCCTGGATCCGCAAGACGGGCCTGGGCTGGGACATCGCCGACGCCGAGAGCCACGGCGTGACCAAGCGCAACGGCCAGGTGCTGCAGCCGAACCAGTGGGTGCCGATGCAGCCCGGCGACGCGATCGAGCTCGGCGAGGTTTCGATGGTCTATACCGTGCGGCCCTCCGACCTCCTGTCGGCGCTGCTCGCGCCGGCAAGCGTCGCGTACGGTCCGCGCTCGATGGCGGAGCACCACGCGTCGGCGCCGCCGGGCGCGCCGGGGCAGCCACCGCAGTACGCGCCGGCTTCTCCGGTGATGCAGCACTCGCCTTCGGGCCCGCCGCAGACCGGCCCCCACCGCCCCGCGCGCGGCCGCATCTCGATCCGGCAGGGACCCGGACAGGGCAGCGTGGCTGAGCTCACCGACGTCACGGTGATCGGCAACCAGCCCGGCCAGGCCACGCTTTTGCTCGCCGATCCGCGGATCGGCCCGCGCCACGTCGAGATCCTGAGGCACGCCGACGGCTTCTACGCCCGCGACCTCGGCTCGCAACGCGGCACGTCGTGCCGTGGCCAGCAGCTCGGTCCCCAGCCCTTCAAGCTGCATAATGGTGACGTGATCGTCCTCGGACAGAACGTGGTTGCCCTGCTCTTCGAGGCCGCTCAATGACCGAGAGTCGCACCGAGTCTCGTGAGTCGCTCGCCTTCAAGGCCGAGAGCGACGTCATGGCCTGCATCGGCTGCAACGATTGCATGCTCGCGTGCCCGCTCCCGCAGGCGAAGCTCGTCACCATCGCCGAGCTGAACGCGGGCGTGCACCTGCCCGTGATCACCAACCCGCGCGTCGCCGAGTTCGTCACCGCGTGCACGCAGTGCCGCCAGTGCGTGCCCGCGTGCCCTGCGGATCTCAGCCGGGCCGACATGGTCCTCTACAACAAGATGAAGGTCGAGGACCGCGTCCCGAACTTCGCCCTGATGCTCCAGGTCGGGCAGCGCGTGCTGCCCTCCGGCTGGACGCTCGATGCGCTCGCCGCGCGCGTCGGCGAGGTGCCCCTCTTCGCGAGCGCAGGGCGCACCGACCTCCGCGCGCTGCTCCTCAAGGCCACGCTCCGCCAGCTCGGACCGAACGAGATCCTCTGCAAGGAGAGCGAGTTCTACGATCGCCTGTGCGTGCTGCTCGGCGGCGCGCTCGAGCAGTCGCTGCGCGGCCCCAACGGGCGCCCCGTGCAGATCCTGGTGCTCGGCGAGGGCTCATTCTTCGGCGAGATGGCGGTCATGGCCGATCAGCCCGAGCCGTACACCGTGCGGGCGATGATGCCGTCGCTGGTCCTCGAGCTGCCCAAGGCCGCCGTCGCGCGCCTCATGTCCACCTCCGAGTCCTTCAAGGGCACGATGGACGAGCTGTATCGCCGCCGCGCGCTCTGGACCTACGCGCGCACGCCCACCGTGCTCAGCGCGCTGCCCGAGCAGGCCATCACCGAGCTGCTCGACAAGGCGGAGCTGCGCACGATGAAGAGCGGCGAGACCATCCTGCGCGAAGGCGCACAGCCCACCGACGCGTACGTCGTGAAGACCGGCTTCCTGCGCGTGAGCCGCAAGGTGCCAGGCCAGGCCGACCGCGCGCTCGTCTACTTTCGCGAGGGTGATCTGTTCGGGCTCACCGGCCTCCTGATGGGCGAGAAGCAGTCGCCCTTCTCGGTGAGCGCCACCACGCGCTCGGAGCTGATCCGCATCCCCGGCGCCCACCTCTTCCAGATCCTCGGCCGTTACCCGCAGGCGCGCCAGGTCCTCGAGGGCGGCGCGCAGACCGCCGAGCGCGTCGCGCGCGACAACACCTTCATGCCCGCGCCCGCCGCGGGCGGCCGCAAGCCCGGCACGGCGCTGGCGATGTCGGCGGAGGTCCTCGTCGAGAAGGGCCTCGCCTCCGGCAACGAGGTGCTCGTCGTCGATCAGACGAAGTGTGTAAACTGCAAGAACTGCGTCGACGCCTGCGGGCGCCGCCACAAGTACAGCCGCCTCGACCTCCAGGGCCTCCAGGTCGACACCTTCCTCTTTCCGACGGCCTGCCGTCATTGCGAGGATCCGGTCTGTCTGCTGTGCAGCGTGAACGGGATCGTGCGGCTCCCGAGCGGCGAGATCACCATCGTCGAGGACAACTGCATCGGCTGCGGCGCGTGCGCCGAGCGCTGCCCGTACGGCAACATCCGCATGCACGCCGTCTCGCCGCCGCAGGAGAGCTTCCTGGTGAAGCTCCTCGGCGTGCTCGGCCTCAAGGCACGGCGTGAGGCGCTCGACGAGCTGAAGCCCGGCACCGCGCGCATCGCCGTGAAGTGCGACCTCTGTGCCGGCTATCCCGACTACGCTTGCGTCACCGCGTGCCCGGTGGGCGCGATGTTCCGCATCGATCCCATGAAGTCGCTCGAGACGCAGAACATGACCTTCCCGCAGCACGGCCGTTGAGCGTCGCGTGAACAAGCCTCGTCTGGAACGCCCCGTCGTCTTCTTCGAGCGCCAGTGGCCCTGGGCCGTCCTCGGCGGCTCGATCGCGCTGATCCTCACGTTGCTCTCGCTCGTCTTCGCGACCGGCTTCATGTCGTCGGTCAACGACCTGCGCTTCGGCCCGAACCTGCGCGGCTACACGGCGACCGGCATCCTGATGGGGCTGCTCTCGCTGTTCTTCGTCATCCTGACGATGTGGTACTCGGCGCGGAAGCGGCGCAACGTCACCGGCGCGACGATGATGACGTGGCTCTGGGCCCACGTGTACTTCGGTCTGCTCGCGGTCCTCGCCGCGGTGCTCCACGCCGGCTCGGGCCTGCTCAGCGCCTCGCTCACGAGCGGCAAGTTGCTCTTCCTGCTCTTCTCGGTCATCGCCGGCTCGGGCATCTTCTGGCGCCTCGCCTACGTGATCGTGCCGCCCAAGGCGGCCAAGGAGACGCTCAACTACTCGAAGGCTGGCGCGCTGAAGCGGGCCGAGGAGCAGGCGCTCGAGATCGAGAAGCTCACCGCTGGCCGCTCGCCGGAGCTCGCGCGCGTGAAGGACGCGTTGCTCGCGCGCGACGTCCCGCTCCACGAGCTCCACGCGATGGTGGCTACGCTCTCGCCCGAAGATCGCGCGCTGATGGACGAGATCGTCCAGATCGCCGCGAGCCGGCGCCGTGCGCTCGCGCGTCCCGCCGCGCAGCAGGGCTTCACGAAGAGCCTCCAGTTCTGGCGCGTCGTCCACGTGCCGCTGGCGTTCGTCTTCCTCTTCGCGCTCTTCGTGCACGTGCTCGGCGCATTCGACCTTCATCACAAGGTGATGCCCACGGCGCTCGCGGAGGACGGGCCGCTGGCGGCCTTCAAGCCCTCGCAGGAGTGCAAGGAGTGCCACAAGGCGATCTACGCGACCTGGGCGGACTCGATGCACGCGCACGCGCTCACCAGCCCGCTCACCATCGTGCAGAACAACCTCGACATGCGGCACTCGCTCGCCGGGTCGGCCTCGCCCGACCCGCGGCGCATGTGCATCAACTGCCACGGGCCCGCGATCGCCGCCGTCACCGAAGGAGACCTGCTGCCGCTCCGCAGCCCGCGCGCGCTCGAGGGCATCGAGTGCGTGGCGTGCCATCAGCTCAACGAGCCGGTGGTGCCGGGCGGCGGCGGCAGCGCGAAGGCTTACCAGGACGAGCTCGTGAAGGGGGAGCGCTACTTCGCCCGGCTCGACGGGCCCGTCGGCAACTCCTACCACCGCAGCAGCAAGAGCCCGCTCTACGACACGCCCGAGAAGCTGTGCGCCACGTGCCATAACGTGAATCTCGACCGCAACAACGACGGCAAGATCGTGAAGGGCGTCGACCTCGTCCTCCAGACCACGTTCGACGAGTATCGCGAGTACCAGCGCGGCGGCGGCACCGGCAACTGCGTGAGCTGCCACATGCCGATCATGCCCGGCGTGAAGCAGGCCGCCGACGGCGCGTCGCCGCCGTTCACCGTCGACTACACGCCGCCCACGCGGCAGGTCCACGATCACGGCTTCGTCGGCGTCGACTACCCGCTCGACACCGTGGCCAAGCGCGATCCGCAGAAGGCAAAGCGCGCCGCGCTCCTCGCCAGCGCCGCGGGGCTCACGCTCGACACCGAGAAGGCCGACGCCAACAGCCTCACGCTGAAGCTCGCCATCGACAACCGCACCGGGCACAACCTGCCCACCGGCTTCGCCTTCGCGCGCCAGATGTGGATCGAGCTCGTCGTGAAGGACGGCGGCTCCTCGACGATCTTCACCTCCGGCGTGCTCGCCAGGAGCGACGACGACCTCTGCGACAACGGCACGTTCGGCGAGATCACGAACCCGCTCCGCAGCTCGGTGGTGGGCTGCACGCAGGTCGATCCGCAGCTCGTGAACATCCAGCTGAAGCTCGTCGACAAGATCGCGGTGCTCGCCGGGCCCGACGGTCAGCCCGTGAAGGACGAGGGCGGCGACAACGTCCTCATCCAGTCGGCACTGGGCAACGAGACGTACCTCCAGTACTTCACTGGCGGCGGCGTCGCGCGCCAGCGCCCGAGCGACAAGGCGAGCATGGGCCCGCTGCGCCCGCTCCAGCGCAAGACGTACCAGTACGTCATCCCGCTGCCCAAGCCGGTGAAGACCGGCACGTTCACCGCGCGCCTCCTCTTCCGTAACCTCCCTCCCTACTGGGTGCGCGCGATGGGCAAGGAGCAGAAGCCCGGCACCGCCGACGGGCCGCGTCTCGACGTGCTCGTGCCGAACCTCCAGACGGTGGAGATGGCGCGCGTGACGGGAACCTTCGCTCGCTGAGGAAAACCACGTATCTTCCGCGCTGCGCCTCCTCTTGAAAGGATCGGACCATGCAGATCAAGAAGCTCTTCGCGCGAAACGCTGTTCGCCTCGTCATCGGCGCGGTGTTCCCGTTCGCGCTCCTCGGCTGTCCGGACAAGGCTGCGGAGACCAGGCCCGATCCTGCGGTGGCCCCTGCGAAGCCCGCCACCACCGCGCCCGGCGGCTCGGCGGCGGCGCCCGCGAAGAGTGGCTCCGGCTGGTAGTGGTCTCGCGCTGATCCGCCACCTCCGCTGCGTCCGCGTGCTGCTGGGTCTCCTCGCGTGCAGCGCGATGGGCGCGGCGTGCAGCTCGCGGACGAACGCGGAGGCGTCACCGCCCGACGCCGGGGCTGCGGTCCCGCCGGCCGATCCCATCGCGCTGCTCCAGCCCTACGAGGCCGAGACGAGGCGGGCGTTCGATCTCGCGAAGCCCCCTAGCGCGGAGACGGGCCTCGGCGCCGATCCGTGGGCCGTGCGGCGCGTCGCGGGAGGCTTCGTGGGGATCCTGCGCGGCCGCGCGGCGATCGTGCTGCTCGACGAAGAGCTCCGCGAGGTCGCGAGACTGCCGGCCCCTCGCTCTCCGACCGGCCTGGCGATCGCGAAGAACGGCGAGGTGCTGGTGGTGGGCGAGCTGTCGCCCGCGATCGCGCGCTACGCGGTTCATGGGCAAGCGCTCAGCGCCCTCGGCGAGTCGCGCGTGCCGGGGGTGCTGGGGCTGCGCGACGTCGCGGTCTCTCCTGCAGGCGCGGTCTGGGTGGTCGACGAGCGCGGCGGACGTGTGCTGCGCGTGACGACGACGGCGGCGGTCGCGAGCATCGCGGCGAGCGTGCCGGTGGGTCATGGCGCAACGCAGGTGCTCGCGACGAGCAAGCACGTGGTCGTCGATACCATCACGGACCACACCATCGTCGCGATCGAGACCGACGCGAGCGGCGCGCCGCTCGGGCGCGAGCCGGCGCGGCTCGTGAACGACGGTCCGCTGTGGGGCTTCGACGCCAAGGAGACGGATGGCGGCCTGGTGGTGGTGGCAGGGGGCGTCGAGGACCATCCGCTGGATCGCCACGAGGGATTCTTCGGCTACATCGACTCGTTCGTGCACGCGTTCCGCGTGAGTGGCGTGCAGAGCAGGCGCGTCGCCTCGGTGAACGTCGCGGAGCACGGCGTGGTGACGCCGAAGGCGATCCTGCTCGACGCGGCAGTGAACGATCACCTCGAGCTGCTCGTGACGGGGTACGGCAGCCCGCAAGCGCTCCGCCTGACGCTCGAGGGCGGAGCGCCGCCGACGGTGGCGCCCGTCACGCTGGTGCCGGGCACGCGGAGCGCGGAGCGCGTAGGGGGGCGCGTCGTCCTCGCGGATCCGCTGCTCGACGCGTGGGTCTTGCTCGACGAACGCGGCGTGCACGTGGTCCCGGTGGCCGACGCACCGCCGCGGGCGGTCGCCTCTCGCCTCGGCGAGGCGCTGTTCTTCACGTCGCTGATGGGCCCGTCCAACGCCACCAAGGGCGCGCTGAGCCGCTTCACGTGCGAGACGTGCCACTTCGAGGGCTACGTCGACGGGCGGACGCACCACACCGGCCGTGAGGACGTCCACGCGACGACGAAGCCGCTCGTCGGCCTCGCCGGCAATCGTCCATACTTCTCGCGGGCGCTCGACCCCGACCTCTCGACGGTGGCGCATGCCGAGTTCCGCGTGGCCGGCGCCGGCAACCCGGCCGATCCGTTCTTCGCTGTCGATCCGCGCGACCACGTGTGGCTCGGTGAGCTGGGCATCCGCGAGACGACGTCGGCGCTGGAGCTGCGGCGCGCGCTCCTGCGCTTCCTGACGGACTTCTCGCATCGCCCGAACCCGGCGGCGCTCGGCCGCTCTTCGTTCACGCCGCAGGAGCGGGCGGGCGCGGCGCTGTTCCGCGAGCGCTGCGAGTCCTGCCACGCGGCGCGCCTCTCCGCGGACGATCCCGTCTCGCGTGTCGCGTTCGAGCAGTGGGAGACGATGATCCTCTCCGAGGCCGCGCCGCTCGTGTGGGGCAGCGCGGGGTACCAGAAGACCGGCGTGCTTCCGTACGTGCACCAAGACGGCGCGCGCACGCCTTCCCTCCGCCGCCTCTACAAGAAGTACCCGTACCTCACGAACGGCTCCGCGCATTCGCTCATGCAGGTCCTCGACACGTTCGCGACCACCCCGCACGCGACGTTCCACGCGAACGCCCCGCCGGCAGCGGATCGCCTGGACGCGCGGTCGAGGGACGCGCTGTCGTCGTTCCTGGAGCTCCTCTGAAGAGCCCGGGGCGGCGTGCAGCTCGGGTTCGCTAGGAAACGCCCACGAGGCGCTTGACCAGCATCATTAATTTCTGCCACGGGAGTGGCTCGAGGATCGCGCTCGCCTCCGTCGACGACGGAGGCGCTTGCTCGTCGCGCGGGAGCGTGGACAGCACCTCGGCGCTCGTTCGCGGCACGAAGACGCCCGCGCACTGCTCGCAGCGGAGGAGATCGGTCGTCTCTGTTCGCACAGTGTAGCGCTCGACCGCGAGCTGACACGTGCAGCGCGGACACGCGCCCGTCGCGACCGTCTCGTTGCGTAGCGAGGCCGGAGGCGGA
>Ga0123336_10002829_pt1 | contig 14887 bp, 13 predicted proteins | sample SSSSmetaG_FD_96466 | JGI IMG/M metagenome (GOLD analysis project Ga0123336, IMG submission 96466) | Glacier valley bacterial and archeal communities from Borup Fiord, Nunavut, Canada, to study Microbial Dark Matter (Phase II) - ​SSSS metaG | ecosystem: Environmental > Aquatic > Freshwater > Ice... | reverse complement strand
GAACTTGGTTGCGTTGATCAGAAGATTCCACAGCACTTGTTGAAGTCGGTCTGGATCTCCCGAAATCATTCCGGCATCAGGATCGAGCACTGCTTGCAGTCTGATGTTTTTGGCGTCCATCGCCGGTCTCACGGCGTCGATCGCCGCTTCGACAAACCCGATTGGATCGAGTTGTCGAACGTTGAGTCGCAACTTGCCACTGACGATTCGCGAGATATCGAGCAGCTCCTCGATGAGTTGGAGCTGGAGTCGTCCGTTGCGCTGAATCACGTCGAGCCCACGTGAAAGCCGCTCGGGCGTGGGCGGATGCTCGCGCAAGATGGTCGCCCAACCCAAGATCGAATTGAGGGGCGTACGCAGCTCGTGGCTCAGCGCCGCGAGAAATTCATCCTTGAGTTGGTTCGCGTCTTCGAGTTGCTGCGCTCGTAACCGCAGCGCATCCTCACTCGCTCTCAGAGCTGCTTCCGCATCCCGCCGGCGATTCACCTCGTTGCGTAGCTCCTCGATCGTTTGACTCAAGAGGATGAAAGGATTGCCGGCGTCCTTCCGTTCCAATCGGAGGAGAAGGAGTCGCGCGCCATCAGCGGTCGACAGCAATGCGCCTTTGCTCAGGTAAGCGGCCGGCTCAGCGCCGGGCCGCTTGAACCTGAACGCGCCCGGGATGGGCGAAGGCGAGCGAGCACACATTCGCAAATAATCGGCCATCGCTTCGGCAGAATCGGAGATGAGCTCCATGAGCGAGAGGTTGGGCGTCTCGCTGGCTAGCCCGAACGATTCTCGTGCGCTTTGGTTGGCGAAGAAAACACGGCCTCCCTGCGCAGTCAGAAACGCTGGCGACGACAAGAGCCTGACCATCCCAGTGACGGCTTCGGGAATCATCATTCGGTAGAAACGTACTCCCGCCCTTCTGCCGTCGCCGACGCATCGGAGCGGCGAAGGTAAAGGATGACTCGACAGCGCTTCGCACCGGTGGCGATTGTCTCTTCCAGCGCGACCTTGCCGTACCCCAGATTCTCCGCGGCGATGGTTCCGAATACGTTCGACGTCATCATACAAAGGGCAGGACGGCCTATTACTTTTTCCGCAAATGGACAGGCGGAGTTGACGAACACGATCTTGTCGTCATCCATTTCTTCCACGGCGAATTCGCCGTGAATGCGACGCTTGAGGTCTACACAAACCTCGGCGACTTGTGGCGGCGTCAAGCGAGGGACGTTCAGCGCGGCGCGATACATGGCGTTGATTTCGTCACCCATGCGTTGACCCACGATGGTCACGAAGCCCTCTGCCTCTTTGAGACCGACGATGTCCTGCAACGTGCCAGCAAGATGTCGGATGAGCGTGCGCAAGAACACATCTCGCTCGAGGGGAACGTCAACGATGGGCAATCCGTTCCTCGACGGGGAGGGGGCCACGTGGGGCGGTGATGGATCCATGCTGGCTACGATATCAAAACTCTTTGCAGGCGACCAGATGGTCGGCGATGACTTTTCTGGCGCGCATTTGCAGGGTGTCAGACTCGCGTAACCGCGGCTGGACGCCATCGAGTGATGCCAGTCTCAGTTGCGGATCCCGTGCCAGCGCCACGCTACGCTTCCTGATGGTCGCCAAGCTTTCCGCCGGCCTCTCGCGCTGGGTGGCCCTCGAGGACTGGCGCCTGATCGCAATGGCCAAGCTCGACCTCGGCTGAGCGGACCGTTGTCAAGCAGCTCACTCGGCCGACGCGCCGAAGAAGATCTCGGACACCTTCTTGTTCACGAAGGTGAAGGTGATGCCGCCGTAGACCGTTCCCACCACCAGTCGCTCTTCCGTCGACGACTCGTCCCACAGCTTCTTGGGATAGGCTCTGGTCACGGTGCTCCGGCTGGCGCCGAGACCGACCTTGCGCGACGTCACCCATGCGGACGGCTCATGGACAACGAGCGAGCCCACAGTCGGCCTGGCCGACTTCGAGCGCGCGCTCATGCCCACCTCGGCGCCGAGCGCTGGATATGACCACGTCGACGTCCAGTCGCCGGACGCCTGCTCGAGCTGGGGTTTGCTCTTGCTGGCCGGGCTGCCGATCGCCTGCTGGACAGCCGCCGCCGACATACCGAACTGGAGGGGTCCAAGGAACTCTTCTGTCCACAACCGATCGGCCGCGCCCTCCGCCACCGCGCTTGAACCACCCGGTGCGACAAACAGGGTCAGCAATGCCAGATAGACGGAGGTCATTCGCACACGCTTGGTCATCTCCCGATGATACCAAACGACGTCAGAGGCGAGGTCAAGGCCTAAAGTTCGTCGAAGCCGCGAAGAAGTTCTCCGTCAGCAAGCTGAAGAACAGCTGGCACAGCGTTGCTGCGATTGTGACCACGCAGGAGCGCGCGACTGCCTCGCAAGGCGTGCAGCCGAGCTCGACAAAATTCCAGAAACCCGAGGCTAGGCCTGCTCGTTGGACCGGGCGTTGGCCTCGTTGCGAATGTACGTCGAAACCCAGCCACGAATCTTTTTGAGATGGTCGACCTCTTGGGCCAACGCTTTCGTAAATGCCGTCGCCAGCGAGATATGTAGCAACGTCCCCGCCACCTCGATGAGCTGCGTCCACCCGTCGTTGTCAACGAGCTCTGCAGTCAATGCGGCTTCCAGACAATCGCCGAGGCGGGTTCGGGGATCGGTGACGATCTGGATGAGGCTTCCGGCGAGGACGCCGTCGCGGTTGGCCGACGGTGTGACGGCGGTGGGATCGCCCCCAATCGACTCGATCGCTTCCACGCAAAGGTGAAAGTGCTTGAGCTCCTCGACGCGCATCACCTCGAGCTCTTCGCGCATGGGCCCGCCCGGAAAGCTGCCGAAGGCGTCGTGCTTGGACAGCAACCCTTCATAAAGCCGCGTGCCTGTCCGCTCGAAGGCGGCCCGCTGTCCGAGCTTGTCGATGAGCACCGCGGCCCGTTGACCCCGGAGCGCGGCGAATGCCGACTTGGCAACACCTTTGAAGGTTCGGGCGCCAGGAATGCTGCCCATGACCTCACTGTCGGCGGCCGCGTCGGTGCGCAGCTTGGAAAGCGAGTTGGTCGACGGCAAAAGAAGATCGGCCGGCGTCGCGTAGTCGTCGAATGCCGATCCGCTGATTCCCGTGCGATTACGACCGGCTGGTTTCGCCATGGTCCTTCTCCTTGGACGGCATGCTGACGTCGAGCTGCGGGACACGGTTGCGGGAGAGCTCTCCGCCCGGCGACCAAACGAATTGCTGACCTATGACATCGAGTGACGGCGAGCCGTCTTTGCCGAGGTACGCCCGGTAACGCAGCGAGCTCGGCGAATCCTCTTCGGTGGGCACGATACGCGTGCCGGACGCTCGCAAGCCCAGCTCGGCGTCGACGACTCCGTCGATATGACGGCGTTGCAGTGACCAGTCGAGCGTCGGCGGCATCTCCAACGACAAAATAGTGTCGGGATCGCGACGCTCGTTGGTCGCGATGAGCTTGCCGACGGCGACCAGCTGGCCGCTTTCGTACGAGCCGAATCGCGTCCAGATGTCTTTGATCCTGGGCGAGCTCTCTTGCGCCACCCAGCTACGATAGAGAAAGACCTCGGTGGCCTCGTGCAGCAGCCATTTCTCCAGCCAGGTTTCGCCCGAGTCGATGAGCGAGCCGTATTGCGTGAGGTGCTGTTCCTCGACCAGGCCGATTTCGGCGAAGAGCTGACGGGCGACCGGGTCGGCGCACTGGGGCCCGAGGGACATCAACTGGTCACGCAACTGGGTCTTGATTCCGATCAGCGTCAATAGATTTATCTTGGAGGCGATCTGGGTGCTCAGGCGATCGTACGGTGTACGAAGATCATCATCCGGCGCGCGATGCGTCGACGGGGTCGGCCTGCCGCTACGGATGGTCGTATAGCCTTGCAAGATCGTATTGGCGTCCCGGCCGTCGAGTCGGTCGAGCAGCGCCGCCCAGCGGTACAAGTGATCGACGTCCTCGCTGAGCGAAAACCTATAGACGGATGCCAGGTAGGGATCGGGCTCCGCCTGAGCCAACAGCGACGTGAGCTCGACCGCGGCTTGCGTGTAGCCGATCGCCGCTTCGACCGGAGACAAATCTGGCGGCAGAAGGTTCATGAGCAGCGCTTGTTGCTGATGCTCGACGCGGCGAATCATAGCCAAGGGGCCAGCCAGATTGGGGTCGGCACGCGAGAACGCATGCAGAAAACGATTCTGCTCGTTCTCGACGCCGGCCATCACCATGATGCGCATGCGGGTTTGCGCGTCGTCGTCGAGCTTGCTGATGGGTTGCGGCGCCAGCTCGCGCAGCGTGAAGCGCTGCTCGTCGATCGCCGTGCCTTTTCCGTCCAACCACGAAGCCGTCATCTGGTTCTCCTCACATCGTCTGAGCTCATCGCTTGGCGGACTGTGGCTGATTGCGCGTGACGTCCACGGCTTTCTTGTCGGGCTCCGCTTGACGGAACGACAAGGCAATCAAATGCGAAATGGGACCGGTTACCTTCTTGTTCAAGCCGTCTTTGGCCACGGCATCGTTCTTCTCGGGCTGGGCCGTGATCTGGCTGGCCACTGCGACCGGCGTCAGCGACGGCGGAATCGCCCAGTATTTGGTCGTAGGCTCGCGGGCCGTGCCGCCGATATCGACGCCAATGCGCGCGGTAGGAACATGTCGCGCCATACGCAGATCGAGGGTGGGCTGCGCGAGGTTGCCGAACACGATCCGTCCGTGCTCGAGATCATAAGTCTGGCCAAACATCCGGACGGCGCCGCGAGGCGCCAACAGGACAGTACCCACAGCAGTGGGAATATCGGTATCCAGCGCCAGCGTGATATCTGCCGTGGCCTTGACGTCGAGCTCGGGCCCGTGCACGTCTGCAGTGCCCTTCACCACGACGGTATTTCGCTGCATATGCTTGGGGTCGGCTTTGTGCTTGCCCGACAGCGGCACGGCAATGGGCTCGGGTCGGGCGTTGCCTACTTTCACGTCGTCGAGACGCGCGGTGGGCAAAAGACCGGGTGTGCGATCGTCCTGCAGATCAATCCGGGCGCCCTTGTCGAAACTGACCCGGGTGGCGAAACCGGTCTTCGGATCCCGTTTGCCGTCGAGCGTGACGACCGAGTCCACCAGACCCAGCGTCGTATCCCACTGGACCGGATAGCGCTTGAGAGTGAGCTGGCCGGTGAGCGCGTCGGTACGCAGATCGCGAATGGTGACCTTGGCGCTACCGTCAAGCGTGCCGCCCGTGCCGGCGGTCATGCGCAGCTTGTCGATATTAATTGCGTTTTCTGCAAAGTCGAGACGCGCGGCAATATCGCGATAAGTGACCGCGGAGCTCGACAGCGTCGCTTGACCTTTCGAGACCACCAGCGTGCCACTTAGCGACGGCTTTTGGCTCGTCCCAGCCGCAACGAGCTTGCCGTCTAGCTCGCCACGGAGGACGCGAATGCGCGGCAGAAGCTCGCTGACCACCTCGACCTTGAAGCGCTTGGCGTCGATGGTGCCTTGTAGCTTGCCGCCTCGGAGAGGCACTTCGCCGCTGGCCTCCAGTGACGAGCCGTCGACCTCCACGGCGTTCAAGAGCATGCCCAGGCGCTCGTCTTTGAAGGTCGCTTCGGCCTCGAGCTTCTTGTATGCCGTCTCGCCGGATCGCAGACCGGCGACAGATGCGCGAGCCACGACTTTGGGATTGTCGATCGTGCCCGTCACTTTTGCAGTGGCCGATAGCACGCCCTGGAGTTGCTTCAATAGCTGCACACGCGTGAGATCGAAATTGGGCGTATTGGCGGTAATGGCCAGGGGCGCGTCTCGCCAGGACTCCCCCTCACCGAGGCTACCCTGGGCACGCAGGGCCTCGTCGCCGCGCACACTGACCGCGAGGTCGCCGGTGGTCGCTGCACCGTCGAGCTTGGCGTTGGAGATGAGGCTCACCTGGTTCATGCCGCTGAAGTCGAGGTCGCGGGCTTCGAGATGCGCGTTGGCTTTGGGATGGTTGTATGTTCCGGCCAGCGTCGCGGTACCGTCGACCGTGCCATGACGGACCAAGGGCACGATATTGAGCGCCTCGAACGGCAACCGCGAAATATCGATGTGCTTGAGGTTGATTGCGGCTGCCCACGGTGCCCGGCGATTGAAGGTTTTGCCGTCGGTGCCGCTGAGAGCTGGGGCCAGATCGATGGGCAGCTCACCAGTGGCTTCGACGACGCCCGCCGCCTTGCCGCCGCCTTCGGGCAACGACGACAGCGTCAGTGTGCTGCTCAGCCCCAGGTGTTTTTTGGCGTACTCGCCCGAGATCGCAAAATCGCCGTGCGCGTTGTCTGCGCCCCATCTCGCCACACGCATGCTGGCGTGGATCTGCGGATCGGACGTCGTGCCAGAGAGACTGCCCTGCGCGGTCACCTTGGCGCCGAGCGTGTAAAGAATAATGGGCTCGGATGAAATGGCCTTGGGGACGAGAAGATCCGCAAACCAAGGGTTCAGTAAGACCGATGCGTTGACCGAGCCCTCGACGCGCTGATCGGGCGCCAGCGGGATCGGCAGGCTGATCGTCGCGCTCGCCTTTTGACCGCCGATGGTCACGAAGGTCTTGGCATCGAGCCTTCCGGCTTCGAGCGCGCCTTCGCCGGTGGCATGGAAGCGAATGAGATCGCGCGCGCTGCGACCGTCGCCTGCGCCGGCAAAGCTGGCGTGCACGCTCGGACGATCCATCGTGCCGTGCGCTTCCATCTTGGCTTCCAGATCGGTGTGCGGCAGGACATGCCCTGGCGACATCAGCGCCGAAAGCTGACTGAGATCGAAGTGCTCGAGGGCGACATGGACGTTTTCGATCATCTTACCCATGAGCCGCCCCTCGACGGTGAGGTGCTGTTTGTTGTTGCTGAGGCCAAGCGGGCTGAGCGCAAACGTATTGGTCTGAAAGTCGGCACTCAGATGTGCCGGGTGATCTTCCTGCCAAGGCGTGCCACCACCACGGAGCCGCAAGCGCTCGAGCGTGGCTTCCAAGCCGAGAACCTTCTTGTCCTGAATGCGCGGAACGGCCATCGCGCGCAGCTCGAGGTCGATGCCTTCGTTGCCATGGCCGTCGACGCGTAGCCGCACGCCCTTGGTATCGCCATCGACGCCGACCTGGACGACACGCAGGGTCATGCCGCCGACCACGAGCTCGGTGGCGTCGACCTTGGCGTGGCCCGACAGGCCAGCGACCTTGGCGTCGAGCGAGATACGGTTGATGCGATTGTTCTCGATGCGAAAGTTACGAACCAAGCCTGTGGCGTGGGCGGTGAGCTCTTCGCCCTTTTTCGCCTCGGCATCGAGCTTGACCGAGCCGCCGATCTTGGGCGCGCCAAAAAGCTGCAGCGGCCGCAGATCGGAGGCATCGACGTGGACCTTGCCTTCGCCCGTCTGGTCGAACCGATAGATGCCACGGGCGTCGACGTCTGCGAACGGCGAGGCCATGACGAGCTGCAACAGCTCCACGCGATCGGCATACAGATGCGCGCCAGCGCGGAGACGCGTGTTGGGGTTGGCCAGATCGACTGCCAGCGACGCGCGCAAGTCGTCGATGGCACCGTTGGCTTCGACGGCGATCAACGCCGGGCCGGTCAGCTCCATCTTTTCGACCTTGCGGCGGAGCTCGGTGGTGTCGCCCGTGATCCGGAGGCGCACCCGACGAAGGTCGACCTTGTCGACGACATGTGCGGCGCCCTGGGCTTCGATCGTCGCGTGGGCGGGTGAGGTCAGGTCGACACGCAGTTGATCGAGGCTGGCCACCATGCCGTGGCTGAGACCGGCCCGCGCATAGACCTCGGCGCGGACGTCAGTGTCGTGCGGGGCGCGCTCGATCGGCACCCCTGCCTTCAACTGGACGAACCGCGCCTGGACCTTGAGATCCGCCAGCACGACCGAGATGGGCAAATGCTTGGGCGGCTTCGGCATCTTGACGTCAGCCATGGTCGACAAGTTGTCGCGCCCGTCGGAGAGTGGCCGCGACACCACGGTGACGCCTTCAACCGCCACCTTGTCCACTTGCACACGGGTCAGCACCAGCGCCAGGAGCGAATATTTCACTTCGAGCCGTTTGACCTCGACGGCCATGCGGCCATCGAGATCGTTGAGCACGATGTCATAGAGGACGATGCCCCGGGTGAGGTCGCCCTCGGACTTTCCTAGCGTCACACCGCCGGGGAAGGCCGGCTGCGCCTTCTTGAGGCCATAGGCCAGGATCTCTTCGCGGGCGCTATTGGTCTTGAGATAGAGAAACGCGCCAGCCACAACGTTCACGACGACCACGAAGGTCGCCAGAACGATGTAGCCGATGATTCTAAGGGCGCGAAGGAGCTTGGGGTGCTTGCGCATCAGGGCGTCTCCTGCGGGGCTTTCGTCTCGGTTTTCGTGTCGGATTTGTTCGCGCCGTGCGGATAGAGCGTGACGGTGATTGTGGCCAAGTTACTCTTGGGGCCGATGTCGACCGCGCCTTCGACGACTGCTTGGTCATAGCCGCCATTCTTCACTTCACGTGACATCGTCTGTTTGAACTTCTCGTACTCGTCATGCCGGAACACCTGGCCCCGACGAAGCCCGAGCTGGTACTGCTGGAGACGGCGCCGCGTCTTGTCGTCGAGACCATCGACGCCGAAGACCTTCACGTCCCCAATCACGGTGGGCGGACCCTCCTCTACGGAGAGCACCACGTCACGAGCCAAGGGCTTCTTCGGCTGGGTCTTGCCCTCGGCCAACACGACCTTCGTCGCGTAGTAGCCGTTCTCTTCGTAGAAGCGCTGAATCCGCATGCGGTCGGCCTGCACTTCGAGCTCGTCATAGGGATGGTTCGGACCCGGCGTGCAGAGCGGGACCGGCTTACTCGCAAGGCCGTTGCGCAGAGTCCGCGCGCTGACGTGATGCACGCCGCGCAGCTCCAAGCTCGACACGTACGGACGGCTATCCGGTGGACGCGCACACCCGAACGCGAAACAACACAGAACAAGACCTATAACGCGAACTTGAAAGGGACAGCTCGGCCGCAACCTCATTCGCGCCCTTGTCTGCAATGCATAGGCCACGCTCGAGACTGACGTGCCACGGGGGGGCGACCCTGATGGAGACCGAGTCAAAATGCCTCGACAGTGCAATTTGGACTATGTCCGTCTTAGCTCCCGGCGAAAGACCTAGAGCTGAAGGGCGGGGACGGCTGAAGTCCGCCAGAGACGCGCTCGAAGAGGCGCCAAAGCTCGTCACGTCGACCTGCGACGGTATGACCGCTAGAGCCCGGAATCCATCCGTCCGATGAAGTCGCGCGCGTTTCGACGGCCCACTCTTCACCCCATCGGTTGCACCACAAGCTCGGCTAACTCGACAGACGAGGTTAACTCTCGAGCCAGCTTGTTGAGGTTGAAGCCGAACCCTGCCCGCTGACCGCATCATCTCGACGGACCGCACCATTGGCCCATGAAATCCATCTCGACTGGACTTGATAGCGGCAATCGGCCCGGCGTCAGCGAGCGCTTGAGCGGAAGCAGCGATGCGGCGCTATCCCAGAGGTGACAAGTCTTTCGATTGATTCGGACACCCTTCGTCGATCGAGGAGTGGCCGCGTCCGAACGCTTCGGTTACCATCCAAAGCGGAGTTCTCGACTTGGAGGCTGACTCGCTCATGCGCAATATCATCGCCAATCTCAAACGTCAGCATCGGGAGCTTACCCAGGTGACGATGGAAATCGTTCCGCGCCTCGTGCCAGACGCGCTAGCTTTGGATGCGTCGCCGGTGCGGCGGAGCCTCCAGGCGCTGACAGGCATCTTGAAGGTCCATGTGGCGATGGAAGACCGGTCGTTCTATCCGTTCCTGTTGGCACATCGCGACACTCATCTGCGGGGGCTCGCCGAGCAATTTCTGACCAAGCGAGACGAGATTCAGGAAAGGTACCTGACGTACGCGTCAGCGTGGCTAGAGCCGGGCGCCATCGAGAGAAATGCCAATCGTTTCATCGAAGATAGCCGCTCGATGTTTCTCGAGCTCGGTACTCGGATGTTGCAAGAAGACCGCGAGTTTCATCCGCTCATTCTCGAACGCGCTGCGCAAGAATCCTGACATTCATCGATATCCTGGCTGCCTACGTCGCCGCCGCTGGGGCCTCTGAACGTCGCGGATGACCAGCCACGCTAACGCCCGTCGAGCATTTTCATCACGGGCATATGACCGATGCTACTTTTTTCAGTGCGACCCACCTTCACGCAATCGATGAAGATAACTATATTTCGCCTTCCTGCATCTGGACCAATTTCGCCCCCACAACCGGTCAGATTTCCAAGTCCGCCGCAGATTGTTCGGGTTGGACATCGCGCAACTGGTTCATTTGCGCCAGCAAGTCTCGGTGAGCGTGCGCGCCGACTCAAATGCATGTCGCGGACGAGCATCTCGTAGAGCGTGGTGCCAAGCACGTAGAAAGCCGGGCCAGGGTAGAGCAGGATTTCGAGTAGCTGGGTATGTCGTTTCGTTTGAGCCTTCCGCCGCGCGAGCCGGCACCGCGCGATCCATCACGGCTCGATGCGTCGAGCGTACCCTTTGGCGTGCTGTTGCGACGCGGAGCTCATCAACGCCGGCCAGAAGCTCAAGGGTCCAATGTCGGGCGATGAGACGAGACGCTGCTGGCCGCCGAGCGTTTTGGAAGACGCACGGTGAACGTGGTACCGGCCGAGGTGCTCGATTCCACTTCGATCGTGCCTTGGTGTGCATCGACGATGTGCTTCACGATGTAGAGGCCGAGGCCGATGCTGCGACTGGCGGAATCGGACCCTGTCGTGGCACGTTTCATCGGTTCGAAGAGTCGACCGAGCGCGTCGGGGAGAATCGGCGATCCTTGGTTGTGTACGGTGAGGATCACGACGCCGTCCTCTCCGCGTGTCTCGACGTGGACGGTCGACCCCACGGGGCTATACTTGAGCGCATTGGTGACGAGGTTCTGCACCACTTGCGCGATGCGATCGGGGTCCCACTCACCGTCCCCATCGCCGCTCGACTGCACCCGCAGGTCGCGGTCGGGATAACTTGCTTCGACCTCGTCGAGAACATCGCGCGTCACGTCGTGGAATCGCGCCGGGCGGAGCTCGATGAAAATCTCGCCGCTCAAGCGCGCCTGCGTGAAGTCGAGAAGGTCGCGGATCATCCGCGTGGCTCGGTCAGCGGCCGTCTGAATGCGTGTAATCGCTTTGGTGCTTCGCTCGTCGAGCTCCTCGCGGCGCAGGAGGCTCGCCGCACCCAAACAGATGACGTTGAGTGGGTTGCGCAAATCGTGAGACACGATGCCGATGAGCTGCTGCTCGAAGTCGGCTCTTTGACCCAATTTCTCTGCGAGCCCTTCGGCCTTCTGACGCGTGCGAACGTGGTCCGTGACTTCGAACCCGAACACATCGATGCCTTCGATTTGGCCATGCTCGTTGCGCATGGGTTGGTAGACGAACGTCACGAACGCTTCTTGCAGGACGCCGTCCCCGAGCAGATCGAGGCGGACTTTGGCCTCCCGTCCGATGAACGGCTCGCCCGTCCGATAGACGCCGTCCAGGAGGCCGATGAAGCCCTGATCGACCATCTCGGGCATTCCCTCCCTCGCAGGGAGGCCGACGAGCGGCCGGTCCTTGCCCACCAAACGCTGAAAGAGCGGATTGACCAACTCGAACACGTGGTCGGGCCCGCGCAGAATGCAGACGAAGGCGGGCGCGTTCTCGAACAAACCATGCAATCGCTTTCGACCTGCCTCCATCTCCCGGAGAAGGCGGTCGCGATCGGACAAAGCAGTTTCGAGGGCACGACGCGCGTTGACCTGCTCGGTGATGTCGACCGCGGCCGCGATCATCCCGTAGACGTGCGCTGCGGCGTTGCGGAGCGGGTGGAGACTAAATCTAAAAAAGCAGTCCTCGAGATTTCCATCGCCGTTGCGATCGAGTCGGACGAAAGACTCGGGAGACACGAAGGACTCTCCAGTTTGGTAGACGCGATCGAGGATGCCGGGGAGGGCCGTGCCCACGAGCTCGGGAAACGCCTCAGCGTATGTCTTGCCGACGACCTCCCGGTTGCCGACCATCTCTCGGTATAGCGAGTTCGCAAGCACGAACACGTGCTGAGGGCCCGTCAGCAGCGCCGTTGGCATGGGCACTTGGAGCAAGAGGTTTCTGCGCTCCGCATCCGCCATCTCACTGTCAACTAGCTCGTAACCGTCGCGATTTTCGTTCATCGACAACATCCTCACGGTGTGATGGCGAATGTCATCGTGCCGCACGTTCCGCCGAAGTATGGAGGTTCGACCGGGCGAATCAACTTCAAATTGCGGGGCGTTGACCGCGCATTGCACCCTCCGCGCCTGGCGTCGAGCTGCCGGACGGCTATCGCCCGTGCCTCGGCATCCTGCGACTCGGCAAGCGCTACGGAGACGAGCGACTGGAGGCTGCGTGCGGTCGGGCTTTTCACCGTCGGTGCACGCTCGTTTCGGCGAGTGGACGCGATCTTGAAGAACGACGACTCACGACAACGTGCGTGGTCGCGACTCCTACAACCACTGAGGAGACGAACATGCTCACCGAACCCACCGTCGAGGAACTCAAGGCCATGCGCCTAGACGCGCTCGCGGCCGCCTGGCTCGAGCACCACCAGAAACCCGACCTGACCAGTCTCAGCTTCGAACGAGCGGTTTGCCATGCTCGTCGACGCGGAGTGGCTATATCGGGAGAACCAGCGAATGCGTCGCGCTCTCAAAGAGGCCAAGCTGCGGATCAGCCAAGCCCTTGGGCGACGCGTGCCCCTGGCCGAGCTGGGGCCGGGCCTCGGCGATCATGCCGAGGAGCGGAACGCGGGAGACCTGCGCGACACCGTCGAGGCCGTTGGGCCCCAATCGAGCAAGCGCACGAGGGGTTGCGGGTCTCGACGATCTCGAAGTGTTCTCCCGGCCAGGGTGCGACAACGCGATTGACGCGGTCGACGATGCGCTCAAAGCCAGCGCCGGCTGCCATCGCTCCGCGGCCGAGTGCTGTTGGTCGAGCTGCGACTGCGGCAACGGAGCGACTGCACGGTCAGCGACGAGAACGACTGCGATCAAAACCAGCCAACTGCGACCTCGAGGACTGAAGCCCGAGTGCAATCGAAGGGAATGCCCCGCGCCAGACTTGACGAACTGCGGTCAGGGGAAGTGCGCGAACACAGCCTCGTGATTCGCCGAAATCTCTCCATGAAAGTCCATCAGGTTGTAGCTGGTCCGGCGGTCAGTCACCTTTGCACGTCGCCCTGACATCAGAACGTGCGCCAGCTATCGAATAACACGAGGGCTTTTCTAGCGTCGATGCGTGAGCCGCAGTGGGCGACGAGTGTATCGAAGGCGTCGGCGATTTCTTCGGCTCGAATGGTGTCGATATCCGATTCGCGTTGATTGAATATGGTAATGAATCGCCTCAATATGGCGCTTGCGCTGGCGCGCGGCCCTAGGGCGTCGATGGCGCCGAGCGCTTGTTTCCAGGCTTTGACCGCGTCGCGCGTCAAGGCTGCGGGTGCGCCGTCTTCTTGCCATCGACGAAATGGATTGTCGGCATTCTCGCTGATCCAGCGATCGGTTCTCGCGCCGCGGATTTCGACCCGTGACACCCCACCCAGCCTGGCCTTCAGCGACGGTACGATCGACGCACGTGTGCCGTCGATGCTGACGTTGCGGAGGCTCTTCGTTGGCAAAGCGGCGGGCTCGAGATCGTAGACGTTGTACAAGGTGAGGTGCTCGAGATGCTGGAAGGTGGCCAAGGCTTTGATGCCCACGACCTTCGTCGGTGAATTGGAGCCGATGCGCAGGGTCTGGATGGCTGGCAATTGGCGCGCGAGGGGAGCGAGTTTTAGCCGCGGCACGGCCAAAACTACCAGCCCAGTTACCCGTTCACAGCCACCAATCTTGTCGGGCTGCGCGCTGATGAGCTCGAGCTCGAACGACGACGCACACCGCACGGTCAGCGTGCCGCCATGGTTCGCACCGTTGGCCACGATGCTGAGCGTGTCGAACTGCTCCGGGAGCGCGATAGTCAGGTCGGTGCCGGTCCAACCGACGGTGAGCTCACGCAGCCAGCTCTTGCCGAGATCGATCTTGCGGCAGCCGTGATTCGTCCAGTGAAGCTTACCGACGATGGGCCGGGTCGAGAGATACTCGAGCAGCCCCGGCGCAGGTCCCTCGACCGCGATCTCGGTGAGCTTGTTGAAACGGTCCAGTGCCGAAAAATCGGGCTTGGGCGGTAAGGCAACATAGATGGATTCCGGCTGGTTTCTCGACGACGGCGCCAGCGCGAGCTGCCGGCTTGCTTTGGCCAAGGTGCTCGGGCCTGCGCCGAGGTCCACGTCTATCTGCCCGCTGGCGAGTGCACTATATGCACGCTTGGCCTTGGCGGGAATGAGGTATTGCCAGCGCCAGTTGAGCAAAATCTGCAGCGGTACTGCCGACCAGCCGCCCGATCCACACTCCTCGTCACAGGACCGCGCGGGCGCCTCACCGACGAAGACGAACGACGGAGGAACGTCGCCATCGACGACCAGCACCTCTGGCTCGCCGCGCCACGCATGGTGGTCGGCGCGCAAAATCTTGGCCTTGGCCAGCGCTGCTTTCGTCGGCGGCTTGCGCCCGATCCAGTCGAGCGTGGCCACGATCGCTTTTCCGGCTCGTATCCCGACCACCTGACAGGCGCCAAATTGCCCGTCGCTTAGCGGCATCGCGAACAACGAGCCGACGGCAGACTTCTTTGCGGGCGTCACGACGCGTCCGGTCCGGCGATCGATTCGAGTAGCTCTGTCATGTTTACCGGTTGGGCGAGATGGCGAGTAAACCCTACTTCGTGCGTGCGGTCCAGGTCATGCCGTTGCCTCTAGCCGGTGACGGCGATGAGGCCGGCCTAAATTT
>Ga0123336_10002824_pt1 | contig 14895 bp, 16 predicted proteins | sample SSSSmetaG_FD_96466 | JGI IMG/M metagenome (GOLD analysis project Ga0123336, IMG submission 96466) | Glacier valley bacterial and archeal communities from Borup Fiord, Nunavut, Canada, to study Microbial Dark Matter (Phase II) - ​SSSS metaG | ecosystem: Environmental > Aquatic > Freshwater > Ice... | reverse complement strand
TGTCATGATGAAACCCGACGCGACGTCAAAGGGCATCGCATCGGGGATCGGGACGACCTGCGCCCGATTGGCGATGACGTATTCGGCGTAGCAGCCGTTGCCGGTCATAACGACGGCACGGTCGCCGACCTTGAGGCCCTCGACTCCCTCGCCGACCGCATCGATTACGCCGGCCGCTTCGCTACCCGGCGAGAACGGCAGCGGCGGCTTGAACTGGTAGAGGTTTTGGATGATCAGGCTGTCGGGAAAGTTGACCCCAGCCGCCTCGACGCGGAGCCGGACCTGGCCGCGGCCGGGTTCGGGCGTCGCGACATCCTGGTAGACGAGCCGCTCGGGAGGTCCGTGTTCGACGCAAACGACCGCCTTCATCGTATTCTCCGGTGCTATTCCGGCGCACCTTAGCGAGCAGCCGCCGCCTGTCCACCGGCACCTCGGAGCGATCGCACCGAGACGTCTTGCCGCACGTGTCAATATCACACGCGGCAACTTATACGCGGACGCAGGCTGAGTAAGCGCCTAAACCGGCGTCGGCCTACAAAGGGGAGAACACCATGATGGACTTGTCCGTCGGACAATACACACTCGTATACAATGCCTTCTCGTTCACGCTCGCGATCATGGCGGCGGCGTCCATCTTTCTGTGGATGGGGCGTTCGCAGGTTTCGCATTCGTACAAGACTGCGCTGACGATTTCCGGCCTCGTTACCGTAATTGCGGCTTATCATTATTACCGCATCTTTAACAGCTGGGAAGCGGCCTACACGCTCCGGAGCGCGACGCTGACGCAGACCGGCTACGCATTCAACGATGCCTACCGGTATGTCGACTGGCTGCTGACGGTGCCGCTGCTGCTGATCGAGCTGATCCTCGTGATGAAGCTGCCTTCGGACGAGACCATCTCGAAGTCGTTCCGTCTTGGCTTCGCTGCGGCGCTGATGATTGCACTCGGCTATCCCGGCGAAATCGCGACTGACAACGTCACTCGCGCGCTCTGGGGCACCGCGTCGACCGTACCGTTCATCTACGTCGTCTGGGAGCTGTTCAAAGGTCTCGGCGCGTCGATCAATCGGCAGCCTGAAAACGTCAAGGGTCTGATCAAGAGCGCCCGCCTGCTGACGTTCGCGTCGTGGGGCTTCTACCCGCTCGTCTACATGCTTCCGTTCACGGGCCTCAGCGGCGGTGCCGTTACGACCGGCGTGCAGATCGGGTACACGCTCGCCGACATCATTTCGAAGGTCGGCCTCGGCGTGCTCGTCTACAACATCGCCGTCCGCAAGTCGGCGGCCGAGCGCGACGAAACGTTCGTCGGCACCCGGGCGGCGGTCGCCTGACGATGATCCGCGCGACGGCAACGATGCCGTCGCGCGGATTTCGTGTGCGTGCGACCCCGCTGGTCGCCGCGCTGGCCGTTGCGGGGTGCCTCGGCCTCCGCTTCGGCAGCATCGATCTGGCGCAGCCAGGTATAACGATCGCTGCCTGCGCGGCCATCGGTGCCTTCGGCTTTCCCCACGGCGCGCTCGACATCGAGCTGATCCGCGGTGGCCACCAGCGGGTGGCGGCGATCCTCGCGGTCTACCTCGGGGTTGCGGCCGGAATGGCCGGCCTGTGGCTCGTCGCGCCGCTGATCGCGCTCGGTGCGTTTCTCACGATTGCCGTGCTCCACTTCGCGGAGGACTGGACGACAGCGGGCTCGCGGATCGCCGCGACCGGCATTGCGGTCGCGGTACTCGCGACGCCGGCCCTGCTTCACCGTGGCGATGTCGCCGCGATCTTCGTCGGGCTTACCGGCACCCCGGTTGCAGCAGCCTTCGCCACGGGCCTCGCGGCGGTCGCTCCGGCCGCGCTTGCCGTCGCCGCATTGGGTATTGCGCGCATGCTCGCGCGGGGCGCCTTTGCGGATGCCGCCGCTGCAGCGGCCAGCCTGGTTGCCCTCGCCGCCCTGCCTCCAGCGGCTGGCTTCGCCGTATTCTTCTGCCTGTTCCATTCGCCGCGGCATTTCGCGGCCGCGCGCCGTGAGGCGAACCGCTGGCAGGCGGCGCGCTGGGCCCCGGTCGTCATCCCGGTCATGCTCGCGGCCGCCGCCATCGTGGTTGTGCTCTACGTGCTGCATCCAGCGCCAACGGTTTCGGGGCGGCTGACTGCAGCGATCTTCACTGCCCTCTCGATCCTGACGGCCCCGCACATGCTCGCGCCCGCCCTCGTGGAGCGGGTGCGGCGCATGTCGGCGCCCGGGGTCAGTCCGGCGGCCGGACCGTCGTCAATGCCGCGCCGAGCAGCCTGAACTCCGCCGCGCGCGGGCTGCTCGTACGCCAAGCGAGCGCGATCGTGCGCGCGGCATACGCACCGGCGACCGGGCGCGCGACAACTGGCGTTCCAGCGAGGATTGCGGCATCGATCGCCATCTGCGGCACCAGTGTCATGCCCAGCCGGTTCGCCACCATCTGCACCAAGGTATGGAGCGACGTGCCAAGCATGGCGGTGTCGGCGCGCAGCCCCGGGTTGCCGCACGCGGCGAGCGCATGGTCCTTCAGACAATGGCCGTCCTCGAGCAGCAGCAGCCGGGCTTGATCAATCAACGCTGGGCGGACCGTGGCAGGCGCGTGCGGCCAGTCGTCGGGGTGGAACGCGAGGTGGAACGGGTCGTCGAACAGCGGCAGCGTGGCGACGTCGCCGCACGCCCACGGCAGCGCGAGCAGCACGGCGTCGAGCTGGCCGCGCGCGAGCGCCTCGCACGCCGGCCCGGACTGCTCCTCGCGCAGGAACAGTTTGAGGTCGGGGTACGCCGCCCGCAGCCCGGGGAGCAGCCGCGGCAGCAAAAACGGCGCGATCGTGGGAATGACACCGAGACGCAGCGCGCCACCGAGCGGCGTGGCGGCGGCACGGACCAGGTCGGTCAGCTCCCCGGCCTCGCGGAGCACGGCATACGCCTTGGCCGCGACCTGTTCGCCGAGGTCGGTAAAGCGCACCACCCGCCGCGTCCGCTCGACAAGGGTGACGCCGAGCAGCGTCTCGAGCTCGCGAAGGCCCGCCGACAGCGTCGACTGGGAGACGAAGCTCGCCGCCGCCGCGCGGCCGAAATGGTGCGTCCGGTGCAGCGCGGTTAGATACTGGAGCTGCTTGAGTGTCGGTGCGAAAGTCATCGAAGCTGTCGATCATTCCATTGCAGATAATTCATTGGATCGTTAGCGCCCGTCGGTCCATGTGGCGAGCCTGTCCACCCCAACAGGAGTTTCGATCATGCTCAGCGTCGGCGACAAGCTGCCCGCCTTCACCCTTTCGGTCCAGCAGGGTACCTCCGCGCTGCCGGGTGGCGAGACGGTCGACATCACGACTCACGCGCCGGGCAAGTGGAAAATCCTGTTCTTCTGGCCCAAGGATTTCACCTTCGTCTGCCCGACCGAGATCATCGGATACAACGACCTCGCCGGGGACTTCGCCGACCGCGATGCCGTTCTCGTTGGCGGCTCGACCGACAGCGACTTCGTCCATTATGCGTGGCGCAGGTCGGACGAGCGGCTGGCCGCGTGCGACTTCCCGTGGATCGCCGACAACCAGCACCAGCTGACGCGCGCGCTCGGCATTCTCGACAAGGACGCCGGCGTCGCCCTGCGCGCGACGTTCATCGTCGATCCCGAGAACGTCATCCAGCACATCACCGTCAACGGCCTCAACGTCGGCCGCAACCCGCAGGAGACGCTGCGCATTCTCGACGCGCTCCAGACCGACGAGCTGTGCCCGTGCAACTGGTCGGAAGGTCAGGAGACGCTGAAGCCGATGGCGGAGGCGGCGTAAGGCGCAGCGCGGCCGGTCGTAGCGAAGGAACGCGCCTTCGCGTTCGTGAGCTTCGACCGGACTCGCGCAAGCTCGGCCGGCGGGGCGGCTGCTCGCGGGCAGCCGAGCTTGTCCGACGTAAACGCGGGCTTTGCCCGCGTTTCCTTTTGGGAGACCAGACCATGACCCTGAACGACCTCGCCCGCACGCTTCCCGACTATGCCAAGGATCTGCGGCTCAACCTGTCGTCCCTGCTCAATGAGCAGGGTCTGACCGACCAGCAGAAGTACGGCACGATCGTCGCCTGCGCGCATGCGGTGTCGCACCGCCCGCTGATCGCGGCCGCCGAGGAGGAGGCGGGTGCGAAGATCGCCGAGGCCGCGCTCACCGCGGCCAAGGCGGCGGCGTCGATCATGGCGATGAACAACATCTACTACCGATTCCTGCACCTCTCCTCGAACAAGGAGTATGCGACGCGCCCCGCCAAGCTGCGGATGAACGTCATCGGTGCGCCCGGCATCGACAAGGCTGATTTCGAGCTGTTCTGCCTCGCGGTGTCGGCGATCAACGGCTGCGGCATGTGCATAGATGCGCACGAAAAGGTGCTGCAGGCGGCGGGTGTCAGCCAGGACACGATCCAGACCGCGGTGCGGATCGCGGCCGTGATCCACGCGGTCGGGCGGTCGCTGCAGGCGCTGCCGGCGTTGGCCGATCCGGCCGGAGCGGCGGCGGCCTGATGCGAAAACGGCGGCCGGTCGCCCGGCCGCCGTCGTCACGCGTGCTGCACGGGATCAGAGGCTGCGGTTCGCCCCGAGCGCGGTCGACGCCATGCCCGTCGAGCCGGCGCCTGTCGTCGAGCCGACCGCGTCGGCGGCCTCGACGCCCGTACCGCGGCTGCCCGACGTCAGGTCTCCGGGCGTCACCGCGCTGCCATGGGGAACGCTCACACCATAATAATCGTCGACCGCGCGGCTGTTCGCGCTCCCGCCGTCGAAGCGATCGACCTCGCTGCGGCTGTAATTCGGCGCCTTGCGCAGGTCGTCGGCGGTATGGCGGATGTTGTAGCCGCCCTTCGCCTGGTCGTAGGTCAGCACGTCCCACGGCAGCGGGTGATAGCGTTCACCGATGCCGAGAAAGCCGCCGAACGACATGACTGCATAGGCGACCCTGCCCGACCGCTTGTTGAGCATGACGGAGTCGATCGTCCCCAGCCGCTCGCCGCCCGCGTCGTAGACCGCGGTGCCGATGACCTTGTCGGCCGAGATCAGCGTGCCGCTCTCATCGGCGGTGACGGCGTCGGTGCGGTCGCGGCCCATCCCGTCGTGATTGTCGCCAAGCTCTCGGCGCGCGGCCGTGCCGCCGGTCGTGCCTGCCGTCGACCCATCCGTGGACCCATGGCCGCCGAGCGTATCGGTCGGCGCGGCGCTGTGCGACGTATCCTGGACCGTCAGCCCGTCGTCATACTCGGGGCTGCGCGTACCGGTGCTGGTGCCGGTCTGGCTCGGCGTACGGCCGAGTCGATCGTCGATGGTCATGGGGTCCTCCTCTTGCGCCCGTCGTGGGCCTTTAAGTCGAACGGTCGGCGTGGCGGCGCGTTCCGGCCGCGCCGGGCTGGCGCTGCGTCGGACCGCGGAGTATGAACCGGGCTCAGGCGCTGACGACGGAGGCCTTGATGAGCCGGCTGCTGAGCTACCTCGACGCCATCAAGGCGCGCGATCCGGCGGCGCGGTCGCGGTGGGAGGTGCTGCTTTACCCCGGCGTGTGGGCGCTCGCATTCCATCGTCTCGCGCACGCGCTGTACCGCGCGCGGCTGTTCCTCCTCGCGCGCGTCGTCAACCATACGGGCCGGTTCTTGACCGCGATCGACATCCATCCGGGCGCGCGGATCGGCCGCAACTTCTTCATCGATCACGGCTTCGTCGTCATCGGCGAAACCGCCGAGATCGGCGACGACGTCACGATCTATCAATGCGTCACGCTCGGCGGCACCGATCCGGCAAATGGCGTGCCCGGCAAGCGTCACCCGACGCTCGAGGACGGAGTAATCGTCGGCTCGGGCGCGCAGGTGCTCGGGCCGATCGTCGTCGGCAGCCGGGCGCGGATCGGCGCGAACGCCGTCGTCACCCGCGCCGTGCCCGCGGGCGCGACAATGGTCGGCATACCCGCGCGTTCGACGCTGGTCGAGGCCGACACCTTTGCCCGGAAGTTCGTGCCGTACGGTACCCCATGCAGCCAGAAGTACGACCCCGAGACGCAGAAGCTCGAAATCCTGCGCTGCGAAGTCGAAATGCTTCGCGCCCGCCTCGACGCGCTGAGCGCGGGCGAGCCCGAGCCGGTGTCGCGCCAGATCCAGGGCTGACCGCTTGGGGATCGTCGTCCCGCTCGGCGGACCGCGCGCCGGCCAGACCGTGTTCGATCGCGGTGAGCTCGATGCGATCCTCGGCGTCTACGGCCGCATGGTCGCTGCCGGCCTGTGGCGCGACTATGCAGTCGAGTTTGCGCGGGACCAGGCGGTGTTCTCGGCCTTCCGCCGCGCCGCCGAGCGCCCCGAGGTACAGGTGCTCAAGGTTCCCTCATTGCGCAGCAAGCAGGGCCAGTTTGCGCTGATCGGCGAGGCCGGGGTCGTGCTCAAGCGCGGTCACGATCTTCGCAACGTCCTCGCCCCGCTCGAGCGCCGGCTGCTCAAGGTCGTCGACTGACCGCTCGACCTTCACTCAGTGTCGGTTCGCCTTACACTCTGAACGTGGGAGGGAAGACAAGCCCTTGTTTTCGCACGCGCTTGCGGTTGGCACGCAAATTGCTTACTTAGAAATGCATCGTTCTTTAGGATACATTCATGTTGTCGTTCCGCTTCGCCGTTGCCGCTATCGCCCTCGCCGCTGTCGCCCCCGCGACCGCGTCCTCGATCACCACGCTGTACAACACCGGCGTCGACCATGCCGGCGTGGCGACGATCGGCAATGGCGTCGACCTTCACTGGGGTCTGCTGCCTGAAGCGGGAGCGTACACGGGCGGTGCCAATGGCGTCTTCCCGATCGGTCCGTGGCTCGCCGAGACCGCGACGTCGCGGTGGCTGACGCCTTCATCGAACGCCGCGCAGTCGTACGATCCTGTGAGCGACGGCATCTACACCTATACGACCACGTTCGACCTGACCGGGTTCAAGACCGCGTCGGCGGCACTCCGCGGTCGCTTCGCGTCGGATAACACGGTCGACAGCATTACTCTCAACGGCGTGACGATCACCGGCTCGGGCGGCTCCTTCAGTAGCTGGAACAACTTCAGCTCTGCCGGGGGCACCTTTGTCGCCGGGGTGAACAGGTTGACCTTCACCGTCCGCAATTTTGCGTCCGGCAGCGGCAACCCCACGGGGCTGCGCGTCGAAGTCGCCGGCACCGCCGGTGCCATCCCGGAAGCGGCGACGTGGACGATGATGGTCGCCGGCTTCGGCATGATCGGCTTTGCCGCCCGCCGCCGGGTGCGCACCATCGCCGCCTGACGTTTCGTCGTTCGTCACGCCAGGGGCGGTCCCGCAGGACCGCCCCTTTTTCGTTCACGTAGGCTTTACGACTCGGTACCTGCTTTGCCGATCCGCGCCGCCGCTGGCCGGTCTACCCGCCAATCATTGCGGCGACGTGTTGAAGCGAATGCAGCGGTCTTGCGATCGGACGTCGTTTCGCGCATGGCACGAAAATGCCGGCGATCCTCGCACCCTATTTCGATCTTCTCGATCAGCGTAATCCGCTGTCGTACCTTGCCGCGGGCGTTTTCCTGTTCGTCTTTGTCGTCGTTCTGCGCGCGACACGCCGCGGACGCGGCTTCCGGTTCAAGGCCCTGCTGCGCTTCGTCTTTCCGCGATCGGTGTATGGTCACGTGTCGGCCAGGCTCGACTACAAGCTCTACCTGCTCAACATGCCGTTGATGGCGCTGTTCTTCGGTAGCGTGATCATCGGCGTGGACGGCACGGCGCGCGTCGTCGGCTCCGGTATCGATCACCTGTTCGGCACCGCGCTGCCGGTGACGGTCCCGTGGCCGGTGAGTGTGGCGATCGCCGTGGTCATGCTCCTCGCGCTCGACTTCGGCTACTGGATCAGCCATTTCGCGCTGCATCGCTCGCCGGTCCTATGGCAGTTCCATAAGCTGCATCACTCGGCGGAAGTGATGACCCCCGCGACCGAGTTCCGGCAACATCCGGTCGAGCTGATCTTCATGCCCTGCGTGATGAGCATCGCGAGTGGCCTTGTCCTTGCGGTGTCGCTACGGACGTTCGGCCCGGCGGCGACGCGCCTCGGCACGATCGGCTTCAACGTCGTGCTGTTCGTCCATCTCAGCACGTTCCACCATCTGCGCCATTCGCACATCGTCATGCCGTTCACCGGCGTGCTCGGTCGCCTCCTGCACAGCCCGGCGCATCACCTGGTCCACCACTCGGTCGAGCCTGCGCACCACAACCGCAACATGGGCTACATCCTGTCGGTGTGGGACTGGGCCTTCGGCACGCTCCACGTCCCGCAACCGAACAAGCGGCTCGTCCTCGGCATCGGTCCGCACGAAGTGGCGCACCGCGGCATGGTCGATGCCCTGGTCCGGCCGGTGCGCGATGCGTGGCAGATAGCGAGTGCGCGCCGGGTCGCCGCGAACGACCCTTCTGCGAACCCGCTGCGGCGCTAGATCGCACCGAGCGCCATTGCCCCCTGCGCGGCTCCGGTGTCGGGGACGACTTCGCCGGTCCGGTCGCTGATCTCGGCGAAGCGCGCCGCGATCGTCTCGGGCGTCATGTCTTCGGGGGCGACGTGGATGCCGCGGGTCAACGTGACGTAACTACGCTCGAACCCGCCCGCCCCGGCGTTGATCACCGCATTGGCGGGCGCATCGTCGCTGACGAGGAACAGCGCGGCCGGGGCCACCGTCTCGGGGCCCATCTTCGCGAGCATCTCGGGCGGCATCAGGTCCTCGGTCATCCGCGTCGCCGCAACGGGGGCGATGGTGTTGACCTTGATCCCGTATTTGGCCCCCTCGAGGCTCAGCGTCTTCATCAGGCCGACGAGCGCGAGCTTGGCGGCGCCGTAGTTCGCCTGCCCGAAGTTGCCGTACAGCCCGGTCGAGGATGTCGTCATCAGGATTCGGCCGTAGCCCGCCTCGCGCATCGTCTCCCAGACCGCCTTGGTGCAGTTGACTGAACCCATGAGGTGAACGTCGATCACCTGACGAAAGTCTTCGAGGCTCATCTTGATGAACGTCTTGTCGCGCAAGATGCCCGCGTTGTTGATCAGGATGTCGATCCGGCCCCAGCGCTCCTTGACGAGCGCGACCATCTTCTCGACTGCGGCCGCGTCGGTGACGCTCGCGCCGTTGGCGAGCGCCTCGCCACCGGCTGCCGTGATCTCGTCGACGACGAGCTGCGCCGCACCGATCGAGCTGCCCGACCCGTCGCGCGCGCCGCCCAGGTCGTTGACGACGACCTTCGCGCCGCGCTTCGCCAGCTCCAGCGCATAGGCGCGGCCGAGCCCGCCCCCGGCCCCGGTGACGATGGCGACGCGGTCGGTGAAGGCGATGGTCATATCGGACAGGGCTCCGTGGAAGTCGGTCGCGGGTCTAGCGCGGGGGCGAGCGGAGGGAAAGGCGGCACTTGATCCTCCCCCCTTCCAATGGTGGAGGGTTCGACCGGGGATCATGACGCCGCGAAAAAGCCGCGCCGTCGGTCGGGCAGCTAATGGAACCGCCCGCCGCCATCGCGCGCCTCCGTGCGCTGCTAACGAACGCGAAATGCATTCGCTTTGCTGCGGATGGCCGCGCTCAGGCCACCCGCTCGATCGGCATCTCGAGATCGAGCGCGTACCCGGCCGACCGCACCGTGCGGATCACATCGGGCATGTCGTCGCCGTTGATCGCCTTGCGCAGGCGGCGGATATGGACGTCGACCGTGCGCTGCTCGACGTAGACGTCACGACCCCAGACCGCGTCGAGCAGCTGTTCGCGGCTGAACACCCGCGCCGGATGCTCGAGGAAGTGGCGCAGCAGCCGGAACTCGGTCGGACCCAGCGCGATCGCGGTGCCGTCGCGCGTCACGCGGTGCGCCGAGGTGTCCATGACGATGCCGGCATAGTCGAGGTTGCCCCCCGACAGCGCGGGGCGCAGCCGGCGCAGGACGGCGCGGATGCGTGCGACGAGTTCGCGCGGGGAGAACGGCTTCGTGACATAATCGTCCGCTCCGGTCTCGAGCCCGCGGATCCGGTCGGCCTCCTCCGCGCGCGCGGTCAGCATCACGATAGGCAGGCCGGCGGTAACCGGTGCGCGGCGCAGGCGGCGGCAGACCTCGATGCCGCTAAGGTTCGCGATCATCCAATCGAGGATGACGAGGTCGGGCTTCTCCTCCTCGGCGAGCACCAGTGCCTCCTCGCCGTCGCCGGTGCGGATGACGTCGAACCCTTCCTTCTCGAGGTTGTACGTGACGAGTTCGACGAGGTTGGCATCGTCCTCGACCAGCAGGATCTTGGGCTTCATGGGATCAGTCGTTCCTTAAACGGCGAACGCCGTGTCGTCGGTCTTGGTCCGCCCGCCGAAATGTTCGCCGGTCGCGCTGAAGTAGACCATCTCGCCGACGTTGGTGGCGTGATCGCCGATACGCTCGAGGTTCTTGGCGATGAACAGCAGATGCGCCGACGGCGTGATGTGGTGCGGGTTTTCCATCATGAACGTCAGCAGCGAACGGAACAGGCTATTGTAGAAATCGTCGACTGCGGCATCGCGCTGGATGACGGCGAGCGCCTTGTCGGCGTCGCGGTCGACGAACGCGTCGAGCGCATCCTTGATCATCTCGACGACGACGCGCGCCATCTGCGGGATGATGACGACCGGCTCGATCGGGCCGGTCGTCGTCAGCGTAGACGCGCGCTTGGCGATGTTCTTGGCATAGTCGCCGATGCGCTCGAGCACCGAGCTGATCTTGAGCGCCGAGATGATCTCGCGCAGGTCGCTCGCCATCGGCGCGCGCAGCGCTATCATCGTGACCGCAAGCCGTTCCGCCTCGGCCTCGAGCGCGTCGATTCGCGCGTCGGTGTTGACGACCTCCATCGCTGCGTCGGGATCGCGGTCCATCAGCGCGTCGATCGCGCCGCTGATCTGGACCTCGCACAGCCCGCCCATCTGGCTGACGAGCGAGCGCAGCGCGTTGATCTCGTCGTCGAACGACTTGACGGTGTGCGCGTTCTGATCGGCCATCGCCGTTCTCCCCCGGGTTCGGATCAGCCGTAGCGGCCGGTGATATAGTCCTTGGTGCGCGGCTCGGATGGGTTGGTGAAGATCGTCTTGGTGTCGCCGTACTCGACCATCGTTCCGAGATGGAAGAACGCGGTTTTCTGGCTGACGCGCGCCGCCTGCTGCATGTTGTGCGTGACGATGACGATGGCATATCTGCCGCGCAGCTCGTCGATCAGCTCCTCGATCTTGGCCGTCGCGATCGGATCGAGCGCGCTGCACGGCTCGTCCATCAAAATTACCTCGGGGTCGACGGCGATCGCGCGCGCGATGCACAGCCGCTGCTGCTGCCCGCCCGACATCGCGGTGCCGCTCTCCTGCAGCCGGTCCTTCGCTTCTTCCCACAGCCCGGCGCGGCGCAGCGAGCCTTCGACGATCGCGTCCATCTCGGCCTTGTTCCGGGCCAGCCCGTGGATCGCCGGGCCATAGGCAACATTGTCGTAGATCGACTTCGGAAATGGGTTGGGCTTCTGGAATACCATGCCGACGCGGGCGCGCAGTTGGACCACGTCCATGTCGTCGCCGTAGATATCGGTCCCGTCGAGCCTGATGTCACCCTCGACCCGCGCGCTGGCGACGGTGTCGTTCATCCGGTTGAGGCAGCGCAGAAAGGTCGACTTGCCACACCCCGACGGGCCGATGAACGCGGTGACGTTCTCCTGGCTGACATCGATCGAAACGTGCTTCAGCGCCTGCTTGGGGCCATAGAACACGCTGACGTCGCGCGCCGTCATCTTGGGAGCGACGACGGCGTTGCTCGCCGCCGGTGTCACTGTCTGAGCATCGTGCTCCATGGTTACCAGCGCCTCTCGAAGCGATTGCGGAGATAGATCGCGATGCCGTTCATCAGCAGCAGGAACAGCAGCAGGACGATGATCGCGGCGCTCGTCTTCTCGACGAAGCTGCGGTTGACCTCGTTCGACCACAGGTAAACCTGCATCGGCAGCACCGTCGCCGGCTGGGTCAGGCCCGACGGCGGCGCGCCGACGAAGGCGCGCATCCCGATCAGCAGCAGCGGGGCGGTCTCGCCGAGCGCGCGCGCCATCCCGATGATCGTTCCGGTCAGGATGCCGGGCAGCGCGAGCGGCAGGACGTGCTGGAACACGACCTGGACCGGTGACGCGCCGATGCCGAGCGCGGCATCGCGGATCGACGGCGCGACCGCCTTGATCGCGTTCCGGCCGGCGATGACGATGACCGGCATCGTCATCAGCGCGAGCGTCAGCCCGCCCACGATGGGTGCCGAGCGCGGCAGGTCGAAGGTCCCAAGGAACACCGCCAGCCCGAGCAGCCCGAAGATGATCGACGGGACCGCGGCGAGATTGTTGATGCTGACCTCGATCATGTCGGTCCAGCGGTTCCGCGGCGCGTACTCCTCGAGGTACAGCGCCGACAGCACCCCGACGGGGAACGACAGGATCAGCGTGACGAACATCGTCAGCATCGACCCCTTGAATGCCCCCCAGATGCCGACCGAGACGGGATCGGACGAGTCGGCGGCCTGAAGGAAGTTGCCGTTGAAGTTGGTCCGCACCAGCCCGTCGTGCTGGAGCCGAGCGTAAGCGGACTTGAACCCCGCCTCGTCGGCCGATGCCGCCTTGCCCTTGGCGACGAGGTCGAGGTTGCCGGCCGCCGGGACCCACATCGTGACCGTCCTGCCGATGAGCGTCGGATCGGCCGTGACCGCGGCGCGCAGGCTCGTCCAGCCGGTATCGGAGACGAACTGCGCGCCCGTATCGCCGAACCGGGTGACGGCGGCGGCGGTGACCACGCCGCTGAAGTCGGCGGCCGAGAGCGCGGCTTCCTTGTTCGGCCCCTTGAGCTGGTCGGCGGTGAGGTGGAGTTTGTCGGCCGATACCGGAATCGCAAGCCTGATCTCGGTCCGCAAAAAGCCGGGGATGCCGTTGATCAGCATGTTGACGAGCAGGAAGGCGAGGAACAGCACCGACGCCGCAACGGCGACGAAGCCGAAGGCGCGGAACCGCGTCTCGGCCGCATAGCGCCGCCGGATGCGCCGCGTCATCGCGGGGTCCGACCAGTCGGTCGGAGCCTTGACGGCGTGTTCGTGAGCCGCGGCCGGGGACGCGATCGACGCCATTATTCGTACGCCTCCCGGTATTTCTTGACGACGCGTAGCGCGATTATGTTGAGGATCAGCGTCACGACGAACAGTACCAGCCCGAGCGCGAAGGCCGACAAGGTCTTCGACGAGTCGAACTCCTGATCGCCCGTCAATAGCGTGACGATCTGCGTCGTCACCGTCGTCACGCTGGCGAACGGGTTGGCGGTCATGTTGGCGGCGAGCCCCGCCGCCATGACGACGATCATCGTCTCGCCGATCGCTCGGCTGACCGCGAGCAGGACGCCGCCGACGATTCCGGGCAGCGCGGCCGGCACGAGCACCTTGGTTATCGTCTCCGACGCCGTCGCGCCCATCGCGAGGCTGCCGTCGCGCATCGCCTGCGGGACCGCCGCCATCGAGTCGTCGGCCATCGACGACACGAACGGGATAATCATGACGCCCATGACCAGCCCGGCCGCGAGCGCGCTCTCGCTGCTCGCGCCGGGAATGCCCACAGCGACGGCGAAATCGCGCAGCGCCGGCGCGACCGTCAGCGCCGCAAAGAAGCCGTAGACGACGGTCGGCACGCCGGCGAGAACCTCGAGCACCGGTTTCAGCACGCTGCGCAGTCGCGGCGGCGCGTACTGCGTCAGCCAGATCGCGCTCATCAGTCCGAGCGGGATCGCGACGATCATGGCGATGATCGCGCCGATGAACAGCGTTCCCCAGAACAGCGGCACCGCGCCGAACGCTCCCGAGCTGCCCGCCTGATCGGCGCGGATTGCGGTCTGCGGCGACCATTGCAGGCCGAACAGAAACTCGAACGGCGATACCATCTTGAAGAAGCGCAGCGATTCGAACAGCAGCGAGAAGACGATACCGAATGTCGTCAGCACCGCGATCAGCGACGCAAGGATCAGCACCGCCATCACGATCCGTTCGACGCGGTTCCGCGCGCGGAATTTGGGCGCGAGCCGGGTATAGGCCCACGCCGCGCCGCCGACGGCGAGCAGCACCGAGCCGACCAGCGCCTCGGTCTGAAGCCGCGTCTTGTTCGCCTGATATGCCGGCACCGCCGCCTTAGACGCGGGATTGAACGCATCGGCGAGATCGCCCGATGCGAGCCCCTTGACCTCACCGATCACGGCATCGCGGTCGATCTGCGACTTCGGCTGGTCCCCGGCGGGCAGCGACGCGATGACGCCCGCATCGAGCAGCCGCGGCTCGACGAAGCTGAACGCAGCCAGCAGGAGCAGCGCGGGGATCGCCGTCGCCAGCGCGACGAATGCGCCGTGATAGACGGGGCGCGAATGGGGACGGTCGCCCGCGGTCCGCGTGGCAAGGTCACCGCCGTCGAACGACGCGGCCCGCACACGGGCGGCGAAGAATGCCACGCCCGCGAGAGCGACGATGACCAGCGCGATCAGCGACAACGACATGCGCAACCCCCGGGCGGCTGGGACGGGCGGCGGCGGGCGCGCCGATCTTGGCCGACGCCCGCCGCCGGAGCCTACTTGATGCTCGCCGGGTCGAGCGGCGTCAGCGCGGCGGCGGCGGCGGCCGACTTGGCGCGGACGGCGTCGGGTGCCGGGATCAGGCCGATGCGGCTGAGATAGCCGCCCTTGCCCCACGTGCTCTCCTTGGTGAACTCGGCGAGATACTCCTTCAGGCCGGGAACCGCGCGGACGTGCTGGTTCTTGACGTAGACGAACAGCGGCCGCGACCCCGGGTACTTGAAGGTCGATACGGTCTCGAAGCTCGGCGCGACGCCATTGACCGTCGATGCCTTGAGGCGGTCCTTGTTC
>Ga0123336_10002823_pt1 | contig 14900 bp, 16 predicted proteins | sample SSSSmetaG_FD_96466 | JGI IMG/M metagenome (GOLD analysis project Ga0123336, IMG submission 96466) | Glacier valley bacterial and archeal communities from Borup Fiord, Nunavut, Canada, to study Microbial Dark Matter (Phase II) - ​SSSS metaG | ecosystem: Environmental > Aquatic > Freshwater > Ice... | reverse complement strand
TAGTCAATTGGTCACAGCCGCCCAGCCCTACGCGACGAACAGCGTCCCCGCCTTCGCCACCTCCTTGAGCAGCGGCACGACGCGCGCGACGACCTCCGCAAGCGGACCGGGGACCGTCGCGCCGGACGCGAGGATATGCCCGCCGCCGCCCAGCGAGAGCGCCAACGCCCCGACGTTGTAGCCCGGTTGCGCGCGAAAGTGCATCTCCACATCGCCGTTCGTGCGCTCCACGAAGACGCCCGTCACGAACGCCTCATCCGCCTCGTTGAGCAATTGTGCGAGGCCACCCGCGCCGCCTTCCTCGGTATACTGCGCTGCTTGTTTCGCCTCACGGTCCACGACTGCCCAGATCGCGCCGTTCTCGATTTGCAGGGTCGGCATGACCTTCGCCCACAGCCGGAAAGCAGCCGTCGAGCGGCGGTTGACGGTCTGCTGCGTGATCGCGGTGAGCGACGCACCCGCGAGCATCAGGCGTTGCGCCTTCGCGAGTGTATCCGTTGTCGTCTGGCTGATGCGAAAAGCCAGCGTATCGGTCACGATTCCGGTCAGGAGCGCGGTCGCGGCGTCTTTTTCAATCGGCCAGTCCATTGCGTCGAACCAATCAACCAGCACTTCGCAGGTCGCGGGCGTGACCACATTCAACAGATTCACCGTGCCGAAAAGCAGGTTTGTCGCGTGGTGATCGACCATCAGGACGGGCGTGCCGAGCGCGAGCGCAGCTTTGCCGGATTCACCGAGGCGGCGCGTATCGCTCGCGTCCAATGAGATGACCAGATCGGCGGTGAAATTCGGCGCGAGGCCGGACGCCACCCCGCCCGACTGCGGAATGAACGCGAGATGCGGCGGCGTCCCGCCATCAACGACGGGCGTCACCTGTTTGCCGAGCGCGCGCAGCGTGAGCGTGGTCGCCATGAGGGAGCCAATCGCGTCGCCATCCGGGTAGATGTGCGTCACGGCGACGATGCGCGTTGCGGAGTCGATGAGCGCCTTTGCTGCCTGCCAATCGGGAGTAGTCACGTTACGAGTCGTCCTTTTTTGCTGTGTCTGGTTTAGGCGCGTCCGGCGTGTGTGGAATGTTCAATTCGTTGAGCCGCCGCTCGATGCGGTCCACATGCGCGAGCGAGAGGTCCCAGTGAAAGTGCAGGATCGGCGTGCGGCGCAGCCGGATACGCTGCCCGACCTCGCGCCGCAGGAAGCCGTTGGCACGCTCCAGCCCGCGCATTACATCGCGCTGGCGCTTTTCGTCGCCAAGCGCGTTTACGTAGACGTCAGCATATTCGAGTTCCGGGTCGAGTTCGACTTTCGTCACAGTAATCTGATGCAGTGCCGGGTCGGTGACTTCGGTCAGGAATATCTCGCTCAGAATTTCGCGGATTTTATCGGACATACGATCCTGTTTGACCGACATGGGTTACTCCTGCCCGGCGAGCGTTTCCGCCTGCGTGACGAGTGCTTCCAGCTCGGCCAGACCTTGCTTCCAGAAGGCCGGATCGTTCAGATCCACGCCGACCTTGCTTAAAATCGCGTGCGGCCAATCCGAGCCACCCGCCGCAAGGACTTCGACGTACTTCGGCGCGAACGATGCACCTTCCTGCCGATACTTCGCGTAGAGCGCCAGCACGAGCAGCTCCCCGAACGAATACGCATACACGTAGCCGGGCGTGTGCAGGAAGTGCGGCACGTAGCTCCACCATAGATGATAATCCGCGCGAAGCGTGACGCTGTTCCCGAACATCGCGCTTTGCGATTGCGCCCAGAGTTCGCTGAAACGCTCGGTAGGGAGTTCGCCCTCGGTACGGCGCGCGGTGTGGATCGCATCCTCGAAGCGGTTCATGCTGATCTGCCGGAAGATCGTCGCGAACGAGTCTTCGATTTTGCCTGCCAGCATCCCCAGCTTGCGCTGCGGATCGGACTCCTTCGCGAGCAGGTCCTCGAAGACGAGCATTTCCCCGAAAGTAGAGGCCATTTCCGCAGTCGTGAGCGGCGTGTGCATCTGGAGCAAGCCACGCTCCCGGCTCAAATACTGGTGGATGCCGTGTCCCAATTCGTGCGCCAGCGTGGAGACATCACGCCCGCGCCCGGTGAAATTCATCAGAATATACGGGTGAACGGCGGGAACAGTCCCCGCGCTGAACGCTCCGCCGCGCTTGCCGGGGCGCACTGGACCGTCGATCCACTGCTTATCGAAGAACATTGCCGCGATGTCGCCCATTTGCGGGTCGAACTTGTGATAGCCGTTCAGGACAATTGCTTTGGCCTCATCCCAATCAAAGCGACGCTCATCTTCGAGCGAGAGCGGCGCATAGCGGTCGTAATCGAACAGTTCATCGAGGCCGAGCAGCTTGCGCTTGAGCGTATAGTAGCGCGCCACGATGTCGTAGCGGCTGGTCACGGCGTCGATCAGCGCCTGTACGCTCTCGTCGCTGGCCTGGTTCGACATATTGCGCGAGCTGATCCACGTCGGGTAATGGCGCAGCGTGTCGTTGCTGGCCTTATCCGCGAGCAGGGTATTGAAAATGAAGGTGTTCGTGCGCAAATCGCCGCGCAGCCCCTGCGTGAGCGAATCGGCGGCAGTCTTGCGGACCTCGCGCTGTGGATTATAGAGGTTACGCAGGACGACCTCACGCGAGACCTTTGCGCCGTCGAGGTCGAAACGCGCTGCGCCCTGTGTCTCGTCGAAGAAGCGGGTCCATGCTTCCGCGCCCGTCACGCGCTTTTCCACCATGATCTTTTCTTCCGGCTCGGAAAGCTGGTGCGGACGCTGCAAGCGCGCTACTTCGAGGAAGTGTTTGTAGGACGCGAGTGCCGGGTCAGCGATGACGCGGCTGGCGTGGGCGTCGTCAGTGGCTGCCCATTCGAGGACGAAAAACAGGATTTTTTGATCCAACTTCGCGTCGCGCTCGGTCAGCTTTTGCAGGAGCGCGCCATATGCCGGGTTGTTGGTGTCCGTCGTCCAGCGTAGTTGCGCAAAAGCTGCGAGGCGGTTGAGCGACTCGGCTATACCTTCGTATTCATGTAGCGCAGCACGCATTCCAGGCGCGTCAAGGCTCGCGACTTTCCCGCGATAAGTAGCGGCATAGCGATCCGCATGCGCGTCGATTTCCGCGAGCGTCGCATCGATCCCGGCATCGTCACCTGCGTATAAATCGGATAAATTCCAGGCGACATCTTCCGCGCCCGTGCGCTCCACCACCGCATTCATCATCGTCTAGTACCTTCTGTTCCACAAAATCTGTGAAACGAATCCTAAACGTTCCAGACGCAGAGTGCAAGGCTGCCCTTCGCAAACCTGCCGCGAAACCACCGATTGCCGTTTGACCCCGCTAGAAAGTGTGTGTATAATGCCAGTTGTACCCCTTTGTGTGCAGGAGAGCAGAAGTTAATGTCCAATACTCCGACTTTCGGTAGCGAAGAAGCCGTCCCGGAGACGGTTGTGCTGCCTACCGAACCAGCCACCGAAGTGCCGCAGGACTCTGCGCCGGTGAATAACCCCGGTTTGCCGGAAGATATGGGGCAGCCCACGCCGGATGCTCCGCAGGATACTTCGACGCTCGCCACAGAGGACCAACCTGCATCTCTTCTACCCGTCCCGCAAGATGTCGGTGATCCGGGCATCGTGCAGGACGCCGGGACACTCACCGAAGCGGACCTTGCCGCCTCTGATCAAAACGAGGCTGCACCTACTAGTACAGCCGATGACTCTACGCTGAACGCGCCCGAAGTTACTGCGCCAGACGAGACGGAAAGCGTACCTGAAAGCGTCGAGCTGCAAAGCGAGGCTGCCGCGTCGCACGACGACGAGAACGGCGCATCCGACGACCCCGCGCAAGACGACGCGCAGGAAATCACGACGGGCGCGAAGAAGGGCGAAATTCTGGAAGGGACTATCCTACGTACCTCCGCGACGGAAATCGTCGTCGATGTCGGCCTCAATGCTGAGGGCGTGATCCAGAGCCGCGAACTAGAACGCATGGATAAGGAAACACTCGACTCGCTCAAGGAAGGCGAGAAGGTGCTTGTCTACGTGATTTCGCCGCAGGACCAGAAGACCGGAAACATTATCCTTTCTCTGCAACGTGCGCAGGAAGAGCGGGACTGGCGCGACGCCGAACGGCTGCAAGGCACGGGCGAAGTCTTCCAGGGCAAGATCGACGGTTACAACAAGGGCGGTTTGATCGTGCGCTTCGGGCGTGTGCGTGGCTTCGTCCCGGAGAGTCAGGTCAGCCGTGACCGCCGCCGCCGGACCGAAGGTGCTGACCCCCAGAACAAGTGGGCAGCCATGCGCGGCGAGGATTTATCAGTCAAGGTGCTGGAAGTGGATCGTGGGCGTAACCGCCTGATCCTCTCCGAGCGTGATGCAGCGCCGCAGCTTCGCGAAGCGCAAAAATCGCGCTTGCTGGATGAACTGAGCGTCGGCGATGTGCGGGTCGGGCATGTGAAGAGCGTCGCAGATTTCGGCGTCTTCGTAGATGTTGGCGGTGCGGATGGCCTCGTCCATCTGACTGAACTCTCATGGAAGCATATCGTGCGCCCCGCCGATGTCTTCAAGGTCGGGCAGGAAGTCAAGGTCGAGGTGATCAGTGTGGACCGCGAACGCAAGCGGATCGGACTGAGCATCAAGCGGCAGGAAGAAGACCCTTGGACGGCGATCACACGCAACTACACGGTCGGCCAGCTCGTGCAGGGGACGATCACCAAGCTGACCAAGTTTGGCGCGTTCGCGCGGTTGGTGGAAGCACCGGAGATCGAGGGATTGGTTCACATCAGCGAACTGGCCGATCACCGCGTCAACCATCCGAAGGATGTGGTGAACGAAGGCGATGTACTGACGCTGCGCATCGTCAAGATCGATCAGGTCGAACGGCGGATGGGTCTCAGTCTGCGCCGCGTCGATTCGCCAGACTTCATCGAAGGTGACTTCCGACGCGCGACGCGCCCACCGGGCGAAGTCATGCCGGATATTGCCGAGCTGGAAGCCGCTGCATTCCGTGAAGATGACCAGCGTCGCCGCGAGCGCAAGAAGGGCAGCGGGACGGGTGGCAGTAACGCGGGCGGTAGTGGAACCGGGAGTGGTGGCAGTGGCAACCCCGGTGGTGGCAAGAAGAGCGGTAAGCGCGGTGGCAGTCGCGACTTCGACGACGATTACGAGTATTAATCGTCACTCCCTGTAGAAAACCTGCGCTCCAAAGGAGGTTGCTGTAGTATATGGCAACCTCCTTTCATGTTTGCAGCGTGAAGAGCGTTACCTCCGGCGGGCAGTTGAAGCGCACATAGGGCGCGACCATGCCCACCCCGCGATTGGTATACAGCGACATTCCACCGATGCTGTATAAGCCAGCGTCGTACTTCTGGCCGAGTGTCGGGAGCGCAATCGCACCTCTGCCGGGAATTCGCACCTGCCCACCATGCGAATGCCCGGAAAGCTGCAACCCGACCCGGCCATCGGCGGCTACTTCATCAGCATAATCCGGCTCGTGTGCGAGCAAGACCAGCGGCGCATTGGCCGGGATGCCATTCAGGGCGCGCGTGAGGTCGTGCTGCTGCTCCCATATATCATCGACACCTGCGAACCAGAGTGCATCCGTGCTGCGCTTGATAACTGCCTGATCGTTGAGCAGCATCGTCACGTTCTCGGCCTGCGCGATAGCGTCACGCGCGGCCTTCGGGTTGGTCCAGTAGTCATGATTGCCGAACGTGCCGAAGATTGCATCCCTGGCGTGAAATGCCCTCAGCGAGCGCGTCACTTGAGCATAAACACCGGGCGGCTGTGCACTCACGAAGTCGCCTGTGAAGGCGATCACATCCGGCGCGAGCGCGTTGACTCGTTCCGCAATCCATGCCATACGGTCGTAGGTCATCCACTCGCCGAGATGTAAATCGCTCACCTGCGCGATGGTGTACCCATTGAATGCGGTCGGCAGATGCGGCAGCCGGAGCGTCACGCGCGTGATGTCGAGCGCCCAGGGTTCTACGCGCGAGCTATAGAGCAGACCGCCAGCGCCGCCCGTGCCAAGCACAGTGGTACTCACGAGCGCCGCGCGTAGAAAGGACCGACGCGATATGTTTTTAGCCATGCTGTAGATTGTCCTATTGCTGCTCAATATACAGTGCGCCCGGCGGGTTTCCCCAGCGCGCGAACAAAACAGCATGTCCAAACGTATAGCATAGATAGATAATGGGATGAACAGTATGGACAAACCAAAACGCAGCGAGGTTCGCGCGCGTGCCGAAGCGCGTTTCGATGGAACTGGCCGCCTCTGGCGCAAAGCATGGCGCGTTGGACTTTACTTCATCCTGTTTGCTCTGATGAACTTTACTTTATGGGAATGGATACCCCGCGAGAGCCATAATCCCTTCTTCTTATACTACAATTCGGATTTCAATCTATGGTTTCGATACGAGGTTTGGGGATGGGTCGCAGCGGCATATGGTCTGCTGTTTGGTGTTTGCCTGCTGAGTCTGTTCGTTGATCTTATTCGCGAAGGCATTATCCAGTGGGCAATTCAGCGCGAAATGCGGCTCGAAACGCTGCGCCTGCAACTCGCACTTGAGGAAGCGCGCAATGGACGCACGCTTTCCGGTGAAGGCGAAAAGGTGAAGCATGTAATGGTCCTAACTGACGATGGCGAATTGGTCACCGAAGGTGAGGAAACAGGCCTGCAAACGTCGCGCGGGGATGAATCCACCGGCGCTGGTACGGTCTGGTAGATAGATAATGGGATGAACAGTATGGACAAACCAAAACGCAGCGAGGTTCGCGCGCGTGCCGAAGCACGTTTCGATGGAACTGGCCGCCTCCGGCGTAAAACGTGGCGCGTCGGACTTTACTTCATTCTGTTTGCCCTGATGAACTTCATCGTTTGGGAATGGTTGCCACCTGACAGCCATAACCCCTTCTTCTTTACCTATTGGGCAGATTCAAATCGATGGGTTCCACGTATATTTTGGTACTACGTCGGCGTCGTCTACGGCCTCCTGTTTGCGGTTTGCCTGCTGAGTCTGTTCGTCGATATTATTCGTGAAAGCATTATCCAGTGGACAATTCAGCGCGAAATGCGGCTCGAAATGCTGCGCCTGCAAATCGCGCTCGAAGAGGCGCGCAATGGACGCACGCTCCCCGGTGAGGACGAAAAGGCCAAACGTGCCGTAACCCTCAGCGATGACGGGGAATTAATCCCAGCAGATGAGGCGGTCGTGCGGCGGGGAACCTCGCGCAGGTAGAGGTATCTGCGGTATTATATTTGTAAGGAGGAGTGCGAGTTGATCAAACGCAAGCGTGATGAACAGCAGCAGCTTGAGGGCTATGCGCGGATATGGCGCAAGGTCGGCCTACTCGTGATCTATGTTTTTTTGCTCAACATCATGTTTCGTTTCATGGATACATGGACCAACGGTAATCCGTTATTTCATATCGATAAACACTATCCCGGTGGTAGCGAGTCCCGCTTACAGGATTTCTGGAATTACTTTATCCTCTTTTTCTCGGTTCTTTTCGGCGTGTGTCTATTCGTTACGCTTGTAGAGTTTGCGCGCGAGTCTTATGTGCAGCGCGCAATGCGCCGCGAGGAAGACCTCAAACTGCTGCGGTTGGAACTTGAACTAGAAGAAGCGCGTAACCATTCGGTATTAGAAGAGACTTACTCGAAAACACACCGATCTGAAGAAAAGGCGAACACTCTATGAACAAAACCAAACGCGGTGAACTGCGTGCCAAAGTCGAGCAGCAGCTAGAGGGCTATGCGCGCATCTGGCGCAAGGTGCAGCTTTTGGGCTTGTACTGCATCGGATTAGTGTTGATGCAACACTTCATTCGCAGCGCTCCAATCACCAACCCGATTTTTCGCGAATACCGGCAACTTGATGCAAGAATTTATGGCTGGTATGTAACCGATTTCTGGCTCTATTTTCTCGGCTTCTTTGCCCTGCTATTTGTCATTTGTGCAGGCTCGCTACTCATTGATTTCGTCAAGGAGTCATTCGTTCAGCGCGAATTACGCCACCAAACCGAGCTTGAAATGCTGCGGCTGCAATTTGCGCTTGAGGAGGCGCGCGGCGGGCGCACCTTGCCGGGTGAGAAGGCGAAGCACGCAATGATCCTCACCGACGACGGCGAATTGATTCCCGAAGATGAGGCGACGAGCGCGAAGGACGCAGCGCACAGAGCATTGCGCTAGGCAGGCAGCGCGGCGCGGTCCGGCTGGAGGACGAGCAGCGCTCCCGGCGGGAATTGCAGGGTCGCCTCTTCGCCGACCGAAGGCAAATTGAGGTCCGGCGTATTGAATGTATCCAGCCGGACCGTTTGCGCCCCGGTGCGGACGCGCACGCGCACGACCGACCCCAGGAAGCCCACGTCTTCGACTTTCCCGGTCAGACGATTCATGCCGGGCGTTTCCTGCGTATTGATGCGGATTGCCTCCGGGCGCAGCGCGCAGGTGAGCGTCATGTTCATCTGCTCCGGTGGGATGCCCGCTTCGACGGTCAGCATTTGTCCATCCAGCGCAATGTGATAGGCATCGACTGCTTTGGCCTCAAGGACATTCAGCGTGCCGACGAAGGACGCGACGAAGCGCGTTTGCGGCACGTTGTAGATTTGCTTGGGGGAGCCGACCTGTTCAATGCGGCCTTTGCTCATCACCACGATCCGGTCGGAGACGGAGAGCGCCTCTTCCTGATCGTGCGTAACGTAAATCGTCGTGATGCCGAGCCGCCGTTGAATGGCGCGGATTTCCTCGCGTAGCTGCACGCGGATTTTTGCATCGAGCGCGGAAAGCGGCTCATCCAAGAGCAGCACATCGGGCTGAATCGCGAGCGCCCGCGCCAACGCGACGCGCTGCTGTTGGCCGCCGGAAAGCTGGTGTGGGTAGCGGTTGCCGAATTCGCGCATCTGGATAATATCGAGCATCTCATTCACGCGCTCGGTGATCAGCGCTCCCGGCTTGCGCGCGATCTTCAAGCCGAACGCGATGTTGTTCCAGACATTCATATTCGGGAACAGCGCGTAGGATTGAAAGACCATGCCGACATTGCGCTTGTTGGCGGGGACATAGGTAATATCTTTGTCGCCGAGCAGGATCACGCCGTGCGTAGGCTGCTCGAAGCCCGCGACCATGCGCAGCGTCGTCGTCTTGCCGCACCCGCTCGGACCGAGAAACGAGACGAATTCGCCGCGCTCGATTTTCAGGTTGAACGATTCGACTGCCGTGAAGGTCGCGAACTGCTTGTTGACATCGTTGATTTCGAGAAAGCTCATGGGAGTTGGCCTCGGTGAACAGTTCAGCGAATGAGAGCGGTCGGGACACGCCCGCCCCGGTTGCGGCGGGTCAAAATCTGTACTCCCGCGATGCACAGCCAGGTCAACCCGAAGCTGACAATCGCCAGCGCGGACGGTTCATAGACTTTGCGCGCGGCGGTCGCGGCCATATACGGACCGAACGCGGGCTGTGAGAGCAGCGACGCAATAGTGAATTCGCCCATCGCAATCGCGAAGGTGATAAAAGCGCCCGTCAGCACTGCGCGGAAAATATTCGGGAAGATGACCCGCACGAGGATCGCGATCCAGCTTGCGCCGAGGCTCTGCGCGGCTTCGGTGAGCGTACGGACGTTGATGGCCTGCAACCCGGTATCGACCGCGCGATACATATATGGGAACGAGAGCGAAACATACGCGCCGACGAGCAGCACGTAGACACCTTCGCCGCTGTCGGTGAGCAGCGTCCGGTTATAGGCACGGATTAAGCCAAAGGCGACGATTACTGCCGGGATGACGAACGGGATCAGCGTCAGGAATTCGACTATCGGGCGCAGCCATGTCAGTTTGAGATTGACCCAATAGGCGGTCGGGATAATGAGGACCATGCTGATCGCGATGGTGAGCAGCGCCGTCTGGAACGAGAATAGAAAGCTGTTGCTGAAATCGGGAGCGCTGAAAATGTTCTGGTAGGCCGTGAAGCCGAGCTGTCCGCGTTTGGCTTGCAACGAGAATTGGAACGTGGCGTAGAGCGGGACGAAGAAGTAGAGCAGGATGAAGGCGAGGCACAGCCAGGACCAGAGCGATTGGCGATGGATCATCTTGGGGTCTCCCTAGCGTGCCAACCAGCGCATCGAGATGCGGCGGCAATAGGTATAGATCAAAATCGTGAACGCCATGACGACGATCATGCCGAAAGCAAGCGCATTGCCGAGGCCGGGGTTGGCGAGGCTATCCGTGCTGAACTGCGCGGTCACGAGCAGCGTCACGACCATGTTTTGGCCTGCGCCGCCGCCGACCAGCGCATAGGCGGTCGCCTGCGTGCCGAACGCATTGCCAAAGAGCAGCGCAACCGTGCCGACGATGCTTGGAAATAATATCGGCAGCGCGACATAGCGCCAATAGTGAAAGCGCGTGCCGCCCAGGTTTTCGCTCGCCTCGCGCCATTCTTTTTTCAGGCTGTCGATAGCCGGGACAAGGATCAGGACCATCAGCGGTATCTGGAAATAGAGGTAGACGATGCACAATCCCCAGAAGCCGTAGAGCGTGAAATTCGGGTAGAGGTTGATGCCCGCTGTTTTGAGAAAATCTGTCAGGACTCCGAGGCGGCCAAGCGTCGAGGTGAACGCGAAGACGAGCGGCACGCCCGCGAAATTCGAGGCGACGCCGCTGAACGAGAGAATACCGCCCTTGATCCACGCGGGCAACCCACCAATCGTAATCGCGCAGGCCAGCACGAAGCCGATTGCGCCGCCCAGAATGCTCGTGATCAGGCTGATTTGTGTGGTGGTCACGTATGCGCCGATGATCAGCGGGGTATTCAGCGAAATAATGTTATCGAGCGTGAAAGTGCCGTCGCTATTGCGCGCGAAGGTGCGCGTGACAATTGAGAACGCGGGGAAGAACTGGAAGGCCAGCACGAAAATGAAGAAGGGCAGCACGCCGAGCAGTGTCAGGCTCAGGCGCAAGATCGGGCGTGGAGGCCGTGAGCGACGAACGCCGAGGAGCGGTGCGGATGCGATGTCGATTGTCTGCGCCACGTCTGACCCATCCTCAAGGCTATGTTGACAGGGGGAAGGGCGGCCCGTGAGCCGCCCAGAAGTGTTCTACGTGAGGAGAGACTACTTGTTGAACTTCACGCCGACAATCGACGGCCAGCCCGTCTTGATGGCGTCGAGGACCTTGCTGATCTGTTCGACGGTCGGAAAGGCGACCTTGATGTCGGCCTTCGGCAGCTTGGCGGCGAGTTCGGCGGGGATTACGGCGCGCTTTTGCAGGTCGTCGAAGCGGACCGGCTTGGCGTAGCCGTTCAGGAACGTCAACTGCCCCGCATCGCTGTAGACATATTCCTGCCACAGACGCGCGGCATACGGACGCGGTGCGTAAGCAGAAATACCGTTCAGGTACACGCCCGCGATGGAGCCGCTCTTCGGGTATACGACAGCGATTTCAACGGTGTCCTTGTTCGCGTCACGGTTGGAGAGCGCGTTGTAATCCCAACGCAGCGCAATCGGCGTTTCACCCTTCGCGACGCCTGCGGGCGAGGCGACGACCGGGACCAGATTGCCAGATTCGGCCAGCTTCTTGAAAAATTCGAGGCCGGGCATGGCGTCATCGACGGCGGAGCCGTTGCCGATGGAAGATGCCCAGACCGCGTGGATCGCCTGGCTCGCGGAAGTCGGGTCGCCGGAGATGGCAATCTGACCCTTATATTCCGGCTTGAGCAAATCGGACCAATCCTGCGGGACGTTCTTCACAGCGGCGGTGTTGACCTCGAAGGCCATCGTGCCATAGTAGTTACCGTAGTAGTAACCATCCTTGTCCTTGAGCGCGTCGGGGATCGTGTCCCAGGTCGCGACCTTGTACGGCTGGAGCAGGCTCTGACCCTTCGCGAGCTGTCCCCAGATGAAGCCGACATCGATCACGTCCGGGTTCTGCGGACCCTTGTTGCCGGCGTTGGCCTTGATCGCTTCGACTTCATCGCCGGAGCTACCATCGGGGTTCAGGTCGTTGTGCTTGAGGAAGGTATATTTCGCGAGGAATTCCTTCTTCATCTGGCCGTAATTCGCCCAGTCATCGGGGAGGGCAATGGTCGAGAGTGCGGCTTCCTTCTTCGCAGCTTCAATGAGAGCATCCATGCCACCCGCGGCCTTGAGGTCGATGGGACCGGGCGCAGGCGCAGCGGGGAGCGGGTTGGGGGCGGCGGTCTGCGCGAAGGCGAGGCGAGAGTTCATCGCGAAGGCAGTCAGGCCAACGCCCGTGAGCGCGCTCATCTGCAAGAAGTGACGGCGGGAAATCGAGTGCTTGTGCGCCATGTGGAGTTCCTCTACAAGGTTGTCTAAATTGGACAAACGGAGAGAGCGTAGCCAGCGATTGCTAAGACTTTGTTGAATATAGTTTAACGATGTGTGATCACTGCTCGCACACATTGTTAAAATTTGGCGTAAAACCTTTATCTATTGCTGCGATTTGCATGGAGGGACCTCATGGTATCGGAAACGGAAGCACGACAGCGACTTGTCAGCTATTTTCAGCAATTCAAGACATTTTCTACCGTTCAGGTGAGTCAGATTGCTGGTCATTTTCGCTGGCGCACATTGGATGCTGGTACGTTTCTGGTCCAACAAGGCGAGACAACGTCGCAGATCGGGTATGTCGCTGAGGGGATTTCGTGGCTGTATTACATTGACCGCGACGGAACCGAGCGCACCAAATCATTTTGTACTGAAAATCATCTGGTCGGCGCATATAGTGCGATGCTGCTCAGTGAGCCGAGCCGTTTTTACATCCGCGCCGAAGTCTCAAGCGCGCTGTTGATGATTACATTCGATATGCTTCACACCTTCTCAGAAACGAATGCGATCTGGCAATCGTTGCATCTGAAATTGGTACAGGAGTTGTTCATTCGCAAGGAACGCCGCGAAAGTGAACTTCTGCTTGATGATGCAGCAGAACGCTACCGCAAATTTCAGGAGCAATATCCCGGACTCGAAAACCGCGTGAAGCAGTACCAGATTGCGTCGTATCTGGGTATCACGCCAGTTGCCCTGAGCCGTATCCGAGCCCGATTGAAGCCCGTTAACCTAGGTTAATGACCCAAACACAACCCTGTGGGATGATGTGACCATCGCTTTCAAGAACAGAGGAGCCTCTCGTGACGAACTCTCAACAAAATCCGGTTCTGCCGCCCGTGATATGGAATATCGGTCAGGGTCGTACCCTGTCAATGCTCGGCGTCACGGTCACATTCAAGATGGAAAGTGACGCAACGGATGGCGCTTACGCACTTTGGGAATATTCAGCGCCCGCTCACTTCGACGGACCAGCAGCGCATTACCACAAACTGACCGATGAGGCGTTCTACATTCTTGAAGGTACTCCGCTCTTTCAACTGGAAGACCAGGTTATCCAAACGCAACCCGGATCGTTCGTGTTCGTTCCACGTAACACGCTTCATCGTTTCTCCAATCCCGGTTCCACGCCCATCCGCATGTTGACGTTCCGTACGCCTGGCGGCACTGAGGGGTACTTTGATGCCTTGATTACACTCATTCAAGAGTCAGGCGGGATGCAACAGGTCACTCGCGATGACATGCGACTACTCGAACAACAGCACGATCAGTACGCTCGCTGATGGATTGGCACTGGGCGGACCGATGTGTCCGCCCCTACGAAGATTGCGTTTATTGAGACGCAAACCTCACGCGGATGGTGTAAAATTGAAACAGGAAGCGAACGAGAGTTTTCTTATGGATACAGCTATCGGCTACTCCCCGGCGGCGCAAACGCTGCGTAATGCGGGGTACAAGCTCACTACGCCACGCCTGACGCTGCTCGACGTGCTGGAACAAAATGGCGGCCACCTGACCTCGACCGAATTGCTTGCGCTGGTCGCAGAGCGTGACGCAAGCATTGGGCGGGCGAGCGTGTTCCGCACGATTGACCTGCTCGCGCGGTTGGGAATCGTCGCGTCGATGGTGCAGGATGGCTCGACGATCAATTATGTGCTGATGGTCGGCGGGCATCATCACCATATGGTCTGCACCAATTGCCGCACCGTGACTGAATTTGAACACTGTGGGATGGGTGCGCTGTTCGAGCGGCTGGAACGCGAATACGGTTTCCAGCATCACGGACACTTGCTGGAAGTATACGGCATATGCCAGAACTGCCGGGCGCTGGTTGCCATGTAGGAGTTGAGTGCATAGACTGCCGCAAAGCCTGGCCGGGTTGCATTTTCTGGCGTTCGCTATGTTGGTCTACGCCCAATAGTGTAAAACACACACTTGACAGCGGAGACTTTCCACCTATAATTTCTGATAAAGCGCTTCATCATACAAGCGCTTATTTTTGGTAAGGATGATAAAGCGATTTATCAAAAGCTGAAAGTCAGGAAATTCGAGTATTTATGAGTGAAGTCCGCACCCGTCCAAAAATTGCCGATGTCGCGAGACTCGCGAAGACATCCGAAGCTGCCGTATCGGTGGTGGTGAATGGACGTGTTGGCGCGAGTGCACGCATCAGTCAACAGACGCAAGCGCGCATCTGGGACGCCGTTCGTGAACTTGGCTATACCGCCAATCCTGCTGCGAAGAGCCTCGCCGGGGGACGCAACCGGATCATTGGCGTCTTTACCTTTGAAGCGACTTTCCCCATCGAGTCGCGCGATTTTTACTATCCATTCCTGATTGGTGTAGAAGCCGAGGCAGCCGCACAAGGCTACGATCTGTTGCTCATCGCGAGTGCCGCCGATGCAACGGGACGCCGTTCACTGTATCGTAATGGGGTCAACCGACTGCACCTCGCCGATGGCGGAATTTTGCTAGGCCGCCACCCCGACCGGGCAGAGATACGGACGTTGGCCGCAGAAGGATTTCCTTACGTATTCATCGGACGTCGTGACACCCCGGAAAATAACATCTCCTATATCGCT
>Ga0123336_10002820_pt1 | contig 14913 bp, 13 predicted proteins | sample SSSSmetaG_FD_96466 | JGI IMG/M metagenome (GOLD analysis project Ga0123336, IMG submission 96466) | Glacier valley bacterial and archeal communities from Borup Fiord, Nunavut, Canada, to study Microbial Dark Matter (Phase II) - ​SSSS metaG | ecosystem: Environmental > Aquatic > Freshwater > Ice... | reverse complement strand
TCTGCTGATATCATAAAATAATAGACAGGCTGATTACCATTATAAAGTTCTACATCCGCATTTTGGTAAACACTTTCAGCTTGCGTCTTGTATTCATTTGCTATGTCACTTGTTATATCTTCACCATAATAAATAGTAATCACTTCTGCATCTTGTTTCATTTGTTTAAGAAGCAGTAAAAACGTTTCTTTGAGATCTTTATTGTGTACTGTTATTTTACCTTCTAGTATCCCTAAATATTCACCTTCTATTATGTTTTCGCCTTCTATAACGGTATCTCTGACTGCGATTGTTATTTGAGCTGTTTGCACAAGTAAAATTGCTTCACTCATACTTGCCATAATTTGGTCTACATCCTGAGACGCCGCATCCTGAGCAATCATAGCTGCAATACCTTGTGGCACAGTTTTAGTAGGTAACACATAAACATTCGTTTGCTCTTCTAAATCTGCTGCCTGCTCTGCAGCAAGGATAATATTTTTATTATTTGGAAGTACAATAACATTTTTTGCATGGCATTTCTTAATAGCGCTAAGAATATCCTCTGTACTTGGATTCATGGTTTGACCGCCCTCAATAACGACATCTACTCCAAGGCTTTTCATGATTTCTGTAATCCCATTTCCTGTTGCTATAGAAACAAAAGCAAGTTCCTTCTGTGGGGTATTATCTTCATTTTGCGATGTACTATTGTCATTAAAAATAGTAGAATGCTGCTCACGCATATTTTCTATCTTTATGCTGGTAAGTGCTCCAAATTCTAATCCCTTTTGAAGTGCAAGCCCAGGATTATCTGTATGCACATGTACTTTAATATAATCTTCATCAGATGCAACAACAATACTGTCTCCTATATTTTCTAAGTATGCTTTTACAGCTTCCTCATCATACTCTAAAGTTTCTACCCTATCTACAATAAATTCGGTACAATAACCAAAGGTTATATCTTCAGTGTTAAAATGTTTAAGTGCACTAAATGCATTTGAAGAAGACTTGATTTCTGGCTTTTTAATTTCAACTTCAAGATTTTCTATAATAACTTTAGCTGCTCCTTCAAGAATAAATAATAATCCTTGCCCTCCAGCATCTACAACCCCAGCTTCTTTTAGAACTGGAAGCATGTCAGGTGTTTTACTAAGTATATCATAGCCATGCTCTAGAACTGCTTTTATGAATGTTTCTATATCAGAAGTTTGCATACTCATTTCTAATGCCTTAATGGCTACTTCTCTTGCAACTGTCAGTATCGTTCCTTCTTTTGGTTTCATGACTGCTTTGTAGGCTGTATCTACAGCCTTTTGAAAAGCATTGGCAAGTGCAATCGTATCTACTTCTTTGTTGTCCTCTATGCCCTTTGAGAAGCCTCTTATCAGTTGTGACAAGATAACCCCTGAATTACCTCTTGCTCCTCTTAATGAGCCTGAGGCTGCTGCTTTTGTTACTTCTATAGCACTCGTCGCGTCTACCATGCCTACCTCTTTGGCAGCTGCTAACATAGTAAGAGACATATTCGTCCCTGTATCACCATCTGGAACTGGAAATACATTGAGTTCATTTACCATCTGTTTATTTTCGTCTAGTAGCTGAGCCCCTGCTATAATCATTGCTTGCAATTGCTTCGCCTCTATTACTTTTAATTTCACGTTTATAACCCTCCTCAAATCTTTGGTTCTTTAAACAAGTGCTATTCTTTATCTACTCTTACGCCTTCAATAAAAATTTTAATATGCTCAATTTCAATTCCAAGCATATCTTTTACCTTATATTTTACTGTACTCATTAAATTATCAGCCACTGCAGAGATTTTCGTTCCATACTCCACAATAATATGAAAATCAATACTTGCTTTATTATCGTTTAGACGTACAGCTATTCCTCTTGTTAAGCTTTCGCCCTTTAGAAGTTGCACAATGCCGTCTTTTACGTTACGTGCTGCCATACCCACTAGGCCATAACATTCCATAGCTATCATCCCACTTATTTGTGCGATGACTTCTTCATCAATCATAATACTTCCATATTCGTTAGAAAATTTACTTGGCATATAATAGTCCTCCTAGTCTAGACTTATCTCATAACTATCATTTTATAATACTTTTATTATTATCAATTTCATTCCATTATATCATATAGTTTCATTATAAAAAAGTAGTAATACTTTTAAATAATCTTAACGTATTTTAAGAAAAAATAAAACCTAATCAACGCTTGTAATATTACCCTTTATCTGCTACAATATAGCTTGTTGCATCACGGATTATAATCAAGGAGGTGTTCAAAGTGGCCAAATGTGATATTTGTTCTAAGAACGTACATTTTGGTATTAAAGTTAGCCACTCTCATAGAAGATCTAATAAAATGTGGAAATCAAACGTTAGAAAAGTTAGAGTAGCTGCAAACGGAGCTATTAAAACTATGAACGTATGTACACGTTGTTTACGTTCTAACTTAGTTGCACGTGCCTAATAAATCAATTTATACTATACAAATTTTTTTCTAAAACAGCGAACATCTACTTAAGATGTTCGCTGTTAGTGTTTTATACACTTAATTTTTAACATCTAAACAGCCCACATCCCAAACCAATTAAAATAAGGGCTGTCATAAAAATCCATCCTAGTGCTGGCACAACAATGACTAATATCATACCAAGCCCTATACAAAAAATGCAAAGACCTGTTATTCTTCTTTTCACTAGGTTGCCACTTCCTTGCCTAGTCATTCTACTATTATTGTATTCCTTCATTTTAAAAAAGAGCACTTCTGCCTCAATTTTTCTTAATCCCTCGCTTGTATAATGAGTAATAATCCCTGTTTTATAGAAATGGATGCTTTTTGACTCAGCATATAATTACTAACACCTAGAGGTTTGCCAGCTATAAGACTATCCTCTTTGAGCGGATAACCTAAATTTATTGTATTAACGCCTAATACGTGTGCGCTAAAAGGCAGCAAGCTCACTATATCTCCTACCTGTCCCTCTATTTCAATAGACTTATCAATAAGACGCACTGTATTGTAAGGATTCATAAGCGTTGCTGCTACGCCTTGTTTAAGTGCCTTATAAAGAAGATGGACATTGGCTAATGAGTGGTCGAGCCTTGTTCCAATGCCTCCGTATAGATCTACTTGTTTAGCCCCGGCCGTAATCGCCCTGTCAAGTGCAATTTCTGTATCCGTTTCGTCCTTTATAGGAGATAATGTCTCGATAGGAATAGGCTTAGCTTTAAAATAGTCAAGGTCACACTGCGACGTGCTGTCAAAATCCCCTACTATAAGATTGGGTATAATACCCAAATGTCTTGCATGCTTCATCCCATTATCTGCACAGATAATATAATCATAGCTCTTCATATTTTTGCAAAATCCATAATCACCATAATCACCATTAGTAAATATCAAACTTTTCATCTTTTATTCCTCATATTTCTTAAATAGCTCTAAAAATCTTCGTGTGTTTTTCTCATCATTTGTGCCATCAAAAACAGATGAGCCAGCTACAATAAGGTTTGCACCAGCATCTATAATATCCTGCACATTTTCAAAATTCACACCGCCGTCAACTTGTATCCATAAATTCTTATGAACATGTCTTGCGAGTTCACTCACTTCTTTCAGCTTGTTAAGAGAATAAGGAATAAACTTCTGTCCACCAAACCCTGGACTTACTGACATAATAAGTACCAAATCAACATCTTCAATAATAGGCACTAGGCTGCTTACAGGTGTTCCTGGATTAATAGCTACTCCTGCTTTCATACCTAGTGCATGTATGCGCTGCAGTGTTCTATGAATATGTTTAGTAGCTTCTAAGTGTACCGTTAGAATATCTGCTCCTGCCTCTTTGAAGTCCTCTAAAAATTTATCAGGATTTTCTACCATCAAGTGGACATCCATAATCCCTGTAATATGTTTTCTGAGTGCTTTTGCAATAGGAGCGCCAAGCGTAATATTAGGAACAAAATTGCCATCCATTACATCTACATGAATATATTCGGCTCCCCCCTTTTGAACACACTTAATATCTCTTTCTAAATTGGCAAAATCTGCTGATAATATTGATGGCGCTAGATTAACCACTTTTACCATCTCCTTATATCTTGTAATTGATTATAATAAGCTTTATAGCTTGCATATCTTTCTTCTAAAATAAAACCCTCTTCTAATGCCTTTTTGACAGCACAAGCTGGTTCATGTGTATGTGAGCAACCTGTGAATTTACATTGTCCCTCATACTCTCTAAATTCTTTGAAATAATACTTCAAATTATCCTTATCAATTCCCTCAAGTTCAAGAGATGTAAAACCTGGGGTATCTACAACAAAACCGCCCATACTAAGTGGAATAAGCTCTACATGTCTTGTAGTATGCTTGCCTCTCTTAATTTTGTCACTTATTACGCCTGTTTCTAGCCTTAGTCCTGTTTCAATTGTATTTAATAATGTTGATTTACCAACTCCCGAAGGACCTGCGAAAACAGTTGTTTTACCCTTTAATATTTCTTTTAAGTGTTCAATGTTAATAGCTTTTTTCGCTGATAAGCATAAGACTTCATATCCAACCTTTGTATACCTTTCAACAACATACCTATAATCTTCTTCCTTGCCATCTTCAATTTTATTCAACACGATATAAGGCGTTATTTCTTCTTTTTCAATCATAATAAGAAACCTATCAAGAAGATCTAAATGAAGCTCTGGATAGGTTACAGCAAACATCACAATAGCTTGATCTACATTTGAAACAGCTGGCCTAATTAAACTATTTTTTCTATCCAAGATTTCTTCTATTATCCCAACAGGATATTTATCCTGCGAGTTTATTTCGTTCATCAACGTAATAAGCACATTATCCCCTATTAAGGGGATAATGTTATCTTTTCTAAATATACCGCGTGCTTTGCATTCATATAGGGTTTGATTCGCCTCTACATAGTAAAATCCTGCAATGCCCTTTATAATAGTACCTTGTACCATATGATTACACCTCATTAAAATCAATTTCATCTTGATAAGATGGTATTGTTTTACCATCAAAGTAAGTATCTAAAGTTCCTTTTCCTTTTCCGCTAATAGGAATGTTGAGTGGAAATCCATCTTTCTGAACTTGTTGATCAAAAACAATCTTAGAACCATCTTCAGTTGTAAGCTTTATCATCACATGATAAACATCTTTAACTTCGATATCTGAGGGAACACCACTTAGTGTAAATGTCTTGGTAGTAAGTCCTGTATCTACTGGCGTTGTTGGCACTGGTTCACTTGGTGGCACTTCTACTACTTTCTTTCCAGTACTTATCACAACATCAACGGCACTGCCTTCTTCAACTTGTTTGTTTGGACTAATACTTTGACTCATAATAAGCCCTTCTGCAACCGTTTCACTTGTCTCTTCTTTCTTTGCTCCAAGCTCTAAGTTTACATTGCGAAGACTAATCTGTGCATCTTGCACTGATATATTCGCTAAGTTAGGCACATTAACAAGTACAACTTTTGGTCCTTTACTGATAATGACAGTAACCTTCGTATCCTTATCTACACTTTGGCCTGCTCCTGGAATTTGATCCATAACTTTACCAACTTCTATTGTATCATCATAGGCCCCTTCTACTTCATATGCTAAATTTTGTTCATTAAGTAACGCTTCAGCCTTGCTTCTATCAAGCCCATAAAGATCTGGCACTTTTATTTTAGTTTCCACCACTAATGGTGCCTCCGCAAGCGTAACATCAACGACTGTATTAGGTTTTACAATATCATTTTCTTTAGGGTTTTGTTTGAAAATTGTTCCTACTGGTGCTGCATCTGAAGGTTCTTCGCCTATTACATTTATTTTAAGCTTATAAGCCACTACGAGATTTTCAGCTTGTTCTACTGTTTTCCCTGTAAGATTAGGCATGACTATATCCTTTGATTTTCCCATACCTGGAAGCCATAAAAAGAGTACTGCTGATAAAATAATAATAATAATAAGTGTAGCTAATACCCCTCCAGCACTTACGAGCACTTTATAAAGTGTTGAAACTTCTTCACTTTCATCCTCCTCGTTTAAATATGGCTTCTCAGTATAGGTACTCGCATTTTTAACCGCGTGATTACGACCTGCTTTATTCCCATTTTTTCTTATATAATCTGTTTCAAGATCAGTAAGTAATATGGTATGATCTGAAACTTTGCTGCTTTGAACAACATAATTAGAATCAATGAGAATACCCTTCATATCTTTCAACATCTCATCAGCATTTTGATACCGATCACCTTGGCTTTTATCTGTTGCTTTTAAGATAAGCTTTTCTAGGCTTGGTGCCATACTTGGATTAAACTGAGATGGCCTTGGTAACTCTTCATTAATATGTTTTAGTGCAATTGAAATATGTGAGTCTGCTTCAAAAGGCAACCTCCTTGTAGCAAGTTCAAACAACACAATACCACATGAATACAAATCACTGGTTTCATTGACATATTTGCCTTTTGCTTGTTCAGGTGAAAAATAATGTACTGAACCAATAGCATTACTCGTTGCAACCACAGTAGAAGAATCTACCGCTTTAGCAATACCAAAATCAGTAACTTTTAATACATTCTCATGTGTTACTAATATATTTTGAGGTTTAATATCTCTATGAATGATTTTCTTTCTATGCGCATGCCTAAGCCCTGATACAATTTGTACGCCAAATTCTAAGACCGTTTTAGAGTCAAAAGGTCCGCTCTCTGCTATCAGATCCTTAAGCGTTTTTCCTTCTATATATTCCATCACAATATAGTGAAGGTCCCCATCACTTCCCACATCATAGATCCCTACGATATTTGGATGTGAAAGACTAGCTGCTGCTAAAGCTTCCTTTCGAAATTTAGCTACAAAATCATTATCTGTCACAAACTCTTCACGCAGCACTTTAATAGCTACAAACCTGAGCAGTCTATTACACCTGGCTTTATAGACGATAGACATCCCGCCCGCACCTATTTTTTCAATAATTTCATAGCGCTCTCCTAATATAGTTCCTGGTGTTAACATTCTTTATTCACCTCGCGTTTCTTTGCAATAACAACTGCTATATTATCTAGCCCGCCTTGCTTATTAGCTTCATGCATTAAAGCATCTACTATTCTTTCTAGGTCATTTTCATAATGATAGACAATGTCGTGGATTTCTGAATCTGTCAACATAGAGGTTAGACCATCTGAACATAATAGAATATATTCAACCTTACTCATCTCATACATTAAAGTGTCAATTTTTACTTTTTCATATGTACCAACAGCTCTTGTAATAACATGTCTTTGAGGATGCTCTTTTATTTCATCCTCAGCAATATAACCCTTTTCAAGCATCTCTTGGACTAGGGAATGATCTGTAGTTGCTTGAAAAATGGTATCTCGATTAACAAAATACAAACGTGTATCCCCTACATGCGCTAAGTATAAAATGTCCTCTATAATTGTTGCCACAGTAAAAGTTGTTCCCATGCCCTTATAGCTTGCATCACTAAGTGCACTCTCATAAATCGTATGATTTGCATGCATAATACCCATTTTAAGAAGCGTCGTAATATCTTCTCTTGTCTTAATGCATAGCCCATCATGATTTTCTATATAACTGCAAAAGGATTCAATCGCCAGCTTACTTGCTGTGCCGCCAGCGTTGTGGCCCCCCATCCCATCTGCCACGATATATAAGTTAGGTAAAATACCCACATCCGTATTTGAAACAAAAATAGCATCTTCATTTTTTTTTCTCTTTATCCCAATATTTACTTTGCCAATAGCTATCACGCTATTCACCTCGCTCTATAATATACCTATTTCGTAGTTGTCCACAAGCAGCATCAATATCCGCTCCGAGCTTTCTACGAAGTGTGGTTTGCACGCCACCTGCACTTAATCTATCTGAAAACTTTTCAATCCTTGAAGCGTCACTACTGATATACTGTCGTTCTTCTATTTTATTAACAGGTATGAGATTCACATGACATAAAAGCCCTTTTAATAATTCTACTAAACATTTAGCATCTTCGGGTGTATCATTTTCCCCCTCCATCAGTGCATATTCAAAAGTAATCCTTCTGCCTGTTTTTTGAACGTAATATCTGCATGCCTGTATTGTTTCAGCTATCGAATACTTACTTGCTATAGGCATGATACGTTTTCTTTTTTCATCTGTCGGAGCGTGAAGCGATACGGCTAGTGTAACTTGTGGCATTTGATCTGCGAATTCATAGATAGATGGAACAATGCCGCATGTTGAAAGTGTAATATGCCTTTGTCCAATATTTTGACCTATTTCACTATTAATGAGGTGAATAAACCGCATCGTCAGATCAAGTCTTTCTAGTGGTTCACCGCTGCCCATCATAACAATATTGGATATTCTTTCTTGCACATCTTGTTGCACTAGATAGACTTGGGCTAACATTTCTCCTGGTGTTAGGTTCCTAACGAGGCCTCCAAGTGTTGATGCACAAAATTTACATCCCATTTTACACCCTATTTGCGTCGAGATACATACTGAATTACCATATTTATATCTCATTAAAACACTTTCTATTATATGTGAATCTTGCATTTCAAACAAGTATTTTATTGTACCGTCTATATTTGAAATGTATTTTTTTACTATTTTGATAGATGGGATGGGATAATCCCTTGTTAATTTCTCTCTTAATCCATTTGAAAGGTTTGTCATATCTTCATAATTCCATACCATTTTCTTGTGAAACCACTCGAAAAGTTGTTTGGCTCTAAACTTGCTTTCTCCATATAGGCTCATAAGTTCTTGTAACTCTAGTAAGTCTTTACTTATAATATCCTCCATCTTTATATCCTCGGTTTCTTAAAACACGCTATAAAAAAGCCATCTGTCTCTGCTACAAAAGGAAAGATTTGAATCATCCCTTTATCCATTATATAAGGGTGCAGTTTTTCAGGTACTGTATCTGCTATATCACATAATTCTAAACCTAATTCTTCTACTATATAACTTGCCATCTCCTCATTCTCTCTCTTTGAAAGTGTACATGTACTGTAAACTAAAGTACCTTCTTTTTTGAGATATTTTACTGCATTCTCAGCTAATTGTTTTTGCAGCATAACAATTGCTTTAAGGTCCCCAAGACTTTTATTATAACGTATGTCTGGCTTACGTTTCATAATACCAAGTCCTGAACAAGGTGCATCTAAGAGCACCTTATCAAAAGCCTCTATAAACTCTGAATTAAGCAAGGTACCATCTTGAAGCATTGGTGTAATAATTTCTATTCCCATACGCTCCATATTTTTCTCAATAAGCTCCAACTTATGCTCATGTACATCAGCACTTATAATTTGTCCCTTGTTTTGCATAAGCTCTGCCATATGAATAGACTTTCCACCTGGTGCGCTACACATATCTAGTATTTTATCTCCTGGTTTAGGATTCATAACATGTGCAACTAACATAGCACTTTCGTCTTGTACTGTCCACTTACCTTGTTTAAATGTGGTAAGTTCCTGCAAGTTATCTAAGTTTTTAATATACATAGCTTCTTCTAACAGTGTACCTTGTTCACACCGGATATGTTCTTGTTGCAAAGACTCTTGGACCTCTTGCCTTGTAGCACATAAACTATTGATTCGAATACATACCTTGGCTCTTTTATTAAATGCAGTACATATTTTCTCTACAGTCTCAGCATTATAAGTTAAAAGCCAGTCACTGATAATCCATTTGGGAATGGAATACATCACGCTGATATAATTTACGAAATCTTTACTTTTATCAGGATAATAAATATGTTCTCTGTTTCTATCTATTTGTCTTAAAACCCCATTTACAAACCCCGATAGATTATCAAACTTGCGTTTTTTAACGATTATAACAGCCTCGTTAATAACAGCAGACGTTGGTACTTTGTCTAAGTAAAACATCTGATAAACACTCATTCTCATAATATTCCTAATAAGTGGTTTCATTTTATGTGAAGGTGTTTTAGAAAGATAATCAATAATATAATCTAATTTTAACCTATATTTTAAAGTCCCATACACTACTTCCGTGATAAATGGTTTATCCTTTATATCTGTGTCTTTTAAAGCTTGTTTTAATAGAAGTTGTGCATAGCTCTGATCTTTTTCGATTGCTGTAAGTATATCTACTATTTGCTCTCTTGCATTTTTATTCTTCATTAGTTTTCCTTCCTTATAGTATATTACCTATTTAGTCGCAGGTTATTCTGCACAAGCTAAAAAGACGCTACATGAGCGTCTTTTAGTCATTTCTTCTGCTCATTAAAAGAAGTCTCAGTAAAGATAAAATAGATACCATCGCAGCAGCTACATAAGTAAGTGCGGCAGCATTAAGAACTCTTTTCGCGCCATCTAATTCTTGTGGCCCTAAAATACCACTTGTTTCAAGGCTCACGAGTGCTCTCTTTGAAGCATTAAATTCTACTGGAAGTGTAACAAGTGCAAAAACTGTCGTAAATGCAAATAATAGGACTCCCAAACTAAGAAATGGGCCTGCGCCTACAATAATACCTAAAATGATAAGTGGCATTGAAAGCTTACTTGCAAAGTTGGTTACAGGAAACATGGCATGCCTGAATTTTAAAAAAGCATAGCCTTCTGCATCTTGAATAGCATGACCTACTTCATGTGCTGCTACACCTAATGCAGCAATAGAATAAGCCCCATATACTGTTTGTGATAAAGACAGTTCTTTTTTAACCGGATCATAAAAGTCTGTCATAGATCCTCTAACCGGTAAAATAGGAATATTAATATTGTTCACCATTAAAATACGTCTTGCTGCTTCTTCTCCATTGTATCCAGACAAAGTTTTTACCTTTGAATACTTATTAAAGGTATTTTGTACCTTCATACTGGCGTACAGTGGAATAATCATAATAATAATTGTCATGATTAAATAGGGTCCACTCAAATAGCCCATGTTCTTCACTCCTTAATTGTCATATTCCAAGCATAATACCCGGATCAATTGAATGACCTTTAATATATTCTGATACTGGCATACGCCTTTTATTTGGCATTTGTATTTCTTCTATCAACAAGCTCCCACTGCCTGTCTGTACACACATTCCTTGTTTATCTATATAAATGATAGTCCCTGGCTTATCCTCCGCACTACTCTCTAGCGGTTTTGCCTGCCATATCTTCATGGTTTCTCCCTTGTAATAGGTATAACAAGTAGGCCAAGGATTTAAACCTCGAATTAAAGCATCTATTGCCTGACTAGACTTATTCCAATCTACTTCTCCAAGTATTTTACTAATGATAGGCGCATAAGTGCTAGTGGCATCATCTTGTTTCATTCTATCTTGGCCTCCAGCTACTATCATTGGAAGCGTATCTCTTAGCAAGTTAGCTCCTATGGTTTTCATCTTATCATGTAAGCTTTCATAGGTATCCTCTTGGGTTATTAGTATTTTTTGTTTTGTTAACATATCTCCTGTATCCATTCCCTTATCCATATACATAATGGTTACTCCTGTTACGTTATCTCCATTAATAATAGACCATTGAATAGGAGCGGCCCCTCTATATTTAGGTAGCAGTGAACCATGGATATTAATGCATCCATACTTAGGAATATCAAGCACATTCTGTGGAAGTATTTGACCAAATGCTACTACTACTATAATATCTGGATTTAAAGATAATATGTGTTTATAAAATATTTCGTCTCCTTTTATCCTTATAGGCTGAAGAACAGGAATATTATGTTTTAAAGCACATTCCTTAATAGGAGGCATTGCTTCCTTATTTCCTCTGCCTTTTGGCTTATCTGGCTGTGTTACAACAGCGCTAATATGATGATTTTCACCAATAAGCATTTCTAGAGTTGGAACTGAAAACTCTGGCGTTCCCATAAATACAATATTCATAGTATCCTCCTGCTTTTATTTATCTGTAGCATCTGTTAAGTCGCCTTCTACGATATCTATAAATAATTTCCCTTCAAGATGATCGTACTCATGAAGCATTGCTCTAGCCATAAGTTCTTCACCTTCTACTTCAAAGAATTTCCCGTTACGATCTTGCGCCTTCATCAAAACATAGCTAGCTCTTCTCACGTGTCCATACTTTTTAGGGACACTAAGACAGCCTTCTTCTCCAAATTGTTCGCCGTCTACAGATAGTATTTCTGGATTAATAAATTCTATTAAATCTTCTCCTACATCAATGATAAAGACTCTTCTAAGTATGCCTACTTGCGGCGCCGCAAGTCCTAGGCCCTCTGCCATATACATTGTATCTCGCATATCCTCCAAAAGAGTCCATAAGTCCTTATCAAATTTTTTCACTGGCTTTGATATCTTTCTTAGGATTTCCTCTTTTTCTGTTCTAATTGTTCTTGTGCCCATGTTATCCTCCTTATTTACATCATATTCTCAGGGTCAATATCCCATTGTATTTTAATAGTGCTGGTTGTTTTCGTATCATTGAATTTTTGAATGCAATATTTGCCATAGATTAATAGCTTTTCTCTATCTTTGGATAATATAATCATGCGCCATCTATATTCATCAACAAGTTTACTAATGACTGCGGTACTCGGGCCAATGACGCGAAATACTGATTTACCTTTTTGGCTATAATGGCGATAATATTGTGCAAGCGCATGTGCTGTTTTAATCACTTCATTTTCATCTTTTCCTGTAATAAGGACTGTAAAAAGATGTGCGAAGGGAGGATAGCCCATCAGCTCTCTGTTTTTAATTTCTTGTTCATAAAAAAGTTGTTGCTGGTTATTTTTTATTCTTTCAAGCACAATATGATCTGGATTATAGGTTTGTATAATCACTTGTCCCTTGGTATCTGCTCTCCCCGCTCTTCCCATAGCCTGGGTAAGGAGCTGGAAAGTTCTTTCATTACTTCTAAAGTCTTGCATATAAAGAGACATATCGGCTGAAATAATCCCTACAAGTGCAACCTCTTTAAAATCATGACCTTTAGCAATCATTTGCGTTCCTATTAAAAGATTAGTTTCTTTGTTACCAAAAGCACTTAAAATTTTACTATGTCCTTCTTTGCCTGTTGTGGTATCTAAATCCATTCGGCCGATGCCATACTCACGAAAGTGCTGATCTAAATATTCTTCTACTTTTTCAGTACCACTTCCAAAAAAACGAATATATTTTGAACCACATGCCGGGCACTTATCTGGAATTTCTTGTTGTTTACCACAATGATGACACTCTAAGGACCGACTAGATAAATGATAGGTCATAGATACATCACAATGACTGCATTTTATAACATGCCCACAACTCCTGCAGTTTATAAATGTAGAGTGTCCTCTTCGGTTAATAAGAATCATCACCTGTTTGCCTTGCCTTAGCGTATTACTTATGGCTTCATATAATATGTGGCTAACAACGTTATTGTTGCCTTGTCTAAGTTCTAACCTCATATCCACCGTCGTTACTTCCGGCAAAACGGCATTACCTATCCTATGACTCAAAACAACCTTATCGTATGTCCCTATTAAGCACTTATAATAGGTCTCAATGCTAGGGGTCGCTGAAGCTAACAGTACAACACCCTGTTCTCTTTGCATCCGCATTTGTGCTACATCTGTTGCGTGATATTTTGGCGTACTCTCTGACTTATAACTCTGTTCATGTTCTTCATCTATAACAATCATTTTAAGGTTTTCAAAAGGCATAAAGACAGCACTCCTAGGTCCTATGATAATAGATATTTCACCTTTTTGAGCCTTGATATACAGCCTTTGTCTTTCTTTAGGGGTCATACGACTATGTGTTAGGGCAACCTGATTGCCAAATCTTTCCTTAAATCTCTCAAGTGTTTGCTTTGTAAGGGCAATTTCCGGTACAAGAATAATCGCTGATCCACCTGATTCTATCACTTCTTTAATGGCATAAAGAAAAACTTCTGTTTTACCGCTGCCTGTTATGCCTTCTAGTAAAATAGTTTTATATTGATTAGACTTAAGTGCCTTTATAATATTATTTTTTGCACTAAGCTGCTCGGCGTTAAGTGTTTTAAATGCATCCTGTGCAATTGCATCCCTTGTCGCCCTTTTTTCCTCTTTAATCTTTTCTATCATTTCATTTTGAATAAGAGTTTTAACAGAGGATATACTTATATTTTCAATGCTTTCAATATCTTTGAGCCAAATTTGCTTATGACTTAATAAGTATTCTATTACATATTTCTGCTTTAAAAAACTTTTCTTCTGCGCATTTTCACTTAAATACGTCTGTACTTTAAGCGTATCCTCCGTGAGTACAATGTATTCTTGCATATCTAAACTATTTTTGAAGGGTTTAGACGTAAGTCCTGGTGGCGTAACAGCATTGATACTTCCGGCAAAGCTAGTGCCGTAGTAACTTACCATAAATTTAACGATTTCTAATTGAACAGGGGCTAATAAGGGGTCTTCATCAACAAGTGCTGTGATAGCTTTGACTTTATAATGTGTTTCTTCTATTGTGTCCATGATTGCAATAACGTACCCTATTTGCAATGCATTATGCATCCCAAAAGGCACCTTTACTCTATGTCCTATTTGAACTTTCCCTGCTAAATCCGGTCCAATTTTATAGGTAAAGAACATATCTATCTCTGTTGCAGTTGCAAAGTTGATAATGATTTGTGCATATTGCTGCATACTGTTCCCCTGTTCTTTATTTTAAATCCCTTTTAACTTAAGAATTAAGACATAAAGGTTATCCTTTATGTCCTTAGATTAAGTCAGTAAAATATTTTTTTATTTATCTTCTCCTTGGTATTCACTCATTATAATTTTTCCGTTATAAATCTCTTCAACTGCTATTGAAGTTGGTTTTTTTGTTTTAAGTTGTTCATTAAGATCATTAGCTTGTTTTAATTTAGCCAGATTAGTTATTTTTTCTCCTGTTTTATCAGCTTCCTTATTAACAGCTGC
>Ga0123336_10002819_pt1 | contig 14917 bp, 16 predicted proteins | sample SSSSmetaG_FD_96466 | JGI IMG/M metagenome (GOLD analysis project Ga0123336, IMG submission 96466) | Glacier valley bacterial and archeal communities from Borup Fiord, Nunavut, Canada, to study Microbial Dark Matter (Phase II) - ​SSSS metaG | ecosystem: Environmental > Aquatic > Freshwater > Ice... | reverse complement strand
TGCGACCGGGTCGAGTGCTTCCCAAGATGATTCCGATTCTGAGCTCTGACACGATTTGCCCTTCCCAAGTAGTTGACGTGTCACTCTAACTCGCTCTAGTTGATACGTCAACTTGTCAATAGAATGGACGCGTGGATCAGGCGACCGACGACGAACGCGAACTGTGGCGCGCGTTTTTCCTCATGCGCCGCCAACTTGACCTCACTGTGGAGCGCCGCCTCCAGGCCGACTCCGGAATTTCCACCGCGGACTTCGAGATCCTGTCATCGCTCGTCGATGAGCCGACCAAGAGGCTGCGCGCTGGGCGGATTGCCGATCTCATCGGCTGGGAGAAGAGCCGGGTGTCGCACCAGCTCAATCGCATGGAGCAGCGCAACCTCGTGCGCCGCGAGGAGTGCGGCGACGATGGGCGCGGGGTCTGGGTCGCACTCACCGAAGCGGGAGGCAACGCGGTGGTGTCCGCGGCGGGAGATCATTCTGCGGTGGTCCGGGAGTACTTCTTCGATGTCTTGAGCGACGACGAGAAGGCAGCGCTCAAGGCCATGTCACAACGAATGCTCGACACAATCAACCCGCCGCTGTGCGCTGACGAGCGTGCCGTCGCTCAGTGACGACCGCCGCGACGTTGTAATCGTCGGCGGCGGTCACAATGGATTGGTTGCCGCCGCCTACCTGAGCCTCGCTGGCAAACGAGTCACCGTACTCGAGCGCCTTGATCAGGTGGGTGGCGCCGCGGTCTCGGCGGAGCCTTTCGACGGGGTGGGGGCGCGGCTCTCCCGATACTCATATCTCGTATCACTGCTGCCTGCGGGCGTAATCCGCGACCTCGGCCTTGACATCACCCTTGCCCGCCGACGGTACTCGAGCTACACCCCCGAGCCGGGCACCGGTCGCGGCATCCTCATCGACAACGCAGACGCGACTGCCACCGCCACCGCGCTCGGCGCTGACTCGGCTGCATGGGGGTCGTTCTACTCGGGCACCGCGCGTATCGCCCGCGCTCTATTCCCCACCGTGACGGAACCCCTCCTGACGCGCACCGAAGCCCGTCGCGCCGTCGGGGACGACGCGCTGTGGGATCAGCTCATCGAACGACCGGTCGGCGAGGCGATCGCGGCCCAGTTCGGCAACGATCTCGTGCGGGGGGTTGTGCTCACCGACGCCCTCATCGGCACCTTCGCACCCAACATCGACGAATCGCTCGCAGGCAACCGCTGCCTGCTGTACCACGTCATCGGCAACGGGACAGGGGACTGGGATGTGCCCGTGGGCGGAATGGGATCCGTCACCGGCGAACTGGCGCGAGCCGCGCGAGCGGCCGGAGCCGAGCTCATCACCGGCGCGACCGTAACAACGGTGAGCCCCGACGGTCTCGTCACCTTCCGGATTGGCGATGACACGCGCTCGCTCGCCGCGACGTGGGTGCTGGCAAACGTCGCGCCCCACGTGCTCGACGGTCTGCTCGGCCCCGCGTCGAGTTCCTCGAGTGGCGGCGGGCCGGCCCTCCGCCCCGAGGGCGCCCAGGTGAAGGTCAATCTCCTGCTCTCACGCTTACCTCGATTGCGTGACAGCTCCCTCGACCCGGCGGCCGCGTTCGGCGGGACGTTTCACATCAACGAATCGTGGAACCAGCTGCAATCGGCATTCGATGCGGCGAGCGGTGGGCGCGTGCCCGAGCCGCTACCGTGCGAGATCTACTGCCACTCGCTCACCGACCCCAGCATCCTGTCCCCCGAACTGCAGGCCTCGGGTGCGCAGACGCTCACGGTCTTCGGACTGCACACGCCCGACCGACTCGTGACCGAGGAGACGAACGACGCGCGTCGCGCCGAGTTGCAGGCCGCCGTTCTCGCCTCGCTCAACAGCGTGATCGACGAACCGATCGAGAGCCTTCTGCTGACGGATGCCGCGGGCCGCCCCACCATCGAGACGAAGACCACCCTCGACCTCGAGCACGCGCTGAACATGCCCGGGGGCAACATCTTCCACGGCCCGCTCGCTTGGCCCTTCGTGGAGGATGACGCTGCGCTCGCCACCCCCGCGGAGCGCTGGGGCGTCGCGACCGCTCACCCACGCATCCTGCTCTGCGGCTCGGGCGCCCAGCGCGGCGGTGCCGTCAGCGGACTTGGCGGACACAACGCCGCCATGGCCGTGCTCGAAGCCGGCTAGGCCGAGGTACGCCTGAGCACCCGTGCCTCCCACGGGCGAAGTTCTCCTTCTTTGGCATCCGAGTAGTTCGCGATCACCAGCTCGGCGCCGTTCCACCCCGGGGGTGTCTCGAAGGCCTCCGTCGCCCCACCGAGGTTCACGAGCACCAGCAGTTCTGCCGCGGCAGTCGTTCGCGTGTACGCGAACAGGGTGGGATGCTCGGGCCAGAGCAGCTCGAACTCACCGTGAACGACTGTCGCATCCTCGTGCCGCAGAGCGATGAGTGACTTGTAGTACTCGAAGACCGAGCCGGGCACCCCGCGCTGCGCGAGGACGTTGATGCGTTCGCGGTTCGGGTTGAGGCCGATCCACGGCGTGCCGGTGCTGAACCCGGCGCCGGGCTCCGCGGTCCATTGCATCGGCGTTCGCGCGTTGTCCCTGCTGGTCGACGCGAGCACGGGCATGACCTCGTCCGCATCCAGGCCGAGCTCGCCGACGGCCTCCGTGAAGTAGTTGAGAGTCTCGATGTCGCGGTAGTCATCGATCGAGTCGAAGGCGACATTGGTCATCCCGATTTCTTCACCTTGGTAGATGTAGGGCGTCCCCTTCTGCAAGTGGAGCGCGGTCGCGAGGGCAGTCGCCGACTCGAACCAGTGCTCTCCGTCGTCGCCGAATCTGCTGACTGCGCGGGGCTGGTCGTGGTTGTTCCAGTACAGGCTGTTCCAGCCCACCTCACCGAGGCCGTCCTGCCAGCGGGCAAGCGAGGCCTTGAGGGCGCTCGGCGGTAGCGGTCGCGGATCCCATTTGCCCCGCGGCCCGTGGTCGAGTCCCACGTGCTCGAACTGGAAGACCATGTCCAGTTCCTTGCGCTCGGGATTAGTGAAGAGCCGGGCCTGTTCGATCGTCACACCCGGCATCTCGCCGACCGTGAGGTAGACACCGGGGCGACCCGCGAACACCTCGCGATTCATCTCCTGGAGGAACTCGTGGATGCGTGGTCCGGCGCTGTAGTGCGGGAATCCGTCGCCGTACGACGAGCCCGCCGAAAGCTCTCCGTCGGGAAGGGCCGGATCCTTGGAGATGAGATTGATGACATCCATGCGGAATCCGTCGACGCCACGATCGACCCACCACCGCATCATGTCGTACACCGCCGCCCGAACGTCGGTGTTCTCCCAGTTGAGGTCGGGCTGCTTCTTCGAGAACAAGTGCAGGTAATACTCTCCCGACTTCTCGTCGAGCTGCCACGTCGATCCGGAGAAGAAGGAGCCCCAGTTCGTCGGCTCGGCACCAAGCTCGCCCGCTCGGAATCCGGGCCGTGGCGGGCGCCACCAGTACCAGTCCCGCTGGGGGCTGTCGACCGAGGATGTCGACTCGCGGAACCACGCGTGCTCATCAGAGGTGTGGTTGACGACGAGGTCCATCACCAAGCGCATCCCGCGAGCGTGCAAGCGATGCAGCAATTCGTCGAAGTCCTCGAGTGTGCCGAACGTCGGGTCGATCGCGCGGTAGTCGCTGATGTCGTAGCCGTTGTCATCGTGCGGCGAGGCGTAGATAGGCGATAGCCAGACGATGTCGACGCCAAGCTCATGCAGATAATCGACCCGGTCGATGAGGCCACGCAGGTCGCCGATGCCGTCCCCGTTGGAGTCCGCGAAGCTGCGCGGATACACCTGGTACACGACGGCGGAACGCCACCATGGCTCGAGAGCCGTCTCGCCCACGAGGTGCACGGGATCGATGGTCGTCACCGCGGCACCAGCTCTATGACGACGACCTGCCAGGCCTCGAGCTTCGGCAACGATGCGCTTGCGTAGTCGCCGTCCACGGAGACCACCACGTCGCTCAGTCGCCCGCCGTTGTCGGGGTCGGCTACCCGGACTCGCGGCACGAATCCTCCCACCGCGCGCAGCCGGAGCGTGCCCTCCCCGGTGTCGGCAAAGGGATGCCTCGCGGAGTCCCACAGGGTGTCGTCCTGGCCGACGAGGTTGATCAGGTGGATCACGAGTCGGTCGCCTGCCCGCGTGATCCGTCGCCACACCGCGCCGGCGACGGCCTCCGACGACACCGGGATGTCGTCGAACGAGATATTGGCGTCGTCGTTGTACCGTCCGGCAAACGACGCCGTCACGTCAACGATCTCGGGCGACATGAGCAGTTCGTCGTACTCGACGAGGAAGTCGTACCACCGCACGAGCATCTGCGCCGTGGAATCCTCGACGACGTGATTGCGCACGTAGTACGGGTCCACGAGGATCCGATCGGCTTCGCCGGCGAGGAGTTGCGTTGCGCCGTGCGAGAAGAGCGTGGCCATCGTCAGCCGCGTCGCGCGATCGGATGCCGCGGCATCCGCAGTGTCGTACACGTGCTGGTAGGCGGCCAGCACCACCGGCTTCCCCCCGGCGACCGATCGTGCCCTGTCGACAACACGCGCGAGGGAGCCGAGGGTGACTTGCGGATCCCACGGTTCGATGTAGACGGCATCCTGTGCGAGCCCCGCGGTGCGCCAGGTCGGGAAGTCGTTCACGTTATTGAGGACGAGATGCGCGTCAGGCAGGGCGGCCCTTGTCGCGTCGATCAGGGTGACGAACGACTCGGCGACATCCACGACTTCGCCATCGGCACGCAGGGCGACCTTGGGATAGCCGTACTGATCGAGGTGGAATCCGTCGAATCCCACTGACTCTATCGACGACCGCAACCCTGTCGTGAAGTGCTCGAGCCAGTCGGATGCCGCCGGGTCGACCAGGAACAGAAAGTCCCCCAGTCCGTACGGGGCTCCACTCGAGGTCAAGAGTGCGTCGTGCTGCCAGACCGGCCACGCGTCCGGACCGACGGCGTACACCGCGGCATAGCCGAAGGACCGGGATCCGGCCGCGCGCACGGTGTCCACAAGCCGGCGCACGGTGTCGAGTGACACCGGTTGGCCGAGTGCGTCGTGGTACTCCTCGCCGCCGGCGAGTAGTCCCGCGTGACGGTAGGCCCAGTCGTAGAACTGCACACCGGTCAGGTGCAGGCGCCTGACGAGGTCGCCCACGGCGGTCACGTCGCGGCCCGGCGAGTAGTCGACGACGAACCCGTAGCGCAGGCGAGCGCGCACCGAGTCGGTGATCTCGATTGCCGTGCTCGCTGTCCCGAGTTCGACGCGATACCCACCGGGCTGCAGCTCTGGCAGGCGTATCAGCGCGTCGTCGGTGATCGCGATCCGGGCGACCTCGTCGCCGAGGTGATACACGGCGGCCTCGGTCTCAGCTGACGCGCCGCGCACCTCGATCTCCACAGATTCACCGAAGAGATATGCCGCTTTAGTTGGGAGAAGCTCGGTCATCCCTTCACCGCCCCCGAAGTCAGGCCCTGCACGAAATAGCGTTGGAAGACGAGGAACACGATGATCACCGGAATCACAGCGATGAGAGATGCCGCAAAAACGAGCCCCCACTGGGTGGAGTGCTGCCCCTGAAAGAGCTGGATCGCGACCGGAAGGGTGCGCTTGAGCGGATCGTTGATGATCGTGAGCGACCACGCGAATTCGTCCCAACAGGCGAGGAAGGTGAAGATGGTCACCGTCGCGATGGCGGGCTTGGCCAGCGGGACGGCGAGCCTCCAGTAGCGCGTCCAGGCGTTCGCCCCGTCGACCTGCATGGCCTGGTCGAGCTCGGCGGGGATCGACTCGAAGAAGCCCCGCATCAGGAAGGTGTTCAACGCGAGGGACCCCGCGACATAGAACACCACGAGCCCCGCCAGAGAATCGAGCAAGTGCAACTGCTTGGCCAGAATGAACTGGGGGATGATGAGCATCATCGCGGGGACCACCAAGCCGATGAGCAGCACCCGGAAGATGATCTCTTTCCCCGGGAAGGCGAATCGCGCGAAGGCGTAGGCCATCATCGAGCTGAAGAGCACCGAGAGCGCCGTCGACACCGCCGCGACGATGAGCGAATTCAGGAAGTACAGGCCGAAGTTCTGCGTCGTGAGCGCCTGCACGTAGTTGTCCAGCGTGGCCGGGTTCGGGATGAACTGTGGCGGGTTGGAGAGCACGAAGGCCTGCGGCTTGAAGCTCGTCGACACCATGTACAGGAAGGGCGTGATCATGATCGCTGCGCCGACCGTGAGCGCGGCGTAACGCAGGACGGTGGAGGGCTGGATGCGGCTCATGCGAGGTCCTGCCCTGAGCGGTCTCTGAAGACTCGCAGTTGCACGACCGACAGCACGAACACGATCACGGCGAGAATGACGGCTAACGCAGAGCCGTAGCCGAAGTCGAGGAAGGTGAACGCCTGCTGGTACATGTAGGTGAGCACGACCTCCGTCTGACCGCCGGGACCACCGTTCGTCATGAGAAGCACCGAAGTGAACACGTTGAAGCCACCGATCACGAGCATGACGGTGACGAAGAGCAGGGCCGGCCAGATCGCGGGGACGGTAACAGCACGGAAACGCTGCCAACGGTTGGCGCCATCCATGGTGGCCGCCTCCTCAAGGGCTTGCGGGACGCCCTGCAGGGCGGCGAGGAAGATCATCATCGACCATCCGATTCCCTTCCAGATGCCGAGCGCGCAGATCGCGATGAGCGCGGTCCAGCGGTTGGCGAGCCACGAGGTGTCGCCGTTGGTCAGGTGCAGGATGTCGCCCAGGGTGAAGTTGAGAAGGCCGGCATCCGCGAACAGGTACTTGAAGAGCAGGGAGACAACCACCCAGCTCGTCACGACCGGCAGGTAGAACAGCACCCGGAACACGGGCTGCGCCGGGCTCTTGCGCTTGAGCAGGCTCGCGATAACGAGCCCGAGAATGATCTGGGGCGGCACGGTGAAGAGCATGTAGATGCCGCTGTTGGCGAGGCTCAGCCAGAACTGGTCGTCCTGGAAGGCGCGCACGTAGTTGGCGATCCCGAGGAAGTCGCTCGTCGCGCTCGCGATGATCTTCCAGTCGAACAGGCTGATCTGAACCGCCTGGGCGATGGGGTAGAGGATCGCGACGGCGAAGAGAATCACACCTGGGGCGATAAAGAGGTAGGGCGTTGCGAGCGAGCGCAGTCTTGCCTGCGACATCCGTCGCCGCGCGGGGGTAGGCACTCCGGCCGGCAGCGAAGCGCTGCCGGCCGGAGTGCTGTCCGTGAGAAGAGACACGAAGTTACTTTCCGCCCTTGAGCAGTTCGTCGATCTGGCTCGCGGCCTTGGAGAGCGCGTCCTTTACCGAGACCGTTCCGTTGAACGCCGGGGTGAGCTCGGTGGACAGGATGGTGTCGACCTTCGAAGCGCCCGGGATCGCCAGGCGGCTCTTGGCTGTCTTGAGCTGGCCCGCGAAGGTGGAGTAGAAGTCAGCGACCTTCGTCTCCTGGTCCGCGAGCGCCGGCATGACCGTCATCTGGCCGGTCTTGACCATCTCAAGCTGGAACTGATCAGTCTGCGTGAAGCGGATGAACTTCTCGGCCGCCTGCTGGTGCTTCGAGGATGCCGTGAGCACGATGTCCTCACCACCGACGACGCTGACCGATCCGCCCGCTCCGGCGGGAACCGGCGCGTAAATCGGCTTGAAGTCGGCGTACTGACCGCTCCACACGCCTTGCATCCAGGGGCCGTCGAGAATTCCCCCGTAGACACCCTTCGGCAGCCCGTCTGAGGTGCTGGTGGCGCCGGCATTGCCGGTGATCAGGTTGGGGATGTCTCCTGACTTGTAGAGGTCCACGAGCATCTGAACGGCGGCCACGCTCTTCGGGCTGTCGAGGTATCCCATCGCGGTGGTCAGCTTGTCGTCCGTGATGGCACCGCCACCCGACCAGATCCACGGGGAGATGTTCCAGGCTCCGAGGCCGCCATCGGCGAACGCAGTAATGCCGGTGCCGTGCAGCGCCTTGGCCATCGCAATGAATTCGTCAAACGTGGCCGGGGGCTTGGTCATCCCTGCCGCGGTGAGCGCGGCCTTGCTGGTGATGTACACCCGAGTGTTCGTGTCGAGCGGCAGGCCGTAGTACTTGCCCTTGTACAGGTTGGTGGCGAGGCTGCCCGGGTAGGTCGCCTTGCTGAGGTCTGCGAAGTCGCTCATGGTGTCGCTGAGGGGTGTGAGCACACCGAGATCGGCGAACTGCGGCACCCAGCCAAGGTCGGCCCGCACCAGGTCGGGAAGTTCGTCGCCAGCGGCGCTCGTGGTGAGCTTCTGCAGCAGGTCGTCGTACGGGACGTCAACGTAGGTCACCTTGATGCCGGGGTTTTCCTTCTCGAATTCCGGGATGAGCGTCTTGTTGAGCGCGTCCTGCTGGGTGGAGTTGCCACCGTTGCCGTAGGCACCCCAGAAGGTGATGGTCACGGGATTATCGGCGGTGCCGTCCGTTGCTGGTGCGCTCGAGCAGCCTGAGGCCACCAGCGCGATGGAAGCTGCAAGTGCGGCGATGGTGCCGAGCTGTGCGGAACGCTTCATTGCGATTCTCCTGTCGTGGTTTGTCCATGATGCCTCGACTTCGAGGCGGATGGGGGTTGGTTGAGTTAGTTTTACTTCAAAAGTTATTACCTTGTCAAGCGACGAATTGGCGCACAAATCTCGGCGACTATGTTGTTTGACGAAAACAATCCGATGTGGCACTCTTGAGTAATTCGCAATGACGAGGAGCCGGCCATGCGCGTACCGACCCCCGCGTGGATTCCGGCCACCGGGGCCTTGAGGGCTGTCGCGCTCGAAGTCTTGATCAACGGGCCGATCTCCCGCAGCGAGATAGCTCGCCGCCTCGATCTTTCTGCCGGCTCTCTCACCCGGCTGAGTAGCCCCTTGATCGACGCGGGTTTGCTTGTCGAGGCCGGCGAGCGCGGCGAGGCCCGTGCCGGCCGACCTTCTCGACCCCTGGACATCGTGCCGGGGTCCCGCCATTTCATCGGGATGAAGCTCACCGGCGACGAAGTGGTCGGAGTGGTGACTGATCTGCGGGCGGGCGTCGTAGCGACCGCCTCGGCACCGCTGGCATCCCGCGAACCGGATGATGTGGTCGCCACGATCGCCCGGCTTGCGAGCGAACTCGCGGCCCCGGTGGCGGAGGTGACAGCCATGGGAGTCGGAATCGGTGGTCTTCTGGATGGCGTGGGCACCGTCCTGAGCGCTCCCTTCCTCGGCTGGGAGAACGTGCCGCTCGCTCGTCTCATCGAGGACCGGGTCGGGATTCCCACCGTGATCGAGAACGACCTCACTGCGTTCACCGAGTATGAGCACTGGTTCGGATTTGGACGCGGACTGGAGAGGTTCGCGGTCATTACACTCGGGGCGGGCATCGGATATGGCCTTGTGGCGCACGACGAGATCGTCGCGAATGAGGATTCCGGGATCGGGCTGGTGGGGCACTGGCCGCTCGATCCGTTCGGCCCGGTGTGTCCCGCTGGCCACCGGGGGTGCGCCAAGAGCGTCCTTACCCAGTCAGCGATAACGCAGGGCGTTTCCGCGGCGCTCGGGCGGGCCGTCGGGTATACCGAGGCCCTGAATCTTGCAGCGGGCGGTGAACCTGGTGCCAGGCGGGTGGTCGATGACGCAGGTCGAGGCCTCGGCAGGTTGCTTGCGGCCATCGCGAACCTCACCACACCCGAGCTCGTCATCCTCGGGGGTGAAGGAGTACGCCTTGCCGAGGTCGCCGCAGAAGCGATCCAAGAAGGTCTCGCGACAGACCGGGACCCGCGCGCACATCCTCTTCGACTCGTGTCGACGTCGGGGGACAACATCGAATGGTGCCGTGGCGCTGCGGTGATCGCGATCCAGACCTATGTGCTCGGCAGACGCGCGGTCTGAACGGTTGGCTTAGCCCTTGCCCCAGATGCTCGGGGCAGGTGTCCTGGTGTTCGGCAGGGCAACCGCTTCGTTCCATGAGTCGACCCACGCGGGAGGGGCAAGGGTAGCGACATCCACTCCGACGAGCTCGGCGAGTTCGGCGATGCTCACGACTCCACCGCGCTTCTTGAGAAACCGCGCCCGGGTCATGGCACACGCGAAGATCTCGCCGCCGACGACGAAGCGCTGCTCGGCATAGACAGCTTTCCCGTCATAGCCCGCGATCCGTGTCTCCAGAGTGAAGCTCGCCCCCAGTCCCAGGGACTTGCGGAAGGTCAGCGTTTCGTTCGCCATCACGGGGTAGATCCCGTGCTCGCGCATCTTCGCCCAGACGCCGCTGCGGATCAGCAGATCCATTCGACCGAGATCCATGATCGACGGGTATATCCCGTTATTCATGTGGCCCAGAATGTCGATGTCGGTGGGAAGCACCCTTAGCTTCATCCTTCCGACGTCGTGCACGCCGAGGGCGCTGCGCCGGGGTGAGCGGAGAAAAACAAGCAGGGTCCGGAAGATGAGGTGCACCGCGTTAGGTTAATACGATGCGCTCCCTCTGCTCCTCCGGTTCTGACTGGGAAAACAAGCTGGGCTACTCCCGGGCGGTCCAGGTTGGAGAAACCCTCTACATCTCGGCAACCTCCGCTGCCGGGGCCGATGGCTCCGTGACGGGCGATCTCTACGAGCAGACCCGCTTCGCCCTCGAGAAGTTGGGCGCCGTGCTGGCGGATGCTGGCTTCGGCTAAGCGGACGTCGTGCAGTCGAAGCTCTACGTCACAGACATCGCGAAGTGGGAAGACGCCGGCCGCGCCCACGGCGAGGTCTTCGGCGAGCGGCCAGCGCTGTCGCTGCTGCACGTGCTGCCGTTCCTCGACCCGGCGATGCTCGTCGAGATCGAACTGGTCGCGACGCACGCCTTGAGCGCTTAGTGACCGCGGTGGTCCTGCACCGTCATGCGAGGACCAAAGCGGGGCTTGGTGAACCCGCTCGCTTCGATCAGTCGCATGATGCGCTGGCGATGGCCGGCCCAAGGTTCGAGCAGCTCGCGCATGCCGTCGTCATCGACGGGCGACCCTGCCAGTGCCCATCCGACGAGTGCGGGCAGATGGTAGTCGCCGAAGCTCGGTGAATCTGGGTCGCCGTGCGCTCGCTGCGTGGTTTCAGCGGCGGTCCAGACGCCTACTCCCGGGATGCTCATGAGTGCAGCGGCGACCTCCGGCCCACCACGCCCCCGCTCGAGAGTGCGCTCGAGCGATTCCGCAACTCGCGCCGCACGCACGGCCGCCGCGGCACGTTCCGGCCCGACCCCGGCGCGATGCCACTCCCACGACGGGACCCGCCGCCACACCTCGGCGGAAGGGAAGACGCGCATCCCTTCCGGTGCGGGGCCGGGGGGCACCTCCCCATACTTCGCGAGGAGCACTCGCCACGACTGCCGCGCTTCCTTGCCTGTGACCTTTTGCTCGAGTATCGCGGCGAGCATCGTCTCGAAGACCTGGCGGGTGCGCAGTAGCCTGAGCCCCGGGTTGCGGCGCAGCGAATCCGCAAGGAATGGGTTCGACGCAACGTCGCACTCGCTCCAGTCGTCTCCGTGCCCCAAGAGCTCCGGCACGCCCGCGATCACCCACTCCGCGCCCTCGCCCCACGCGAGGGCCTCAATGCCATCGCTGCTGAGACGTAGGTGCATCGTCGCGGCACCGAATGGGGTACGCGCCGTGCGCCAGATGCCGCCACCGGCGACCACACGGAAGGTCGGATCGAAGGGGCCGCGCTGGAGGGGCCGGAGTGTCTGGGAGAGGCTCACGGGACCGGCCGGTGAGTACGTCGTGGTCAGCGGCGCGGCATCCCCTGAGGGGACGAGCGCGGGCTGGTTCATGCGCCGAGACTACGCCGTGCCGCGGACGCCCCGCGTACCATGGACCGGTGGCCGTTCCCAAGATCCTGTTGTTCTACGCGTTCACGCCGCTGGCCGATCCGGAGGCGGTGCGGTTGTGGCAGCGCGACCTGTGCGAGTCGCTTGGGCTCGGCGGCCGCATCATCCTGTCGAAGGATGGCATCAACGGCACCGTCGGCGGCGAGCTCGCCGACGTGAAGAAGTACCTCCGCAAGACTCGAGAGTTCGCGCCGTTCAAGAACATCGACGTGAAGTGGAGCGAGGGCGCTGGCAACGACTTTCCACGGTTGAGCGTGCGCGTCCGCGATGAGCTCGTGAGCTTCGGGTCGCCGGGTGAGCTGACGGTCGACTCGAGTGGCGTTGTCGGCGGCGGCGCGCGGCTGACCCCCGACGAGCTGCACGAACTCGTGGCATCCAAGCCCGTCACGTTCTTCGACGGACGAAACAGTTTCGAGGCTGACATCGGACGTTTTCGGGATGCGGTCGTCCCCGACGTCGCAAACACCCGCGAATTCGTCGCCGAACTCGATAGCGGCAAGTTCGACCGCCTCAAGAACATGCCCGTCGTGACCTATTGCACGGGAGGCATCCGGTGCGAAGTGCTGTCGGCGCTCATGATCAATCGGGGCTTCACCGACGTCTACCAGCTCGACGGAGGCATCGCGACCTACGGCCAGCAGTGTGGCGACGCGGGGTTGTGGGAGGGATCGTTGTACGTGTTCGATCAGCGGATGTCCGTGCAATTCAGCCCCCACGTCGCTGTGATCGGGCGCTGCGCCCGGTGCGATATCCCGACAAGCAGAATGCAGAACTGCGACGATCCGTCGTGTCGCGTTCAACTTGTCGTGTGCGAGTCGTGCTCGGAGTCGCTGGTGCACTGCGCTGATCACCAGGCGGCTTTGCGGAGTTAGCCGAAAGCGGAGTTAGCCGAAAGAAACGGGCCCCGGCGCTCAATCGCGCCGAGGCCCATCGCTGATGTATGGGACTAGCCGCAGGTGATGGTGGTGATGCCGTCGCTGCTCTGGTGGGGGCCCGGGCCGAGGGTGGCGCACTGGTTGGCCACGAGCGCAATCGGGATCGCGATCGCCGCAATGATGATGACCGTGAACAGCAGGCCGAGCACGATGCCAGCGGTGGCCGGGCCGTTCTTGAGGCCAACCTTCTTCGACTGGCTCCGGCCAACGAGGCTCACGATGAAGCCGACCAGGGGCAAGAGGAACGCGAGGACGAGTCCAATGATTCCCGTCGTCTTGCCGGGGTTCACTGCGCCGGGAGCAGGGGCAGCAGCGGGTGTTGCGTCAGTCATTATTCTCCTTGGGAACGTTCAATTGGCTGCCCGATTTCGGGCAGGTCGGATTTGACTATATCGCCGCGGGTCAACGACCCGCGACTCCGCCCTGTCACCAGTGTGGGGGTCAACGGTCATGCGAGGTCGTCCGCGCGCGAGGCGACAGGCCGCACACGGCAATATAGAGACATGAAGATCGGAATCCTGACGAGTGGCGGCGACTGTCCGGGCCTGAACGCGGTCATCCGCGGCGCGGTGCTCAAGGGCATCACGATCTACGGAAAAGAATTCGTCGGCTTCAGAGACGGATGGCGCGGCGTCGTCGAATGCGACGTCATGCCGCTTGAGCGCAAAGACATTCAGGGCATCGCCAAGCAGGGCGGGACGATCCTCGGCACGAGCCGAACGAATCCTTTCGAGGGCGAGGGCGGGTCCGAGCGCGTCAAAGAGAACATGGAACGCCTCGGCATCGATTCGCTCATCGCGATTGGCGGCGAGGGCACTCTCGCGGCGGCGAAGAGGCTCACGGATGCCGGTATCAAGATCGTGGGCGTGCCCAAGACCGTAGACAACGACCTCTCGGCGACCGACTACACCTTCGGCTTCGACACGGCGACCCAGATCGCGACCGACGCGATGGACCGTCTGCGCACAACCGGGGACTCGCACGGCCGGTGCATGGTCGCCGAGGTGATGGGTCGTCACGTTGGCTGGATCGCCCTGCACTCCGGAATGGCGGCCGGCGCACACGTGATTTTGATCCCCGAGCAAAAGACGAGCATGGACCAGCTGGTCGAGTGGGTTCAGTCTGCTCGCAATCGTGGACGCGCGCCCCTTGTCGTCGTCGCGGAAGGGTTCAAGCTCGACACGATGGACGACGCGCACTCGGAGCGTGGCCTCGATGCCTTCGGCCGACCGCGACTCGGCGGCATTGGCGACATGCTCGCCCCCGAGATCGAGGCGCGCACAGGCATCGAGACGCGAGCCACAACGCTGGGGCACATCCAGCGCGGCGGCACCCCCACGGCCTATGACCGGGTGCTCGCGACTCGCTACGGCATGGCGGCGGTCGATTCGATCATCCATGCTCGCTGGGGCCGCATGGTGTCACTCTCGGGCACGTCGATCACCCACGTGGCCTTCGAGGATGCGCTCGGCAAGCTCAACACGGTTCCGCAGTCCCGCTATGACGAAGCGGCAATCCTCTTCGGATAATCACGGCAACGCGCGAGCATCGTGATCGACACCCGCGCCTGAGACTGGCACACTGACCTCATGTCCAGCGCACTAGTTGTTGTCGGAACCATCTTTCTCGCCATCGCTGCCGTGATTCATGTGTTCATCTTCGTACTCGAGAGTGTCATGTGGAGTCGCCCGTCTGCGTGGAGAGGCTTCGGGGTGCGCTCTCAAGGTGACGCCGACGTGATCCATCCAATGGCGTTCAATCAGAGTTTCTACAACCTGTTCCTCGCGCTCGGAATCGGGATAGGGCTCGTCCTCGCCGCGTGGCCGAACCTCCACCAGGCCGGGCATGGGATCGCGTTGTTCGCAGCCGGAAGCATGGTCGCGGCCGCCGTTGTGCTGATCATCTCGTCACCGAAATTGGCGCGCGCCGCAGCTATTCAGGGAGTCGCCCCCCTTGTCGGGATCGCGCTCCTGAGCCTCGGGCTCGCGGCCTAGCGGCTGGTCCGCTCCGCGTGCTCGGCGAGCGCAGCGACGAGCGAGTCGGCGGATCGGTCGTCGGCAATGAGATCGACGTGCAGCCCCGCAGCTCGCGCGTCAAACGCCGT
>Ga0123336_10002817_pt1 | contig 14918 bp, 10 predicted proteins | sample SSSSmetaG_FD_96466 | JGI IMG/M metagenome (GOLD analysis project Ga0123336, IMG submission 96466) | Glacier valley bacterial and archeal communities from Borup Fiord, Nunavut, Canada, to study Microbial Dark Matter (Phase II) - ​SSSS metaG | ecosystem: Environmental > Aquatic > Freshwater > Ice... | reverse complement strand
CTGAGTTAGTTAGAAAACTATTTTTAGAATTAGAGTTTAAATCGCTCCTTAGAAAATTGCCTGAAGCTCAAGCTGAAATTGAAACACGGATCATTGCTGATAATATAACTCCTGACTATCATGTACTATCTAATCCAGACTCTTGTTTAGATTATTTAATAAATGTAGAAAAGTCAAAGTATTTTGCTTTTGATACAGAAACTGATTCACTTGATAATATTAATGCAAAAGTACTAGGTTTAAGCTTATGTATTAAGCCTGGTGAGGGCAAATTTATCCCAGAAAGTCTACTTACAAATAAGGAAGTAAAGGCTAAATTACAGCAAATATTTACTCTTGCTGAGAACGGATCAATTACTGCAATCGCTCATAATCTTAAATTTGATTTACATATTTTATTGAATTATGGAATCAAGATAATTAAGACTAAGAATTTCTTTGACACTTTATTAGCAGCTTATTTATTAGACGGTGGAGAAAGGGAAAGTAGGGGATTAAAACAACTGGCACTTTCTAAATTAGGGATGGAATTGACGCCTTTAAGTGATCTCTTAGGTAAGGGTAAATCAAAAATTACCGTAATTGAAATACCCTTAGATAAGTTAGGTCTTTATGCATGTGCTGATGCAGATGCAACATTCAGGTTATATGAATTATTGTCTTCTGAACTTGAAGAAAACGATCGATTAAAAAACTTATTTAAAACGATAGAAATACCTTTGATAGGATTACTGATAGAGATGGAACGAGTAGGTATGGTTATTGATAAGGACGTACTGATCGATTTAAAACAAAAAACAGAGCAAAAATTAGCCGAAATTCAAATTAAAATATTTAATTATGTAGATACTCCCTTTAATATTGGCTCACCTAAACAGGTGGGAGAAGTTCTATTTAAAGTATTAGCAATCCAAGGAGATGTGGATAGGACTATAAAAACAAAAACAGGCGCTTTTCCCACTGATGAGAGGACACTCTTAAACTATGCCCGAGATAATGAAATTGTAAGAGATATATTGCTATATAGAGAATTAAGCAAATTATTATCTACATATATAATTGGACTGACCAAAGAAATTGATACTGACGATTTAATTCATACTAATTATAATCAGGCCATAGCATCAACTGGGCGCCTATCTTCTAGCGAACCTAACTTACAAAATATTCCAGTGAGCAGTGATTTAGGTAAACAGATCCGTAAAGCTTTTAGTGCAGGTCCTGCTAGAAAGTTATTAGCATTTGATTATGCTCAACAGGAGTTAAGATTACTAGCTCACTTTAGTCAGGAAGAAAAATTAGTTGAAGCCTTTAGTGCGGGTGTAGATATCCATTCTCTTACTGCTAGTCAAATATTAGGAATTGAATTAGAAAAAGTAACTTCTGAAGAGAGGAGAATAGGAAAAACCGTTAATTTCGGAGTTATCTATGGGATTTCAGCATTCGGGCTTGCCGATAGATTAAAGGTAGATCAAAAATTAGCTGCTGAATTTATAGCTTCTTTTTTTAATAAATATCCTCGTATTGGTATATATTTTGCCAATTTAAAAAAGGAAGCACTTGATCAAGGTGAGATCTATACCATTTTTGGGAGGAGAAGAGATGCTGCAGGTTTAAAATCAAGTAACTTTAGGATAAGAGGTGCAGTTGAACGAGAACTTATTAACTTTCCTCTCCAGGGGAGCGCAGCAGATATAATGAAACTAGCGATGTTAGAAGTACAAAAATTTATACTTGCAGATAAAGACTTAGCTAAGGAGTTAAAAATCCATTTGCAAATACATGACGAGTTAATTTTATCAGTACCGGCTAATCTAGATCATAACTATTATCAAAGTTTAGCAACAAAGATATCTGGGTTAATGTCCAACGTAGTCAAACTGACCGTACCGATGCTTGTAGATGCCGAAATTGGAGCTAATTGGTACGATTTAAAACCATTCTAGCTTCCGATAATTATCCACTTAAATTAGTAGATGTTACGTAGATAAGCTACTAAATGCGTAACATCTATGTTTTTCGTGAGCATTGGTTAGTTTAGAAAGGATTTGCTATTATAGTAATAATATTTCTAATAATCACTCATGGTAATCTCTGCAACTGACTTTCAGTTAAGGGTAAACGAATACTTTACTAAATTAGTTAAAGGTGAAGAGATAGTTATCGAAAGATATGGTAAAAAGTTTGCTGTCTTAATCTCTCATGAAGAATATCTACACCTCACGGCAAAAAATACTAAGTTAGCTGAAGAGCCAGATTTAAATCAGCAAGTGAAAATAGAGAAGGTTGCTAAAATTAGTGAGCTAAATTTAGAAGCCGAAACAATACCATTAACTGTAGCGGAATTGTTAAAACTACTTAAAATTTTACTCGCGAAAACTTAAAATATTTGGTAGTGTAAAAATATAATTTAAGTAATTTTTTAGCGATGGATGAAGTAGTTAAACCCAATCAACCTGAATCAATTAATAATGCTAGCCCAATGTTGGCAAATCAAGCAGAACCATTAATTAATCTAAATGAAGTTAATAACCAAAATAACCAGGATAATCTACAGCCACCTATGAATAATTCCAATCCAACTCCTGTTCAAAATAGCCAAGTATACGGGCAAACACCCCCTAAGAGTCATCGGACTAGAAATGTTTTAGTTACTTGTGGGGTACTAATTATTTTATGTTGCTTAATAGTTTGTGGTGTTTTGATTTTTGCGCCTTCAGTAATTACAACTGCAATCGCTAAAGCATCAACGGGACCTGATAAATCATTAACACATATTGGTACAGATGAGGTTTCTACAGTGCAAACTGGATTAAATACTAAATTAGATAATGAGCAATCTCAACTTTCTAGTACTCAGACTGGCCAAACAATTAGTGTCAAATTGTCTGAGAAAGAATTTAGCTATCTATTAGCTAAGGAATTAAACGTGTCAAATAATGCTTCTCAAATAGGTATTTCTGCTGATACAGGCATACTAAAATTAGAGTTTCCATCGTCAATTTTATTAGATAGTTCTAGCCAGAATACTGATGCAAATACAAAGAAACTTTTAGGAAGCTCATATTTTAGCCTCTATTTAGGTACAGCTAGCGATAAAAAATCTTTAATTGTTAATAAGTTTTCAACTGGTAATACACTAATAGATTCAATCATTCCTGCTAAAACGAAATCAGATTTACAAACTCAGTTAAACGATTCTTTAAAAAAGGACAATAATGGCCTAACAATAGATACTATTGATTTTCAACCACAGACGATAGTGATCACTTATCTGAAATCAACTAGTGTTACTCCACCTGCTAGTGTTAATCCAGATCCTGCAACTCAACAATAATGCTATTTATAGATTTCTCAAATTCACTTTCCGTTCTAGAGACTACAAACTCTAGGACGGAAATAACGGTGAAATTGGCTGAAATATTTAATAAATTGGAATATGCAGAACTTGCTCAAACTATTTATTTATTACAAGGAAGAATAGCCCCTGAATATATACCCTTAGAATTAAACTTTTCTAATAAATCTTTTTTAACTGCTTTAGATAACTTAGCAGTAGAAAAACAAATCGAATTTAATCCCAAACTAGAATATTCAAAACTAGGTGACAGTGGAAGAGTAGCTGAGTTACTTAGTATTAAATTAGCTAACCAAGATTCTAATTTTAAGCTAGCTGATATTTTTACTAGCATAACTAGTTTAGCTAACCAAAACGGCAAAGGAGCAGTAGGAAAAAAACAGGAAATAGTGAAAATATTAATTAGCAGTTTCAGCCCTGTTGAAGCTAGATATTTTGGCAAAATTGTAACTGGTCATTTAAGATTAGGATTTAGTCAAAAAACTCTTTTAGATGCAATATCCTGGGCAAAGCTAGGCACGAAAGCTTTAAGACCCAGATTAGATAGAGCCTTGGGTGTGAGATCTGACATAGGTTTATTGGCATCAGAAGTTTTATTTAAAGATAATAGTCCAGAGTCTATTAAATTAGAAATCGGTATTCCACTAGCTGCACAATTAGTTGAGAGAGAAAAATCTGCATTAGCGATAATAAAAAGAATGTCGACATGCGTTGTTCAAGCTAAATATGACGGCCTGAGAGCGCAATTACATTTTAGTAAAACTGGATTTGAAACGGGATCAAGTTTAGGTGAAAAAGTAAGGATCTTTAGTAGAAATATGGAGCCTTTAACAGATATGTTCCCAGATTTAACATCATCGTTAGAAAAAATTGGACTGGATTCATTAATTATCGACGGCGAAATAATAGGCTATGATGAAAGTACAGATAGCTTCCTTCCTTTTCAAGAAACTAGCCAACGCAGAAGAAAATATAACGTTGATGATAGCGTTACTAATATTCCAATTAACTATTATGTTTTTGATCTGCTTTATTTAAACGGTCAGGATTTAACTACTACAACTTTAGAAAAAAGGCTTGATTTATTAGCAGAGATTTCCAAAAACTTTCCCTCTCAGATTAAATTGACACTTAGCCCCATATATACTGACGGCAAAGAACTAGAGGCCTATTTTCGGAAACTATTAGATGAGGGATTGGAGGGAATAATTGCTAAAGATCCCAACAGTTACTACCAGCCTGGTAAAAGAGGGTATGATTGGATAAAGCTAAAAGCAAATACTTTTTCAGATCTTAAAGATACTGTAGATGGCGTAATTATGGGTTATTATTTTGGCCGAGGTCAGAGAGCAAAATTTGGAATAGGGGGGTTTTTAGTAGGGGTCTATAATAAAGAAACTGATACCTATCAAACTATAGCTAAAGTGGGTAGTGGAGTAAAAGAACTAGAATGGGAAGTTTTCAAAGATCAATTAACTACCTACCAGGTTAATAAACTACCACTAAACTATTTGATAAATAAGGACTTGTGGCCAGATGTATTGGTTGAACCTAAAATTGTTATCGAAATCGATGCAGATGAAATTACACTGAGTAAAAATCACACTGCAGTGGTTAAAGATAGTCAGTTAGATAAATCAGGTCTTGGTTATTCCTTAAGGTTTCCGAGATTAAAGACTTGGGGGAGAGATAAATTACCTGAAGATACAACCACACCCTTAGAACTTCAAACGCTCTATAACTTAGGTAAATCTAAGTTAGAATAGCCGAACAATTAATTGATACTAAATACCCACGTTCAATTAATATAATAGGTTAGTGGTTAAAATATTTGGACAATCACTATATAACCTTTAGTTTATTGACATATTTAACTAACCGCATTAAACTGGAATTAGTTAATTTTAGTCACTTATTTTCATGGCAGATCAAAAAAAATCAGCAACAGGTCTAGATCCAAAAATTGCAGCAGTACTATGTTGGATTCTCGCTCCTTTAAGCTCTATAATCTTCATTTTCATTGAAAAGGATGATAAATTTGTAAAATTCCATGCCTGGCAGTCATTATTCTGGGGAATTATAGCAATTGTTATTTCAATAGTTTTATCAACAATATTGAGTTTTACAGTAATCTTGATTTGTTGTGCTCCTTTTAGCTTCCTTCTTCCATTTATTGTTACTATCGTCGGAGCAGTAAAAGCTTACAATGGTGAAATGTGGAAATTACCAGTTATTGGTGATATAGCAGAACAGCAAGCAAATAAGTAAAATATTCTATAAACTATTTTAAAAACGGGCTAAGGCCCGTTTTTTTTGTGCTCCAACTGCAACAAATTAGTTGGGATATGGTTTAAGATTTAGAATGGACATTAAACAAGAAAAGATATTATTGGAATTAATTAAGGCTGGAGATCAAGACGCATTCGGAACCATATATGATCACTATTATCCTAAACTAATAAATTATGCCTACAGAAGAACACTCAATATTGAGGGAAGTGAAGATATAATTGCGAATACCTTTGTTAAAGCATTGAATGCAATAAATAAATTTAAATGGTACAAATACGGTCTAAGTCCTTGGCTATATAAGATAACCAATAATGAAATAAATAACTATTACCGAGAAAATCAGCGGTATCACTTTGTTGATGACGCCGATCTAGAAAAATACGCTGATAATATGATCAATCCTGACTCAGAGATTGCAACTCTTGAAAGTGAATTGATGCAGTGTGAAGATTTTCAAGTTATCCAAGTGGCATTAAGGAAACTAAATTTACGTTATCAAGAAATTATCCAGCTCAAGTTTTTTGAAGAAAAATCGTATGCCGAATTAGAACTAATCCTAGGGATAAAACAAACTTCTATAAGATCTTTAATCTCCCGAGCGTTAACTAATTTAAGAGATATACTAGAGAAAGATAAATTATCATTAAATTAATAGCCGATAACAACTAATACCTATGGAGAATAAAGAAAAGGATTTACGAGTAATAACTGAGACATTAACTACGCTCAAGCTACCAGTGGTAGCTACTAGACGTCAACAATCTCACTTAAAATCATTGTTACTTAATCATAATCAGTTCAAAAAGAATAAGCTTGGCTTTTGGCAATATTTTAAGTATTGGCTATATGGTGCCAGTTTTACTGCATTTTCTGGAATCATAATTATTATAGTGGTTGGCTATTTAATGAATAATAGTTTATTTACGTCTAGCAATAGTTCTCCGGTTACTAATTTTGTAGGACAAGGTATCATTCCGCAAAGTTATCCTGGAATCAATCATCTAAATAAGCTAACAACTAATCTAGCTATCCCTAATCTAACTACACCAGGAAAGTATGCGTATGAGTTTATATTAACTGCTAACTATCTCAACAACAGTTTAGAAGGAGAGGGGAGCGTTATAAGTAAATGGCATAGTTTAACTAATTCTGATGAGTATTATTCTGAGCAAACACTTTCAGATTCTTATGAATATAAATCTGTAAGCTTGAATGGAAAACATTACATTTGCAATACTAATACGTGTAATTTTAGAAGTACCGTTTTCAATTTATCTCGGGGAATACAAATCGATCAGACCTATTGGGATAGTGAGAAAGTTTATACTTATCCTGATCGGGGTCCTTTCTTAAATTGCAGCATAGGTGATCTAGTTTGTGAAAACTCACCACCAAATCAATTGCCCTCAGATTCAGAAGTAACAAGTCTATTACGTAACTCTCTTAATCAACCCGTTCAGGAATGGTTAAATTCTGTAAATGCAAATAAATATATGAAGTATATCGGCTCAGCAACTATTTTCAACCACAAAGTCTATTTAATACAATATTATAAAGAAGAACAACTAAACGGAGCTTATATTGCAGTGAGGAGAATAGTAGATTATTTATCCCTAGATAACAATTTAAGACAAGATAGACCCACAAAGATTATAGGAGAAGAAGTTTTTGGCTATCATAAGAGGCAAGAAGAAGAGATATTAGCTACTATTCAAATTAATGCTCAGACAAATGAAAGTCCAAATTGGAAAATTGATTCAACATTTAGTCCTAATTGATAGTTATTTAAATTTAATTGAGAAAAGTTAATTATGGAAAACAATTCAACAAAAAGATTAACTAGGAAAAATAAGCTAGTTCTATTAGCACTTGGTTCGAGCACTATTGTTTTTACATTTGTAATTATATTAGCTACTTATGCTGTAATTAAAGGGCATTTGGATAAAACGAATAGCTCTACTAATCCATCAGTTGTAAATACTTCTTCTGGTAGCGTTGTCCCCGTTGCAGTTCCAGATTTAGGTCTCAATCAGCAGAATCCTCAACTCCTAAAGATTACGCATGAATATATTACTGCTAATAATAAAATCTATGACTATGATCAAACTAGTATTAAAGATATAACTGCAAGTACTGGTCTTCCATCTACTTTTAACTACTTTAGTAATTTTAGCTTTTATCAATTCCAGATATTAACCAAAACTTCATTGCTATCTTTGACTGATAGTACTGGTAAAAATAACACTATTTATTATTATAATTTACAAACTTTAAAAGCTGAAAAGTTAGTTACACTTACGAACAATTTAGGAGTATCTGAATACAATAGAGGAAGTTATGATCCGGATAATCAATTACTATATCTACTTGATAGTCAAAATGGCAAGGTTTACAAATATAATTTGCATACTCAAAAGACAACGCTTTTTGCAGATTTAGGTTATAAGTTTGCGGGAGGAAGGGGCGCAAGACTTACTGATGATGGGATAATTGAATTAAGTCCAGATAAAAAATATTTATTAACGGTAGAAACTGATCACCACACTGATAATAGTAATAAAGCTCTACCAAATATAACCATAGTTGGTATTAATGGTAGCGTATATTCAAGATTAGATGGAACCTTTCCTCGCTGGCTTAATAGCACAACTCTAATATATTTAAATAATTCTAGTGGCTCTAAGGATAACTATCCTAATGATAATAAAATTTATACTTACGATTTAATTACGAAAACATCTAAGGCAATTACTAAGACTCTTACCACAACTACAGATGATATAGCCGCAATCAGGGTTCAAGATAATAATACGGTAATTATTAATAAATTTGGAGATAATATTGTGGGTGAGAAATTAGATTTAACTACTAATACCTTAACTACGATCGCTAGTAATGGTTATCTGATAGAAACTAATCCACTGCAAAACCTAGGCTTAAAGGTGCGAAATTGCGATGCGAACGGACCAACAGCACGGACTCTGTATATCCAATGTCCAATCGATGCCTCAACTTTAGAATATGCAGTTGGATTTGTTAGTATTTCTAATAATCATCAAGCCGATTTACTAGCTTTCGATCCAATTAATCTTTAATTAAGGAAGTGTTTGGGTATATTCTTAACAAAAGTACAATTAATGACAGATTAATTACCTAGTATAACCTTACAGCAGCAACGGAAATGAGCAATCTGGAAATAATGTCCTAAAGTTGATTTACAATTAAGGTAATGTCTTGATATAATCACAACATTCGAGTGAGATTTTTATGCTTCCATCTCGAGCTAATCTTTGACAGTTTAATAGTGGTAAGAATATTTTTGGTTACGTCAATTCTTTGTTTTTTAAAAATTTTGGATGGTTAAGTTTACTTAACTATTTTGTTCTTAAAATTCCTCTAATTTTTAATTAGAGGTGGCATAATTGTGGATGAGCTTTTTATTCGACAATTATGTTCTTATGGAGAGTTTGATCCTGGCTCAGGATGAACGCTGGCGGCGTGCCTAAGGTATGCAAGTCGAACGAATTTAGCTTTGTCGCAAGATAAAGCTAAGTTAGTGGCAGACGGCTGAGTAATACATGGGAACTTACCCTTAACTCGAGAATACCTCAGCGAAAGTTGAGTTAATACTTGATAGACCCTTGCGTAAAAGTGTAGGGTAAAGCTACGGCGGTTAAGGATAGGCCCATGACCTATCAGCTAGTTGGTGAGGTAAAGGCTCACCAAGGCTATGACGGGTAGGGGACCTGAGAGGGTGAACCCCCAGAATGGGACTGAGATACGGCCCATACTCCTACGGGAGGCAGCAATTAGGAATTATGCGCAATGGACGAAAGTCTGACGCTGCGACGCCGCGTGGAGGATGACGGTCTTCGGATTGTAAACTCCTTTTATGTGGGAACAAGTTCTGAGGGTACCACATGAATAAGCAGCTTCCAACTACGTGCCAGAAGAATCGGTGATGCGTAGGCTGCAAGCGTTATCCGGAATTACTGGGCGTAAAGAGATGCGTAGGCGTTTTCTTAAGTTACTTGTTAAAGCCGATAGCTTAACTATCGTGTTGCAAGTGATACTGGGAGAATTGAGGATGTCAGGGGAAAGGGGAACACCTGGTGGAGCGGTGAAATGCGTTGATATCAGGTGGAACACCAATAGCGAAGGCACCTTTCTGGGACATTCCTGACGCTAATGCTCGAAAGCTAGGGTCGCAAAACGGATTAGATACCCGTGTAGTCCTAGCCCTAAACAATCCCTGCTAGATATCTGTTCTCTTGGTTTCAGCTCTTCGGAGTTGGAATTAGGAAATGGGTGTCGCAGCTAACGCGATAAGCAGGGCGCCTGGGGAGTACGAGCGCAAGCTTAAAACTCAAAGGAATTGACGGGGACCCGCACAAGCAGTGGAGCGCCTGGTTTAATTCGATGCTAAGCGAAGAACCTTACCAGGGTTTGAATTGTAGCTGCTAAGCCTATGAAAATAGGAATCCTTCGAGGGTGCTACAGAGGTGCTGCATGGCTGTCGTCAGCTCGTGTCGTGAGATGTTGGGTTAAGTCCCGCAACGAGCGCAACCCCTATCTGCTGTTATAATTTCTGCAGAGACTGCCTTGCCAAAACGAGGAGGAAGGTGGGGATGACGTCTAGTCAGCATAGCCCTTACGTCCTGGGCTACACAGACGCTACAATGGTCGGTACAACGGGTTGCCAAACCGCGAGGTGGAGCCAATCCCTTAAAACCGATCTCAGTCCAGATTGCAGGCTGAAACTCGCCTGCATGAAGTCGGAATTGCTAGTAATCGTGGATCAGCATGCCGCGGTGAATACGTTCTCGGGTCTTGTACACACCGCCTGTCAAGTCACGGAAGTCGCTTTCGCCTGACGTTCTCGCTTTGCGAGACCTAGGGTGGGGGTGGCAACCAGGGCTAAGTCATAACAAGGTAGCCGTAGGGGAATCTGCGGCTGGATCACCTCCTTTCAAAGGAGTAAGTTTTAGTCGTGTGTGTGTGCACACGCAGCGTAATTGAAATATCGTCCTTCGGGACCACGTAAAACCTACGTGTCTTACCACTATTAAGCTGTCAATTTATCACTATTAACTTCTTTTCTTCTAATATCCGTGCTAAATTACCTGTATTATTAAGATAATTTATGGATAGATACAAGCCACAACATGAGAATGCTAGGCTACTCACTGAAATAGATACAGTTAGGTCTGAAATAAAAGACGTCTATTTTAATATCCTTAAAGTAATCAAAGGTAAAGATGAAGTAGTGAAAAAGTTATTGATTGGAATCATAACTAATGGACATATCCTACTATATGACGTTCCTGGTGTAGGAAAAACTGTATTGGCTAAAACACTAGCTAAATCAATCAGCGCTAATTTTAAAAGAATTCAATTTACTCCTGATTTGTTGCCATCAGATGTCACAGGAGTAAATATTTATGATCCTAATACTAAGAAATTTGAATTTCAAACTGGACCAGTGTTCACTAACATCCTTCTTGCTGATGAAATAAATCGAACTTCTCCTAAAACACAATCCAGTCTTTTGGAAGCAATGGAAGAAAGACAAGTTTCGATCGATAATACGACATATAAGCTACCCGGATTCTTTTTTGTAATTGCAACTCAAAATCCTATAGAGCATGATGGAACATATCCCTTACCCGCTGCACAATTAGATAGATTCTTGTTTAGATTAGAATTAGGTTATCCAAGTAGAGAAACAGAAATAGATTTAATTAATACTTTCTCCGCTACACAACCTTTAGAAACCTTAGGTTCCGTGGTTAATGCAGATCAAATATTAAACTGGCAAATAGTAGCAAATAAGATATATCTAGGTGAGGCAATAGTTAAGTATTGTGTTGATCTCGCTAGAGCTACTAGAGAATTAGCTGGTAATAACATTGGCGTAAGCCCTAGAGGAGCAATATTGCTAGCTAAAGCTGCAAAATCAACAGCATTATTAAATGGAAGAGATTATGTTTTACCAGATGACGTACTATACATAATTGCAAATGTATTTTCACATAGATTAGCTGAAGCGGGAAAAACAGGTGAAAGTTTGGTAAGAGAAATTATTCAAAAAGTAGTTATAGTTTAAAGTGGAATTATTGCAACTTATTAATGGTTTAAGTGGAATAACGCTTTTATGTTGTGGACCGTTAGTGATATTGGGAAGTCTAATCACGATACTTCTAAAGGCCTGGAGCCTAGTAGAGGAAAAGCAGGATAAACCAACTATCATATCGAAGATTTGGTATCGCACTTTTCTTCTAACTCCTAAGTCTATAGCTTTAATATTTTTTTCTCTATTTACTATCTGGCTAGCAACTATTTCTATAGACTTAGCAATATTTTCAACTGTAGGAATATTCTTCATATTAATAATTGCCTTGCTTTGGATATATGCCCAAATTATTAATCTCTATCTATTTATTAAATCAAGATTAGAAAATGGCTTAATAACTTCTAGGACTAACTACAGAATAATACAAGTTAGTGAAACTATTAAACAAGATTTAAATATCCGTCTACCTCAACCTATAGGACTAGTTTTAAAGCTGAGGGCAATAATGCCTAATAGATTAGGAGAAGACTTCAAGCAGGTCGGTTATAGCTCGAAATCACTAAAGTCTCCCGAGATAGGTCAGCAGTCCGTAGAAATTATCCCTGAATATAGCAAGAGAGGAGTATACAATTTAGGTCCCATAATTGCCGAATATACAGATATGTTTGGACTAACAGCAATTATCTATACCTATTATCCAAAAGAAACTATTACTATTTTCCCTAAATTAAGAAGATTAAATAAATTAGCTATCCAAAGCTATTCTCCAAAAATAGGGGATGAGTCAGAGTTAAAAAAGATAATCAATAATAGCGAGTATTTTGATGCCAAGCAGTATGTTAGAGGAGATGATGTACACCATATACATTGGAAGTTAACTGCGAAATCAGATGAGTTAATGCTTAGAAAAGCAGAGATTACTGAGATTACTAGAGGAGAAGTAATCATAATTATCGATAACACAATTCCTAGTTATGCTCATTCTAGGAATTTTACAGATATTCTAGGAAGTTATGATTTGCTAGATAAAATGGTTGATGCTGCATTAAGCTTGGCTGATTATTCTCTGCGTACTAAAACATCTTTAAAGCTAGTTTATTATATTAGCCCAACTGAATTTGAAGTAATAAAGATAAATGTAGCTAGAAGAGAAGAGCTACTTCAAAGACTAGCTAAATTAGACTGGGTCTATAAGTCGAATCTTCAATTTTCATTATTCCCAATATCTCAGTTAGCTAAAAATAATAGTTGTTATTATTTAACTGCAGAAATTAACATTCCCATTTTAACCCAAATCAATAGTATGGTTAAATTATGTGCAGCAAATTTAATCTATTTCCCTCTATATTCATATCTCTTACCTAAGGCTGAAAACCGTAAATTAAGTGTTGCTAAAATCTTTTTAACTGACAGTGGGTACGGCCAACAAAAAACGCTTGTACAATACATTAGCTCATATTTAACTAAGAAGAATAACTATTTACCCCTCAATAGACAAGGAGAAATGGGCATGCTGGGTAACTTAAGTGAACAGTATGCCATAGAGAACTTTGTTGATGTGCGCCTAGTTTATAAAAAAGATGATTACATAAAATTATTAGAACAATCTTAATGAAAAGTATTATTAAAAGCATAAAAACAAAAGAAGTTTTAATAGGATTAGTTATAAACTTTACGATTCAAATCTATAGTGCGATAACTCTAGTTTTACTCATAATTAGCAGTAAGGTATTTTTAATAAATGGTGGGTCAACCTTTCAAAGTTTATTAATTGTGATTATAAGTAGTGTTACCGCGATTATCAGTGGCTTAATACTTTTTGTGATTTGCTTAACTAGAATAAGATCAATCTATATATTCTTAGCCAATTTAATACTAGGAATAGTTTTGATTATCATTCTGTTAATCTTCCCGGGATTATTTATTGGTACTCTAGGGTCAATAATATTCCTTTCCTTCTGGCAATATTTCTTAGTATATGGTGCTGGATATTTCTCTTATTTCAGAATTAAAAGTGTCTTCTTGAGCTTCATTGCTTATTCATTTTGGTACTTAGCGATGATAGCCGTGTCTATTGCACCTAGACTTATCCAAATTGATAACCTGTCATCACAATCAATCGGCAATAATTTTGGAGTATTGTGGCAAGGCCCTGAAATACTTTTAACGCTAATATTTTTAGGACTATTAGCTATCTTATTCCTCGTAGAGAGTAGGGCAAGATTAGCAAATTGGCAAAAAGATTTGCAAAGTAAACTTAGATTGCCACTCAGAAATTACATAGTAGTAGCATTGGTTGTAGTAATTACAATTTTGTTGGTGAGTATTATAGCTCCATTCCTTTGGAGATTGAATACACAATATAATTCAGCAGATACAAATGATCAAAGGCCGTCAAAACAATCGCAAGATCAAAAACCCTCTAGTTCAGTCCCTGGAAAAGAACAATCACCAGGGGGGAAATTACCTAGCAACTTGCCCCCAAGCGGTAATAGTATATTTGCAGTAGTTAGATACGATAAGCAGTTGCCAAGAGAAATCCAATATTTCAGAAACCAAGTATACGATCAATATCAAAACATTACTGGATTTAGTAATACCGGCGATCAGGATTCGTTAGTTAAAGATGATGGTAAGAGATTTAAAGGTTTCTACAGTACAAGTCAAAGTAACTATGAAAAAACTATTGATCTTTACCAATCGATTGCAATTGTTAGTGATCAAACTCAATCAGTATTTGCTAATACCAAACTGTATGAAGTGGGATTTTTAAGTAAAAGGCCAGGTCCAAGGTTTTATGGTTATAGTAATGGGGTCGTAGTTACTGGTAATCCTACGCAATTACAATCGGGAGACAATCTATATGTTTTAAGTGAAGTTCCTAATGCAACAATCATGGATCTTGAAAATTTTATTCCTTCAACTAATTATTATAATCCTGCCAATTCTGATGCAAATTATACTCAGTTAAGTGATCCGGTAGTTAATGCATTAGCCAATAAAATAGTTGGTTCCGAGACTAATTATTATAAGCGAATTCAGCTTATAAAAGATTACTTATTAAATAATTATGCCTTAAATAATGATTCTGCAAATCTTCAATCGCTAAAACTTACTGATATCAAAACCTTTTTATTTGTAACTAAAAAAGGTTCAAGTCCGCTATTTGCTGCAAGCTTGGTGGCTATGTTAGTT
>Ga0123336_10002816_pt1 | contig 14919 bp, 16 predicted proteins | sample SSSSmetaG_FD_96466 | JGI IMG/M metagenome (GOLD analysis project Ga0123336, IMG submission 96466) | Glacier valley bacterial and archeal communities from Borup Fiord, Nunavut, Canada, to study Microbial Dark Matter (Phase II) - ​SSSS metaG | ecosystem: Environmental > Aquatic > Freshwater > Ice... | reverse complement strand
TCATCCTTTCGTTTCCAAAAACAAAAGCAGCGACTAGAAGCCACTGCTGCTCTGGAAAATTACTTTTCGCAAGCTTGATTCCCTACAGTACAAGATGTTTTACAAGCTGATTGACATGATGTTTGACACTCACCGCATCCACCCTTTTTCGCACTGCTTGGTAAGTTTTTAGTATTTAACGTTTTGATGTGTTTCATAATAACATTCTCCCTCCTGTTTACAAACCTGTTTTATTATAACATATGTTTATATGTTTGCAAACAAATGAACTGTTATTTTTGATAATTAACTGAAATAATCCCAGCTATTGTACTACTTACTAATACTACTAGCGCTATAATAAAAACAGCTGTTGGCGCCAGCCCTTTTAACTGATTAGCTGCTGTTCCAAGTATTAAAAAAAGTATAAAGTAAAATATCCCGCCTATAGCTCCCCACTTATAGCCATTTCTTGTATCTACTTTGGCAGTATCAAAGCCAGCTAAATAAGCTGATAAAATAATACCAATAAGTATAATCCAATTTTCAATAGCTGATGAGACATTTGTGTATGTAAGAACAATGGAGCCTAACAAAATAAAGATTGCTGTTACAACATATGCCATAACATTTGCTTTAATCATAGTAAGGACTGCTCTTGGCATATCAAGTGTTTGTTTGCCTTTTAATTTATGTGTCGTCATGTTTCTTCCCTCCTTTAAAATGATAGTTACTAATATTTTACGTGCATTTAGAGTCAAGTATGATAAAATAATATAATAAAGGAGGAAAAACTATGAAACTTATTGATTTACATGTTCATTCAAATATTTCCGATGGTACACTTTCTCCCTCTAATCTCGCTGTTTATGCCAAATCTAAGGGCCTTGGTGTGATAGCCCTTACAGATCATGATACCATTTCTGGTGTAGAAAAATGCACTCAAAAAGGACTTGAAATTGGTCTTACTGTCATTCCTGGAATTGAATTTGCAGCTAGTTACGCAGGACGTGAAATTCATATTTTGGGTTATTATATCGATTGTAATAATACTATTCTAAATGAAAAATTAAAGTTTATTATAGAGAGTCGTATACAAAGAAATGTGATGATGCTTAAAAAACTTGATGACTTAGGCTTATCTATTACACAAGAAGACCTCTCTCTTTATAGTCCTTCTGAAGCTGTGCTTACGCGTGCTCATTTTGCAACTGCATTATTAAACAAAGGCTATATTAAAACACGTAATGAGGCTTTTGATAAGTATATTGGACGGGATAATCCAGCTTATGTTAAACGCGTACGGTTCAGCCCTAATGAATGTATTGAAATAATTCATCAGGCTGGTGGACTTGCTGTTGTTGCTCATCCCCTCTTGTATGGGTTTAACCCAAGTGAAATAGATCTTATGTTACAAGAACTTGCTGCTATAGGACTTGATGGACTTGAGACGTTTTATTGCACACACAGTAACGAAAATGTTTTAGAGTTATTAAGATTAGGCTTGAAGTATGGGTTGTTTCCTACGGGTGGCAGCGATTTTCATGGAGATAATAAACCGGGTCTTGATATAGGCGTCGGTTACGGCGAGCTTAAAGTTCCTGATGATATTCTTGAGGCAATGCACAAAAAGCTTAGATTTATATTCTGATATTTTTTATAAGGAGATCCCCTATGGTTAAACAATTTGTATTTGAGCCACACTATGACTTTTACATTGATAAAACATGTAAAAGAACTATTTATAATATGGATTTTTTTCATATGCATAAAAAGTATGAAATTTATTATCTTACTGAAGGTTCTAGAAAGTACTTCATTGATGACTCTATTTATCTCGTTAACCCAGGAAATCTTGTCTTAATTGATGCTGATGCAGTACATAAAACGGCTAATATGGGAGATGTCCCACACAGCCGTATTGTCATTAATTTTAGCCAAAACTTTATTGATGATTTTTCTAATGAGCTTAAGGCTCTAGAGCTTATGTCCATTTTTAAAACTAAGTTTACTGTTCTTCCCTTATCTTTTAAATACAAACTCATTATCGAAAATATCTTAAGTCGCCTTGTTGAGATTGGCTGTGATGAAAAAGAACCCCATAAAGTGATCTTACAGCTTCTTTTGTCGGAGCTTCTCATCATGATTAAAGAATATATTGAAGTTGTTGAAGAAAAGCAATACGAATCTCATCGCATTGTTAATACTAGAGTTGATAAAATTCTAAAGTATATGAGTACAAATTATAGTGACGAGCTTACTTTGACCTCTATAGCTGAAAAATTTTTTATCAGTCCTTTTTACCTCAGTAAAATCTTTAAGAAGTCTACTAACCTTTCTATCGTTGAATATATTAATAGCTTAAGAATCCGAGAAGCAAAAGAACTACTTGAACATTCCTCCCTCAAAATTGCTGATATAGCAGAGAAAGTTGGTTTTTCAAGTAGCTCTCATTTTAGCAGAACCTTTAAATTAGTTACTGGACTTGCTCCCCAGCAGTATAAAAAATATTATTCTACTAAGTAGTCTTCTACATTTTCTATATCTAAAGGTTTACCTATTTGATTTATAACACTTACGTTTTTAAGTCTAAGCCTCTCTATATTCTTGAAAATAAAACCTGACTTTACCAGTTTATCTTGCATACTCAGCATTTCAGGATAACCTGGTGTTGCCTCTGCTTTATAATTGATTGTGATATGATTAAACGTAAGGCTTTTAATTTTTTCCTCTGGCAATCCATAAATAAAGCCTGCACATACCTCAGTGTCTATGCAATGAATATTTTCAAAGGTAAGTGCTCCTATCACGGGAGTTCTTTCATCTTTTGGCCATTTTTCCTTACTCCAAACATATTCTGTTTGTCCGTCGCTATCGCAAAAGTAGAAAGCATTAATAGTAAAGGGAGTAAGCACGCCCTCCATTTTTATATTTTTCACATGTATATCATCAATAATTGCAGCACTTCCTCTTCCTCTTCTTGTTTTAATTCTAATGCCTCTATCTGTATGCATAAAAAAACATTTTTCAACAACTACATTTCTGACGCCACCAGACATTTCACTTCCTATAACAACTGCACCATGTCCATATTCCATCAAGCAATTTCTAATCCTAATATTCTCACTTGGTATAAGTTCTACTAGCGGAAGGGCATACTTACCTGACTTAATAGCTATGCAATCATCTCCCAAAGAAAATCTAACGCCTATAATATGTATATCCTTGCAGGATTCTGGATTAATCCCATCTGTATTAGGTGATTCCTTAGGGTTTTTAATATAAAGATTAATAAACTTTGTATGTGTACATCTAACAGGATGTATCGTCCAAGAGGGTGAATTTTTAATATGTATCCCCTCAACAACAACTTCAAGACAGTTTATTAAATAAATTGTTCTAGGACGCCATGCGCCTCTTTTTGTTTTAGGTTCTGTCCACCAATCTCCGTTTTGTCCATTTGCATCAATGGTTCCTTTTCCTACTATTTTTACGTCTTCTACATTGATACCTGTTAATAAACTTGCATAAGCTGCTGCTGGTTCACCTTCCCAAAAAGATAAATAACCGATCTCTTCATTGTAAGTATTATATAAATGGCTCGGTAAAATAGGATAGTCTTCTCTTTGATCATGTCCTAAAAGTGTCGCATCCTCTTCTAATTCTAAAGTGATATGACTTTTGAGAAATAGTGCTGTTGACCTGTATACGCCTTTTGGAAAGAGTATACGTGCCCCTTTAGGTGCAGCTGCAATAGCTGCTTGTATGGCGATTGTATCCATATGCTGTCCATCTCCAACAGCTCCAAAATCCCTTATATTTAATAATGCTGATTCCGACTTTGTCTCTATAACTTGTGTGTTACTCTCTTTATTGTCATCTGCAATTAATTTAATTTTATACGCTGTATAAGGGCAAAGCTTATAAAGAGAAAATACATTAGTCGTCACATGATGCATCAATAAATCATTCACATAGACAGAATAGGTTTTATCAGAGAAATAACAGGTCTCATTTTCTAATTCAATTGTAATAGTCGTAGCTGTTATATTCATTGCTGTCCATAATAAAATAGTAATCTCCTCCTTAACCCTTGATACCGCTAGATGATATTCCCTCAATAAAGTATTTTTGTGCCGCAAAAAAGACTGCAATAGATGGCACCAGCCCTACTAATGACATAGCGATAACTTTATTCCAATCAAAAGCTCCACCCGTTGCGTCCATTGACATTTTCAGAGCAATAGTTAAAGGATACTTTTCAACTGAGGATATAAAAATGAGTGGACCCATAAAGTCATTCATTGTCCACATAAAAATAAATAGGGCACAAGATATAATCGCTGGCTTTAGTACAGGTACCAAAATGTAAATGAGTATCTTAAAAGTACTGCACCCATCTATCTTGGCTGATTCGTCTAAGTCCTTTGGTATACTTCTAAAAAACTGTATAAGCATAAATACAAAAAATACATCTACTGCAAATAAAGACGGTAATACAAGAGGTACATAGGTATCTAATAAGTGAAAGGTTCTCCACAGCATATAGCTTGGAATTCTTAATATAATGTTAGGTAATAATAAAGATCCTATTAGAATAGAGAAAAAGAATTTTTTGAATGGAAAATCAAACCTTGCGAACCCATAGGCCGTAATTGTTACAGATACCACTGCAAAAATCACTTTAGGAATAACTATTGCAAAAGTATTCATAAAATAATGCCCCATTGTATATTCAGTTCCTGTTTTCCAACCTTGTATATAAGGTCCGAAATCAAATGACTTTGGTATAAACCCAATAGATGTAAAAATATCTGCATTGCTCTTAAACGAAGCGCCTATAAGCCATATAATAGGGTAAAGCATAATAAATGCAACGCCAATTAACATAACATATAGCATGCCAAGCTTCATATTTTTTTTGATTCTTCTCTTATTTTGTCTCGCATATTCTGCATGTGCTATCACTGTTGTACTCATTATTTCTCCCCTCCATTGTCATTGTAGAATACCCAATACTTAGAGCTTCTAAAGGTAATGAGTGTAAATATCATAATAATGAGGAATAGTATCCAAGACATAGCGCTTGCATAGCCCATATTATAATATTTAAACGTATGATCATAAATTAGCATTGGTAAAAGATATGTACCTTTCATTGGTCCACCGCTTGTAATGAGGTAAGGCGCATTGAATTCTTGGAACGCATGAATAAGCTGCATAATAAAATTAAAAAATATAACAGGTGTAATACACGGTATCGTTATCTTAAAGAAATTTTTAATTTTAGTCGAACCATCCACTGCTGCTGCTTCATAAAGATCTACTGGAACTTCTTTAAGTGCTGCTAAGAAAATGACCATTGTAGAACCAAATTCCCATACTCTTAATAAGGCTATTGAAAACAAAGCTGGTGTTGCCTGTCCAAACCAACTTACAGGTGCCAAATGTATACTACCTAATACTTGATTAATAAGACCATCTGTTGAAAATAAAAACTTCCAAAGAATGGCAATAGCTACATTTGCACCTAAAATAGATGGAATATAGTAAGCTGTTCTAAAAAAGTTAATACCTTTAAGATTCATGTTCAATATAACGGCAACAAATAACGAAAAGGCTAATTTAAGTGGTACAACTAAAACAACATATTTGCCTGTAACCCATAGTGCCTTCAGAAATTCTTTATCCGCAAATAAACGTTTAAAATTTTCTAATCCTGCAAATACTGGTGCATTAAGTAAATCATAATTAGTAAAGCTTAAATAAAACGAAGCAACAATTGGATACAATGTAAATAACAAAAAACCAATTAACCACGGCGTTATATAAGCTAGCCCAATTAAGCTTTCTTTTTTATAAATTGCTTTCTGTAATTGTTTCACTAGTGTCCCTCCTAAATTAATCTAATAGAGCAAGTTTTTCTTGCTCTATTAGATAGAGATGTAAATTACTTTGTAAGTTCGGCTAACTGTGCTGTAAGTTCTTGGTGAGCTGTTTTAGCAACTTCTTCAATTGTTCCTTGCTTATAAGAAACAGCTTCTACCGTTCTTGTATATATTTCTTTCATTTTTGCATCTTCCATATAAGGGCTGCAAAGCGTTGGTTTACAGTTAATAATTTGGTTTGTACCATCATACGCTAACCCTTTTAATTGTCCCGCTGCAGTTAATGCCTCGCTCGCACTCTTACTTGATGGAATTCCTCTTGATGTTCCTAATATAAGTGCTGCGTCTTTATCATTTAATAAGAAATCTAAAAGTTTAGCTGATTCTTCTGGATATTTGGTATCTTTATTGATAGCAAACATCATTGAAGGTTTGATAAACCAACCTGTCATTTTTGCATCAGGAAGCATTAGTAACGCTCCAAGTACAAGCTCTTGACCCTTTTCCACTAAAGGTTGTTCATATTTACCAATTGAACTGCCCCATTCGAGTAAGCCAGCTACTTTGCCATCAATCCAGCTTGGTGTTTGATAAAGAGCTGTTGTTCCTGCTTCATTTGTTTTTGTTTCAATATTTCTAACTACTTTTTTGTCTTCTAATTGTTTGTAGAATTCAAGACCTTCTTTAATATCTGCTTCTGTAAAGCCAAGTGACCCATCTTCATTAATAAAGTTTCTGCCTGTTTTTTGTTGCATATACACAACTACTAAATACCAGGTTGTAAAGCCACTGCCATTATCAAGATCAAATGGATAGTAACCTTTTTCAGAGAACTTTTCTGCTGAAGCTAGTAATTCATCCCATGAAGCTGGAATCTTTGCTCCAAACTTATCAAAAGTTGTTTTGTTATAATAAGTGCTTCTTCCTGTTGTAGATACCGGAATAGCATTTAGAATGTTGTTTCGCTTGCCAAAAGCCAAATCTGTTTCGCTATAATTATCAAGTTTGATAATACTATTTAGCTTACCTAGATCATAAAAACCAGCACCCTCTTTGGATAAACGGCTTAACCAATCGTAGTTAATTTGAATAATATCTGTTGCTGTCCCCCCAGCTATTTGTGTACTCATTTTTTCAGTGTGACCATCCCAACCACCATATTCTGATTTAACTTTGATGTTTGGATTCAATTCTTCAAACTTTTTAATGGCCTCTAACGTAGGCTTGTGTCTATCATCTCCGCCCCACCAAGAAATTCTTAGTTCAACTGCTTTTTGTTCCTCTTTAGGTTCTGCTTTAGGTGTTTCTGCAACCTTTTCTACTACTGGTGTTCCCTTCGCATCTGCAGCTGTTTCTTTACCTGCGCTGCCGCATCCTACAAGCGACGATGCTAACAAACATGTTACTAATGACATTGTTAATAATTTTTTCATACTATATCCTCCCAAATAATTTAGTTGTTTTTCATTGCCCCCTAGCAAGCAATTCATATTTTCAATATTAGAGGCTTTTTCTATAAATTGCTATACAAAAAGTTGTTCTCTCTATTGCACTTTTACATATCTTGCTATTAATGTAACAAATCATATGATTATATTTAACAACAACTCATTACTATAGTATACTTTTACTATGCAAATAAACTATAAGGATGTGAAAAGATGATTGTTGCACAAGATGGCTCAGGCGATTATACATTTTTACAACATGCAATAGATAGTATTCCTACTGATTATGTTTGCCCAGTTGAAATTCATATTAAAAATGGTGTCTATACAGAAAAAATACATATTGAAATGCCTTTTATTACACTCATAGGTGAAAGTTCTGATCAGACTATTATTACCTATGATGATTATGCGTTTAAACTTTTTCCAAATGGTATAAGCTTAGGCACCTTTAATTCCTATACACTCTTTGTTGGTGCTGCTAATTTCACCGCCAAAAATATAACTTTTCAAAACCATTCAGGTCCAGGTAGCAAAGTAGGCCAAGCAATAGCAGTTTATGTGGATGCCGATAGAGTATATTTTAAAAATTGTCGTTTTATCGGTTCTCAAGACACGCTCTTTACCGGTCCCTTGCCCCCCACTCCACTTATTTCTGGCTCTTTTAGAGGCCCCCTTGAAAATGCCGTCCGATTAAATGGCCGTCAATACTATGAAAATTGTTTTATTCAAGGAGATATAGATTTTATATTTGGCTCCGCAACTGCTTATTTTTATCAATGTGATATTTTTTCTAACGACCTCGGAGAAGAAATAAATGGTTATATTACAGCTGCATCAACACCCCTTGGCCAAAAATATGGCTATATATTTAATGCCTGCAAATTAGTAAGTGCTTGTGCTAAACAAACAGTTTATCTAGGCAGACCTTGGCGAAGCTATGCTCATGTGGCTTTTATAAATTGTGAAGTGGGCGATCATATTATAAAAGAAGGTTGGCATGATTGGGATAAACCCGAGGCTCATCACCTAACAAAATTTGTAGAATTTAATAATTTTGGCCCTGCAGCAAATTGTGGTATGCGTGTGTCTTGGTCTAAGCAATTAGTTGCCAACGAGGCGAAATATTATTCTCGTGAAGAGGTTCTATTAGGTAATGACTGTTGGGATCCATGGCTTTAAGAAGGAAAAAAAGACATAAAAAAAGGGGCTTGAGAACCCCTAAAAAAACGAAGTAAATTTTCAAGAAAAAAGCGAACTTATATACTCTCTATCACTTTGTGCTTCACTTGGACTTATTTCTTCTCTTAAAAGACTTATACCTGGTTTATATTGCTCTATCCAATGAATAATTTTGCTAAAATCAACTTCCCCTTGTTTTAGAGATGTTTTTTCTAATAGGCCTTCTTGATTTACCTTGATTCCCTTCATATGTAATGCACATATTTTTTCACCAAATCCTTCAAAACACCTTTCCCATAATTGCTCTTGGGTCTTTATATTATGGATTGTGAGTAGATTAACTGGGTCAAAAATAATTTTGAGCCTATCCGATTGTATTGTATCTAGTAGCTTTTTAGTGAGTTCCGGTGTATTTAGTGTGTGACTAGCTACTGGCTCAATCCCAATATCAACTTGTAGATGTTCTGCTTTTTCTACCATCTTAGCCACTGATCTCACTAGCGTATTAAATACTTCCTCTCTCCTTGCTTCAGCGTATGTAAAGTGCGTTGTTTCTGTCCCTATGAAAGACGCGCCAATTGGTTTGACATACTCCATTGTTCTCAAGAAAACATCTATTTCTTTTCTTCTCATATTTTCATCCATTAATGCTGGGTTTATATAGCAGCCGAGTACTGCTATTTCAATATCATATTTCTTACATGTATTCGCTATATATTGCAATAACGTATCGTCTACCTCATAATAGCTTTTCACTCCTACTATAGCTTTTGGAATGGCCAATTGTATAGTTTGAAACCCATCATTTTTTATACGTTTTAGTAATTCTTCTACCGGCAGTTTTCCATAGTCATGAGCTCTTAACCCTATTTTCATAGTCCTGACCCCTTAGCTTCTTATACACATTTTTTCTATCTCTATACTTGCCATAATAAACGCTCCTACCCCTTTTCCATCATTTGCAACTATAGGTTCACTAATATAATAAGCATAACTTCCATCTCTTTTATCATCCCCTCCAAGGCCTGCCACCATACAATTTTTATTGAGATTGACGAGTCCTTGGTTCGTAACCATTATAAATTCTTCTATTAATCCATTATAAGCCTTCTTCACATCAATCAGCCACTGTGCTCCTAAATACCCTTTTCTGATTCCTTTTGCCATTGCATACACAAACATACAAGACGCTGAAGCTTCTAAATAATTACCCTTTTCATTGCCCTTATCCAGCACTTGGTACCATACGCCTGTTTCCTTATCTTGCACCTTAATAAGTGCATCCATACTGGCCTGCAACATATTGATAAGTGTCTTTCTTTCTGGGTGATCTTCTTCTACATAATCAAGCACATCGACAAGGGCCATAACATACCATCCTATTGATCTGCCCCAGAAGCTATGGGATAATCCTGTTTCTTTATCACACCAAAATTGTTCCCGCGTTTCATCATATGCATGCTGAAGCAAACCCGTTTTTTCGTCTCTTAAATATTTATAGGATAGGATAAACTGCTTGATAACGTCCTCTATATCTTCCTGATGCCCAAATTCTTTTAGATAGCTCGCATAAAAAGGGGCTCCCATATAAAGTCCATCAAGCCATATTTGATAGGGATAGATTTTTTTGTGCCAAAATACGCCTTCGCTTGTTCTTGGGTGTTCTAAAAGTTGAGCATAAAGTGTATCTATAGCTTTCTTATATTTATCTTCTTTTGTTTGTTTATAGAGCGTCATCAGTATTTTACCGTTATTAATATTATCTATATTAAAGTTATCTTTGTTATAATATTTAATCGTACCATCTTCTGCTACAAAAGTATCCATCGTTTCTTTTATAAAGTTAAAATATTTAATATTACCCGTCTTATGCCAGACTTCTTCTATTCCTTTTAGAATCACTGCATGTTCATAGGCCCATTCATGCATTCTCTCCATAGGTCTTGTCATCACAGAGTCTGCCATCCTTTGGCTCCAATTATTTATTCTATTCACAATAAATCCACCCTCTTTTTTGTAAGTACTTACAATTTTGATTTTAATAATAAATTCTTATAAAGTCAATCCTATTTTATAAATTGGTTAGGCTTCTATCCCCATACTTTTTAAGCATTCTCTTGTCTTTACTGCATTTTCAAATACAATCCCTTGAATGCCTAGTGCTATAGCTACTTCTATATTCTCTTTAAGATCGTCTATAAATACTGTTTCTTCAGGTATTAAGTTGTGTTCTTTAAGTAGGTGTATGTAGATTTTTTTTTCTGGCTTTAAAGACTTTGCTTCATAAGAAATAACTTTACCTTTAACTTCTTGCAGAAAGGTAAACTTGTTATAAGCCTTAATAAAGCCATCTTCTTGGAAATTTGAAAGTAAGTATACATTATACCCTTTTGAGATGAGTTCTTTTAGAAGCTCTGAAGTTCCTTCAATAAGCGTTAGCATGTCTGTCCATGTATTCATTATTTGATAAATCCTATCTGTATGCACAGGCGCTATAGTACAGTACTTTTGAATGGCTTCCTCTTTTGTGATAATCCCTCTATCTAACTGCAGCCATAAATCATTTTTGAAAATGACTTCGTTTAAATGAATATTGTCTTTTTTCTCAAGTCCTAGACTTTCTAAATAGTGCATAGGCTGGTAATCTAGCAGGACCCTTCCAATATCAAAAACTATATTTTTTATCATTTTCTTCTCCTCATCTGTCAATTACTTAAATGCTTACAGATACTATCACTTGATTATATTACTTATCCAGATATTTTAAAACTTCTTGGTTTTTTTTATAAAATGAATAGACCGCTTCAAATGCTAAGTTAATATGTTTGCCATTGTCATTAATCCATACTCTCGAATCATCTATTTTGCATATGCAAATAAAAATATCTCTCGCATTATTTTGTATTATAGCGCTTAATACCTGTTTGAGATCCTTGTAATATCTTATAATGTTAATGTTCATTTCTTTTTTTAATGAATGAATGAGTCTATCCGAATGACTTTCTTGTAATTCAGATAAAAGTCTGTCAAATGCTTTATTATCATTATACTGTTTAATAAAACTATCTCTTAATTGAATCGCTAACTTTATATCCCTTTCTTTTCCTTCCACATGTATCCTCCTTTTTTAAGTCCTATATATTAATGTCTGTTACCATTCTACTCCTATTTGAGATGAATTTGTAGATTTACAACGATAAATGCTATACTTTTTCCCCTTTTTCTATTATGATAAAAAGGATGTCGTTTACTAACAAAGGAGAAAGAAAATGAGTATATTAACAGTTAAGAATGTGACGCACGGATTTGGGTCACGCAGCATTTTAGAAAATATTTCATTTCGTTTGTTAAAGGGAGAGCATGTAGCCTTAGTAGGTGCTAATGGCGAAGGAAAATCGACCTTTTTGAATATTAATACTGATAAGTTAATGCCAGACGATGGAACGATTGAGTGGTCTAACCGTGTAACCGTAGGTTATCTTGATCAACACGCAGCACTCGAGCCTGGAAGCACCATGCGCGATAATTTAAGACTTGCTTTTAACCACGTCTTCGAGCTTGAAGCTGAAATGCTTAGTCTTTATGAGAAAATGGGTGAAGCTTCTGACTCTGAAATGACAAAAATGATGGAGGATGCAGCTGAAATCCAAAATATTTTAGATACCAGCGGTTTTTATACGGTTGATTCTAAAATTGAAGAAGTCGCCCAAGGCCTTGGGCTTACTGATATAGGTCTTGATAGGCGTGTAGATGAGCTAAGCGGCGGGCAGCGTACTAAAGTTCTTCTTACAAAACTTCTTTTACAAAACCCAACTATTTTAATATTGGATGAGCCTACTAACTATTTAGATGAAAATCATATTGAATGGCTCAAACGTTACTTGCAAAATTATGAAAATGCTTTTGTGCTTGTTTCTCATGATATTCCTTTTATTAATTCCGTATGTAACCTTATCTATCATATGGTGAACTCTGAACTGACACGTTATGTCGGTAATTATGATGAATTCGAACGTCTCTATGAATTAAAGAAACGTCAGCAAGAACAAGCCTATGACCGTCAACAAAAAGAAATTGATAAGCTCGAAGACTTTATTGCTAGAAATAAAGCTAGAGTTGCAACAACAGGGATGGCTAAAAGTCGTATGAAAAAGCTTGAAAAAATGGATATCATCGAAAAACCTCGTGAAAAATCAAAACCGAACTTTAAGTTTAAAGAAACAAAAGCCCCTAGCCGTTTTCTTATTGAAGCGAATGACATTATCTTAGGCTATGATGAACCACTTACAAGTCCTCTTTCTTTTAAAATAGAACGTGGTAAAAAGATAGCCATTTGTGGCGTTAATGGTCTAGGCAAGTCTACCCTCCTTAAAACCTTACTTGGAATCATTCCGCCTCTTTCGGGAGAGCTAGAGTTTGGAGAAAATGTTGAGTATGGTTATTTTGAGCAAGAAGACTCTAGGAATAATTCGCGCACAGCACTTGAGGAGATCTGGAATGCCTATCCTTCAATGAGTAATCACGAGGTGCGTACAGAACTTGCTAAATGTGGCCTTACAACAGACCATATCACAAGCCTTATGAAAGTCTTATCTGGTGGTGAAAATGCCAAGGTACGTCTTTGTAAGATACTTATGCGAGAACTCAACCTACTTGTTTTAGACGAACCTACTAACCATTTAGACCCAGAAGCCAAAGAAGAACTAGAAAAAGCACTTCATGCATTTAAAGGAACGATTCTTCTGGTTTCTCATGAGCCTTGTTTCTATGAAAACTTTATTACTGATGTGTGGAATATTGAAGACTGGACAACTAAAGTAATTTAAAGCAGCAACACAAAAAAGGCAAGTTTCTGCGCTTGCCTTTTTTGTGTTGTATTCATACGAACTTTAAGGGGTAAATTATTGTCATTACATCTATAATTCTTTTATCATCATAAGACCTTGATTATCGTCTACTTCTAATTGATCATCTAAAATATCTGGATCCATGTAAAAGACCCCTTTGCCATCTGGAACATATCCTCTTTTAGCATATAAACATTGTGCTGCTTCATATTCCTCGGCTAGGCTCACACCTGCGGCGCAGAACTTGGCAACTAACCGAACTCTTTCTTCAGCTTCATTCATTAGCCTTGTTGCGACTCCTTTTTCTCTGAAACCTTTCAATATTTTTATGTCTTTTATCTCAGGAATCATTTGCTCTTTGAAGTCTTCGTAATTACTTTCCCAAACAATTGTTAAATACCCAGCGATTTGGTTTTGATAGTAGGCAATAATAACATCTCTTATTCCTAGCTTTTTTTGCTCAAAGTAAGATTTATAGCGTTTAATGGGCTTGCTATATCCCTCTTTTGAAAAAGCATCTGTTAAAAGTTCACAGTCTTGCTTCTTCATATCTTTCAGTGTAATATCCCCATCACTATCCATCTTTTTCCTCCCAATATTCACCTTGCCACTTAAGTACTTCTAGGCTATTATTTTATAAATAAATCCTTTACCTTATATTATAGCTTTTTAAAGCATTGTTCAAGAACAATTAAAATTATTTTATTAACATGCTAATACAAATTTTTGTATCACATGGGCTACACCATCTTCTTGATTATTTTTTGTAATGTAATCAGCAGCCTCTTTAACTTCATCAAAAGCATTACCCATGGCTACTCCGAGTCCCGCAAATTGGATCATATCAAGATCATTTCCTGCATCTCCTATGCAAATGATATGCTCTTTTTTAATGCCTAGGTAATCTGATAACTCTCTTATGCCTACACCTTTACTTGACTCTTTATTTAAAAACTCCAAGAAATAGGGTGCACTTCTTACGACAGTATATTTCTGATAGACTTCTGGTGGTAGTTTTTTAATGGCTTCTTCTAACCGTTCTGGTTCATCAACCATCATAATTTTAATAATATCTTCCTCTTCTGAAGTCTTTTCAAAATCCATTATAATAACTGGAATACCATTAATAGTTCCTTCTAATTCACTATATTTACTCATTTTAGGCGTAATACATCCTTCATTTGAAAAGGCATGAATGTCCACCTTTAGTTGCTTTGCTATGTTATAAAGGTAAGTTAAATCCTTGCCTTTTAAAATATTTTTTCTTATAATTTCTTTTGTTTTTGCATTTTGGACAATACTGCCGTTAAAGCTAAGGACATAATCATCTTTAGATAAAAGATCTAGTTCTTCTAAATATCTTTGAAGTCCTTCTATAGGTCTGCCTGAAGCTAATACAACTCTTATTCCTTTTTGTTTGGCCTTATGAATAGCTTGCTTTGTTTTATCTGAAATTGTTTTATCCTCTTTTAATAAAGTACCATCCATATCAATTGCTATAAGTTTATACATTTATTTTCACTCCAATTTTTTTGTCATCCCTTAGTATATAATGTGATAATAATATACGCTATT
>Ga0123336_10002815_pt1 | contig 14919 bp, 24 predicted proteins | sample SSSSmetaG_FD_96466 | JGI IMG/M metagenome (GOLD analysis project Ga0123336, IMG submission 96466) | Glacier valley bacterial and archeal communities from Borup Fiord, Nunavut, Canada, to study Microbial Dark Matter (Phase II) - ​SSSS metaG | ecosystem: Environmental > Aquatic > Freshwater > Ice... | reverse complement strand
TTCTTTTATTGTTAGTATTTTATGACCACATCTTCCATAGATATCATCATCTTTATATTTCGATAGTTTTTTTAAAAGTATATTTTTAAATTCAACGTCCATATTGATACCTCCTTAAATAATTGCGTTATAAAATCTCTGGTTTTTATTCTAAACTCTTAATCCAACTTGAGAATTCTTCATCTTGACCAAAGCCTTTCTTTACTAATTCCAATATCATTTCATCGGCATCTGTAATGGTTCCACCCATTTCGTAATCTGCATCTTGAACATCAAATAATCCTAGTTCTTGAAGTATTGGATAAATCTCATCTTGATTTGAATCGTCTGTAACACAATGGTTATTAACCCAATCTTTTCTTTCACTAATAACTATAATATCGTTATCATCTTCATTATCATGGAATATACAAACTATAAAATTACTATACATTATATCTCCTTTTGTTAACCATATTTTGAATCAATACACTCTGAATCGTTATATATATAATAACATATTTTCAACCAAATAACAAGAAATAACACAGAAAACATAAACTATTTTTAGTAATGAGATGGCTAACTCGCTTGATTTAGGTCCCCAGAAGATGAGCTAAAAACAATAATAAAATATATATTGAAATTATATTCCCAGTAATAATAGATACAGCTCGGTCAGCAGGGGGAAATAAAAACAAAAAAAATAAAACCTTCATCTGAAAGCTTTATTTTGCGTCTTTTGTTATATTATAACTGAACCAAAATTCAAATCCTTTATTGTTAATTACATTCTTTAATATCGTTTGTATTTATAATGCATTCAACATAGTCTATGACACGAGTATTAATACATATATTATTAACATCTTCAACCTGAGTTTTTATCCATTCATAATGAGACAAAAGTGTTTGTATCTGTTTCTTTGCAAATGATAATGGAACCTTAATATAAATATCCATCGAAAGAGGAAACTCAATTTCACAAACTAATCCAGTTTTTTGAATTGGTTCTTGTGGAATTATTATTTCTGTTCGCTCTTTATTAAAAAAAATAAAAGATTTATCTTGTTCTATTTTATTATTCTTAACGAAAACTAATGTATCTTCATTAATCATGAGCTCGTGTCTTTTTTGTCCTTTTTTATTTGTAAGCTCTGGATTTTCAAATAAGTAATCTTTTTTATAAGAAATGAGAGCCATTTCTTCTTTTTCAATAAAAGCATAACACCCTTCTATCTTTGTTTTGAATCCTCTTATATGTGGTTGAGGATAATTATGAAAGCCTTCATTAGAAAACCTAATTAAACGAACATATTCCATGTATGAACCTCCTTACATTTTCCCAAGCCTGCTTTAATATTAAGATTTGGGATAATTATTTAGCAGTAGTGATTTTGTTAAATTTCCATGTGTTTAATTGACTTATGCTAATGACACCTCTTGGTGCAGAATAATCGTTAACATTTAAATTATCATTCCAATATACTCCGTCTATTTTCAATACATCTTCTGCATATATAGTAGGAAGTAAATCTAAAACTAATCCTTGATTACAGTCAGCACAGGTCCTTTCAATCATTATATCATTTGCTTTATACCCATCAACTATTGTTATCTCTTTTTCATCGTCTACTTCGGGTATTGCTTGTTCATATGAAAGAAAAGTAAAATATCCGTCATATGAATTTTCACCGTTAACATTTACCCTATATATTTTACATGCTTCTATATATTTTCCTTTAATTCCAAATTGGAGTATAATTTCCTTTTGTTCATCGTTCATCATATGGAAATCTAAAAATTTATTATTAATCTTTTTACAAGAATATAAATCTCCTAATAAATCAGTTATTTCTCTCCATTCATTTGGACAAATTGAAACTGATAATCCATTACCCTCTAAACTATTATTTTGCTTATCTTTTTTATCAAGTGTACCAACGTGAAACAATTCGTTGAAACTTACAATTGGAAAATCGTTAGTCTTCAATTTAATCACTCCTTTACCGTTATTTTCAGATAACAAGCATCGGTGAATATATATATAATAACATATTTTTAACAAAGTAACAATAAATAACAATTAAAATACAACTTATTGTTAGTATCTACATTACTAATTTAGGTCCCCAGAAGATGAGCTAAAAGATAATAACAAAATATATATTAATATTATATTCCCAGTTATAATGGGTACAGCTCGGGAAGCAGGTGGCAATAAAAAAAATAAAACCTTTATATAAAAGGTTTTGCTTTGAATCTTTTATTTTATATAAGAAAGCTCAAACATTTAGGCTAAGTGAAAACTTCCTAATATAATTTCTTTTTTACCTTGTATTAATCTTTGAATCTTTTTTTTATTTTCTTTAGTTTTAAAATCGATTGAATCAGTATCATTATGCAAGTAAAGATTACTAAGCCAAAAGCGAATATATACGGTGTTATAATTCCAATTATAGCATTCCTCCCTCCTTTCTTAAAATATACAAACTATAAAATCACTATATATTAATATCTCCTATATTTGAAATTTGACATTAATACAATTTCCCAGTATCTCTTAGTTTCGTTAATCTACTACAAAATTCCCTTACGGTTAATATGGTTTCAGAAGAATTACTTTTTCCTATTGAGTGTGTAAACACTGCATTATTGCTGGCTTTTAAAGTCTTGCTAAAATTTGCACATTGGTCATATACTGACTGGTATAATCTATTAAGAAGTCTTTGATATTCTTCCCCATCTCTCTTGTATGCTACTCCATTCCAATATAATTCTTGCAATCTCCACCACTTTTTCTTTTTACCTTTGAATTTAGCTTTTAATCCAACTAAGGTACATACATATTTTTGCATGTCTATTTCTGAAAATTTAAAACTTTGTAATACTCCTTCTATAGAACTACATTCAATACCCTCAAAGATAAATCTTCTTGGTGTAAAATTACTTAATCTACTTGATATATTGCCTTTTCCACTTCCTATATCCATACTAATTCTCCTTTCCTTTAAGTCGTATTTTTCTCATATTATTTATATATATTTGAAATGTGTATTAATTTTTATTTATAACGTGCACGTTTTCTATTATATTCTCTTTATATTGTGTTCCTAGACTTTTTAAATAGATTACACCATCTTTGAACTCTTCTAATTGCCATTCTTTTAACTCTTTATCATCATATATTTTAAACCGCATACAGCTCCAATCATCTTCTGATTGACCACCCATATTAACAAGTAAACCTAACCAATATAGTTTTTCTGCCTTACTCATACCTACCTCCTATTCAATTCTCCATATAATTATATGTTGACACAAATATTTTGCTATTTACCAATAATTCCCACGTAAACTTTAATACATAATACTTTAATTTATATCTCCCTAGTATTGAAATGAGAATTAACACTAATTCTCTATTATGTTTATTTTAAAATCTTTTTCCTTATCTGAAGGTTTAATATAATCTCCATTTTTGTCAAATTCTTTATCTCTTTTATCTTCTTTAAATCGAATTAATATCTTACCCGTACTTTTGTCTATTGTTATACTTTCTAATTCTCCATAAAGTTCAGATTGAATTTCAACTTCATGATATGAAGAATTATTATCATCTGATTGAATATGAACAAGATTGTCTTTAAATACTGTTTTTTTATAACTCATTTTTAAATTTCTCCTTTCACTTTCTACACATTATTTTAAACGGGTTTTAGTATTACTACAATGAACACTATATTCAGGTTACGAAGCCCTCAATTATAATTATTTTTGGACTATACCATTAATTTTTAATTAGCTTTATTAAGTCTCCTGCTGTTAAATCTTTCACTCTAACTCTTTGTGAATTGGTTTCGCTCCAACTCTCAACCCTTGCATTCTTATAGCCTCTCTCTATCAAGCATTCTACTATCTCATTTTCAGTTTCACACACGACTACATCGATACCACTTGAAGAACTTGAAGTGAACTCCACATCAAAAATTTTCATATTAACCCCTCCGTTTTTCTTCCAAATATAATTAAGCCATATACAGTTAACAACCAACTTATTCTTTATATATATAATAACATATTTTTAACCAAATAACAATAAATAACAAGGAAAACATGAAGTATTGTTATCATCTGGGTGTCTATATTTTTAATTTAGCTGCGCAATAGATGAGCTAAAAAACAATAACAAAATATATGTTAATATTATATTTTGAGTCATAATGGGTACAGCTCGGGAAGCATGTGGGAATAAAAAAATAAAATAAAAAAATAAAATCTTTAAATAATGATATGTTAAACAATTCTGAGGATAAAGGAATATAAAAAGGGCTTGTCTATTTATGACAAGCCCCTAAACTTTTCCCAAACTATTATTTGGGTTATAAATTAATCACATGATTCTTCTTCATTTTTTAAATCTTCGTCGATTTCTAAATCTTCGACTCTATCATCAGCCACAGCTTCTGTATAATCGGATATTTGCTCACTCAACCAAGTTACTTCTATTTCTGTTTTACATTTTTCAAACAAATCACTTAAGAATTTTTGTAATTCTGGATATTCCAGACTTAATTTACCGTTTTCTTTTCTGCTTAACATAAAAGAATCCTCCCTTTAATTTACCTCACAGCAGAATTATTAATTCTGCTGTATATTATCTCTATTAACAATAGCTAGAACGCACACACCATAATTAATAAACATGCCCTAGTACTATAAGTCCTTTATCATAATTAAATATAAGTCAACCTTATGATTCTTTAAGACATGACAATATCGTACATAACTTAATATCATGTTCTACTCCATTATTGTCTGTTTCTGTGGCCATAATTTTATTAAATGGACATACCACATGCGTATATCTACAATTGCTACATTGTTCTGAGGTAATTTCTTTTGCTAACTCTACCAATTTTTTATATAATTCTTCCATATCTATTTATTCCTCCTATTTTGTTTTTATATATTATTATACAACTTAAAGATATCATTAATAATATCTTATTTGTGTTTTTAAATGTTCTTTATGCTGTTTAATTAGATAAAACACAATAATCATATATATCTTATTGTTGGATTACCAGTTATTCTGGATATAGCTCGGGAAGCAAACGATTTAAAACAAAAAAATAAAACCCTTGTTTAAAAAGGTTTATTTTACGTCTTTTATTATATCTTAAATGAAGCCATTGTTAAATCAGTTATTGTTACTTGAATATCTTTTGATAAGATAGGCTGATATACTATAAACTCTCTGTCTAAATAAAACTCGTCACTATCTATAAATTTAAAGGGATACCCTTTCATATTTATTTTTAGCAATGTTAATGAAACCTCTCCTTCAACTAATCTTTTGGATTCACTTTGATATACTTCATTCATCCAGTCAGACATTGCATACTTTGCATCTTTTAATTCTGGGAAAAGATATATGGCCTCTACTGGCTCATTTATAATAAGACTTAACTTTCCTATTTTAGGTACTAACCCATTTCTAAGTATCTCTTCTACATTTTTACTTTCGGTGATATGATATGCAAATTTAATTACTTTATTAGTCGTAAATATATTATCATGTTTATTCATCATAATTACTCCTTCACTATAATTACTCCCGTTAGTCCTATTGGTTTATGCTTTTTGCAACCATGTTTCTTAGATAATTCATTAGTTTTCTCTTCCACAAATTTGAAAAATCCATCTATACTACCTTCATAAACACAATTTGACTCGATGTCACCACCACAATCATTACATTTGTAAATTACCATTAATTTTCTCCTTTCTCAATATTCTCAGAAATTTATTCATTATCTTTTTCCGACTTGGTAAATCTTTCAATGCTCATACCCCATCCAGCTTGCCAAGCAATAGCAACTGATATAAATGCAAACATAAACTTTGAATAAGTACTATTTATTGTAAATCCCATATACATTGTCCATATACAAAATGCTATCTGTGGATAAAATATAAAAGGTTTAATACATTCTCTTAGTTGTCCATCTTTAGGTCTACCACTTATTGACTTGAAAAATTTATTCATTTAACATTTTCCTCCTTTGAAATATCATAATATTGTTCAATAATATTTAAGGGAACATTCCTAAATTATTATATCTATTATACTTTGTAATCTTTTTTCTGCTTCCACTTTCCATTTTAGTTTTAATTCTAACGCCTTTGCTTCTAATAACCCTTTTTTATTACAAATATAGTAACATGTGTTAAGTTGAGAAACAACATCTGTTGCAACAACAATAGGAACATATTTATCAAACGTTTGTTCTAGCGTTTTTATTATTAAAACGCACTCTTGTTTACTAAAATATAATGAATATCCCATTTTTTTATATCTCCTTTCAATTTTGGATTTTTCTCATGTTTCGTAGCATAGGGATGGTATTGAAATGCGTAGTAATTTTTTAGAGTAATCTGGTTTTTAACCATTCTTCTGCCTTTTTGTAAGTGTCCCATTTTGATATTTCAAATAAATTTATATTTTTATCTATTACTTCTCGTACTGGTATTATCTCTCCATTATCTGTTTCAATATCAATTACCCACTTACAAAACTCCATATCAAATTTTATTTTATAATCCATATTTCTCCTTTCATTGTTTCAGCATATAATCAGATTCTAACCTATCCCATACTGGACATTTGGTGTGCAAAACTCTCCCACATTTTTGAAAGTATATAGACAATCAAATGTCCTAAAAATGTTAACATGAAGTATATAAAACCAATAATTAATATTTGAGTTATTATGGTGAAAATTATTGTACATATTATTTGTTTAGCTGTGATAATCTTACCCTTTGTCATGTGTATACCTACTATTATGTCAGCGACTATAATAATTGCAATTGCGATTGAGATAGGGGTTACCATACTATGTTTAAATATATCGCCATTAATTTGAGAAAAAAATACTATAAGTGTTATAAAACACATTGTATTTAACAATGAAACACCTGTTCCGATTAATATTAACCGCATAATTTTTTTCATTTATTGCTAATTCTCCTTTATAACTTAGGAATACGTATTAGTACGTTTATATTCGTTATATATATATAATAATAACATATTATCAAAAAAATAACAAGAAAGAACAAAGGGAATATAATTATTGTTATTATTTTTGTTATTCTCTACGTTGTTAATTTAGCTGCCCAGAAGATGAGCTAAAAAACAATAATAAAATATATCTTAACATTATATTTTCAGTAATAATGGGTACAGCTCGGGAAGCAGGTGAAACTAAAACAAAAAAATAAAACCTTTGTATAAAATTTTTATTTTGAGTTATAGTTCTCTTCACTGTCGCTCCTTAATTTTATCTACTATCGCTTTAATACCAAAACCTATAACAATTATGGTCATTAGTGGAAATATTATAGTCAGTATTTTCATTGATAACTGCATATTCCTAAAATCCATATTAATCAGCTCCCTTCGTTATGTATTTTGTTTAGTTTGCCCTACTTGATTTAAAACCTATTATATTTTTTTAACATTAAAAATTCTATCGTATAAACAATCACAGCAATAGCTCCAAAGCAATATAAAACAAAAAAAAAGCCCTTAAATAAAGGCTTTTAATAAACTATTCACTAATAGGACCATCTACTAGTAATCTTTTATATCTGGTATATACTATTTCTGGTATTTTTTTTTGTATATATCCACAAACACAACTTAAAACAACTTCACCCTCAACAAAATCATCCTGTAAACTATTCCTACATTTACCGTTACCGCATGTAAGGGGATGCATTTCACTTTCTTGCCAACTCTCAATGGCTTTCATTTTGTCTATATTATTTAATGGTTTCGTCATATCGTTCTCATCTTCATTGAAAAATTCCATAAACAATCAACTCCTTTATTAATTATTCTTATATGTTATTATAAATATTTCTTTAGGTCATCTTTTATATAATATTTTTTACCGTACATTTCAAGAAGTCTAATAGCTTCGGTGCCGAATGCTTTCCAATCGATAGTATTTTTAAGTTCATTATAATTAATTATTCCTACCTTATATAGGTCCACATATTCATGAGTTAACTCGATTAGCTTTAAGCTTTCAGCGGGGTCCACAACTGGTTCTAATGATACCCATGTTTCAATTCCTAATTCATGAGCGTACTTTAAAGTTTCCATTCTATCTTTTGGCAATGGTGCATTAGGTTCCCATTCTTTACTCTTTATCTCATCTACAAATGTCAAGGTTGAAGCAAATGCATCACCAGGTTTATATAAGTCAAAATCTCTTTTTGCTCGATTTCCGCTTTTCGTTAAAATTTGAAAATTAATGTTATATTTTTTAAACAGCTCTAAAACCTTTCTTGTTGTACCTTCTTTTAAATCTAATGAATTGTATGGGTCACAAGTAAAACATAGCAATACTTTCTCAGTATTTCCAGCTAATTTTACACAATCACTCTCAACTTTTGCAATAAAATCAACTCTTTCTGTTATTGAATTATGAAATAATGTTCTATCTTTTTTTAGTACAAGGGGACAAAAGCAATATTTACATCCAAAATCACATCCATTATAAATGTTTAATGCATATTCTGAATATTCTCCCGCCCTTCCTTTTGGTTTATATATTACTTTTAAATTCATAAAAATACACCTCTTTGTTATATTTATCTACGTTTATAATAACATATTTTAACATAGGAATCAAGGTTGTTTTAAAATAAGGGACAAATGTTATATGAATTAATAACATAATGTGTCCGCCAGCAAGATAACAAACAATATAATAACAAAAGAAATATTAATATATAAAGCTCCTGCAATTTGGCTGGCAGCGCCTGCTTCTTTATAACAGCTATTTATTATATTAAAATATATTTTAATATTTGAGTTAACAGGTATTGCAGCTAATTCCTAAAATCGTAGATGTTTGGATAAAAAAATAAAACCTCAAAATACTAAGGTTTTATAATATATTATATAAAGGCTTTAAGTCATTTGCTCTTCAATTTCCTTCAAGTTTTTCCATATATAATTCATTGCACCATTGTTTAATTGGTTCTTTAACATCTTTAAATGTCTTTCATTTGAATCTATAATTAGCGATACCCCGCCGTTCTTCCATTTAATAGCTTTAAACATTGCAAGATTTTGTTTAACTATACTTATTTGAGAATTTATTCTATATCTTCTGTTATTTTCTTTTCTTCTTAATGCTGTAAATATAATAAACTTCTTTATTATTTCTATTTCTTCCTTTGATTCTGAACCTTTAAGATTATACATAGCAATAAATTTTTCATTCTTTGCATTTGAACAAATTGCCATTAAATCAGTATCATGTTCATAAACCTTTACGATGTTTGTACAATAATCCTTATGTATTGTAACTGGGAACCTTATCAATATTAACACATCCTCTCTATTTTTTCGTATGTATTCTTTACGGCTATTAATGTGGGCATTTTAACCTCAGAATACTCTGGTGAATGAGATAATAGGTCTGCTATTTTTATCTTAAAAAGATATGGCATCAAGTCTTCTCCAACTAATAATCTAATTTCAGATATTCCTTCGTAAGTATGCTTGATTTTGCAATCATGATATTCAATTAATTTACACACTCTTTCGATAAATCCATTTTCATATTGAAGTCTCTGTAGTATGAATTTAGTAAGAACAGCACTAACACCCTCGTGACCCCAAAATCGTTCTACGCCATCAACGGTAACTTTCTTATATGGTTTACCTATATCGTGAAATAATGCTGTAACTTTTAACGTTAAATCAAATTCTACTTTATTAACAGTTTCTTCTATATGTTCGTAGACATTATATATGTGAGCAGGATGCTTTTGAGTGCAAGGAACACAAATAATTAATTCTGGAACTAATTCTAAAATTTCAGTTCTGTTCTTCTTTATATCATTACTTGTTAAAAGTATTTCATTTAGAATATCTTTATCGCTTTTACATTTCATTACTTATTCCCCCTTATAATATGGGATGATTGTTATCTTTATACTATTATAATAACATGTTCTAACATGAAAAACAAGACTAAAAGAACTAAATCGGGACTCATCCGCCAGGGAATACCCAAGTAATATAATAACAAAATAGATATTAATATATAATGCTCCTGCAATTTGGCTGGCAGCGCCTGCTTCTTTATAACAGCTATTAATTATATCAAAATATATCTTAATATTTATTGCAGTGAATCCATGAATGTGTATATGCTAGATAAAAAATAAAGAATTAAAAGAACTAATTTCTACAAATTAACAATAAACACAAATCACAAGGTAAGCATACAGTTAAAAAATAAATAATATAATTAACCAATAGAATATATGATTCTTAAAATATGCTGAGGAATATATTAAGAATTGTTAAATATCTTAAACAAAGGAGGAATACCAATAATATGAAATTTAAATTAAATAAAAAAGGATTTACATTAATTGAATTAATAGTTGTAATGGCTATTATAGGTATATTAATTTTGTTAGGAACGCCTAAATTCATGGGTCATACAGAAAAGGCTAAACTTACAGAAATAAAATCAAATACTACACAATTAGAAAATGCTTCTGAACGCTACTACATGGAACATCAAGACTGGCCAAAGTTAACTATTCCATATACCGCGGATGAAGTAACATCATTTGCACAAGAAGTAACCGACAAGGCTGGGAACTTAGTAATTCTTGACGCAACAAGTGAATACTACGATGTTGACTACCCCAAAATACAACCATACGTTCAAAACCCAAGAAATAATACTAATTATATAATTAAAAATTCTGGAGGAGAAGTTTATTACTTGAATGAATTAACAACGCTTGGAAAAAATAGATTAAATACATCATCATTAGTAACTACACTATTGACGGCAGGTGGTTATCATTCACTAGCACTAATGAATGATGGGACGATTAAAGCTTGGGGTGATAATTCATATGGGCAATTAGGTGATGGTACCACTCTTAATAGAATTACCCCTACAACAGTGCCAGGATTAACTGATGTAAAAAGTATAACCGCTGCTTATGAACATACAGTGGCAATAATGAATGATGGAACAGTTAAAACTTGGGGTCGTAACAATTATGGTCAATTAGGAGATGGTACTACTATTAACAAAAGTGTACCTACAACAGTATCAGGGTTAACTGATGTAAAGAGTGTAGAAGTAGGTGCCTATTATACAGTTGCTCTACTGAATGATGGTACAGTTAAAACATGGGGAATGAACAATCATGGACAATTGGGAGATAACACTACGACTACTAGGCTAACGCCTATCACTGTAACAGGATTGACTAATGTAAAGAGTATAATATCAGGCGATTATCATGTTTTAGCTATATTAAATGATGCAACCATTAAAGCCTGGGGTAGAAATGATGATGGTCAATTAGGAATTGGAACTACTTCTGACAAATATACTCCTACAATAATAACAGGGTTAACAAATGTAAAGAGTATATCGACAGGAAGTTATCAAACTTTTGTGCTAATGAATGATGGAACTGTTAAATCTTGTGGTAGAAATTATTACGGTGAATTAGGAGATGGTACTACTGTTAAGAAAAGTATACTTACAATAATATCAGGATTAACGAATGTTCAAAGTATCACAGCAGGTACTTATCATTCAGTAGCATTATTAAACGATGGAACAGTTAAAGCCTGGGGTAGTAATTATGATGGGGAATTAGGAGATGGTACTACTGTTGATAGCAGTACTCCTATAACAGTACCAGGTTTAATTAATGTAAAAAGCATAATAGCGGATAGTTATCATACTGTGGCATTACTTAATAATGGAACTGTTAAGGCTTGGGGTTATAATTATTATGGTGAATTAGGAGATGGTACTACTATTAGTAGAAATACACCTACAACAGTAACTAATTTAAATTAGTTTGTAATAACCTCTATCAATATAGATATTTTATGAAATTAAAAGAGTTTGGGATTTCCTAACTCTTTTTTGTTTATATTAAACGTTTGTAAACGACAAAATGTAAGTCCACTTGCACTTGCATGGCCTGCTTCTTATACTGGGATTTAATTATATTAAAATATATTTTGATATTTATTTTTATATTGCAGCACAGCTCAGGGAGACCTGCAGTGATTACTTATTATAAAATACAACCAATAATTCATTTCTTTTTCATTAAAAATATGTTATAATATAAAAAACATGTTAATCCTGTTATATAAAATAATAATGAATGTTAGGAGATATTATGATTAATAAAACAATTGTTAAGAAAATCAAAAACAACGCTACCCTTATATACACTAGAAAGGTTGGAGACCCTTTTGTTTCGATAACTTATGGATTTCAGGTTGGAAGCGTAAATGAAACTGATAGTATTAGAGGTATTTCACATTTTATTGAACATATGAGCTTTAATGGAACAAAACATTTCGAAAAAGAAGAAATTGTTTCTATACCAGAATGTTGTGGTGGTAACATAAATGCAAATACATGTAAAAATGTTACTCAATATGAAGTTCAAGTACTTAGTCAATATTTAAAAGAGGGCATAGAATTAGCTAATGATTTAGTATTTAATCCTTCATTTCCAGAAAAATATTTAGATAAAGAAAAGAATATTGTGCTTCAAGAAATAAAGGATTCCGAAGATAAACATTGGAATATAGCCTTTGATATGAGAAATAGTTTATTTACCAAATCAAACTTACAGTTTCCTGTTTTAGGCTTTGAAGATATAGTATCTAGTTTTACAAGAGAAGAGTTAATTAAATATCACGATAAATTCTACGTACCAGATAATTGTATTATTTCTATATGTGGAGACGTTGATGAATTATTATTGACAGAGATGATAGAATCGTATTTGCCTAATAATAACAATAAAATAGTTCATAAGAAATATGAGAACGTTGAGGTTTCTGACAATTCGATATCCAAAGAAAAGAATGGGATAACTCAATGTAAGCTTTTAAAATCTTTCATGTTTCCAAATAGTGAGAAAAGTAAATTTGTAATATTAAGTTATATTTTGGGACAAAGTATGAATTCTAGATTATTTGAAGAGCTTCGAGAAAAACAAGGACTTTGTTATCAAGTTGGATGTATGGTAGAAAATCATACAAAAGAATCTAATTTGTTCACAATGTATATGTCTTATGAAGACGAAAGTAAAACTGAACATATTCTTAATGAAATGGACAGGCTTGTAAATGAAATGCTTGGAGCAAAACCAATAACAGAGAAAGAAATGAACCAAGCAAAAGCGTTTACTCTTGGACAAGCTTATAGAGTCAATGAACAGTCTGATTATGTTTCATCAAATAAAGTTAGAAAATTTGCATTTAATGATGTGTTAAATTCCGAAGATAGTATGAATTTACTTCAAGCTGTCACAGTTGATGACATGGTAAGTGCAATTAAGAATAATTATAAAAACACATTCTACTCAATATTAAAACCAGGAAAATAGATAGATAAGGCACCCCCCAAGAGGGGCGCTTTTTTAGGTTAATATCCAATTTTGATATATTAATAAATTATATCGTAAGAAAATATATTTAAATATTACAGTTTCGGTGCCTATAACAACCAGACTATTAAAATAAGTGGCAAATATGCTCTTAACTACAAATAAGACGTGTTTTTATTACAAATTCTAAGTTTTTATAATATATTTAATAACACCAAAAGAGTTATCACCGTCAAATAAGTAACATATAATACAAACATATCGTAAAATATATAAAATAAAAAATAAGGAGAGGTTATAATGATACAAATGAAAACACACAAAAAGAATATAAATTACAAAAAAGCATATGCAATATTTATACTTATTGTATTTATTACTGGATTATTTCCAAAACAGCAAGTGTTTGCAGCAAGTCCGCCAGTATTTCAGTCAGTGGCATCAGGAATTAGTCATTCGTTAGCAGTAAAATCTGATGGAACATTGTGGGCTACTGGATTAAACACAAATGGTCAATTAGGGGATGGCACTATTATTCAAAGTACTATTTGGAAACAGACGTTAACCAATGTTATGCAAGTTTCGGCAGGTTTAAACCATTCATTAGCATTAAAAAATGATGGTACTGTTTGGGTTACTGGCTATAATGGATATGGTCAGTTAGGGGATGGTACTAATGCTCAAAAGACAACTTGGATACAAACGATAACAAATGTTAAACAAATTTCTGCTGGTGATAACTATTCATTAGCCTTGAAGAATGATGGTACATTATGGGTTACTGGAGATAATACCTATGGTCAACTTGGCGATGGTACTGGTACTCAAAAGACAACGTGGAAACAAGTATTAACAAATGTTAGTCAATTTTCAGGTGGTTCAAATTTTTCATTAGCATTAAAAACTGATGGAACTGTTTGGGCTACTGGATATAATGGTCAAGGCACATTTGGTGATGGTACAGTTACACAGTCTATTATATGGAAACAGACATTAACGGGAGTTTCTCAGATTACAGTAGGTTCAAATCATTCATTAGCGTTGAAAACTGATGGAACTTTATGGGCTACTGGGTATAATGGATATGGTCAATTAGGCGATGGCACTACTGTACAAAAAACAACATGGAAACAGACATTGACAGGAGTTACTCAAATATCAGCAGGTTCAAATTATTCATTAGCTTTAAAGAACGATGGTACAGTGTTCACAACTGGGATTAATGGTTCTGGTCAATTGGGAGATGGTACTACCGTTCAAAAGACAGCTTGGACACAAACATTAACGAATGTTAGTCAAATTTCGGCTGGTAGAAGTCAATCGTTGGCAATTAAAACAGATAATACATTATGGGCTACTGGTTTAAATACAAATGGTCAATTGGGAGATGCTACAACTACTAATGCTACTACATGGAAAAAGACTTTAACTATTGGTGGTAATATTGTT
>Ga0123336_10002812_pt1 | contig 14921 bp, 9 predicted proteins | sample SSSSmetaG_FD_96466 | JGI IMG/M metagenome (GOLD analysis project Ga0123336, IMG submission 96466) | Glacier valley bacterial and archeal communities from Borup Fiord, Nunavut, Canada, to study Microbial Dark Matter (Phase II) - ​SSSS metaG | ecosystem: Environmental > Aquatic > Freshwater > Ice... | reverse complement strand
ATCAGCTATGCATTTGTAGAAAAGGATATAAAAAAGATTATCGAAAAAGGACTTTCTTATATTCCAGAAGATTGTGAATATACAAGGGTAGTAAAAACGGTGATGGATTTCTACGAGAAGAATCCAGTTGGTTGGAGAGCTTGTTTTGAATATATTTTTAATAACTTTGGCTATGATAAATACCCAGGAAATTGTCATATCATTCCTAATATCGCTGTTATGATTTTGGCTCTTTTATATGGAGAAGGAGATTTTTCTGATACACTTAACATTTGTAACATGTGTGGATGGGATACTGATTGTAACGTTGGGAATGTTGCCACTATAATGGGTGTTCGCAATGGATTAGAAGGCATCTGCTATGAGAAGTGGAGAAAACCCATCAATGATTTCCTTGCTTGTTCCAGTGTGATAGGTTCTCTGAATATTATGGATATTCCATTTGGAGCAACCTATATTGCGAAGCTGGCATATACACTAGAGAATGAAGTGATACCGGAGCCATGGAAAACAATTATCGAGCAGAGAATTGACAGCTGTCACTTTGAATATACGGGATCCACGCATGCCATACGAGTTAGGACAGGGCTTTCTGATACGAAAATTAATCAGCAGACAGAGTATGAGTTGATGAATACGGACGAAACCGCCTATAGTGGAAGCAGATCATTAAAAGCAATGGTAAGACCAGTATACCCCGGTGAAAATGTATACCTGTATAAAAAGACATATTATAAACCGTCAGATTTTCATGACAGTCGTTATGATCCTTGCTTTTCTCCTTTGGTATATCCTGGACAGGTTCTCCACGGAAGCGCTTATGTTCCGAACTACTTCAGGGAAATGGATGTTTGTCTTTATATAAAAGAAGAACATAGTGGAAAAATTTATGAAAGCGAGCGAGTTCATTTAAATATAGGAGAATGGAAGACCTTGGAGTACAAAATTCCTGCAATGGAAGGTGCTTTGATTGAGGAAATGGGTTTTTGCTTCCACATCCTTGGTGCTCACAGAGAAAAGATTGATTTTGTTGGCATGATTGATGATCTTTATGCAGATGGAACGCCTGATTATTCTTTGGAACTTAATAAGGAAAGAGAAGAAGTTTGGACGGGAGTGCATAGTGAAATCAGTCAGTTTACTAAATTAAAGGGGTTGATGTATTTAGCCGAGGGGCAGTTAAATTTATCTTGTTCCGATTTTGCTGAGGCATATACAGGAAGACACGATTGGATGGATTATACTTCAACCTTCTTCTTTACACCAATTACCGGTGAACATCATATGGTGAATGTTCGTGTACAAGGAGCGATTCGCTCTTATGCCTTTGGATTATTACCGGAGGGTAAAGTAGGGTTACTTAAGAATGATAATGGTTATTCGGTGCTAACGAGTAAAGATTTCGCTTGGATAGCAGGAACAGAATATAAGGTAACGGTAGCTGTAAAAAATAATATGTTACAGGCAAAGATAGATGATAAAGTGACACTTGAATATACAGATGCGGTTCATCCGTATTTGACTGGTTCCATTGGAGTATCCCTTATGAATGGAAGTCATAGCAAATACAGGAGAATAGTAGTAAATCCATCATCAGAAATTATTGATTAATATAATAACTAATATTTGAAATAATACAGCAAACCAAAAGCCGGATTATTCGTACTTGTGGAAAACCATGTAGATTGAATTAAACCCCGACTGTAGTAATTGAAGTGAACCCCCTTGGCTAGAGGAAAAATCTAACCAAGGGGGTATTTTTAATGTCTTTCCGCTTTCTGTTTGTCCAATATGGAAGATGAATTATTGGCTAAGGGGTTTGAGAAAGCTTAGATTCATTTATATTGATTAAATTATATCATGATTTAATAAATGATGGAAGCAATAATAATGCCAATGCGAAACAATAAACTACATATAAAACATAGGAATGTAAATACCAATGTTAAAACATGAATTAATAATATAAATATTATATATTTTACATAGAATCACCTCTTATAACATGAAAAAGTTCAAGGATAATTTACAATATCCTTGAACTTTTTTGTGTTTCGGGCTTTATTTTGTATATTAAGCAAATTTTATTCTCTCTTATATTTTTTGCTTTAATAAAAACATTGAAATGACAGGAGTTTATGCTGAAAATGTTCTACAAAACTAACCTTCTACATCATATGATACTGGAGAGAGAAATAATATATGATAATCTTTTGGAAGTTCATGTTATTAATCATAGGGCATTAATATAATAGAGTAAGAATATTATGAAAAGTGATTACCATGAATTCTGAGGATATCGAAAAAATATATAGTAATGACTATGGGGATTTTTTTATTAACTATAGTGGAGATCCATTGGTATTAGAAAAATTTGAGGATAGTGCAGTTAATATTATTAACTACTTTCTTGCTGTAGTACATCTTCCAGTTAGTCAATTGACAGAAAATATTATATCCAAGATGGGGTATGCTACGATACCTTCTTTATTCGGCTTGATCAGCGAAGTAAGTTTGGAGGCGTCTGGTGTACTACGTATACGTAATGTACCTAATTTTAATCTAAGGGGGAAGGGGGTACTGATTGGCATTGTTGACAGTGGTATTGACTATACAAACCCCATCTTTCAATATGCTGATAAAACCACAAGGATAGCAAGCATATGGGATCAGACAATTATCAGCGACCAAGTTCCGGCAGGAATGGCCTACGGAACAGAGTATACCAGGGAGCAGATTAATGAAGCATTAAAAAGTGATAATCCCTTCAGCATCGTACCCTCTATGGATGAGGTTGGTCATGGTACGATGGTTGCTGGTATAGCCGCAGGTAATGATGTACCGGAAAGTGGCTTCTATGGTGTTGCACCAGATACTGAATTAGTAATCGTCAAATTAAAACCTGCAAAGCCTTATTTAAAAAAGTTTTTCCGAATACCTGAAAATGCATTGAGCTATCAGGAAAATGACATTATATTTGGTATGCAATATCTGCTTAATTATGCAACTAAAATAAATAAACCGATCGTGGTATGCCTTGCCTGTGACACTGCACAATATGCCCATGATGGAAGAGGTACAACAAGTAGTTGGTTATCGTTTCAAGCTAGCAATGCAGGTATCGCAATATTAATTTCTGTAGGAAATGAAGGAAATGCTCGAAGGCATTATTATGGAGTAATTGAAGAAACAACGGGATATGATACAGTTGAGCTTAATGTAGGACCAAACGAAAGTGGATTTTCTATGGAAGTATGGGGAACTTCACCTAATTTCTATTCTATTGATATTACATCACCCTTGGGTGAGTATGTCCCTAAATTAGGGGTAAGGCTGAATGAGACTAGAAAGATTGCTTTTATTTTCGAACCAACGGTCATCTACGTAGATTACGAGGCGATGGAATCACAAAGTGGAGATCAGTTAATACTACTTCGATTTACAAAACCTTCACAGGGTATATGGAAAATCAAAGTATATGGCAGAGGGATATATCCTATGAATTTTAATATATGGTTGCCAATGAATAATTATATAACCGCTGATACTTATTTTGTACGTTCGGATCCCAATATTACGCTCCTTTCATTGGCATGTGCAAGTACACCTATCACAGTGACGGCTTAACACTGAGAATGATAGTCTTTATATTGATGCAGGCAGAGGATATACACGTGTTGATCTTATAAAGCCGGATATAGCAGCTCCCGGTGTTAATATTTTAAGCCCCTCCTTGGATCATAGCTTTGTGGAGGTTACAGGAACCTGTGCTGCACTAGCGCACACAGCAGGTGTAGCGGCAATGCTGTTTGAATGGGGGATTGTGAATGGGAATTATCCAAAAATGAGTACACAGGATATGAAGATTTTTATGATTCGAGGAGCACGAAGGAATGTTGACATTCAATATCCAAATCGGGAATGGGGTTATGGAATACTGGATATATTCAATGTCTTTGATAGTTTAAGAAGGGGCGTATAGCCTTAATTTGATTCCTTCGCTCATGGAGATGAATGATATCTAATAGTTATCAGGAAGGAGAATACTATGACACAGGAAGAAAAATACAAAATAACTAGTAATGAATATTTGGATTTAATTATCAAATACAATGGTAACCCAGCTTCTCTGGATCAATTTAAAAAGTATTCGGTACATATTATGAATGAATTTTACGCAGTTATATATATACCTTTATCTCAGGTTACAACCCATCTTATAGCCGATTATGGTTACGCAGCAATACCTCACTGTTATTCTTTAGCCAGCGAGCAAAGCCTGGATGCATCTGGTGTGACCAAATTACGAAAAATTCCTTCAATTAGTTTAAGGGGAAAGGGTGTAATCATAGGAATTATTGATACTGGAATTGATTTTACGAACCCAGTATTTTTTCATAAGGATGGTACGAGTAAAATAGTAGCTATCTGGGATCAAAGCATAGACAGTGAAAATCAATATCCAAAAGGAATATTTCCGACATTTTACGGAACAGAATATACATCTGAGCAGATTAATCAGGCGTTAAAAAGTGCAAATCCGCTGCAGAGTGTTCCTAGTATGGATGAAAATGGTCATGGAACTATGCTGGCAGGAATAGCAGCTGGTTCTGAAAACAAAGAAAATAATTTCAGCGGAGTGGCAGCAGATGCGGATCTAATTATTGTAAAATTAAAGCAAGCAAAAGGAAATTTAACGAATTTTCATTCTATACCGCAAAATATACCCTGTTATCAGGAAAATGACATGATTTGGGCACTGCAGTATATAGTTGATACTGTAAGAAGACTAAAGCGCCCGTTAGCTGTCTGTATTGGCTTAGGTACATCACAGGGGGCACATGATAATAGTGGCGCTTTTAATAATGTAGTATCTGTCTTAGGGGATTTTCCGGGAGTGGCTATATCTGTCGCGGCAGGGAATGAAGGTAATTTGAGAAGGCACTTTTATAGTGTCCTTAATCCTGCGGTAGGCTCTATTCCGTTGGAATTAAATGTAGGGGAAAATGAAGCTGGGTTTTCTGTGGAGCTTTGGGGAGATCCGCCTATGATCTATACGTTGGACATTACATCCCCTACGGGTGAATACATACCAAATATTTTAGAAAGTCTTGCGGGAAGACAAGAGATATCCTTTCTTTTTGAAAAGACAGTTATTAATATTGATTATATCATGATAGAACAGGATACTGGAAAACAAATCATCTTACTACGCTTTAGAGATCCAACCCAAGGAACATGGAAATTCAAGGTATATGGAAGAGGCGATTTACAAGGAGCTTTTCATATATGGTTGCCATCTGATGATTTTTTATCTAAAAATACCTATTTTATAAATTCAGACCCATATACTACCATAACATCGCCAGGAAATTGTATAGTACCAATTACAATAACGGCGTATAATTCAAATGTGGATTCATTATATCAAAATTCGGGAAGAGGTTATTCGACATCAAATATAATAAATCCGGATCTGGCAGCGCCTGGCGTTAATATACAATGTCCTGCTTTGAATCATAGCTTCACAAGTATTTCAGGTACAGGTGCGGCTGCAGCACATACATCTGGAATCACAGCTATGATACTTGAATGGTGTATCGTTGATAATAATTATCCAGGTATTGATACCGTTAGTATAAAGAAGTTTCTTATTCGAGGTGCGAAAAGAAATAGCCAAAATAAATATCCAAATCGGGACTGGGGATACGGAATCATAGATGTATATAATAGCTTTAACATTTTAAGGACAGATATATAGAGTCTTTTTTATAACTTAATAGTAAATCTGTCTACCACCATCGATTGTATCATTGATGGTAGTGGTCAGCCATTCTATAGCTTTTCTGGAGTCCCGCTGTTCAATGCAGTCACACAGAACAGCTGTATTTTTGTATAAAGATTCTAAACCGTACAATCGGTAGAAACGTTCCCACAGGGATAGAATTGGAATTTTAAATGAAGAGAAGATGAGCGGTAAGAGTGTATTTCCGGAAAGAAAGGCAAGCTCGTGCTGGAAGCGAAAGGCAAGCTCAGAAGCCATCTCCGGAGAGTCTGACTCTCTCATTTGTTTCACGTAGTCTTTTAATATGGTAATTTCATCATCTGTAATCTTGGGTATACACAATTCTACTGCCAAGGAATCTAATGCGATACGAAGTTCAAGAATAGAACGTATTTCTGCTTTCCTTAATAGTCCTCCGTTATAATTCATGATGGAAATCAAAGTCTCCATGGTTCCGTTTCTTCGATAATCAGCCACAAAAGTACCAACTCTTGGCTTAATTATTAAAAAACCTTTTCTGGCTAATTCACTAATGCCGGCATTGACTACGGCTCTACTGACCTGCATGGATTTAGCAAGTTCTCTTTCAGGAGGGAGCTTTTCTCCTATGGGGAGTTTGCCGGACAGAAGCATTGTCTCCAGCTGCTGGATAAATAATTCTTTTAATGATGGTGCACTCAATTTTGTAAATTCCATTTGATAGTTCACTCCTTTAACTGATTGTGGTATGACCACATACCAGTAATAATTATAATGTAATATTAACTAAAAAACAAGTACGAAATATTGATAAAATGGAAATAAATACTTGACTTATAAAACATAAATATGTTAAAATTTTATCAAAATCATACGTGATTTACTGGTATGACCAGAAAAATATAGAGCTATAAAATGAATAAAATTTAAGTAGTAAGAGGGGATGATAATATGAATAATTTTAGAGTTCTTGAGATTAAACGAAGTATCTTTGATGACAATGATCACCAAGCAAATTTGCTTAGAGAGGATTTAAAAAAGGAAAAAACTTTTCTGTTAAATCTGATGTCATCACCGGGTTCCGGCAAAACGACAACGCTTATGAAAACGATAAATGCTTTAAAAGAGGAGATGAAAATTGGTGTTATGGAAGCGGATATCGATTCCGATGTTGATGCACGAACGATTTCTAAAACAGGTGTAAAAGTAATACAACTACATACAGGTGGTATGTGCCATCTTGACGCAGATATGACGAAACAAGGATTAGAAGGTTTGGGAACGGAAGGCATAGACTTTGCAATTTTAGAAAATGTAGGAAATCTTGTATGCCCGGCAGAATTTGATACTGGAGCATCCAAGAATGCCATGATTCTCAGCATTCCTGAGGGCGACGACAAACCGCTAAAATATCCTTTGATGTTTTCCATTGTTGATGTTTTATTAATCAATAAGATTGATGTGATGCAATATTTTGAATTTGACTTAGAAGCATGCATAGAACGTGTAAAGAAGTTAAATCCGAAGGTTAAAATCATTCCAATATCCGCTAGAACCGGTGAAGGTATTGATGAATTTACGGATTGGATTCGCACTGAAGTAAAGAAGTGGAATGAATATTAATATCATACATTAAATAATTGGGGGTTAGAGTGAAAGATTTTCACTCCAAAGTTTGTGCCTGCGAAATCCTCGGCACAAACTTATTATGCGCAGAAAACATGAGCAGGAATGAGGTTAAATATGGCGGTTAAAGAAAAAGTATTAGATCTTGCGAATCATATTGGCAAGAAAAAACGTGGCTCAAAGAATGAGATTACGTCAAAGGATCCGGAATACATGATTTTGGAGCCGGTTGTTACAGAGGAGATGGCAGAAGTTGCACTTTGCATGGAGATGCGTACGAAGACGACTGCGGCAAATCTTGCTCCTTTATGCGGTAAATCAGAAGAGCTAACAGCAAAACTTTTATGGGATTTGGCATATGCTGGTGTTTGTTTTGTTAACGTAATTAATGGCGTTGATACCTACTGGTATGACACTTGGGTTCCAGGTATTATGGAAATGATGGTTAACAACAAGGAAAATGTTAAAAAATATCCGCAGATTGCTGAGGCCTTTGAAGCTTATGGAAGAGTAAGAGGTCCAAAGACGGTTGGCGCTTTCCCTGTAGGCGTAGGTTTAATGCGTGTTATCCCAATCGAACAGGCAATTGATGGAGAGACTAGAAAAGCATCCTATGAGGAAGTTTCTAAATATCTGAATGATAATAAACTGTTCTCCGTCTCGGATTGTTCTTGCCGTACAGCAAGAGAAGCTATGGGCGAAGGCTGTGGACATTTGAAAGAAGATATGTGCATTCAGATGGGTCATGCCGCTGAATATTATATTCGTACGGGCAGAGGTCGTGAAGTTACTCGAGCGGAAGCTTTTGAAATTATTAAGAAAGCTGAAGAAAACGGTCTGATGCATCAGATACCGAACTTAGACGGATCTGGTAAAACGCATGCAATCTGTAACTGCTGTGGATGCTCCTGTCTGGCTTTAAGATCTGCTTCGATGTTCAAAAACGTTGATATGGTACGTTCAAACTATGTATCTCATGTAGATAAAGAGAAATGTGTTGCCTGCGGTGAATGTGTTGAAGTTTGTCCAGTGAATGCACTGCATTTGGGTCAGAAACTCTGTGCGAAAACCCCGCTTCCCATGAAAAAGGCTGAGACTCCACGTAATATGGAGTGGGGTCCGGAGAAATGGAACCTGGATTACCGTATCAATAGAAAAAATGTCGCCAGCAGCGGCACAAGTCCTTGTAAAACAGAATGTCCTGCACATATTGCGATTCAGGGATATATCAAGTTAGCATCTCAAGGAAAATATTCAGAAGCACTAGAACTAATCAAGCACGAAAACCCATTTCCAGCAGTATGTGGACGTATCTGTCCGAAAAAATGTGAATCTGCTTGTACCAGAGGAGATATTGATTCTCCTGTTGCAATTGATGAAATTAAAAAATTCATTGCAGAGCAGGATATGAATATGGATAATCGCTATATACCTAAAAAGCGACATGAATATAACAATAAAATTGCTGTTATCGGAGCTGGTCCTGCAGGTCTTGCATGCGCTTACTACTTAAGCATAGACGGTTATAAGGTAACAGTATTTGAAAAACAAAAAGCACTTGGCGGTATGCTGACACTGGGTATCCCTTCTTTCAGACTCGAAAAAGATGTAGTGAATGCAGAAATTGATGTTTTGAAAGAATTAGGTGTCCAGTTTATAACAGGTGTTGAAGTTGGTAAAGAGGTTAGCCTGAAGGAATTAAGAAGTCAAGGATATGAAGCCTTTTATCTTGCTATCGGTGCACAGTTGGGTAGAAAAATTGGTACCCCGGGCGAAGACGCAACAGGTGTTATCACAGGTGTTGACTTCTTACGTAATGTAAACTTGGGCGACAATGCCAAACTCGAAGGAAAAACAATTGTAATCGGTGGTGGTAACGTTGCGATCGACGTTGCAAGAACCGCTATAAGAACCGGTGCTTCGGAGGTTTCTATGTACTGTCTTGAAAGCCGTGAAACAATGCCAGCACTCAATGAAGAAATTGAAGAAGCAATTACAGAAGATATAACAATCAATAATTCCTGGGGTCCGAAACGTATTATTACGGAAAATGGTCGTGTAGTTGGCGTAGAATTTAAAAAATGTGTTGCTACAATTGATGAAAATGGAAACTTCAATCCGAAGTATGATGAAAACGATACAATTGTCGCCAACACTGACAACGTATTGCTTTCCATTGGTCAGGCAATAGACTTTGGTAACCTGATTGCAGATAGTAAGATTGAACTTAATCCTAACAAGACAATAAAAGCAGATGCACTTACTTATCAGACAGGGGAGCCGGATGTATTCACCGGTGGTGATGTTCTCACAGGCCCGAGATTTGCCATTGATGCGATCGCTGCAGGCAAACAAGGTGCAATTTCAATCCATCGCTATGTTCAGCCTGGACAAAGCTTAACAATCGGCCGTGATAGAAGAGAATATCATGCATTCAATAAACAAAACATTAATCTAGAAGGATACGATCACCTTCCTAGACAAAATGCAGAACATGCCTTGGGGGCGAAATCCAAAGAGACTTTCAAGGACTTACGTGCTACCTTTACAGAAGAACAGGTTATGAATGAAACGCAGCGTTGCCTTAGTTGCGGGGCTACCGTTACTGATGAATTCTTATGTGTAGGTTGCGGTGCTTGTACAATGAAATGCAAGTTTGACGCAATTTCACTTGTTAGAAAATATGACGGTGCAGGCGTAGCATATGAAGGTTTGAAGCCGGTAGTTGTGAAGCACATCCTGAAACGTAAGGGAAAAATTGCATTAAATAAGGCAATTAATATATTTAATAAGAATAAATGATTTGTATGGCGTAAGTCCAACATTGACTCTAGCTACAAATATCATTTATATATATTCAGCAATATAAGGGTGGGTGAGTGTATATGCACGAAATAGGAGTACTATTTGAAGTCGTTAAGAGCGTAGAGCGATTAGCGAAAGAAAATGATGTTGAGAAGATTGAAACATTGGTTTTGCAAATTGGTGAACTCTCTTCCATGATTCCGAAATATATGAAAACGCTTTACCCTGCTGCAATTGAAGGTACAATACTTCAAGGTTCAAAATTGGAAATAGAGATATTACCTGCGAATGGTCTTTGCAAAGACTGTAACAAGGTTTTTAATCTCATGGAAAATAAGGGCACATGTCCATTGTGTGGAAATGAAAATTTTGAGTTATTAAGTGGAAAAGAGCTTTTTATAAAAGAAATTGTTTGCTGCTAAAAACTCAAGAAAAATAAAAAATCTTATAAATTGGGGGTAGTGTAATGTTTAGTTTTAATTATGAAGGAGGAGCTTCTTTCCTCTCAGTATGGCTTGTTTGGATCATGGTATTCGTGGTACTGTTCGGATTGAATGAAGTATCCAGACGTTTTAAGATCGTTGGTTTCTTATGTTTCGTTGTATTGCCAACCGTCCTTTCTGTATTGTGGTTTACCGTATTAAGTGATACAACTTATACAGATTGGTTCCATTTGGCAAAGGTATATTCATCCACGGCAGGATGTATTGGTTTCTGGTGTATCAGACATTTACACGGCAAGAGCAAAAAGACAGGAAAAGAGTGGAGATTAGCTGATAATAAAATTGCACTTTGCTTCCCACCTTTAATACTAGCAATTAATATCTTAGAAGCAGTTGCACGTGATTTCCAGGTTGGAATTCAGTATGTAGGTGGTGGTATTCTTAAAGATGAAGCAATGTATGTACTAGGTGGTTCATGGAATTATATGAATGCTATTGCAGGTATTTTAAACATTATTACCATTACTGGCTGGTTCGGTATCTGTATCCGTAAGAAAACGAAGAAAGATGGCAGCAAAGATATGTTATGGCCAGACATGTTATGGTTCTGGATTATTGCTTATGATTTGTGGAACTTTGCTTATACTTATAACTGTTTACCGGGTCATGCTTGGTATTGTGGTTTTGCTCTACTCCTTGCACCAACTATATGTGCCTTCACGATCGGAAAAGGTGCATGGCTTCAACACCGTGCACAGACCTTGGCATTATGGTGCATGTTTGCACAGACAATCCCATCATTTATTGATGAAGGTAAATTTGCGGTTGCCTCTACCTACAATGAAGTACCGTTATTCATCTTCAGTTTCTTAGCACTTGCTGCTAATGTAGCAGTTACTGTATATATGATTTACAAAGTTGTAAAAGCAAAACGTAATCCTTATAAGAATGAACTTTATATTGACCTTAAGAAATATCAGGATGTAAAAGTGATGGCTGAATAGGCATAGAAAGAGAAGTTTACCTAAATCTAAAGTAATAAGTTAGGAGAAAGGCTTGTGTCTTAAGGGATGCAAGCCTTTCAAATGGGTATAGATATTGTTACTTTGCTTTTTTGTTCTTTTATCTTTCAAATAATAAGTGGTTGCTGAATTTCCGATTATTACAGTACCTGTAGATGCAACAGCCGCACTTATTACCGATCCAGCCCCTGGTACAATCACATTAAATAACTTTGATGCTTGTTGAGCAATTGTTCTAAAAGCAAAACCTCCAATTCCAATACCACCCAAACTAAATATAAATTCCATTCCACTCTTTAAATTAATATCTCTACCACTTAAAGCTGCAATAAAGACGACAAGTATTCCTTGAAGAACTGATAAGATATATATATCAGCGATAGGAATTGGCGTTACCGCAATCGCAGCAGCTAATCCTGCAAAAATATGGGTCATCCTTTTGGCGAGGCGTTCTACAACTTGTAACAATCTTGCGGCTAAAAGCAATCCTATCCTTGCATCTAAATTTAGATTATTCTCCAAAATATTGATAAGTTTATCAATATTATATCTTCCATCAAATTCTATTTCTAATAAATCCTTCTCCGAAGGTGTCATATTCTTCAGTTCTTCTTCTGATATACCCCAATCTATTAATGAAGATACAGCAATAAAATTATTTGCATTTATCTTATTATCATAGAAAATAGTTTTAACTTGCTCAATCGCTTTTTCAATATTTTGATTCTTCCTATCGGTATAATCTTCTGGCTTTTTAAATTGGGATGGTTCCATTTCATCAGCCTGATTTAAAACAACAATGATCGGAAGGTCATTTCCATTTCTTTTATTATACTTACTTCTAATTAGTTTTAAGGTTTCTATATCTTCATTAATTCTATCTCTCGACTTACAGCGTATTAAAAATAAAATTGCATCAGGATTAAAATTAGTTATTTCATTTAATAAAATTAATTCTGCAGAATTGTTGTTCTCTTCTGTAGATAATGTAGATTCACCTATTCCTCTGGTATCAAGCACCTCTAATATTGTTCTGCCCTCATCCTTATATTCAAATCTTTGAATTTGTTTGGTGCCGATTTCTACATCACTTACTTCAGCTAAGTATTTATTACAAATTGCATTTATTAAACTGCTTTTTCCTACGCCAGTTCTACCAACCATAATAAATCGTGGAGCTCTATATGTTTCCAAGCCCTCCATTAATTCTCTCAATTCTTTATCTCCAACAATAGTATCTTTAATCTTTTTCCTGACCTTGCTAGGGATAGAGTCTGGTAATCCGTCCAATATCTCATCCATTTTGTAATATAGATTTTTGATTTTTTCTAATCTATTTGTTAAATTGTCTTTATTATACTCCATAAATATACCTTGTTTATATAATGAAAACATAGACAAATTCACTATACATTTTCCTTTCTAGTCCTTTATCAATGGTTCCTTATTTCAACCTAAATATAAGAAAATATTATCTTATTGCCAGTACCAAGGAATAATAACTCTTCATTTATAGAATTTATCTTTTCCTCTTTTTAGATTTTTTAGTAGAATTTATTTTATCTTTTTTTTTTGGTTTTATAACGGGATTTTCCTTACCATTCTTTTTTGGTTTTTTAACGGGTTTGTTAACCTGAGCTGTTCCCGATTCTTTCTCTGGCTCTGTCCCTACTACAAAGTACTCATAAATAATTTCACTACTTGGAGTAAAATCACTAGGAAGTAAACCCGTGGACCGATCTATGCCTAAACGAACTACCGAATCTGGTTGTACAAAATCAGCTACTTCCCTCTCCTTATGGGCATAGGTCATTATTTCTTTAAATATACGCCTTGCAATTTGACCGTCTACAGAACCGGGACTCGTATCAATATAGCCGTCGGAATTATCCCCATATCCTGTCCAAACGGAAGTAGTCAACTCAGTAGAATATCCTACAAACCAGGAATCTTTAATTCCATCAATGATATTAAATTGCTTTTTCTCTTCATCAGTAAAGTTTGATGAACCAGTTTTTCCAGCAATTTGGATGCCTGGGATCGCGGCTAATCGGCCGGTGCCTTCTGAGCCTTCTACAACTGTTCGCATGATATCGGTAATGATAAATGCTGTATAGTCCTTCATCGCAACAACCGTCTTAGGTGTTAAGTCGATAACTTTCCCATCAGGAAACTCTATTTTAACAACAGTATGGGGAGCATTATATATTCCGTTGTTACCAAACGCACCATAAGCTCCTGCCATCTGGAAGGAGGACACTCCAGTTTTAAATCCACCAAGGGAATAAGATTCTTCAATGGTATCTAATTCAATTCCTAAACGTTCACCAAATGCTTTGGCTTTATCGATTCCAACCTCTTGAAAAGCTTTAACTGCTGTTACATTTCGTGATGTTTCCATTGCTTTTCTTAAGGAAATAGAGCCTCTGTATTCTTGATCATAGTTGTGAATAGGGACTCCGTTCGAATAGGTATGTGCTTCATCCACAAGCTGATGATATGTTGACCATTTGAGTTCATCAACAGCAGGACCATAATCTAATATAGGCTTGATTGATGATCCAGGAGACCTTCTTGGATTTGTTGCCCAATTCCAAGTTCTTACGCCTTCAGTAGGCTTTCTAGAACCACCGATTGCAAGGACTTTTCCGTTTTTTGTTTCCATCAAAGTAATACCTGCTTGGTATTTATCATCAGGAAATTCAACCACATCCCCTGACTGTAACACGTTTTCAACATATAGTTGTAAATTCTGATCTAGAGTAGTATATATTTTTAAACCCATAGTATAAATGTCTGAGGCCTCTATTCCTTCAATCGCTTCCACTTCATTTAATACTTGATCTAAAAAGGCCTGATAGGGATATACTTCTCGTTCACTTTTTTGAAGTTGTTCTTCAACAGATGCTTTTTTAGCCGTTTCTGCTTCTTTCGATGTAATCTTTCCGTATTTCTCCATCTGACTAATTACTAAATTCCTTCTTGTCTCAACCGCTTCTGGGTTCTTAAAAGGATTATAGTAATTTGGGCGTTGAGGTATAGCTGCTAAGAGGGCAGCATCTTCAATTGTTAATTCTGATAGCTCTTTACTGAAGTAATAATCCGCAGCTTCCAACACACCATAGCGAGAATCCGAAAAATAAATCGCATTTAAATATAGTTCTAATATTTCGTCTTTGGAATATTTTTTTTCTAATTGGAGCGCTAGATATTCTTCTTGTATTTTGCGTGTCCATGTTTTATCCCCAGTCAAAAATAGGT
>Ga0123336_10002811_pt1 | contig 14922 bp, 14 predicted proteins | sample SSSSmetaG_FD_96466 | JGI IMG/M metagenome (GOLD analysis project Ga0123336, IMG submission 96466) | Glacier valley bacterial and archeal communities from Borup Fiord, Nunavut, Canada, to study Microbial Dark Matter (Phase II) - ​SSSS metaG | ecosystem: Environmental > Aquatic > Freshwater > Ice... | reverse complement strand
GACCCAGAGGCGCAGGATGCCTGCGACAGCCGCCGGGTTGTCGCGTGCGATCCGGCGCGCCTCCTCGAGTGGCTCGTTGGTCACCGGCAAGGGCAACGCGGGCCGCGGCGGCGCCTCGTTCTCGATCGTGTTGAGGTTCGATCCGGCCGCGGGGCGAGGCGGCGCGGCGGCGATCATCGCGTTCATCCCGGGCCGCACGAGCCCGAAGAACACCACCAGCGCGACCAGGCCGAGGATCGCGGGCAGCGCGACCACGCGCGCCAGGTCGAGCACGTCGGGGTTCTTCCACAACGGCACCTCGACCGGCGTGATCGTCTCGATCTTGAACGGCGCGTTGATCACCTTGACGGAATCGCCACGGTCCTTGTTGAAGCCGATGCTTTCCTTGACCAGGGCGGTGAGCTTGTCGATCTCCTCGGCCGTCAGCGGCACCTGCGTCGTCTTGCCCTTGGCGTCGGTCACCTGCCGGTTGTTGACGACGACGGCCGCGTTCAGGCGCTTGACGTTGCCGCTGGCGTTGCGCGTGACGCGCACCGTCTTGTCGACCTCGTAGTTGGTGACGGCTTCGCGCCGGCCGTTCGCCGTCGCGCCACCCGAGGGCGCGCCGTTCAAGGGTTGCGACGCGCCCGTCAGCGGCGCCGTCGCCGGCACCGGCGGCTGGTTCGACGCCGCGCCCGGCACGCCGCTCGGCAGCGCGCCGGCCGAGCCGTTCTGCTCCGAGGTCTGCTGGCTGCGGATCGCGATCGTGGCCTCCGTGCCCTGGTTCGGCTTGAACTCCTCGGAGGTCGCCTCGGACTGCGTGAAGTCGACGTCGGCGGCGACGCTCGCCCGCAGGTTGTCGTGGCCGACGATCGGCTCGATCAGCTCGAAGATGCGCTTCGAGAAGCCGCTCTCGATCTGGTTGATGTACTGGAGCTGCTGCGCATCGAGCCCGGCCGACTTGCCGGCGTCGCCGCTGCCCGTCAGGAGCGAGCCGCTCTGGTCGAGCACGGTGACCATCTTCGGGTCCATCTCGGGCACGCTCGCCGAGACGAGGTGGACGATGCCCGCGACCTGTGCACGGTCGAGCGTGCGGCCGGGATGCAGGCTCACGAGCACCGAGGCGCTCGGCTTTTGCTGCTCGCGGAAGAACCCGTTCTGGTTCGGCAGCGCGAGATGGACGCGCGCGTTCTGCACCGCGGCGAGCGAGGTGATCGAGCGCGTCAGCTCGCCTTCGAGGCCGCGCTGGAACGTGAGGCGCTCCTGGAACTGGGTCTGACCGAAGCGCGCCGTGTCCATCAGCTCGTAGCCGGACACCGAGCCTTTCGGCAGGCCGGCGGTCGCGAGCTTCAGGCGCAGGTCGGGCACCTGCATCGCGGGCACCATGATCGCGCCGCTGCCGGCCTGGACCTTGTACGGCACGTTCATGGTCGCGAGCTGGGCGACGACCGCGCCGCCGTCCTTGTCGGACAGGCCTGCGTAGAGCACCTTGTAGTCGCCCTGGCCGACGTTCATCGACAGCGCAACGACGATGCCCGCGAGCACGGCGAGGCCGACGCCGAACTTCAGCTTGGTGCCGGCCGGTATGGCGCCGACGCGCTCCGCGAAGGTCGCCGGGACAGCGATCGTGCGAGCAGTGGCGAGGGCGACAGCGTTGTCCATAGAAGCCTGGTTCCAGTCCTGAGCAGGGGCGCGCAGAACTGAAGCGATTATTCGAAGACGGGCCCTCGCGCCATGCAGCGAACAGCCCGACAAAGCCGCCTCAGTTCCAGACCATGCGCCGTTCGTCGCTCACTACGATGGCGACAAACGTCGAGCCCTGCGGGCCACGGAGCTTTTTCAATGAACGTCACGCTGAAACCCTTCGACTTCGCCCAGGCCGCGGCACGCGCCGGCATGACGCCGACCGGTCAGCCGCTGGGGACGCCGGCACCCGCCGCTGCGGGAGCCGCGAGCTTCCAGCATGCCCTCGGCGAGGCGCTCGGTGCCGTGAGCAAGTCACAGAACGACGCGTCTGCGATGCAACAGGCGGTGTCGATGGACAACCCGACGGTGAGCCTCGAGCAGACGATGGTCGCGATGCAGAAGGCCCAGATCGGATTCCAGGCGACGCTGCAGGTGCGAAACCGCCTGGTGCAGGCCTACACCGAGATCATGAGCATGCAGGTCTAGGCTCTAGCGCGCCGTGCCGGCCGGCAGGCGGATCGTGAAGGTCGCGCCCCGGTCCACGCCGTCGCTCGCTGCCTCGAGCTGCCCGCCGTGGCTCCTGACGATCGCCGTGGCGATCGCCAGTCCGAGGCCGAGGCCGCCGGAACGCTGATAGGCCTCGATGCTCGCCTGCTGGTAGGCGACGAAGATCCGGGCCAGGTCGTCGGCCGCGATGCCGATGCCGCTGTCTGTGCAGGTGACGACGAAGTCGCCGCCCCGCAGCTCGCTGGCGATCCGGATGTGTCCGCCGGAAGGCGTGAACTTCACCGCGTTGCGCACGATGTTCCACAGCACCTGCTGCATGCGCACCGGGTCCGCATCGACCGGCCGCGCGACCACGCAGGGCACGAGCTCGATGCGAAGACCCCTGGCGACGAGCTCCTGCCGCAGCATGTCGACGACCTGCGCAACCAGGCCGTCGATGTCGACCGGCTCCAGGGCGAGCTTCGGCTTGCCCGCGGTGACGGCACCGAGATCGAGGAGGTCGTCGATGAGGCGCGCTTCGAGGGCGACGTTGCGCTTGATCATCGCAACGAGATCGGAGACATTGTCGGTCGTCGCGGCGAGCCGCCCGATCAGCTCGGCGGCGCTGGCGATCGACGACAGCGGCGTGCGCAGGATCGACGCCGGAGAGCCTTCCTGCGGCTCGGTCGACGACCTCGATCTCAAGTCGTCCAGCACGGCTTGCAATGCCGTCGTCTGGATCGGCCCGGACGCCAGGCCGGTCAGCTGCTCGCAGTTGTCGCTGTAGGCGACCAGCCGGGCCGTGGCCGCGTCGTGTGCGAGCAGCCAGCCGTGCGGCTGGGTCGCGCCGGGCGTGCGGATCGGCTCGGCGGCGCAGTCGTCGAGATCGAGCTGCCCGTCACCGGCTATGTCCATCCGGTCGGAAGAGCCAGTCGGACCTCGATGCCCTTCGTCGCATGCACTTGATCCCCACGCACTCTGTCGCCGGGCGACAGCAGGCTGCTGTCAGCTAGGCGTGACCGGGTCTACGCGCTCGTCGAGGACGATCGTGCGCGCGTGCGTCGTCGCAAGCAGGGCCAAGCGCAGAATGGTGCGGTTGCGAACCCAGCGGGGACTCACCCGACAGGCCGTGAACGGCACGATGGCTGGCCATCGACAGGAGACCCCATGACGAAACTGCCGATCCTCGACTTCAAGGGCATGCTGGTGGCGGTCAATCCCGCGCACATGCTCAAGATCGAAGAGCGCGAGGGAAAGGACGGCACGCCCCGCTGCGTCATCTACTTCGACGACAAGTCGATGCTGACGTGGGACGGGCATCTGAGCGAGCTGGTGCCGCTCCTCGCCTAGGTTTGTCGGGCGTCGCCGGCGCAGCGCCGCCACCGGTCTGGCGGCGAAGCCGCTGCGGGATCAGAAGCTTTCCCAGCCGTCGGTGCCGTTGGCGGCCGCGACGGACGATGCCGACGCGATGTGCGGCGTCGGCGCGCTCGCGCGCCTGGTCTTGGTGAACGCCGGCCTCGTCACGTTCATCGCGCGGCCGGGGCCGCGGCGTTCGGCCTGCGATGCGTTCGCCGCGCTGGCGACCCGCTGCTGGCCGTCGTGGGCGAGCGTGAAGACGGCGACCGTCTGGACCAGCGCCTGCGCCTGCGTCCTGAGGCTCTCCGCCGCAGCCGCGCTCTCTTCGACGAGCGCTGCGTTCTGCTGCGTTGCCTGATCCATCTGGTTGACGGCCTCGCCGACTTGAGCCACGCCGGCGCTCTGCTCGGAGCTTGCCGCGCTGATCTCGCCCATGATGTCGGTGACGCGCTTGATCGAGTTGACGACTTCGGTCATCGTCGCGCCGGCCTGATCGACGAGCGCGGTGCCTTGCTCGACCCGCTCGACGCTGGCGGTGATGAGGCTCTTGATCTCCTTGGCGGCATCGGCAGATCGGCCAGCCAGACTGCGCACTTCGGAGGCGACGACGGCGAAGCCTCGACCCTGCTCGCCGGCCCGGGCCGCTTCGACCGCGGCGTTGAGCGCCAGGATGTTGGTCTGGAACGCGATGCCGTCGATGACGCTGATGATGTCGGCGATCTTCTTCGAGGAATCGTTGATGCCCTTCATGGTCGTCACCACCTGGCCGACAACCTGGCCGCCCTGAACGGCGACGGTCGAGGCGCTGGCCGCGAGCTGGTTGGCCTGGCGAGCGTTCTCGGCGTTCTGCTTGACGGTCGAGCTGAGCTCTTCCATCGAGGCGGCGGTCTCCTCGAGCGCAGACGCCTGCTTCTCGGTGCGCTGGCTCAGGTCGTTGTTGCCCTGGGCGATCTGCGCCGAAGCGGTCGCGACCGCGTCGGAGTGCTCGCGCACGTCGCCCACCACCCGGGTCAGCGACGCCTGCATGTCCCGAAGCGCGTTGAGCAGCGGCGAGAACTCGTCGCGGGCGCCGTCGACGATGGAGACCGTCAGATCGCCATCGCGGACGCGGTCGGCGACGGCTTGCGCTTCGGCGACCCGCCGCGTCAAGAGGCGGCCGATGGAGACGCCGAATGCGATCAGGCCGATGGCGATCGCCGCCGCGACGCCGACCATTTCGTTGCGGGTGCGGATCGCCGACGCGGTGATCGAATCGAGCTCGGCGTTCAGCGCGACCGCCTGCCGCTTTTTCTCGACGTCGAGGACCGACAGCAGTCGGTTGCGGGCCGGAATCGTCTTGACCACCAGCATGTCGAAGGCGCCGGCGTTGTCGCCGGCTTCGATCAGCTTGATGTTCGGCGACTCGACGGCGCGCAGCTCGCCGCCGCTGGCCGCGATCTTCTCGAAGGCATCGCGCCCTTCCGAATTGAAGGTGCCCCTCTGGAACTCCGCGAGGTCGGTGTCGATCTGACGGTGCTTCGCGTCGATATCGGCCAGCGTCGCGGCCCGGTCGGCGGCCGTCTTGACCAGCATCGCGTGGCGAAGCTGCAGCGCGACGCGGGTCACGTTCAGCTCGATGTTGTCGATTTGCTGCAGCTGCGACGCCCGCTTGTCACCCACGACCTGGGCCAGGTCGGCAACGCCCGACAGCTGCGTCCAGGACACCGAGACCAGCGAGAACAGCGACAGCACGAGGAGAAGCGAAACGAGGTACAGCCGCCTGGCGATACCAAACGTGGTCTTGGAGTTCATGGCGTTTCTGGTGGTGCTCAGTGGAGGGATGCGACGTCGACGAGACCCATCTCGGCGCTGGTCATGAGCTTGTCGATGTCGATCAGGATCAGCATGCGTTCGTCGATCGATCCGACGGCGAGGAGGTGATCGCTGGCGATGGCGGAGCTGAACTCCGGGACCGGGCGGAGCTGCTCCTTGGTCAGGGTGATGACGTCGGAGACGGCGTCGACGACCATGCCGACGACCCTGTGGGCGATGTTGAGGACGATGACGACGGTGAAGCTGTCGTAGCGTGCGCAGTCGAGGTTGAACTTGAGGCGCATGTCGACGATCGGAACGATCACGCCGCGCAGGTTGACGACACCCTTCAGGAAGGCCGGAGCGTTGGCGATGCGGGTGGGCTGCTCGTAGGAGCGGATCTCCTGCACGCGCAGGATGTCGATGCCCTACTCCTCGGCGCCGAGCTTGAAGGCGAGGAACTCGCGCAATGCCGTCACCTCGGGCGCACCGGGGCGCGCGTCCATGTCGGGCGACGAGAGGGTGGAAACGGGAGGGGTCATGGCGTGCGTCGGAAGGCTCGGTCTCTTTCGGGTTATCGGACGGTCGCGCCCGATCGTGAGCCGCTGTCGACCCCGCGAATCGGTGCCGCGACGGCGTTTGTCACGAATCGTCAGTGGCGCGAGCGCCGCGCGAGGGCGCCGACGTCGAGGATCAGCGCGACGTGGCCGTCGCCCATGATGGTTGCGCCGGAGACGCCGGCGACGCGCCGGTAGTTGGATTCGAGGTTCTTCACCACGACCTGCTGCTGGCCGAGCAGCTCGTCGACGAGCAGCGCGGCGCGATGGCCCTCGGCCTCGACCACGACGACGACGGCGCCGCCGCCGGCCTGGCCGAAGCGCGGCACGTCGAAGACCTCGTCGAGGGCGATCACCGGCATGTACTCGCCGCGCACCTGGACGACGCGGCCGGAGCCGCCGATCGTGCGGATGGTGTCGGGCTGGATCTGGAACGACTCGACCACCGACGAAAGCGGCAGGACGTAGCACTCCGACGCCACCGCGACGCTCATGCCGTCCATGATCGCCAGCGTGAGCGGCAGGCGCACGCGCACGACCATGCCGAAGCCCTCGGCCGATTCGATCTCGACCCTGCCGCCTAGCGCCGTGATGTTCTTCATCACGACATCCATGCCGACGCCGCGCCCCGAGACGTCGGTGACGACCTCGGCGGTCGAGAACCCGGGCGCGAAGATCAGGTTCCAGACCTCGCCGTCGGTCATCGAGTCGGGCGCATCCATGCCGCGCTCGCGCGCCTTGGTCAGGAGCTTCGGCCGCGACAGTCCCTTGCCGTCGTCGCGCACCTCGATGACGATCGATCCGCCCTGGTGAGAGGCGGTGAGGGTGACCGTGCCGGCCGCCGCCTTGCCCTTGGCCAGGCGCTCGGCCGGCAGCTCGATGCCGTGGTCGCACGAGTTGCGCACGAGGTGGGTGAGCGGGTCGGTGATCTTCTCGACCAGGCCCTTGTCGAGCTCGGTCGCCTCGCCCTCGGTCACGAACTCGACCTTCTTGTCCAGCTTGGCGGCGAGGTCGCGCAGCATGCGCGGGAAGCGGTTGAAGACGACCGACATCGGAATCATCCGGATCGACATCACCGATTCCTGGAGATTCCTGGTGTTGCGGTTCAGGTCGGCAAGGCCCGCAGCGAGCTGCTGGTAGAGCGCCGGGTCGACCTTCGCGCTGGTCTGCGCCAGCATCGCCTGGGTGATGACGAGCTCGCCGACGAGATTGATGAGCTGGTCGACGCGCTCGACCGAGACGCGCAGCGTCGTCGCTTCGGCTGGTGCTGCCGCGGCGGCGGTGCGCGAGGTCCGGCTCTCGGCCTTGGGCGCGGCGGCGGCGACAGGCGTGGCGCCGGCGGCGGGTGCACCCGGTGCGCTGTCGAAGAAGCCGAAGCCGGCATGGGCAGTCTGCGCGGGCGCGCCCGGGGCACCGGCATGGAAGCCGTAGCCGGGCCCGAGCGGCAGCAGGCTCACGTGCTCGCGCGAGACGTGGAACGAGAACAGGTCGATCAGGTCCTCGTCGCTGCTGTCGGTCGTGACCTTGAAGCGGCGCATGCCGTCGGCGGCTTCGCCGCCGTCGATCGGCTCGATCGTGCCGAGGCCGTCGATCTCGGCGAAGACGTCGACGACGTCCTGCGCGGTTGCCGGGTTGTCGAGCGGGCCGACGCGCAGCTCGAGCGTGCGCGTCGCGGGCGCGGCCAGCGGCGCGGACGTTGCAGGCGCCGGCGCGGCAGCGGGTGCAGGCGCCACTTGGCCGTGCGCCATCGCGCGGATCGCGTCGAGCAGCTCGGTCGTGTCGACGACCTCGCCTTCGCCGCCGTTCTGGTGCCGGCCGAGCAGCGCCTTCAGCGCGTCTCCGGCCTGCAGCAGCACGTCGACCATCGGCGCCGCGAGCACGAGCTCGTTGCGGCGCAGCTTGTCGAGCAGCGTCTCCATCTGGTGGGTGAGCTCGGCGACGTCCTTGAAGCCGAACGTCGCCGCGCCGCCCTTGACCGAGTGGGCGCAGCGGAAGATCGAGTTGAGCGCCTCGCCGTCGGGCGCATCGACGTCGATCGCGAGCAGCTGCTGCTCCATCAGCTCGAGGTTCTCGCCGGCTTCCTCGAAGAAGACCTGGTAGAACTGGCTGAGGTCGAAGGTGTCGCCGCCGCCGGCGTGGGAAGTGGATTCGCTCATGTCGCGTCGTCCTGGCAATGGGTGGCGAGGCTCGCGCTAGCGCACGACCTTGCGGATGACCTCGATCAGCTTGGCCGGATTGAACGGCTTGACGAGCCAGCCTGTCGCGCCGGCGTCGCGTCCGGCCTTCTTCATCTCGTCGCTCGACTCGGTCGTCAGGATCAGGATCGGCGTCGATCTGAACGCCGCCGTGCCACGCAGCTTCCTGGTGAGCTGGATGCCGTCGAGACGCGGCATGTTCTGGTCGGTGAGGACGAGGTCGAACGCTCGTCCGCTCGCCTTCTCGAAGGCGTCCTGGCCGTCGACGGCCTCGACGACGTCGAAGCCGGCGCTCTTCAGAGTGAAGGACACCATCTGCCGCATCGAGGCGGAGTCGTCGACGGCGAGGATCGAATGCATGGTGTTGTCTCCTGCGGGGGGTGCGCGTGCGGTCCGGCGTGCGTCAAAAGAGCGTGATGGAGCCAGCGTCCATCTCGTCCTGCGTGACCGGGTTCGGATGGAGCGGCATCGGCTCGATCACCGCGTCGCCGTCGTCGCCGTCGTCGGCGAACGCTTCCTGTGCCAGCCGGTCGGTGCAGTAGCGCAGGCGCCGCTGCGTGTGGGCGATGAGCTGCGAGCCCATGTCCTGGAATTGGAGCGCGACGATCGCCGTGCCGAGATGCGCGATCGCGCGTTCGACCGCTGGTCCGGCGCTGGCCGGCGTGCGCAAGGCCGCGCTCGCGCCGGAGAATCCCGCGAGCAAGGTGTCGCACGCGCCGTCGAGGAGCGTCTGCATCCGGTCGAGGTCGAGCGCGACCATCAGGAGGTTGTCCTGCAGGTCGACCGCGACCAGGAGGGGCAGTGCGGCGGCAGCGGGTGCCGGAGTCGGTCGCATCGGAGTCAGTGTCGGGCTCGGTCGGGTGGATCGGCCCCAGTCGCCGGCGAGGCGGGACGCCTCCCTGCGCATTTCGGCGTCGTGGCTTCGAACTGGAGCGCTTTCGCGCCGCCGCGCCGGCTCAGACGCGGTGCAATGCCGCGCCGGTCGTGCGCAGACGCTCGAGCAGCTTCGGCGCGATCGCTGCGAGCGCCAGCACCTCGTGCACCGCGCCGGCCGCGATCGCTTCCTTGGGCATGCCGAAGACGACCGAGGTCGCGGCGTCCTGTGCCACGTTCCAGCTGCCGGCGTCCTTGAGCTCGCGCATCGCGGTCGCGCCGTCGGCGCCCATTCCGGTCAGCATCACGCCGTACGCGTTCGGGCCGACGACGCGCGCGGCCGACTTGAACAGCACCTCGACGGAAGGCTTGTGGCGATTGACCGGCTCGCCGTCCTTGACGCGGCAGATGTAGTTCGCACCCGAGCGCTCGACCGAAAGGTGCAGGCCGCCGGGCGCGATGTAGGCGTGGCCGGGCAGCACCCGCTCGCCGTCCTCGGCTTCCCTCACGCTCATGCGGCACAGGCCGTCGAGGCGCGCCGCGTAGCTCTTCGTGAAGCCGGGCGGCATGTGCTGGGTGATCATCACCGCGGGGCAGTCGGCGGGCAGGTGCTGGAGCACCTCGCGCGTCGCCTCGGTGCCGCCGGTGGACGCGCCGATGAAGATGATCTTCTCGGTCGAGAGACGCCCGAGCGAGGCCGCCTTGGGCTGCGCCGTCGCCGGATCATCGACCTCGATCCGGCGCACCCTGGCCTGCGCCGCGACGCGGATCTTGGCCGTGATGTCGTCGGCCAGCAGCTTCAGCCCGTCGGCGATGCCGAGCCTGGGCTTGGCGACGAAGTCGACCGCGCCCAGCTCGAGTGCGCGCAGCGTCGTCTCCGCGCCGCGCTCGGTGAGGGTCGAGACCATCACCACCGGCATCGGCCGCAGGCGCATCAGCTTGCCGAGGAAGTCGATGCCGTCCATGCGCGGCATCTCGACGTCGAGCGTGATCACGTCGGGGTTGAGCTCGCGGATCATCTCGCGCGCGACCAGCGGGTCGGGCGCGGCGCCGACGCACTCCATGTCACTCTGGCGGTTGATGATCTCGGCGAGCATCTGGCGCACCAGCGCCGAGTCGTCCACCACCACCACGCGCGTTCGTGTCATGTCCGTTCTCAGAAGAGGTCGACGGATCCGGCGCCGCGGTCGGCTGCAGCCGGTTGCGCCGCCGCGGCCCGCTCGCGTGCCGCGAGCTCGCCACCGTGCGTCGCCGCCAGGCGCTTGACCATCGCCTTGCCGCTCTTCGGCAGGAAGCAGACCTTGCGCGGATAGACGTCGAGCACGTCCTTGCTCACCACCGGGATGCGCTCCGTGCGCAGGTAGTCGAGGACGAAGCGCGCGTTGCGTTCGCCGACGCGCATGGCGTCCATGCCGCCGATCATCTGGCCGCCGCCGAAGACCTTGGCCTCGAGCGTCGAGCGGGTCGCGCCGAGCTTCATGAGCTCGTTGATCAGGAGCTCCATCGCGTACGAGCCGTAGCGACCGCTGTCGTCGGCGCCCGAGGCGAGCATGAAGTGGTTGAGGCCGCCGACATGCGCGTGCCGGTCCCAGAGGCAGGCAGCGATGCACGAGCCGAGCGTCGTCATGACGAGGATGTCTTCGCTCGCCGCGTAGTACTCGCCGGGCAGGACCTTGACCGCCTCGCTCTCGAAATGCGCGTCCCACCAGAAGAACGACGCTTCGCCGGGCTTCTTCGGCCGGGCCCTGAGCGTCTGGAGCCGCGCGCCGTCACGCACGCTCGTAGACCGTCCTGGCGCGCAGCGTGAACAGGTCGCGCGAGTCGTTGAAGTTCTCGGAGTGACCGGCGAAGAGGAGGGCGCCGGGCCGGACGACCCGGTGCATGCGCTCGAGCACCGCGCGCTGGGTCGGGGCGTCGAAATAGATCATGACGTTGCGGCAGAAGACGATGTCGAACGGCGCACCGGGCGACCACGTCGCGTCGGTCAGGTTGCAGATCCTGAACTCGACCAGTCGGCGCAGCTCCGGCTTGACCATGACCCTGCCTGCGTTCGCGCCCGAGCCGCGCAGGAAGTGGCGCTTCAGGCGCACCGCGTCGAGGCCCTTGGCGCCGGCGTCGTAGACGCCGCGCTCCGCCGTCGCGAGCACGTTCGTGTCGATGTCGGTGCAGACGATGCGCACGTTCGCCGTCGGGCCAAGCGATTCGATGACGGTCATCGCGAGCGAGTAGGGCTCCTCGCCCGTCGAGGCGGCGTTGCACCAGATCCGGACGGGCTCGCGCGCACGTGCTGCGAGCTCGGCTGCGAGGATCGGGAAGTGGTGCTCCTCGCGGAAGAACGCGGTGAGGTTGGTCGTCAGGCAGTTGACGAACTCCTGCCACTCACGCTCGGCCGCGTCGCCCCGGAGCGCGTCGAGGCGGTCGAGGTAGTCGTGCACCGAGTCGAGGTCCAGGTCGCGCAGTCGCCGCGACAGGCGGCTGTAGACCATCGCCTGCTTGCCGGAGTGCAGGCTGATGCCGGCCTTCTTGTAGATGAGCGAGCGCGCCCGCTCGAAGTCGTCGGCTCCGAAGCCGGGCCCGGCGTCGACGGCCGACGAGCGCCCGGTCGGAACGGCGCCCGCAAGCGCCCGGCGCGCGTTCATTTCTTGCTGCTGGCAAGGCCCATGCGCAACTCGTCGTAGCCCGGCACCATCTCGTCGAGGTGCGGAAACTTCCACTTGTCGTTCGATTCGCGGCCGACGATGCGCTCGACGCAGCCCTGGCGGCCGAGGTCGATGATCTCGGGCGCCATCGGCATCTGCGATTTCGTCGAGAAGAAGACCTTGACCTTGGGCTTGAGCGCCGACGCCGGGTTCTGCTCGGCGACGATCGCGAGCCGCCCCGACTGCAGGCGCACCAGCGAGCCGGTCGGATAGATGCCGATCGACTCGACGAAGGCCTGGAAGATGGCCGGATCGAATTGGCCCTTCAGCGTCCAGTCGCTCATCCGTGCGATCGACGCGGCGGGATCCCAGCCGTCCTTGTAGGGACGGTTCGACGTGATGGCGTCGTAGACATCGCAGACCGCGCCCATGCGCGCGTGCCGGCTCAGCGCCGCGCCCGACAGGCCTTCGGGATAGCCGCGGCCGTCGGGACGCTCGTGGTGATGGAAGCAGACGTCGATCGCGATCTCGCCCACGTCGCCGGCCGCGACGAGCAGGTCGCGGCCGCGCTCGGGGTGCGTCATGATGGTCGCGTACTCGGCGCTGCTGAGCGAGCCCGGCTTGTTGAGCACCTCGATCGGCATCATCGCCTTGCCGATGTCGTGCAGCATGCCGGCCATGCCGGCGTCGCGGCACTCGTTCTCGTCGAGGCCGAGACGGCGGCCGAGGGCGACCATGAGCGCGCACACGGCAACCGAGTGCATGTAGGAGTAGTTGTCGTGCGACTTCAGGCGCGCCAGGCTGATCAGCGCGCCCGGGTTGCGCCACATCGAGGTCGCGATGTCGTCGACCAGCGAGAGGCACTGGTCGGTGGAGAGAACCTTGCCGAGGCGGGCGTCGGAGAAGAGCGACTCGACGGCCTTCTTCGAGCGCGAGCACAGGGCTGCGGCGCGGGCAGCCTCTTCCTCGACGGCGACATGCGCCGGCAACGTCGGCGTGTCGGCGACAGGGGCGGGCTGCACCGGTGGCGGCGCGGACCCGCTCGAGCGCGGCTCGGCCGGCAGCGCAGCGAGGTCGATGCCCTTGGAGGTGTCGATCCAGCACTCGACGACGCCGCTGTTGCGCAGCTTGACGAGGTCGCCCTCGTCGCGCAGGACGAAGCGCTTCTTCCAGAACGGATGGTCGAGCCACGAACCGCAGAGCTCGTGCAGCTGCATGCCCAGGCTCAGCTGGTCGACGCGGATCTTGCGCAGCATGGTGGAAGCGTTGGGACTGCCGGCGAGGGCGTCAGAAGCCGAGGCTGGCGAGCAGGTCGTCGACTTCGCCCTGGTTGGCGACGGTGTCGCTCCGGCCCGTGCGGTCGACCACCGGGCCGTTCAGGGCGGACGTCTCGACCTTGTGCGCCAGCTCGTGCGGGGCGGCCTGGACAAGCAGCTTGACGAGGCTGTCCTCGAGATCGGCGGCGAGCGAGACGACCTTGGCAACGACCTGGCCGGTGAGGTCGTGGAAGTCCTGCGCCATCATGATGTCGGTGAGATGGCGATCGATGCGTGCCGTCGAGGCCTCGACCTCGCCGACGAAGTTCATCACCGCCCCGCTCGCGACCGCGCGCACCGGGTTGGCGACGATCGCCGCGGCGATGGCGCGCGTCGAAGAAGCGATGCTGGCGTGCTCCACCTTCGCCTGCTCGACCGAGCTCAGCACCTTGTCGGCGGCCTCGCCGGTCTTGGTCGCGATGTAGGTCAGCCGGCTGCGCGCATCGGGCAGACCGTCGGCCGCGCGCTGCAGCTTGGGCATGACGCCGAGCTCGGTGAGCGTGTCGTGCAGCTGGCGCGTGATCGTGCCGAGCTGGCGGAACACTTCCGGCGACGCCGCCGGCACGTCGGGGACCAGATCTGCCGTCCGGTCCATCTTCATGCTCTCGGGTTCGGTGCGACGGCCGGCGTGGCCATCTTCTGGAGGATCTTGTGGACCTTCTCTTCCAGCGTCGCCTTGGTGAAGGGCTTGACGATGTACCCGGCCGCGCCGCTCTTGGCCGCGAGGATGATGTCCTCCTTGCGGGCCTCGGCAGTGACCATCAGCACCGGCAGGTGCTTGAGCGCGTCGTCGGCCTTGATGGCGGCGAGCAGCTCGAAGCCGGTCATGTTGGGCATGTTGATGTCGGAGACGACGAAGTCGAAGGACTGCTCCTTCAGCTTGGAGAGCGCCTGGACACCGTCCTCGGCCTCTTCGGCGTTGTGGCAGCCCATGTCCTTCAGCAGCCCCTTGACGATGCGGCGCATCGTCGAAAAGTCGTCGACGACCAGAAATCTCAGGGCGGCGGCGTTGTTCATGGGCGTTCTCGTCTCGTACCGGCGGTCAGGCTGTTGTCGGCCTGCGGCGCCGGAACTTGACCCGGCCGGGCGGACCCGGACCGCTGCGCGACCGGGGAAGAGCAACACATTTCCCGCCCTTCTCCCGCTATCGCCGGGGAGCCCGCAGTCGACACTTCTCTTTTCGCCCGAACTCCCAATGAACAACCAGGTGCTCTCGCAGGACGAGGTCGATGCCCTCCTCCAGGGCATCACCGGAGACAGCGACGTCGCCGAGGCGGCGCCGGAGAGCGGGACGGGCGGGGCGCGCGACTACAACCTGACCGACCAGGACAGGATCATCCGCGGCCGGATGCCGACGATGGAGCTCGTCAACGAGCGCTTCGCCCGCAACATCCGCGTCGGCATCTTCAACCTGATCCGAAAGAGCCCCGAGGTCGCCCTCAACGCGATCAAGCTGCAGAAGTACAGCGACTTCCTGCGCGAGATCGCCGTGCCGACCAACTTCAACATCATGAGCGTGCGGCCGCTGCGCGGCTCCGGTCTCGTCGTCTGCAACCCGAGCCTGATCTTCTCGATCATCGACGGCCTGTTCGGCGGCTCGGGCAAGTACCCGACGCGGATGGAAGGGCGCGACTTCTCGGCCACCGAGCAGCGCGTCATCGGCCGACTCGTCGACATCATCTCCGCCGAATACAAGAAGGCCTGGGAAGGCATCCATCCGATCGAACTGGAATACCAGCGCTCGGAGATGTTGCCGCAGTTCGCCACCATCGCGACGCCGAGCGAAGTCGTCGTCACGACCTCGTTCACGCTCGAGCTCGGCGACGCCAGCGGCGAGATCCACTTCTGCATTCCCTACTCGACGCTCGAGCCGATCCGCGACGTCCTCTACTCGACCCTGCGCGGCGACTCGAACCAGCCCGATCAGCGCTGGATCAACCTGCTGAAGGAGCAGATCCAGCCGGCCGAGGTCGAGCTGGTCGCCGAGCTCGGGCACGCACCGGCGACCGTCGAGCAACTCCTGTCGCTCAAGCCGGGCGACTTC
>Ga0123336_10002810_pt1 | contig 14922 bp, 13 predicted proteins | sample SSSSmetaG_FD_96466 | JGI IMG/M metagenome (GOLD analysis project Ga0123336, IMG submission 96466) | Glacier valley bacterial and archeal communities from Borup Fiord, Nunavut, Canada, to study Microbial Dark Matter (Phase II) - ​SSSS metaG | ecosystem: Environmental > Aquatic > Freshwater > Ice... | reverse complement strand
TTACGCGGCCTGGCTCCGCTGACGTTCATGTGTGTAGTACCAACCGGCGCTGGCATTGACCTGTGGGCGCTTCGTCATTGCGAGCCGCGCTTGCGGCGTGGCAATCCAGGGGCCGGCAGAACCGGGCTGACCGCTCCTGGACTGCCATGGGGCTGCGCACCTCGCAACGACAGGTCAGAGGCAACGCTGGTTCGTACAGCACGCCGCCTAAGCCTGCCCGGATTTGCACAACGGACCGCCGTCGCTCATCCCGCCGTCCGCCGCCCCGCACCCACCCGCAGCAACGCCAGCCCCGCCCCCACGATCACCGCCGCTCCCAGCAGCGTCAGCCCGTCCGGCACATCCCCAAAAGCCAGCCAGCCGAACAGCACCCCCCACAGGATCAGCGTGTACTGGAACGGCACCACTACCGACGCCGGCGCCAGCCGCAGCGCCCGGTTGACGCACAAATTGCCACCCAGCGACCCCGCGCCCAGCACCACCATCAACGCCCCGTCCCGCCACCCCAGCGGCGCCCAGCCCTGCCACGCCACCAGCGCCGCGCCGAACACCCCCGCCGCCGCCAACTGCCCCGCCATCAGCACCGTGCCCGGCGTCCCCGCCAGCTTGCGCGTCGCCACCAGGAACGCCGCGTAGCACAGGCTCCCACCCACCGCGCACAGCGCCGGCACGGTCAACGTCTCCGGCGACGGCCGCAGCGCCAGCAGCACCCCCGCAAACCCCGCCGCCACCAGCACCCACCGCCGCGCCCCCACGCGCTCCCCAAGCACCAGCGGCGACAGCAGCGCCACGTACACCGGACCGGCCATGTAGTAGGTCATGCCCTCCGCTAGCGGCAGCCCGGCCAGCGCCCAAAAGAACAGCGCCGTCTCCAGCGTGCTCAGCCCGACCCGCAGCAATTGCAGCCCCGGCCGCGGCGCACGGCGGAAGCGGCGCAGCCCGGCCCGCCAGATCAGCGGCGACAGGATCGCCAGCCCGGCGATGCTCCGCACCAGCACCAACTGCCCGACGGAGTAGCCGCCGACCAGCCACTTCCCCAACGTGTCGTTGGACGCGAACAGCAGGATGCCCAGCAGCATCATGGCGATTCCCGCGCCCGTGCCGCCACCGCGCACCACGGCCGGGGGCGTCAACCGCCGAGCTTGAAGCAGCGGGTCAACGGACTCGTTCGACCCAAGGCTCCGCGCTCTCCATCAGCAAGCTGGTGTCCCGAACCGGAGGTCCGCCGGGGTGGCGCACAGCCCCAGGTCACCATCCCGTTTGTCTCCAGCGTGCCAACCGGTCAAAAGCCCGCCGGCAAGGGCCGACGAACCTTTGATCCAGCACACTAGGGCGCGGGTGGTGCGACGACCTCCGCCGATCATGCCCGGGCCAGCACGGCCCGCAAGGTGCGGGCGGAGATGTCCAGCACCGTGGGGTCCCCACCCACCATCATGGCGGCGATGGCGCCGTCCATCACCAGCAGGACCTGCCGGGCCACGATGCCCGGCTCGTCGTATGCGCCTTCCGCCGCCAACCCGGCCAGGAAGGCCAGGATGGCCCCGTGGTGCTCCCGCGTCAGTTCGCGCAACCAGGGCGCCGAGTCGTCGCCGCCCTTGGCATGCTCGGCAGCGGCGTTCATGAAGGCGCAACCATAGAACCGCCCGCCCAGGAACCACGTCCGCAATGCCGGGATGACGCCGTGCAGGCGCATCGCCGGGTCCGGCCCGGCCGCCAGCACGTCGGCAAAGAAGGCGTCCCGCCAGGACGCGCCCTCCAGCACCAGCACCTCCCGCAGCAGCGCCTCCTTGGAGCCGAACCGGCTATACAGGGTCATCTTGGACGCCCCGGCCTCCTGCAGGATGCGGTCAATCCCGGTCGCGTGGATGCCATCGCGGCAGAACAGGTCGCGTGCCGCCAGCAGGATGCGCTCGTGCGGCGGCAGGGTGCCCACGTCCGGGCCGGTGGTGTCCGCCCGCGGCGCAGATACGGGAAAGTATGGCATCCCTGGCGATCCTTGTTTGCCTAAGCTTAAGGCGTCGTGTGGCGGTTTCGTACGCAGCAGGCGCGCGCAGTTGGGCTAGTGTCGGGCCGTCCCCAGCGTAGGTCAAACGTTTGCGCCAGGGGTGGCCTGGCACAGCCATTGCAACGCTCGTTCTGCAAGACTGACCGTTCTGTTTCGGTCGGACAAAGGAGACACCGGGATGAACGTCACCCTGAAGCAGACCCCCACTGCCATGACGGGCTGCCTCGCCCCCATAGACAAGGGCGGCCTGGACGAGCTGATCGCCAAGGGCCGCGCCAACCCGCAGGCCATCAAGACCCTCAAGTGCCGCACCATCGCCGAGGGCCGCTTCCGCCACCTCAACATGATCCGCGACCTGCCCCCATACATCGTGGACGAGCCGCCGGGCCTGCTGGGTGACGACACCGCCCCGAACCCGTCCGAGGCCTCCCTGGCCGCCCTAGGCTCCTGCCTCGCCGTCGGCATCCACGCCAACGCCGTCGCGCGCAACATCACCGTCCGCAAGCTGGAGATCGAGCTTGAGGCCGACATCAACATCACCGCGGTCTGGGGCACCGGCGACACCTCGCCCAAGCCCGTCGGCTTCGACGCCGTGCGCGCCAAGGTCCACCTGGAGGCCGATGCCCCCAAGGAGGAGCTGGACGCCCTGATCGCCCACGCCAAGACCTGGTCGCCAGTCGCCAACACCTTCACCAAGCCGGTGCCGGTGGACGTGACGCCGGTCTGATTGATCACATGGGGACGCCAGCATGAGTGAAGCCGCACGCCTTGACGCCCCGGCGTCCCCCAACCCTAACGCCCCGTCGCTCGACCACCTGCGCGCCGTCGTCGCCGCGGAACTCGCGCCGATCACCCACGAAATAGACCACGGCGGCCTCTACCCCGCCCAGGCCATGCGCGCCCTCGGCGCCGCCGGCCTCTACAGCCACCACCTGCACGCCACCGCCGCCCAGCCCAGCATCGGCGCCGCCATCGAGGCGATGTCCGCCGTCAGCGAAACCTGCATGAGCGCCGGCTTCTGCACCTGGTGCCAGGACGCCAGCGGCTGGTACTTGGAGCAGTCCGACAACACCGCGCTTCGGGACGCCCTTCAACCCGGCCTCGCCAGCGGCGTCCAGATGGGCGGCACCGGCCTGTCCAACCCGATGAAGTCCCTCTCCGGCATCGAGAACTTCAAGCTCCGCGGCACCCGCGTGCCCGGCGGCTACGAGGTCTCCGGCGTCCTGCCCTGGGTCAGCAACCTCGGCGAGGGCCACCTGTTCGGCACCGTCTTCCAGGTGGACGACACCCACCGCGTCATGGCCATGATCCGCTGCGGCCAGCCCGGCGTCTCCCTCAAGCAGAACGCCCACTTCGTCGCACTCGAAGGCACCGGCACCTACAGCGTGCTGTTCCGCCGCGCCTTCATCGCCGACGAATCGCTGCTCGCCGATCCCCTCGGCGGCATGGTCAAGCGCATCAAGGCCGGCTTCATCCTGCTGCAAACCGGCATGGGCCTGGGCGTCACCCAGGCCTGCGTGGACCTGATGCGGGACGCCAACGTCACCCACGGCCACACCAACAAGTACCTGCCGCGCCAGGCCGGAAACTTCGCCGACGACCTCGCCACCCTCCGCGCCGACATCGCCCACCTGGCCCAAACCCCGCTGGAACAGGCGCCGGAGTACCTGCGCGCCGTCCTGCAAGCCCGGTTGCGCGTCAGCGAGCTGACGCTGGAGGCCGGGCAGTCCGCCCTGATGCACGCCGGCGCCCGCGGCTACATCGAAGGCTCACCCGTCAACCGCCGCATCCGGGAGGGGCACTTCGTCGCCATCATCACCCCCTCCATCCGCCACCTGCGCCAGGAACTCAGCAAGCCCGAACTCCACCCCGTCGCCGGGACCGTCCACTGATGCCGCACGCCATCGTCAGCGGCCCCGCCGGGGACACGGTGCTGACGGGGCGCATCGGCGAGACCGTCATGCGCCTGGCCCGTGCCGCCGGCCTGCCCGTGCTGGGTGAATGCGAGGGGTCGCTGGCTTGCGCGACCTGCCATGTCGTCGTGGACCCCGCCTGGGCAGACCGCCTGCCACCCGTCGGCGATGAGGAGGAGGCGATGCTCGACACCGTCTTCGACCTGAAACCCACCAGCAGGCTCAGTTGCCAGATTTCCTTGACCGATGCGCTGGATGGCCTGCGCGTCAGCCTCCCCGCCTAAACCCGCCCCCCGCCTTAACTTGCCCAATGCTTCCCCAATCCAAAGGAGCCCAGACATGACCGACAAGGTTTTGGTGACGCCAACCGAGTTGCAGGCGATGATGGGTCCGGACGTGGTCGTGATAGACACCCGCTCCCCCGACGCCTACGCCGCCGGCCACATCCCCGGCGCCGTGAACGTCCACGAGATCTTCACCTACCTGGCCATGAGCACCCCGGAGGGTATGTCCGAGTTGCGCGGCAAGTTCGCCGCCGCCTTCGGTGCCGCCGGCCTGAGCGGCGCGGAAACCGCTGTCTGCTACGAGGAGAGCATGAACAGCGGCTTCGGCCAGTCCTGCCGCGGCTACTTCCTGCTGAGCTGGCTCGGCTACGCCAAGGCCAAGGTGCTGCACGGCGGCTTCCACGCCTGGAAGGCCGCCGGGCTGCCGGCGACGACCGAGCCAACGGTGGCCCACGGCAAGACCTTCCCGTTGTCCGACGCCGGCAGCAGCATGATGATTGACCGCGACGCCATGCTGGCCGCAGTCGGCGACAGCGCCATCGTCAAGCTGGACGTGCGCGACGTGGACGAGTGGTTGGGCACCAGCAGCAGCCCCTACGGGCCGGACTTCTGCCCCCGCAAGGGCCGCATTCCCGGGGCGACCTGGCTGGAGTGGTACCGCATGATGAAGCCGACCGCCGCCGGCCCGATGTTCAAGACCCCCGACGAGATCAAGGCCGAGGCCCACACCGCCGGCATCAGCGCCGAAACGCCGGTCTATCTCTACTGCTTCAAGGGCGCCCGCGCCTCCAACACGCTTGTCGCCCTCAAGGAAGCCGGCGTCCGCGACGTCCGGATGTACTTCGGCTCCTGGAACGAGTGGAGCCGCGACGAGTCCCTCCCCATCGAAAGCGGCCCCCCCTACGCCCAAGCCGCCGAGTAGCTTTCTCCTAACCCCCCTCTCCCTCCGGAAGAGGGTTGGGGTGAGGGGGGTCTTCCAGCACAAAGTTCGGCCCGCAACAGCCCTGGTCCCTCTACGCCAGCGTTGCCCCGCGTCGCCACCAGAACCCTCTAACCCCAACCCTATCCCGCAGGAGAGGGAGCAAGGCAGCCCCCCAACGCACTCCGCACCGCTTTGACAACTCCCGCCGCCGGGCGCTACGGCACCCCCATGGACCAAGCCCCCAACGCCCGCCCCGTCACCGCCGTGCTGCTGGCCGCCGGGCTGGGCACGCGCATGAAGTCCGCCCTGCCCAAGGCCCTGCACCGCATCGCTGGCAAGCCCATGCTGCAACACCTCATGGACAGTTGCGCCGACGCCTTCAACCAGGTCGTGATCGTAGCCGGCCCCGGCATGGACGCCCTGGCCACCGCCGCCGCCCCGCACCCCACGGTGGTGCAGGCCGACCGCCTCGGCACCGCCCACGCCGCCCTGCAAGCCGCCGCCCACTTCGGCACCGGCGACGTCGCAATCCTCTATGCCGACAACCCCCTGATCCGCCCGGACACCCTCCGCCGCCTCGCCGCCGCCCGCCAAGGCGCCGGCCTCGCCCTCCTCGCCATGCGCCCCGCCGACCCCGGCCGCTACGGCCGAGTCGTCACCGGCCCAGACGGTACCGTGGACCGCATCGTCGAGTGGGCCGACGCCACCGAGGCCGAGCGCGCCATCCCCCTCTGCAACGCCGGCGTCCTCTGCGCCGACGCCCAGGACTTCCTCCGCTGGCTCCAAGCCGTGCAGCCCAGCCCAGCCAAGGGCGAGTACTACCTAACGGACTGCGTAGCCCTAGCCCGGGCCGAAGGCGCCCGCGTCGTCGCCGTCGAAGCCCCGGAAGCCGAGCTGCGCGGCGTCAACTCCCGCGCCGAACTGGCGGAGGCCGAAGCCACCGTGCAGGACTGGCTCCGCCGCGCCGCCATGGACGGGGGCGCAACCCTGCAAGCCCCCCACACCGTCTTCCTCCAGTCTGACACCCGCCTCGCCCCCGACGTCGTGGTCGGCCCCCACGTCGTCTTCGGCCCCGGCGTCACCGTCGGCGAAGGCACCGAAATCCTCGCCTTCTCCCACCTGGAAGGCTGCGACGTCGCCCCTGGCGCCCGCATCGGCCCCTACGCCCGCCTGCGCCCCGGCACCCACGTCGGTCCCGGCGCCCACGTCGGCAACTTCGTGGAACTCAAGGCGGCCCGGCTGGAGGCCGGGGTGAAGGTCAACCACCTCACCTACCTCGGCGACTGCTCGGTCGGCGCCCGCACCAACGTCGGCGCCGGCACCATCACCTGCAACTACGACGGCGTGCTGAAGCACCGCACCACCATCGGCGCCGACGTGTTCGTCGGCACCAACGCCACCCTGGTCGCACCCCTCTCCCTAGGCGACGGTGCCTTCGTGGCCGCCGGCAGCACCGTCACGCGGGACGTCGGCGCCGGAGACCTGGTGTTCGGCCGCGCCACCCAGGTGGACAAGCCCGGCCGCGCCCCCCGCCGCCCGCCCCGGGCCTGACCCGGTGCTGCCCGCCATCCTGGGCCTGCTCCTGGCCGGTGCGCTGCTGCTGCTGGTCGGCGGCTACGCCTACGGCAACGCGACGCAACTGGACCTGGGCCAACTCGCCCCGGCCCTCGCCACCTCGGTTCGCCACCAACGCCGGTTCTACGTGGCGTGCATGGCGGCGGCCGGGCTGGGCGTGCTGGCGCTGGGCGGAGCCATCGCCGCCTACAACATTCTGGGCGGCACACCGGACTGGCCTGTGCTGGCCGGGGCAGGGGCCTACGCCGCGGTCGGCGCGGTCGCGGCCGTGTGCGGGACGCTGCGCCTGCTGGGATGAGCGAAAGCAGCCGGCGCGGAGGGCAGCACGTTCGGCTTGCATAGGCTGCAGACCAGCGTCGGCACGGTGCTGGCCGTCCACAAGGCATGTGGCAGAGATGCTGGAAGGCATGGGGCCAATGGCAGGGCTGCCCCACCCGCCGTGCCCTGTGCTAGCCTCTCCATGTGTCCGATCCCGTTCTCTCCGCGTTGGTGAATGACGCGGCCACTCTTGCTGAGCGGTCGTGTAGGAGTGCAATCCTAGACCGGGCCAACCCGTGGCTCTGCATCCTATGCAGGGAGACGGAGAAGGGCAGGCCGCACGGCATGGATGGTCGCACAATCGGCGGAGGACATTGTCATGAGCGGTAAGGAGCGGGCTGACCCCGGCGAAGGCGGCGCCATGCTGGCCCGGGTATTCGATTGCTTGCGGGGAATGCGGGAGGAGCAGCGCCGCAACAGCAAGCAGCTTGAAAAGGTCACGAGCTTGCTGTTGGGGCTGACGGACCAAGTGCGTCGAATGGACCGGCGCCTAGGAGAGGTGGACCGTTGGATCGGGGACATGGACCGGCACCTGGGGAAGCAGACAGACGACCTGGATCTGATGCTCAAGGCAGAGCTGCTGGGCCAGTTTGGGATGCTGCGGGCCGAGATGGGCCATCGCCAAAACCCAGTTCGTAGTCATGTCCGGCCACATGCTCACCGCAACCTGAGACGGTCAACAACCAGACCCCTCACACGAAATTCCTGACAGGCTCAGCGGGATCATCGCTGCGGATTGGGACAGCATTCCCTGCAACGACCCCGGCAGGCCCGCATCGCGATGCCGTCCTACCCCAGGACGCCCTGCTTTGACGTGCATACGCCGTAGGGAAGGCGCGCTTTGCCCTGACTTTCCATGTCGGCGATGACGGATAGGAACTGTCCGTCGTCGGCCTGGATGGAGGCCAGGATGTCGCGGGCGCACATCCGCATGTAGTGCTGGGACCGCTGGGCCATGGACATGAAGGCCGACAGGTGGGCGATGCTTTCGGGAAAGTCCTCGCACAGGGCTGAAGCGATGCCATAGTCGAAAACCCTTCGGATATTGGAAAGGTCCACATATTTGGCCTCGCGGGAGAAGCACTGGAAGCAGGTCTCAATGAAGGTTCCTGGCGCAGTCTCATCGCCCTCCAGTCTTCTCCTAGCCGTCTCGTCGCGCTCCAGTTCCTCCATGATTTCCACAATTATCTTCTCGGACGAGCCCTCGAAATATCGTCCCTTTCCGATTCTCGCCCCATATGTGAGCCGCATAGACAGGGCATCTATCCAGGTTGGGGCAATGATGGACCAAATGTAATATGTTTCCTTGTAAGGCGTTCTTTCAACGATCATGCCCTCCAAGAAGTGCTTCGGGTCTGCCTTCAGACATTCGCCAGTCTTGCAGAAAACAGTTTGCTTGAACTTGCGCTTCAAGCCTTTTGCGATGTCGTTTGAGGTCGAGGAGGCCATGATATCCCTTCATTGAGCCTGTGGCAGCGACGGTGTCACGCTCCGGTCTGCGCCTCACCAAACCGGCCGATGCACAACTACGATTGTAGCCCCCGCGCCGGACCGAGTCGCCTGGCTTCACAGGGTTCGTGCTGTGGCAGCGTGCGTGCGACTGCGCCCTGGCCTGACCCGGCCTCTACACCCTCGCAACCAACCCCCACCCCGCCCATGTCTCCTTCAACGCCACCCCGGAGGACGCCATGCTCAACCAAGCCACCACCCTGCCGCTCCGCGACCCCAGCCTGCTCCGCCAGGCCTGCTGCGTGGACGGCCGCTGGATCGAGGCCGATGACGGCGCCACCCTAACCGTCCGCAACCCGGCCACCGCCGAACCCATCGGCACCGTCCCCGCCCTAGGGGCCGCCGAAACCCGCCGCGCCATCGAAGCCGCCGCCCGCGCCCTCCCGGCCTGGCGCCGCATGCTCGCCAAGGACCGCGCCGCCATCCTCCGCCGCCTCTTCGCCCTCATGATCGAGAACACCGACGACCTCGCCGTCATCATGACCGCCGAGCAAGGCAAGCCCCTCGCTGAATCCCGCGGCGAGATCGCCTACGCCGCCAGCTTCATCGAGTGGTTCGCCGAGGAGGGGAAGCGCATCTACGGCGACACCATCCCCACCAACGCCCACGGCCGCCGCATCATCGTCACCAAGGACCCCATCGGCGTCTTCGCCGCCATCACCCCCTGGAACTTCCCCGCGGCCATGATCACCCGCAAGGTCGGCCCGGGCTGGGCCGCCGGCTGCACCGGCGTCGTCCGCCCCGCCAGCCAAACCCCGTTCTCCGCCCTCGCCATCGCCGTCCTGGCCGAGCGCGCCGGCATGCCCCCCGGCGTCTGCAACGTCATCACCGGCCTCTCCGGCCCCATCGGCGCAGAACTCACGTCCAATCCCACCGTCCGCAAGCTGACCTTCACCGGCAGCACCGAGGTCGGCGCCAAGCTGCTCGCCCAGTGCGCCCCCACCATCAAGAAGACCAGCATGGAGCTTGGCGGCAACGCCCCCTTCATCGTCTTCGACGACGCCGACCTGGACGCCGCCGTCACCGGCGCCATCGCCAGCAAGTACCGCAACGCCGGGCAAACCTGCGTCTGCGCCAACCGCCTCCTGGTGCAGGACAGCGTGTACGATGCCTTCACCGCCAAGCTCCGCACCGCGGTCGAGGCCCTGCACGTCGGCAACGGCATGGACCCCGGCGTCACCCAAGGTCCCATGATCAACATGGCCGCCGTGGAAAAAGTCGAGGCCCACATCGAGGACGCCCTCGCCCGCGGCGCCCAGCTCGTCACCGGCGGCGCCCGCCACCCCCTCGGCGGCACCTTCTTCCAGCCCACCATCCTGACCGGGGTCCCCCGCACCGCCGACATCTTCCGCGAGGAGACCTTCGGCCCGGCCGCCGCCCTGTTCCGCTTCCATGACGAGGCCGAAGCGGTCGAGATGGCCAACGACACCGAGTTCGGCCTCGCCGCCTACTTCTACGCCCGCGACATCGGCCGCATCTTCCGCGTCGCCGAGGCCCTGGAATACGGCATCATCGGCATCAACGAGGGCATCATCTCGACCGAAGTCGCACCCTTCGGCGGCATGAAGAGCAGCGGCCTGGGCCGGGAAGGCTCCAAGTACGGGATCGAGGACTACCTGGAGGTCAAGTACCTGGCCCTGGGTGTCCTCGGCGTCTGACGCCGTTCGCTGCTCTCTTTTGACGGCAAGGGGCGCAGCATCGGGTCAAACGGCCTCGTTTGACCCGATGCCGCCTCATTTCTTGTCGTCGTGACTCGCAAACGGGTTGTGGTCGCTCAGGAAAGACTCGACCCCGTGCAGCGCCTCGCCTGCGGCGTGGGTCACTGCGTCCTTCCCCTTGGCCACGGTCCGCCACCCCTCCTGCAACGACTTCTCCTGGCCTTGCAGCATGTGCTCCAAGCCGTCCGTCGCCGCCCGGACAGCGCCGCTGCGCTCCGCGACCTCGTTGGCGATAACGCTCCCGGCCACGCCGCCGACGAAACCGATCGCGCCGCCAATGAGAGTTCCAGCGCCAGGGACGATGCTGCCCAACGCCGCGCCGAGCGCCGCGCCCGAAGCGCCTGCCGCCATCGCCTCCCCGCCCTTCACCACCACGTCGGCAGTGGCGTGGGCTGCCGTCATCTTGTGGTCGCGCACCTTGTCCGAGTCGTTCCAGACCGCCGTCCCCGCGCCGATCACCCCGGCGATTGCCCCGGCACCCTTGGCTGCCGTCGCCGGCGATAGGATGTGGCGCTCCGCCTCCGTTGCAAAAGCTCCAGCCTCCGACGCGACGGCCTTGCCGGCGCCGCTCACGATGGCCTGTTCCACCGCACCTGCCTGCTCCGCCGCGCTGCCCACGGCGCTGCGCACAAGGTTCACGGCTTTGGACTTCGCTGCGTTCATGGCAAGGCTTTTCGCGTCGCTCGTCGCCGTGCTGGCCGTGCGCTGCGCGACCTCGGTCAACCCGTCGGGTGCCCCGGCCCCGGCCCCGGCAGAGCCTATCCCCGCATGGTGGCTGCCGCGTTCCCCCACCACAAGCCCAGCCGCCGCACCCAACGGCCCTGCCAGCATGGCGCCTCCCAAGGCGGCGCGCATGTCCGTGCCCAACATCTTCTGTATCCAGTCGTGGTGCGCGTCGGTCGCCCTGGCGCCCTTGGCCCCAACTGCCCCGCCAGCCCTGCCGCCCAGCGCCGCCCCGGCCATCATGCCGAGCGGCCCGCCCACCAAGCCCATCGCCGCCCCGGCCGCTGCGCCCATCGCTCCCGCCGGGTCCGCCTTGGCATGCACAGCCGCATGGCCCACCGCCCCACCGACGGCATGGGCGGCGTTGCCCACAGCCGCGCCGGCCCCGTGCAGCGCATGGCCTGCCGCGTCGCCAACTGCATGGGCTGCGCCGCCCACGGCATGACCCGCCTTGTCCCCTAGTGCCGCCCCAGCCATCATGCCGAGCGGGCCGCCAACCACCCCCAGCGCCGCACCGGCCATGGCGCCCATCGTTCCCGCCGGGTCCGCCTTGGCGTGGGCCGCCGCGCTGCCCACCGCGCCACCCACGGCATGGGCGGCGTTGCCCACAGCCGCGCCGGCCCCGTGCAGCGCACCAGTTGCTGCGCCACCGATAGCATGGGCCGCGTTGCCAACAGCGCCACCGACGGCATGGGCTGCGCCGCCCACGGCATGACCCGCCTTGCCGCCCAGCGCCGCCCCAGCCACCATCCCAACAGGTCCGCCGATCACCCCCAGCGCCGCGCCGGCCATGGAGGCCATCGTTCCCGTCGGGTCCGCCTTGGCGTGGGCCGCCGCGCTGCCCACCGCGCCACCCACGGCATGGGCTGCGCTTCCAACAGCCGCACCGGCCCCGTGCAGCGCACCAGCTGCTGCGCCACTGACGGCGTGGGCCTTGCCAGGAGGGGCGCCGGCCGGTGCGGACGGCTTGGCCGGCGCGCTGTGGGCCGCCGCGGGTTGGGCTGCCTTGACCGGGGCCGGGCTGGCCTTGACAGGCGCGCCACTTGGTTTGGCCGCCGGAGCCTTGGCAGCCGGGGGGGCGGGATGGGCTGGTTTGCCAGTGGCTGCCACGACGTGACCTTCCGTTCCGGATGCTTGTTCAAAGCCAGGTAGCAACATTCGGAAAACAGAGGCAAGCACGGCGGTGCGGCAACACCATGATTTCTAACCGGAGGCCCATTCCGGTCCAGGCGTCCCCTCAACGCCCCTGCCGCTGCACCGCCAACAAGTGCAGCCCCGCCCCGATCACCACCGCCCCGCCCACCAAGGTCCACCGGTCCGGCACCTCCCCGAACACCAGCCCGCCCAGCACCGCCGCCCACAGCAACTGCGCGTAGCCGAACGGCGCCAACAACGACGCCGGCGCCCGCCGGTGCGCCAGGATCATCAGCCAGTGCCCGACCGATGCTAGCACCCCCATCGCCACCGTCACCGCCCAGCCCAGGGCGGTCCTCGGCGGGTGCCACACGAAAGGCAGCGCCGGCAGCGCCACCGCGGCCCCCACCAGACCCGTATAGAACAATGTCGTCCGCGTGCTGTCCCGCCCCGCCAGGAACCGCGTCGCCACGACATACAGTGCGTTCGCCCCCGCCGTCCCCAGCGCCAGCAAGCTCGCCCCCGATACCCCCGCCCCCTCCATCCCCATCGCCGGCCGCGTGATGACCAGCACCCCACCGAACCCAGCCAGCACCGCCAGCGCCCCGCGCCAGCCGATCCACTCCCCCAGCAACGGCCCGGCAATCGCCGCCACGATCAACGGCGCCACGAACGTGATCGCCGCCGCCTGTGTCATCGGCAACGCCCGGTAGGCATACATCGAGCACAACGTCGCCACGATCAGGAACCCCGCCCGCAGCACCTGCAACCCCAGGCTCCGGCTGCGTGGCAACCCCGCCGCACCCCAAGGCCGGATGAACACCCCCACCAGCACGAAACTCAGGACATAACGCACCGCCGCCGTCCCCACCGGGTCCCCCGACTGGTTCAGCCACTTGCCCGCCGCGTCCAACCCGGCAAACGCCGCCGCCGCACCCAGCATCAGCCCGATCCCAGCCAGGTCGGCGCGCGCAGGCGTAGGGCCGGGGCTGGTGTCCGCCATGCCCCAGGCCATAGCATGACAGCCACGCCGGGGTAGGACAGGCCGCGCACCCCACCCATGCCGGCGCAGGATGCGCCGCATCGCCTTTGGCAGTCGGGACTGGCACTCTCACGCCCATGTCGATTCCCGATCTGCTAACAGACTTCGCAGCCGCCGTCCGGGCCGACCGTGCCGCAAACCCCCGCATCGCCGGCGACGGTACTGCGCTGGAGCTGCTCATCGCCCCCCGGTTCCGGACGCTCGTGGAGGCGGTGCTGCCCGGGTTGGGCATCCTGCCGCCGTCCGTCCTGCCGGAGTATACCCGCGCCGGCATCGGGCGGCCCGACCTCGCCTTCGCGCGGCCGGGTCAGCCGGCGCGGTCCTTCATTGAACTGAAGGAGCCAGGCAAGCCCCTGACCCCCCAGCAGTGGCGCGGCCACGACGCCGACCAGTTCCGCCGCTTCGGCGAGCTGCCGCTATGGGCCCTGTGCAACTTCGCCAACATCCAGCTCCGCCGCCGCGCCGACCTGGTGGACCACGCCGCGGTCGTCCCAGCCGAAGCGCTCGACCCCGCCACGCCCGCCAGGCGCGCAGACGCCCTGATCCGGGCCGGCGACCCCACCGGCTTCGCGCGCATCCTGCAAATCCTCGCCACCGCCGACCCGCCCGCGCCGGCCAGCGCCGCCGAGGTCGCCCAAGTCCTCGCCCACGCCGCCCGCCTGGTGCGGGAAGTCGTGGCCGCCGGCTGCGCCGCAGGCCTGCACGGCGTGCTCGCGGACGTGCGCGCCGAGTTCAACGAAACCCTGTTCGCCCGCGCCGAGGCCGGCGGCTACGACCAAGCCGGCAGCGACGCCCTGTTCGCCTCCGCCTTCGCCCAGACCCTGCTGTTCGGCCTGCTGCTGGCGCGTGAGGCCGGGGGCGCGGAGGTGGACGAGCAAGCCTACCGCTTGCTCCCGGAGGGCACATACCCCTTGCTGCGCGGAACCCTGCGCGCCCTGACGCTGGACGAAGTGCGCGGGATGCTCGGCGCCGGCTTCGACGTGGCGCGCGACGCCGCCAACTCCGTCCGCCCCGACCTGTTGCAATCTGCAGGCGGGCGCGACCCGCTGCTCTATCTCTACGAGGATTTCCTCCGCGTCTTCGACCCGGCCGCCGTCGCACGCTACGGCGTTTACTACACCCCGCCGGAGGTCGTCCGGCTCATCGTCGCGGAAACGGACCGAGCCTTGCAGGACGGCATGGGCACCGGCGGGCTGCTCGACCCGGCGGTGCAGCTCCTCGACCCCGCTTGCGGCACCGGCACCTTCCTGATCGCCGCAGCCGGCGCCGTCGCGGCCGCAGCGGCGGCGCGCTACGGCAGCGGCGGCGTGGCGGCCGAGGTGTCCGCCTTCGCCCAGCGCATGAACGGCTTCGAGCTTCTGGTCGGCCCCTACACCGTCGCCCACTACCGCATGTTGCGGGAGGTCGCCGGCCACGGCGGCACGGCGGCGCACCTGCCGATCTACCTCGCCGACACGCTCGCGCCGCCGGCCGGCGCGGCCGGGGTCGCCACGCGCCTCGCCTTCATGGGCGCGCCGATGGTGGCGGAGCGGCAGGCCGCCGACGCGGTGAAGCGCAACGCCCCGATCCTCGCCATCCTGGGCAACCCGCCCTACCGTCGGCTGCGCCGCGGCGAGGTCGAGCGGCTGGTCGGCGCCGACATGGCCCGGCGCTGGCTGGACCTGACCGCGCCCGTGCGGGACGCCGGGTTCGGGCGGGCGTTGAACGCCTTCCCAGACCTCTACATCGCCTTCTACCGCTGGGCGCTGTGGCGCCTGTTCGACGGGGCCGACGCCCCGC
>Ga0123336_10002809_pt1 | contig 14925 bp, 13 predicted proteins | sample SSSSmetaG_FD_96466 | JGI IMG/M metagenome (GOLD analysis project Ga0123336, IMG submission 96466) | Glacier valley bacterial and archeal communities from Borup Fiord, Nunavut, Canada, to study Microbial Dark Matter (Phase II) - ​SSSS metaG | ecosystem: Environmental > Aquatic > Freshwater > Ice... | reverse complement strand
CGCCCGTCGCCATAACGATGGTCGATGTTCGGAATGGTCTCCATCACTTCCACCGGGCGCGATTGCGTTTCCGCCCACTCCTGGCGCGGCTGGTGTGCCTTCAGCGCGAGGTACGCGGTATCCTTTTCCACCATCGCGGCAAGGTAGCGTTCCACTACGCGGTCTGTTTCGCCGATATCCACCATGCGCCCCTGCTCCAGCCACATGGTCCTGTCGCCGATCGCTTTCACATCGCCAGCCGCGTGCGAGACAAACAAAATTGTCACGCCCCGCGCGCGCAGTTCGTGCACCTTGCGCATGCACCGATGGCGGAAGTAAAGGTCGCCCACCGCGAGCGCCTCATCCACCAGCAGCACCTCCGGATCCACGTTAATCGCCACCGCGAACGCCAGGCGCACCACCATGCCGCTCGAGTACGTCTTCACGGGCTGATGAATGAATTCGCCAATTTCAGCAAACTCCTCAATATCGCGGTATCGCTGATCGATCTGTTTGGTGGAGAGCCCCAGGATCGCCCCGTTCAAGTACACGTTGTCGCGCCCGCTAAACTCCTGATTGAATCCGGCACCCAGTTCGAGCAGCGCCGATACACGCCCGTTCACCGTAACCGTGCCTTGCGACGGCCGAAGAATTCCGGCCACCATCTGCAGCAGCGTGCTCTTGCCGGAACCGTTCTGCCCCACAATGCAAAACGTTTCACCGCGTTTAATTTCAAAGCTGATATCGCGTAGCGCCCAGAAGTCATCATGGAAGCGCTTGCGTTGCAGCGTCGCGAGTTCTTTCAACCGGTCGCCGGGCTTTGCGTAAATGGAGTAGCTCTTCGAAACCCCGCTAAACTCAACAGCATTCACAGTCTTTCAGTCTATCTATTTATGATTGTTGGTTAATGACCGCGATCGACATCTCCAGCACAACAGGCCTGATTGCCATGGGTCTGCTCACCCTGAATATTCTGCTGGGCCTGCTGCTTTCGACCAACTACAACCCCGTGCGCCGCTGGCCGCATCGTAAGATTGAAATCTTCAAACTGCACAATTGGACCGGTTACATCGCGCTCGGTGTCGCGTTTTTACATCCGCTGCTGCTGCTCTTTTCCAGCACCGCTGGTTTTCATCCGCTGGATATAGCGCTTCCGCTCTGGTCACCGCAGCAGCGGAATTACAACGTGCTCGGCGCGCTGGCGTTCTACCTGACTGCCTTCGTCGTAGTCACCAGCTACTTCCGCCCGCGACTGGGAAGCCGTATCTGGAAAAAGCTGCACTATACAGCCTATGCGGCGGCTTTGTTGTTTTTTTCGCATGGCATCCTGATCGATCCCAATCTGAAAGGCCAGCCGCCGGATTTGTTGGATGGGGAAAAGCTGCTGGTGGAATTCTGCGCGGTGCTGGTGATTGCGGGCACCATCCTGCGAATTCGATACCGCAAGCCGAAGCCCGTTCGTTCGTGATACAAGAGCTTCATACCCATGCGCTTCACGCTCCTTCGCTTTCTGCTTTCAACGGCACTTTGCCTTGCCGCGGCGCTTTGCATACCTGCTTGGGGGCAATCCGTCCCTGCTTCCGATTGGGCCGTTCACCTTCTGAATCAGTACCAGATCGCGCCGAACATTACCTACCTGACCGCAAACAATTACGAAGCGAAGCTGGATGTCTACCACCGCGCCAATGTGTCCACGCCCCAACCAACGCTGATCTGGATCCATGGGGGAGGCTGGACCGGCGGAGTAAAAGAAAATTCCCTGCCCTTCTTCGCGCCCTGGATGGAAATGGGCTGGCAGGTGGTCAACGTGGAATACCGCTTGGCGCGCGTTTCGCCGGCACCGGCCGCGGTGGAAGATTGTTTGTGCGCCTTGCGATGGGTGGCCGGCCATGCCAAGCAATATAACTTCGACACTACCCGCCTGGTAGTCTCCGGCGATTCCGCGGGCGGCCACCTGGCGCTTACCACCGGAATGATTCCAGAAAGCGCCGGGTTTGAAAGCCAGTGCCCCGGAGCGCGCCTGCCCAAGGTAGCGGCCATTGTGAACTGGTACGGCATCACCGACGTAGCCGACCTGCTGCAAGGCCCCAACCTGAAAGACTACGCCGTCGCGTGGCTGGGGAACCGGCCGGACCGCGCCGAGCTAGCCAAGCGGATTTCCCCTCTGCAATTCGTCCGCAAAGACCTGCCTCCCATTCTGACCATCCACGGCGATGCCGACCCCATCGTTCCCTACACACATGCCCAACGCCTGCAAGCGGAACTCGAAAAGGCCGGCGCGCCGCACCAACTGGTCACGGTCCCCGGCGGCAAGCACGGCTATTTCAGCGACGCGGAGCGCACCACCATCTACACGGAAATCCGCGCCTTCTTAACGAAATACAAGCTGCCGGTCCGGAATCCTTAGGCACCAACGGTCAGCTTCAGTTTTGCCGGCCGCCGGTCCACGCGCGAGCGCAACCGCGCCTCCCGCAACCGCAATTCCGGCGTGTCCTGCCACGTCAAAGCCGCTACCGTCATATCCAGTGCAAGGGCGCAATTCCGTTCCCGGTGCTCATAATATTTTGCGAGCTCTTCCCAAGCCCGAACGCGGCACGAATTGCGGCAAAGCGTCAGCTCAGTGAATGTCTCCAAAGCCGCCGGCCAAAGCCCCAGCTTCTTCCGCAGCAGCCCCGCTTCCAGCAAGGCGGGAAACAGCATCTCATCCGGAAGCCCGACACTGAAAGCACGTTCCAATAGCAGCAGCGCCTGCTCCGGCTTTTCCACCTGCACCAGCCATCGTGCCAGGCCCAACAAATCAGACCCATGCCGCACCGGCACTGTTTCCGGATTGCGAAACGCCTCCGGCACAATCGCCGTCAGGCACGCCAGAGAAACAATATCCAGAACATTGTGATGGAACACGGGAAGCAATCGCGCCGCGCGCTTAGTCCGCACAAACTCGAAATACAAATACGGAATCAGCGATCCCGGCACATCGCCCTCGCGCTCCACGCCAAGAACTTCGCGCTCCAAATAAGTAAGCTTGCAGTTCTCCATACGCCGTTTCCAAAGCCGGCGCGCCCCATAAAGCAGATCCAGATGCTGAAGCCGCTCGAAGGGGTGGCGCGCGCGGCACATACGGAATCGCGTTTCCAGCAGCGGCTGATCGTAAGATTTGCCGTTATAGGTGATCAGCACATCGAAGCGTTCCAGATACTCCGCCACCGCCGCAAGTTGCGAGGCTTCTTCGGCGTAATCGCGCATAAAAAACTGCCGGACGCGGAAGCCTTCCCGGTCAATACTCCCGATCCCCACTAAAAACGCATACGTGCCGCTACCGCCAGCGAGGCCCGTGGTTTCCGTATCGAGAAATGCCCAACGCTCCGGATGGCACTCCGCTACAGTGCCCTCAGAAACGGCCTGCAGCAGGTCAGGCGCAAGCTGAAACAGATCCCGCAACGCAATACACCCATACCGCTCGTCGATCGGGTGCAGCTTTTCCGTTTCGAAGTGCCGCCCGTGAACCGTTTCCTTCACCTCTCCGGAAAGCAATTCTTCCACGAAGGCAACCGACCGCGGCGGCAAGGCACTTTGGTTCTCCGTCCGGCCCTGAATTGCCTGCACTTTAGCGCGCAAGATGGCGAGCTGTTCCTGGATATCCATCTTCGCTTTAGATTCGCCTATTCTACCGCGCTATAGTCTCCCTTGTTGCGGCCCCGCTACTTCTTCGCGCTCCTGTTCGCTCTCACCTTAGCGGCCCACCTCTGCCATTCCGGAGTCTTGTGGGAACCCGAAACGTTCCCCCTGGCCGCTGCCACCCAAATCCTGAATGGCCACGAACTCTATCGTGGCATCTGGTACGACAAGCCGCCTCTTTCCCCACTGCTCTATGCTCTTCTCGCCGCCCCATCCGGATGGCTGCTGCGAACCGTCGGCGCCTTCTATACGCTGGGGTGCTCGCTTCTTGCGTATGGGTTCGCCCGCGAACTCTGGGGGCGAAAAGAGGCGCTCTGGGCCGCCGGCCTGCTCGCGTTCTTCCTCACGTTCGATTTTCCCGCGTCCATTTTGCCGCTAGGCCCCGATCTGCTAACCGTCGCTCCACACCTCGGTGCCGTATGGCTCGCTTGGCGGGGAAACGTGTTCTGGGCGGGCGCCGTGGCCGCTATCGCCACTCTGGCCAACGTGAAAGGCGCATTCGTCTTGCTCGCCTGCTTCGCTTTCGCAGGGTCGGCAGTGCCCATGGCGCTGATCGGCTTCGCCATCCCCTGCGCGGCCGCCGCTCTGCTGCTTGCGGTCAGCGGCGCTTGGCCGGGGTTCCTCGAACAAGTTTGGGTCTGGAGCTCCCGCTACGCCGCCAGCCCCTTTGTCCAAAGTCCGCTCACGAACGGTTTCATCCGCACCGCCAACTGGCTCGGCTTCCATGCGGCGCTCGCCGTAGCCTCGCTCTGGCGAATCCCCTGGCGATTCGTTCTCTGGATTTTCATTTCCGCGGCAGCCGTTATCCTCGGTCTCAGATTCTTTCCCCGCTACTACCTGCAACTGCTGCCGCCACTCTGCCTGACCGCTGCTTATGGTGCCGCGCGCCTCCCTTTCCGGCGCTGGGCGGTCCTCGCGCTACTGCTAATCCCGCTCATCCGCTTCGCCCCTCGCTACCTGACTGTCGCTGAAGCTAAGCCCTGGGCCGATACCGCGCTCGATCTCGATAGCCGCCATGCCGCCGCGCTCCTCAAGCCGCTCGCGCGTCCCGGTGACACCCTATTCATCTGGGGCTATCGGCCTGAACTCTGGGTATATACCAAGCTGCCCGATGCCACCCGCTTTCTCGATTCCCAGCCCCTTACCGGCGTCCCCGCCGACCGCCACCTGACGCAATCCGAACCCATCGACCGCGAAGGCCCCGCAAAGGCCCGTCAGGAGCTGGCGCGTTCCCAACCCACGTTCATCGCCGATGGGTTGAGCCTTTACAATCCGCAACTTGCTCTTTCAAGTTACCCGGAGCTGCGCGCCTGGTTTGCGAGCTACCGCGAGGTGGCGCGCACGGCGGGAACTGTACTTTACCAACACGTAAAATAGACTCGTGGATACAATCGTCAAGTGAAAAGAATTTTGGTCACCGGCGGTGCCGGTTATATCGGGTCCCATACTGTTCTTCAGCTTGTCGATCAGGGCTATGACGTCGTTGTAGTCGACAGCCTGATCCGTGGCTATCGTGATGCCGTAGACCCAAAGCTATTGCGCGAGGTGGATTTGCATGATGGCCTCGCTCTCGACGCAATCTTCGGGGAAAAGCCCGTGGACGCGGTGATCCACTTCGCTGCCTTTATCTCCGTAGGCGAATCCATGCAGAAGCCCGAGATCTACTTCAACAACAACACGAACGGTTCCGTGTCTCTGTTTACAGCCATGCATCGTGCGGGCGTGAAGCATGTCGTCTTCTCCTCCACCGCGGCCATCTTCGGCACTCCTGGCGTTTCCCCCATAGCGGAAACCGTGCCGCAAGCGCCTATCAACCCCTATGGCGAATCAAAACTGATGACGGAACATGTATTAGATTGGTTCGATAAAATTTATAGCCTGCGGGCCATTGCCCTTCGCTATTTCAACGCATCGGGGGCCGACCCCAAGGGCCGCGTCGGCGAGCGCCACGATCCGGAAACACACCTCATCCCACTGCTCTTACGCGCTGCCCAAACCGGCACGCCTGTCACTCTTTTCGGCGAAGACTATCCCACGCCCGATGGCACCTGCATCCGCGATTACGTCCATGTCACGGATCTGGCCCAGGCTCACATCCTCGCCGTTGAAAACCTGATGAATGGGGGCCCCTCGAACCGATTCAACGTAGGCACTGGAAAGGGCTTCTCGATCCGCCAGGTGATGGATTCGGTAGAACGCGTAACAGGTAGGAAGGTACCCTATACCGTGGGCCCGCGCCGTGAGGGCGATCCACCGGAACTGGTGGCAGATTCCAGCAAGCTCAAATCCACTCTGGGTTGGAAACCGGAATTCGTCGAACTGGACAGCATCGTCCAAACCGCCTGGAACTGGGCGAATCGCAAGTAGCGCTGAACTTACTTCCGCTCCCAGATCAGTGTACTGCTGTTGTTCCCATCCGGGCTCTTCACGCTCACATGTTCGGTCGCGGTCTTCCCGTCTCCGGACAATGTCATGCGAATGGTTTCGCGATAACTTCCATCTTCGGAATGCCGCTCCGCTAGCAGAGTATTGCCTTCCCAGCGGCTCATCTGCGTCTGTTTATTTCGCTGCGCTTTGGGGTCAACCGGATGCTGCTTCGCGTCCAGAAACCAATCGCCTTCCAGCGATTTTGATCCCTGCATATCATAGGTGGTCTGCTCGGAATGAAGCACTTCGCCTTTTTGAGCCGCTTTCAACGTCATACTCTGCGGTTTCGGCATTTTTCCGAAGCTCGATTTTCCTACGTTCAAGTTCCATTCGCCTGTAAAATCAGGCTTGCCGTTGGTATCGGCAGCCCGGCCGAGTGAACTCAATGCCACCAAAACCAGTAGAGTTTTTCGCATTTTTGACGCTCCTCTTCTTCAACCACGGCAAGCACGTTCGGTTCCGAACTACTCCTCATCTTGCGAGAGGCGCGCCAGCACCGAAAGGTCCTCCAGCGTAGTCACATCTCCGGTCACAATGTTTCCCATCACAATTTCACGCAACAGCCGCCGCATTATCTTGCCACTGCGCGTTTTCGGCAGAGCATCCGTAATGCGGATTTGCTCCGGCCGCGCGAAGCCGCCAATCTCATGGGCCACCCACTTCTTTAGTTCCTCCGCCAATTCCTCTTTGTTGCCCACATGGCCATGCTTCAGCGTCACAAATGCCGCCACGGCCTGCCCCGTCACTTCATGCGGCTTGCCCACCACCGCAGCCTCGGCAACGGCGTGGTGCCGCACCAGCGCGCTTTCCAGCTCCATCGTGCTCAGCCTGTGGCCGCTCACGTTCATCACGTCGTCCACGCGCCCCAACACCCAGTAATAGCCGTCGGCATCACGCCGCGCGGCGTCGCCCGTGAAGTAGATGCCAGGAATCTTGGTCCAGTAGTTTTCGCGGTACCGGTCGGGGTCTTTCCACAGCGTGCGGAACATTCCCGGCCAGGGCTGGCGAATGATCAGGTAACCTTCGTGATTCACTTCCACCACGTTTCCTTTCATGTCGACAACGTCGGCCACTACCCCAGGCATCGGAAGCGTTCCCGAACCCGGCTTGAGCGCTACCGCCCCCGGCATCGGCGCGATCATGATCGCTCCTGTCTCGGTCTGCCACCACGTGTCTACAATCGGGCAGCGGCCACCGCCAATCACCCGGTGATACCAATCCCACGCCGCCGGATTGATCGGCTCGCCGACAGAGCCCAGCAGCCGCAAGCTGGATAAGTTGTGCCCGCCCGGCCAGTGATCGCCCAGCTTCAAAAACGAACGGATCGCGGTAGGCGACGTATAGAACACGTTCACCTTGTACTTGTCGATCAATCGCCAGAAGCGATCGGGCTTCGGCGAATCCGGCGCGCCTTCATACATCATCGTGGTCGCGCCCGCCGCCAGCGGCCCGTACACAATGTAGCTGTGCCCGGTCACCCACCCAATGTCCGCCGTGCACCAGTACGTATCTTCATCGCGGATATCGAACAACCAGCGCATCGTGATCAGCGCCTGCAGCAGGTACCCACCCGTCGAATGCACAATGCCTTTCGGCTTACCGGTGGTGCCAGAGGTATAAAGAACGAACAGTGGTGTTTCCGCATCGAGCGGTACCGCCGGACATTCTTCACTGACTTGCTTGTCGAGGTCGTGCCACCAGTGATCCCGGCCGTGCTGCATTACCACCGCGCTGCCGGTCCGGCGGTACACAATCACGTCTTTGACGGTCGGGCATTCGGCCAACGCTTCGTCCACCGCCGGCTTCAGCTTCACTTCCTTGCCGCGCCGCCATCCGCCATCGGCCGTGATCACCACCTGCGCTTCCAAATCCTGAATCCGCGCCTTGATCGCTTCCGCCGCAAAGCCGCCGAAAACCACACTATGGATAATCCCCAAGCGTGCGCAAGCCAGCAGCGCCACCGGAAGTTCCGGCACCATCGGCATGTAAATAATCGCGCGGTCACCCTCTTTCAGCCCGCGTGCCTTCAACACGTTGGCGAAGCGGCTCACCAGCCTCAGCAGCTCCCCATAGGTGATTGTGCGCTGGTCCCCAGGCTCGCCTTCCCAAATAATCGCAGCCTTGTTTTTACGCGCCCCCAACGCATGGCGATCCACGCAGTTATAACTCGCGTTAATCAGCCCTCCCGAAAACCACTGTGCTTCGGGCACGTTCCACTTCAGCACCTTGTCCCACTTCTTGAACCAGTGCAGTTCCTCTTCAGCAAGCCTGCCCCAAAACTCTTCCGGGTGTTTTTCGGCCTCCGCATAAAGCGCATTGCGCGCGTCCATACTTGGCACATAAGCAGAGCGGGAAAACTCTTCGGGGGGCGCGACCACGCGCGTTTCAGCCATCAGGGGAATGGTATCAATCCCGTAGTATCAAAGGGTGACCCGTGTGATCACCCGCCGCACTCTCTTGCAGGCTGTCCTGGCCCCGGCAGTCCGTGCGCCCGAACTCGCCATCACCATTGATGACTTCAACTGGCAACTCATCCCCAACCCGTTCGGCGCCATAGCCAATCGCATGCTGCTCGATACTCTCGAAGCGCACCAGCTCAAGACCGCGCTCTTTGTCGTGGGCCGCAATATCGAAACTGACGAAGGCCGTTCACTTCTTGAGGCATGGAACCATGCCGGGCACATCATCGGCAATCACACCTATTCGCACCGCAACTTCCACAGCGTGCCCTTAGCCGATTTCGAAGCGGACGTTCTCCACTGCGATTCGCTTCTGAAGCCCTACAGCAACTACGCTCGCTTCTTCCGCTTCCCGCTGCTCAAAGAAGGCGAAACCGCCGCCAGGCGTGATGCCATGCGCGCCTTCCTCACACAGCAGCAAATGCATAACGGCCATGTCACCATCGACGCCTCGGATTGGTACTACGACGCCGAACTCCGCAAGCGCCTGACCGCAGACCCCGCCTACGATGTCAGCCGCTTCCGCGCCCCTTATCTCGATCACCTGCTCGACCGCGCCCGCTACTACGATCGTCTGGCGCGCACCGCCATCGGCCGCAGCCCAAGCCACACGCTGCTCCTTCACTACAACCTGATCAACGTGCTCTTCCTGAACAATGCGCTGCAAATGTTTACAGATCACGGCTGGAAGCTCATCTCCGCGGCCGCTGCCTACCAGGACCCCGTCTTTCTATCCTTTCCAAACATAGTGCCTGCCGGAGAAAGCCTCATCTGGGCGCTGGCGAAGCAAACCGGCCGGTACAACAACCAACTCCGCTACCCCGGCGAAGACGATACGTATGAAAAGCTCAAGTCAACCTCTCTCTGAGAAGAATTTTTCCTTCAGGCCACTACCCGGAAGAATGAAACCGAGTACCGTTCAGGAGCCACCCCAACCTGCTCTTGAACCCGCATTCTCCTGGACTGTAGCCGGTACGCCGCGCGGGCTTGTCACAGCTCCCCGCACGGAACTCTTGTCACTGTGGGCCGCTCGTCTCGAATCCTTCTGGCGCTACCCCGTGCTGCAATACCGGGCCGCCTCCATCGCGCTATTTCTGGTACTCGCAACCGTGTGCGCCCTGCGGGCCTCCATTGGCCTCAGCGGTTTCCAGGTCTTCACGCCCGACGCCTTCATGCCTCTCGATGGCGCATGGCGCATGCTCAACGGCCAGCGCCCCCATATCGATTTCTACAGCTTCATGGGCGTTTTAATTTATCTGCCCACTTTCCTGGGGCTCCTCCTGTCCCGCGGCGGCGCGGAAGGCTTCGCCTATGGGCAGGCTTTAGTCGGGCTCTGCTCCGGAATCTGGGCTTACCTGCTCACTCGCAAGCGGCTGCCCGATGTACCGGCAGTGCTATTCTGCCTGTGCCTCGTGCTGCTGGCCACTGCCCCGTTTCCTCTCGGACACTCACCTCTCTTCATCAGCCCGGCAACCACCTACAACCGTTATGGATATACGGCGCTCGCGCTTATTTTCCTCGAAGCCGTTGTCCAGCGCCAGCGTCCCGCTAAGTTGCGGGAATTCTTGGGCGGCTTCTCCACGGGTGCGCTGCTGGTGATGCTGTTCTTTCTGAAGATCACCTTCTTCGGAGCTGCCATATTTCTAATCGGCGCGTTCGCCTTTTGCCGTACTCAAACCGCGCGCCGGTGGGCTGGAATCAGCCTTGCCTGCGCGGCGTTCTCACTTGGGTTCTGCGCTTATTTCGGCTTTCAGTTGCTGCCCATGGTTCGCGATTTAGTCATGGTCGCTGGCGCGAAACGCATCTTCGCCCGCGCCTACCAGCTCGATAGCATCCTCTCCGACGCCGGCACCTTGCTCAGCTTCACGGCGCTTACGGCTTTGCTGCTCATCTTACAGAAAAGAAGCGAGTCCGCCAGATCGATCGCCATTGCCGGGGCGGCCGTTTGTTTCGCCGGAACCGTGCTGATCTTCGGCAGTAGTGAACCGCACGGCGCGCCTCTGGCCATCTTTTTTGTACTGGTCGCCGTCAGCCAACTCACGTTCTATGCAAGCGGCCTTACGCACCTGGTCCGTTGCGGTGTTCTGCTGTGGGGCACGGTGTTCGCAATTACCGCAATTGCACCTTCCGCAATCGGTTTCGGTTATGCCACGTTGCTCAGCGTACAAGCAAGGCGCCACGAAATTCCTTTGGCTGGGCCTACACTTGCGAAATTTATCCCCACCGGTACCGATGCCGGCTATCGCGCCTTCGTCAACGATGGTATGGCTCTCATAAACCAACACCGCGCACCGGGCGACACCCTCATGTCGCTTGAGTTTTCAAACCCGTTCTCTTTCGGCCTTGGCATGAAACCGGCTCGCGGCGGCACCACCACGCTCGATTACCAGACTACATTCAACGATGCGCACCGGCCTTCCGCGGAGTGGCTCTTGGGGTCCGCAAGCCTGGTCATGGTCCCCAAAATTTATTCGCACCCTTCACTCGAAAACATTCTTCGCCTTTACGAACCCTTCCTGCTGAGCCACTTCCATCCCATTGGCGAATCCCGTCAATGGCTCCTCTATCGCGCCAACTAAGCCCCGCTAACTACGCCTTGCGCACTATGCCTCAAGCGCGCGTTGGATCGCAGCCGCAATTTCGCGCGTCTCGTCCTCCGTTCCCAGCAACACACGATGCGGAAACCAGAAGGCTTCCGAAATCGAATCTTCCGCCACCGGACAAGGTTCCACACGGCACCCGCCCGCCCGGTATAGCGGATTCTGATACAGGGTGTGCGGATAGAACGGAGTGCACGGCACCCCCGCCTCCGTCACCGCCCGGTGAAATCGCCCTCGGTCCGCCACGCGCCCCAGTAGCAAATAATTCGTGTGTACCGCGGCCTGCTCCGGCACATGCTGCCATTCAATCCGCGAGTTCGGTCCAACCTCCTGCTTCACAATCGCTGCATTGCGGGCCCTGCGAACGTTCTGCTCCGGCAGGCGCTCCAGTTGAGGCAGCAACACCGCCGCTTGAAGGGCCGTCATCCGATAGTTCGTGCCGAGCGTATAGTGTTCGAACCACACGCCATCCTTCCGCCGCCCCTGGTTTCCAATGGCCCAAATACGCGCCGCCAGTCCCGAATCGTTAGTGGTGACCGCACCGCCTTCGCCCGCTGTCATCACCTTTGAATTCTGAAAGCTGAAGCTCCCCGCCAGCCCGATGCTGCCCGCGCGCCTTCCGTTCCACTCCGAACCGTGGGCATGCGCCGCATCTTCAATCACCGGAATACCGAACTGTTGCAGCCCTGCTACATCCATCATCGGGCCGCCAAAATGCACTGCCATGATGGCGCGCGTTGCGTGAGTAATTGCCACCCTCACCCGCTCCGGATCCGTATTGAAAGTTGAGCGCTCAATATCCACGAACACAGGCGTTGCGCCAACACGCGAAACCGCCGTAGCTGTCGAGACGAATGAAATCGCGGGCACAATCACTTCGTCACCCGCCCCAATCCCCATCGCTTCCAAAATCATCTCGAGCGTCACCGTGCCGTTAATCGCGCTCACGCCGAACCGGCACTGTTGGAAGGCCGCGAACTCCTGCTCGAAGCGCGCCACCATCTCGTGGAAGCCGCCCCACCTGTCGCTAGCCAGAACTTCGCGCAACAGTTCCAGCTCACGCGCGCCCGCTTCCGGCCACTTCGGTATTCTCATCGCCGAAGATGCGGATTCAACCGCTTCTCGCGCCCAATCGTCGTGTTCATCCCGTGCCCCGCAATCACCACCGTCTCTTCCGGAAGCGTCATCAGCTTGGCCTCGATGGACCGCAAAATCTGCTTCCCGTCTCCACCTGGCAAGTCGGTCCTGCCGATACTGTCGCGGAACAGCGTGTCCCCCGCAATCAATTTCCCTTCTTCCGGAATCCAGATGCTGAGGCTTCCCTGCGTGTGCCCCGGTGTTTCCAAAACGTGGCACACTGTGGCCCCCACCGTCAGCGTATCCCCCTCTTTCGCGAAGACATCCACCTCCGTCACCTCGGGTGTTTCCATGCCCAGCCACGCCGCCTGCATATCCATCCGTTCGCTCAACTCGCGGTCATTGGCATTCATGTAAACCGGCGCCCCCGTCGCAATTTTCAGCTTCTGCGCCCCGCCGATATGGTCGATGTGCGCATGCGTGATCACAATCGCTTTGGCTTTCAAGCCATGCTTCGAAAGCACAGCCAGCACATCGGCAATGTCATCCCCCGGATCCACCACAATCGCTTCCTTCGACGCTTCGTCTCCAAACACGGAACAATTACAGCGCAGCACCCCGACAGGAAATATTTCGTGAATCATGAACGATAATTTAAGTATAGTGAGTGAAGAAAAAACATACCTGCTGGATCTCTCCGCCCATGGCAGAATCCGCGCAACGGGCGATGACCGGGCGCGCCTCATTCACGCGCTTTCCACCAACCACATCCAGCAGTTGCAACCCGGCCAGGGTGCCTATGCTTTTTTCTTGACCGCACAAGGCCGCATCCTTGCAGATGCCCACATCCTGTGTTTCGCCGGTTCCCTCTTGCTCGATCTGGAACCTGAAACCCGTGAACTCATACTGAAGCACATCGATCACTACATCATCGCGGACGATGTCACGCTTGAAGATGAAACGGACCGGACATTTTGCTTCGGCATAGAAGGTGCCGCGGCCCAGGCCTTTCTGGAACACCTCAGTATTCCGGTCGCCCACGCCCGCGAATCGCACCTGGCGTGGGAAGACATGACCATTGCGGCCATCAGTGCCACCGGCGCGGGCGGCTTCCGATTGTATGGGCCCATGGCCCGCAAAGGGGAGATCTGGCAGCGCCTGCTCTTAGCCGGAGCGCTGCAATCCGAGCTTCACGCCCTTCGCCTCAACTTCTTCCAACCGCGATACGGCGAAGACATCACCGAAAAGACCCTGGCTCAGGAAACCTCCCTGCCGAACGCACTGCACTTTCAAAAGGGCTGTTATCTGGGACAGGAAATCGTAGAGAGAATCCGCTCGCGCACGCACGTAAACCGCATGCTCGCCGGCCTGCGATTCACGTCTCAGCCTGCCCCCGGTCCGGGAACGAAAGTGCTGGCGGGCGATGCCGAAATCGGCAAGATCACCTCCTCCCAGGGCCAAAACGCAATCGCCCTCTTGCGCATAGAACAGATCAAGCCCGGCACCGAACTAACCGCCAACGGCCATCAAGCCCTCACCCACCCAATCGCTACGTAGCACCGGCCCATTGGCCGGGGAATCGTAATGCCAGCCGAAGGCTGTCTTTCACCCACTCTTCGGCCGCGCCATCACTCGCAGCTCAGTAAGCAAGTTCTTCTCAACCCGCAAATTGCCATTCGCACCCGTCCCTAACCGGATGTTCGGCTTATTCAAACCGTGATAATCGGATCCGCCCGTCAAACCCAATCCAAACTCGCGCGCCAAACTCTCATAGCAGCGCACATCGGACGGGCTGTGATCGCTGTGATAAACCTCCAACGCAGGCAAGCCCGCCTCGCACATGGCACGGACGGTATCACGCAGCGGTTCAGTCGCGTTCCGAAGCAAACGGATCGGATGCGCAACAGACGCCACACCCCCAGACCGTGCCACTAAGTCAACAGACTCCGCAAAGTCCGCTTCCTGGCGCTCCACGTAACCTTTTGCCGATTCATCCAGATAATCCGTGAACGCCTGCTGAATGCTGGATACATAGCCTTTCTCCATCAACACACGGGCAAAGTGAGGACGCCCGGCCATGCTCTTGCCCTTACGCTCCACTTCCTCAAGCGTGATCGCGACACCCAGCGATTGAAGCCGGTCCACCATACGTAGGTTGCGGTCTTTACGCGATTCCTGCAAATCCTTGAGCCAATCGCGAAACGGCGCACCGGGCTCACCGTCTGGAAAATAACCCAGCAAATGAACACTGCGTCCGCGAAAGCGCGTAGACAGCTCAATGCCGCATAGCAGTTCCAAACCGGCGGCCCGCGCCGGTTCCATCGCCTTCTGGTAACCCAGCATCGTGTCGTGGTCGGTGATGGCCAGTGCTTCAAGGCCCGCGCCTACCGCAAGCGCTACCAGTTCCGCGGGGGAATCGGTGCCGTCGGATTCCGTCGTATGTGTGTGTAGGTCAATCAAGGAAAGCCAGCTTGTGCAACAGTGTCCAAACGCGTTCTATGCTCTCCTGAACCGGTTCGCGATCCGAACGGATCACCAGGTCCGGGTTTTCAGGAGCTTCGTAGGGATCCGTCACTCCTGTAAAGTGCGGAATCTCGCCGGCAAGAGCGCGCTTGTACAACCCTTTGACATCGCGTTCCGCCAGCACTTCTATCGGACACTCTACATATACCTCGACGAACCGCTCCAACCTTCGTTTCACCTCT
>Ga0123336_10002808_pt1 | contig 14938 bp, 9 predicted proteins | sample SSSSmetaG_FD_96466 | JGI IMG/M metagenome (GOLD analysis project Ga0123336, IMG submission 96466) | Glacier valley bacterial and archeal communities from Borup Fiord, Nunavut, Canada, to study Microbial Dark Matter (Phase II) - ​SSSS metaG | ecosystem: Environmental > Aquatic > Freshwater > Ice... | reverse complement strand
TTTACAGCATCTGCAACTATCTTAGTGATAAGTTTTTTGTAATCACCAGCTGCATAAACTTTTAAAGCATCAAGATCAGTTTTGTTGATTTCAACAGTTCCACCATCAGCTGAAAGCTGTGCAAACTGGTTGTAAACTAAAGTAAGAGTTGCAATCTGTGGATCTGCACTTGATACTTTATATGATGAAGTAACGCCGTCAACATCATTGTAGTAAGCTGAATTTAAGCTTACAGCAAATGGTACATTAGTAGTTTCATCTTCATCATCATTTACCTTTGAAGTTACAGTTAATTTCTGGTAGTAATTAGCATTATAAGTAGCACCAGCAACTGTTGAATCTGTATTAACAGTTATCTTGTTTCCATAAGCTGGAGTAATAGTGTAAGCATTAGCAAGGATTGCATTTGGATCTACTAAGATCTGTTGTGACATCCATACTTTAGAACCATCAGCCATAACACCATCAACGGTTACTTTGTTACTAAAGTCTCTGAGAGGTTTTAAGTACTTGCTGTTATCAATAGGATTAGTAGTATACCATGCTTCATCATATGCTGTTTCAGATACTTTAACAGCGATAGACTTAATATCGTCACGGTCGACAGTAGTCATTGTGAAATCGTAATCAGCATCAGCTATGTCTTTCCAATCAGGTGCGAGAGCAGTACCATAATTCTGCTGTACTTTTGTTGTAATAGTAGCTGTACCTTCAGCTGCACCATAGAAGTAAACTTTTTCAGCACTACTACCAATATAGTAAACATCATCAGTAGTAGTTGTTGCAGAATTAGTGTCACCATAAGCACCTACTATTTGAACATTAGGTGAACTGCTGCTAAATGCAATTCTGTATTTTCCATCAGTATATGTAGTGTCACCGTTAGCTTTTACTCCAAGATCACTAACAAGCTGATATCTTAACTCACCAGCAGATATAGTTCTATCATATGAATCCTGAATAGTGAGCTTATCATACTTGAATTCAGCGAATGAACCTTGAGCTATTTTCTTGTAGAATGAACTTGAAATACCTTCAATTGATTCAGGCTTCTTAGCTTCTTTCATCTTAAGAGTTATGGAAGAAGTCTTATAAGTCTGAGCTGTTATTGTAGTAATAGTCACTGTATCATCTTCTTCAAGTACTAAACCATTTGAATTGAAGACTAACTGTGCATTACCAGTTGTAGAATTTTCCTCGAAGTACAAATAGTTTGGCTCTTCGCTGCTGCTAACGCCAATACCACTAACGTCAAGATCAACTGCATAATCTTCGTCACTAGTATCAAGATCATCAACATCAGTAACTTCTTTTCCCTCTGCATCATATGCAGTAAATGGAATAATTGTCTTCTCACCAATAACTGCTACATCTGGCTTAGACATTGAGAATGAAGTTGCATATGTTCCTTTACCAACTTCAACAGTATACTGAGCCATTTTACCAGTTGATTTAGAAACAACTGTAACTATTATAGTACCTGACTGTGCGCTACTATCTGGCTTTTCCAAAGGAAGAGCTATATAGTCATTACCATCAATAACGAGATTCTGGAAATTGTACTCACGATCGCCGTTATCAGTAAACTCAACTACTGAATTATTGCTTGTGCTTACAGATAAATCTTCAAGAATCAGGTCTTTGTCTGCTTTAAAGTTTAAAGCATTACCGTACTGATCTTTAAGGTTAAATAACAAATAGAAAGATTCGTAAGTTGAATTTAAATTAAGCTTTTTCTCCATATCGTTGTAAAGCTTAGTAACTTCAACTGAGCCAACTCCTGCCTTTGTTCCAACAGTTAATACTGTTGAAGCAGTAACAACATGTACATCATCATTGTAAACTACTGAAACTGGAACGCTCTGACCATAAGTAAAATCATCATCAGAATCACAAGTTACAATTAATTTACCATATTTAGCATATTGCTCGTCAGGCTCATCATAGCTAGTACTCCAGTCTATGTCCCCTGAATAAGTACTGTATGATTCAGTAACGTCTTCACTATACTGGTTTAAAAGTTTGAAGTACACATATACCATACGGTTCTCATAAAGATCATTTGAAGTAGGAACTATAACAGCCTTGTCAGAAGTGAATTCAATTTTTTCAATTCTTTCATCTTCATAAGTTACAGTAGCTGTCAAATCTTTTTCTGCAACGCCTGCTGCAGTTATAGTGTATTCACCTTCAGAGAATTTTGAAGCTCCTACTAATGTAGCTGATTTATTATCAGCTGCAAATTTAGTAGTAACAGTGATTGCTGTTGCGCCTCTTTTAACTGCAAGTTTAGCCTTTGTAGTATCAACTGAACCGTTAAATGTAACAGTTATAGTTTCTCTACCAGTACCTTTTGCTGTCATAGAAGTAGCAGCAGTAACCTTTGCTACTATACCAGCAGCTTCAGCTTTAGCCTGGTCAACATCTTTATCAGCTATAAGTGTAGCTATTACAGTTGCGCCAGTTTTGTATGTAGCTTTAAGAGCAGCATACATCATACCAACTGCATCATCTCTGATGAGGTTCTTTGTAGCGAACTTTGTAGCTTCAGCAGCTGTTAAACCACCTTTTTCAGCAAGAGTAGCAGCAGCTGTATTGTAACCATCTGCAGTTACTTCATAACCTAATTGTCTAAGAAGTACTGTTGCAAAGTCGTTACCGATCATTGCGCCCTTACTATCTAACTTCTTGCTGTCGTTACCTATTACTAGGCCATTTTTTACTGCAAGTGCAACAGTGTTCTTTAATGTAGGCTCTACGTCCTTAGCATCACCGAATGTTGCAAGTGCGGCATCAACGTCTGCAGCCTTCATAGCAGCAGCATCGTCAGCTTTACCTAAAAGTCTAACAATAAGTGCAAAACCCTGTTCTCTAGTAAGTGCACTTCCAAGGTCTGGTGCATATTCAGTAGTAGAAACACCATTGAATAGACCAACCGCATTAAGAGCCTTTGCCTGAGCGTCATATGTATAAGTCTCAGCTGCAAAAGCAGGTACCATAGTCATAGCTATCATGGCTACAACAACAAGTACTGATAAAACCTTTTTGAGATTCCTCATGGTCTCAAATCCTCCTTGTAGAATAATTTAGGGCAGAAAATATGTATTAATGTAAAGTCTGGCACTTCTGCCCTGAAATACCGACTTAAGAATAATTGCTCTGGGTTGGCATCATTTACCTATCCAGACTACATAAATTATACCATCGGTAATTTTCTACGTCAACAAGGAGCATTTAAGTGTAACCAAAATGTAACAGAAAAAGCCAGTGCTTTCGCACTGGCTCGCCCTTTATCCTGTTTTATTTCCTAAAACCTATTATTATTTTAACTTCATTACAAAGTTCAGAACTTTTGCATTGTTTGTTACAACTGTTACGTTGTAGCTTTCTCCCTTTACAAGTGCACTTGCTCCATCAATTGCGCCAAGAACCTTTCCATCTGGAAGGTTAGTTGCTACTACTGTTATTGAAGGAGTTGCTATCTTTATACCATACTGGTCTTTTACTGTAAGAATGCTTTTTACTACAGCTTCTAAACCAGCCTGTGTGTTAGCATCTGCAATATTTGCTGAAACTAGACCATCTGACTCAACAGTGTTTGTGACCTTAGTGTCAATTGTAAGAGTGTCTGCTTTTATACTTTCTTTGCTTGCTGTTACTGTCTTAGAGAATACCTGAGTTCCAGTTGCGCCTACTACAGTAACTACTACTGAAACATCTTTTGTTTTCATATCTGTATCAAACGCTACTGTATTATCAGCTGCAAATTTTGCATCGCTACCGAATGTCACACCTGTTGCTGAGAAAACAACCTTGAAGTTCTCAACACCATTTGTCATATAAGGTATTGCTACTTTAGAACCATCTGCAAGAACTCCGTATACTTTCAGTTCTTTAGCATAATCAGCTCCACCATAGTATACTTTAGCTACGTCAGCTACTTCGTATGAAACGATGTCTGCTTTTTCTACTACTGTAAATGTTGTCTGGAATTCGCTTCCTGCTACATCTTTTCCAGCAGCGTCTTGAAGATTCATTGTTACTGTTGCAAAGCCTTTCTTTGCTGCGTTAAGGCTTATTGTAGTATTTGTTGCGTCTATTTTATAAACGTCACCTACAACAGCTACCTTTGTTACATCAGAGCTTGTTAAGCTTACTGTGTTATTAGCAGTGTTAAGATCCATTACTCTGTTGTACTGATCTCTAATTACCACATTGTCCTCAGCATTAATTGATACTGTGTTGCCAAGAAGAAGCTTGTTGCTTACATCAACAAGGCCACTTACTACAGCAGCCTTAGCTGGTGCAGCAAAATTGATTGTTAACTGTCCAAGCTTACCAGTTGTTGTTACAACTGTCATTACAACTGATTTAGCTTCAGTCAAAAGTGAACCGTCAACTGTAAGTGTAGGAACTCCCTTAACATAATCCTGTGAGAAAGCACCTGATACATCTTTGTCTGAGAATGAAGGAGTAAGTGAAGTAAGTGCATTGTTTGCATTTGTTATTTCATTTCCGAATTGGTCAATTGCAGTAAAAGGTACTGTAACCTTTTCGCCTGCTACTGCAAATTCAGGAGCTGAGAAAGAAATCTTGTCAGCTTTTACCTGATCTTTAACTACTACGTCATAAGATGCTATTGCACCAGTTGTCTTAGAAATAATAGTTATTTTTGCTGTACCAGCTAATGGTGTTGCAGGAGCAACAAGCTTAAGTACAGAATGTGTAGTTCCATCAATTGACTCATTCGAGAACGTAGAAACGCTAGCTACGCTAGTATTTGAAGAAGAGATTATAACGTCCTCACCAATTGCATTTGTTGGGATTTTGTTACCATACTGATCTTTAGCATCTACTACAAGCCAGAAGTTTGAGTAAATTGAATTGATATCAAGAATCTTGTTATCAACGTTGTAAAGAGATGCTATTGATACAGCAGCAACCTGTGCCTTATCAACAACTGTGAAAATCCCAGACGCAAAGGTATTTGTTGCTACATTTATAGCTGAAATAGCCATTTTGTCATCCTTATCAAAGTCAGTAGTTCCAGTAATAGTAAGTACTCCATCTGAAGAGCCAGTTGCAGTGCCCACACCAGATGTAAACTGAACATCTGCAGTCTTAGTTACATCTTCACCAAACTGGTTGCTTACTTTGTAACCAGTAGTTACAATCTTAGCATCAGTTCTGTCAAGAACAACTTTATCAGAAGTAAATTCAATCTTTGAAATCTTCTGCTCTTGTGCACTAACTGTTGCAGTAAGCGCCTCTGTAGTAACACCAGCTATAGAGATAGTGTAATCATCAGTTGAAAGCAATGTTGCCATTTCTATTGCTAATGACTTATTATCAGCTGCTGGAGTAACTGTTGCTGTATTAAGAGTGATAGCACCCTTCTTAACAACTACAGCAACCTTTGCAGGATCTACTGGAGCATTAAAGCTTACAGTGAAAGTCTTAGCGCCAGTTTGAACTGCTGTTGCGCCCTGTACAACTTCTTTAATAAGACCAAGTGATATTGCTAAAGCCTTATTAACTTTTCCGTCAGCAACCAAAGTTTCAATAATTGTCTTTGCAGTAGTTGCATTCTGAAGTTTAAGTGAACCATAGCTCATACCAACCATATCATCTCTGATAAGGTTCTTATCGTTGAACTTGATAGCCTCTGCAGCGGTTAAACCGCCCTTTTCAACCATTGTTGAAGTTGAAGCATCATAATTAGCATCAGTTATCTGATAACCAACATTTCTTAAGATAATAGCAGCAAACATTTTACCAATGAACTGTTCTGTAGGTCCAACAGTAGTCTGCGTAGTACCTATTACCAGGCTATTTTCTACTGCGTAAGCAATAGGTTTCTTAGCCCAATCTTCAATTGTGTTTGCATCTGTGTAATTAGCAAGAGCTGCGTTAGCTTCGCTATCTGAAATAGCGTTTGCTGCATCAATCTTACCAACAAGTCTTAGCATCATAACAACGCCAGCCTGTCTGTCCATAGCGCTTCCTAAATCTGGATTATATTCTCCAGTAGATACGCCCTTAAATAAACCTAGGTCATAAAGAGCTTTTGCCTGAGTCTCGTATGTGTAGCTCGTAGCCGCAAAAGCTGGTACCATTGTGGTGAGCATGATAGCTGCAACCAATAGTCCTGATAAAATCTTCTTAAGATTCCTCATAAAAGCACCCTCCCTAAAATATTGATGGTATAGTATTCTGAATTGTCCCACCAGTTTACATAATCCAGAAGTATCTTGCATAATTAGTGAACCACTATGTACACTTGATACTTGCCTATTATAGCATCATAAATTTTTATGGGCAATGAAATAAGTCTTATTGTAAAGTAAATGTAAATACCCTGTAACATCTGCTATATGGCTATTATATGCATTTTCTCCTTATTCAGGTATATATTAGCGTATATACTTTTTTATATCCTATGTCAATATGTTATGTAAACTTAAAGTTTGATCTTTAAAGCAGTCTTGGGGGCACATTGTACGCCCCTACTCATAGCGTTTTGTATTAATAATACAAGTTCTAAATAAGATTCTGAACATAGTAAAAAATCTTCCACTACTATCTAAAAAAGGACGGCAGCTAGAATAATTCTAGCTGCCGTCCCGCATACCCCATCTGTTAATTTATTTTGGTGTTAGGTTTTTCTGGGCCATTTCAATAGCTTTTGTAACCATGTTGCCACAGTTTTTAGAAGATACTGAACCCCAGCCCTCGGATGCTACCGTGTCGTACACTCCAAGCTCTTTAGCAATTTCCTCTTTCAAAGATTCGCTCATTACACCGTTGTGTCTGCCCACTTTAGAACCCTCCCTCAATATAAGAATAAATCGGAGTACTCATATATTATTTGAAGTATTTCTTTTTTTATTCTTATTTTTTTGTTTTCTATGGAATATAGGGGCAGCTGCCTTCAGCGTCCCCATTGCTAAACATCCCCCTTTTAATATAATATTTATTTAATTTTCAAAATCATTCAAACTGGACGCCGAAGGCGGTGGGCCCTAACAAGAATAGATATGATATCCTGTGTATAGGGATTAGTGTTCTCCCGTTACCATGCTCAAAATATTTTCATATTTAGTTACCTTTTATGGGTTATGTTAATATATTGTAATAGAATATTTTTTCGAGGTGCTGCTTATGGCTTATTCAAATAGAGAGCTATTTGCCAGGCTTATTAATTGTGAGGCTGGCGGCGAAGGTATAAATGGAATGAAGGCAGTCGCAACTGTCATAATGAATAGAGTAAGGGTGCCAGCTGGGGAATATGCAAGATTATGTGAAGGCAATATTCGAAAGGTTATTTTCCAGCCCAGACAGTTTACCTGCGTAATGGAGATGGTTTATGGAGAATACAACCCCCAAAATATATATAATACCGCCCCAGAACAGCAGCACTATGATGTAGCTGACTGGGCATTAGCCGGTAATATACATTGGGGGGCTGGGGAATCCCTATGGTACTTCAACCCCTTCGCGCCAAACTGCACTAGCGGTTTTCCTGTTAACGGATCTGGAATATACTTTAACAGGGTAAATCAGCACTGCTTTTACCTTCCCACAGACAAATACTGGCAAACATAAATAAATACGTTATATTAAAACTAACACATCTATACACTCCATTAATTTAAATATCTGATAAAATAACTTTTACAAATCTAAAAGCATTTTTATAAGGAGGTAAAATCATGAATTATTACGATGATTTTTACAGTACACCTAAACAAGGTAATATGAGCATGGGCGGTTCTCCCCAATTGCAATACATGCCTATGCCTTCAAACATGTATCCACAAATGAATCCTATGGATCAGAATCCTCTACCTTCACTCCCTACTGGTGTTCCTGCTGGCGGTATTGTTGGGCCAATTCCGATGCTTTCAGCCGATGTCAGCACTATGGATTTGGGCACGCCTCAAGCTCCTACAGATAGTATTCAATTCGTTGCAGGCTTCTTAAAAACTCAGATAGGTAGAAATATGAGGGTTGAATTCTTAATCGGTACTGGAGGCCCCTTAGTGGATAGATTGGGTACTCTTGTAGCCGTGGGTACAAGTTATATTCTGATTCGTCCCTATGGAAGCAAAGAGATAATAATGTGCGATTTGTACTCAATTAAATTTGTTACTGTATTTCCACAAAACGGCAATACTAGTTATTAGTCTTGACTTTTAAAAATAGCATTAATGAAATAATTCAAGATAAATATAGCAATAGTATTTAGTGGCAATAAGTTTATGCTAGCTACCTAATATTGTTGCTATTTTTATTGCAACAATCATGATGTAGTATACTTCGTAGTAGTCATTCTGAGTGCAGCGAAGAATCTTATTGCGATTTGATAAGTTCATTAGTGCCCTTACATTAACTTACATTTATATATATTTAACGTTATAGTATAATATTAAATATACAATTTATTTACAAATGCCTTTGGAGTGACATTTCGCCTCTATTTTAGGCACCATTTAAAGGAGACTTTTAATGTTTGAAAAATTTAAATTTAGGATACTTCTTTTATTCGCTCTGCTATTAATGTTTTATATAATACCTGTTCAAAGCCTACCAGGCTACGTTTCATATGCTTTTTCACAGAAAAAGAATCTTAATATAAATTTTAATTTAGTCAACGGGAGTATTAAAGAAGTTTCAGCTGACCCTAGCAATGAAGTGGTCTTTCAAGTTGAAGTTACTAATAGCACTGGGCAGCCACTAGAAAAGGCCCATGTTATTGTTGAAATAATCGATGGAGACGGGAAATTATCTTCAAAGAGCATTCGTACTGATAAATTTGGTAAAAGTCTGGTTTCCTATTATCCTCCGCAAGCAACCTCAGAAAATACTAGTGAAAAATTTTCTACTGTTAAAATAAAGGCAACTTTAAGTGGCAGTTCAAAGTATAGCGAAAAAAGCCTCTCACTGGTTAAAAACCCTGTGGTTCTTATTCATGGGTATAATGCAGCTGGCTATATATTTGACAATATGAAGAACTATCTTTCGACCCTTGGTTATGAGGCACACAGCATTGATTATAAATCAACAGATGGGGTAGAAGCTGCTGCAAAGGAGTTAAATACCTACTTGCAAAAAATACGAAATGATTATTTGACAAAAGGAATCCAAGTAAAAAAGTTCGACATAATAGCACATAGTATGGGCGGTCTGGTTGCCAGGTTTTATACCTGTAGCACCGATTATAGTATAAATAATGACGTGAGAAAAATAATATTTATCTCGACCCCCCAAAAAGGCTCACTTTGGGCTTCAATAGCTACGGGCTATTATAACGACAGAGCAATACAGGATTTAATCCCGGATAATCCCCTTTTAAGCGTAACTTTACCTTCAACTCTTAACAAAGGCCTTAACCCAAATATACAGGTAGGAAGTATACTTGACCAGTATGATGAAGTTGTAACTCCAGAAAGCGCTAGTCTTGAGGAATGGAAGATTTCTACTGATATATTCAATGTGGGAGAAAATAATATAACTATGGGAAGCCTCCTAAGTGGAAATATAATTGAAACTGCAAACCACGCAATTATACTTAACAATAAAAAGGTATTTGAAACCATGGGCCGGATGTTGGAAGATCAACTCCCATACCCTACTTTAAGAAAATAAAGCCGTTATAAAGTGTATTTTTAATTTTGGACAGCCACATTTTCCATCGTAATACTTGTTAAAAAGTTATCCTCTAAATGAGTAAAAGTTTACACAAGTTATCCACAGTTTTTCTACATTTTTTTCGCTTTTTCGCAGAATAAAGCCTAAGGTGCCTAGTGCTCTAGGTCTTTAGGGCTAAGATAAAAGGACTATTTATCCACACCCATGTGGATAAATAGTCCTTTTATCCTTCTATATTGCCATTTTCTATGATATAATTCTTAACTTTATACTGCCATTCTGAGAGTAGCGAAGGATCTTTTCCTGTTTATATATTTATTCTCATACTAATATCCAGGGCTTTTACAGAATGAGTTATTGCTCCAACAGATATTAAATCAACTCCTGTTAGTGCGATCCCTCTAACTCTTTCTAAATTTACATTTCCAGAGGCTTCTACTAAAGCTCTTTTATTAATAAGCTTAACAGCTTTAACCATTAGCTCATTGCTCATATTATCTAACATAATTATATCTGCACCACTATCTATTGCTTCCTGAACTTGCTCTATACTTTCTGTTTCAACTTCAATCTTAATAGTATGGGGCGCTACCTTCTTTGCCCTTTGAACAGCATTTTTTATTCCTCCACATGCTGCAATATGGTTATCTTTAATCAACACACCATCTGAGAGGCAAAATCTATGGTTACTACCACCGCCAACTCTTACAGCATATTTTTCAAGGAGCCTTAATCCTGGAGTAGTTTTTCTGGTATCAACTATTGATACAGGAAGGTCCTTTATCTTGTCAGAAAACTCTTTGGTTTTAGAAGCAATGCCAGACAACCTCTGAAGTAGATTTAATGCGGTCCTTTCTCCTTTAAGAAGTGCTCTTGTATTACCGTCAATCTCAGCTATTATGTCTCCCTTATTAATAACACAGCCTTCCTTAGCAATTCTCTCAAAAACAACTGTTGGATCTAAAAGCTCAAATACCCTTTCTGCAACATGAAGTCCCGCCAAGACTCCAGTCTCTTTTGCAATAAAGAAGGCCTTGCTATATGCATCCTCAGGTATAGTGCTATCAGTAGTGATGTCACCAATTGGCATATCTTCTTTTAAGGCGTTTAATATTAAATTGTCTAAATCAATATTTTTTAGCATCAATACCTCACTATTAATATGTTGCGTTAGGTTTTCTTTATAAAAAATGAAACACAACAATTTTTCTCTATCTTATCTACTTCTTAATAAGGATATTTCTCTTCCATAAACCGTCATCTATTTTAGGAAAATCTGATCTAAAATGAGCGCCCCTGCTCTCATGTCTCTCAAGAGCAGAACTTACTATAAACTTAGATAAAAGAACTATATTTTGTAGCTCCATATCTTTAGTATTTTCATTCTTCATATCTTTTATAATGTTCTCTATTTCTATAATCCTGTTTAAAGCTTCTCTTAAAGTCTCTTCTTTTCTCACAATACCAGCCTTTTCAACCATCAGCTTTTGTATCTCAATTATCAGTGCTTCAGAATTAATATCTTTATTAACTCTCTTCGATATATAGTGAGAAGCAACTAAATCAAAGTTATCATTTGTGTTATTTACAATTTCATCAACCTGAGTACTTATTTTATTTCCAAAAACTAAGCCTTCAAGCATTGAATTGCTAGCAAGTCTGTTAGCACCATGAATTCCATTACAAGCCGCCTCACCACAAGCAAACAAACCTTTTACACTAGTACGTCCATATACATCTACCTTTATCCCACCCATACAATAATGCTCTGCAGGGGCAACTGGTATGTAATCCTTAGACATATCAATTCCATATTCAAGACATGTTTTATATATGTTAGGGAATCTATTCTCAATCCATTCTTTTCCCTTGTGTGTAATATCTACAAATACATTAGTTGAGTTGGTTTCCTTCATTTCTTCAAAAATGGCTCTGGCTACAACATCCCTAGGTGCTAGCTCTTGAAGTTCATGATATTTAGACATAAACCTTTCGCCATTCACGTTTCTTAAAATGCCGCCTTCACCTCTGACCGCTTCAGATATGAGAAAGCTCTTATTATCCTTATGATAGAGCACTGTTGGATGAAACTGTACAAACTCAAGGTCCATCAGTTCACAGCCAGCTCTATATGCAAGACAATCTCCATCCCCTGTAGCCATCTCTGGGTTTGTGGTATTAAAGTACAATCTACCATAACCACCCGATGCAATAATTATCACTGGAGCTACATAAAGGCAATACTTGTCCTTCTGTTCATCAAAAGCTAAAATGGCCCTACATTCGTTACTTTCAGTGATTAAATCAATAGCCATTACTCTTTCTCTAATTTCTATATTCTTTCTTTTAACAAGTTCTGCAAGAAGTGTATCAAGTACTTCCTTACCTGTGGTATCTCCAGCATGAATTATACGATTCTTACTGTGAGCAGCTTCTCTGGAAAGAGAGAGTCTATCTTCTTCAGTTTTATCAAAATTAACGCCATATTTGCAAAGATCTTTTATATTTTGTTCAGCTTCATTGACAAGAACCCACACTGACTCTTCATTACAAAGGCCAGCACCTGCATATAAGGTATCCTTAAAATGCAATTCAGGAGAATCGCTTTTGCCAAGGGAAACGGCAATTCCTCCTTGAGCAAGTACCGAGTTGCTCATTTCCATTTTTTCCTTTGTAAGTATAAGTACCTTCCGCTCTTCATTAATCTTAAGTGCAGTATACACACCAGCAATTCCACTACCAATTATTAAAACGTCACTATATACTTTTTCTAACTCATCAGAATTAAAATCAACAATATATCTATGATCACTCACTATTAAACCCTCTTTCAGCCACCCATTTGGAGCATCCTATCTAAGCATGTCCTAGCTTTTATCCTAATTTCCTCATTAAGTTCAATCTGATATTTCATATCCCTTAGAGAAATAAGGACACTCTCTAATGTAGTCTTTTTCATATTTGGACATGTAAGGCCTTGAGATAACAAATAAAAGGTCTTCTCCGGGTTATCCTTTCGCAACTTGTGAAGGACGCCAACTTCTGTACCAATAACCATCTTCTGTGCACTATTATTATTTGCAAAATCAATTATCTGTTTAGTACTTCCAGCATAATCAGCCAATTCAACTACTTCTGGTCTGCATTCAGGGTGTACAAGAAGCAAAGCATCCGGATGGAGCCCTTTTACTTTCAGTACTTCCTCTTTAGTTATCCTGTGATGAGTTGGACAAAAACCAGGCCAAAGTATTATATTTTTCTCTGGAACCTCTTTTGCAACGAATGCACCTAAATTTTTATCCGGAACAAAAATAATATCTTTATCTGGGATTGATTTGACAATATTAATTGCATTAGAAGACGTACAGCAAACGTCACTCTCAGCCTTTACTTCAGCAGAAGAGTTAATATAACAAACGACTTTTGCTTCAGGATACTTTTTCTTGTATTCTCTAATAGTTTCAGCTGTAACCATATCTGCCATTGGACATCCTGCATCAATCTCCGGCAGAAGAACTGTCTTTTCTGGAGACAATATTTTAGCACTCTCGGCCATAAAATGCACTCCGCAGAAAACTATAACCTTATGTTGGTTCTGAGCACAAAATTTGCTTAATGCATATGAATCTCCAACCAAATCGGCGATTTCCTGTACATCATCTACCTGATAATTATGTGCAACTATAACAGCATCCCTTTGCTCTTTTAACTCTAAAATCTTCTTTTTCATAGCATTTGTATCATTATTTGTCATATATTTAACGTCCCACCTGTCAATTATTATCTGCAACGCTTGAACACTATTGTAATACTTACAAAAAGCTTTGTAAAGAATTTGTGAAACTTTATATCCTTCATTGTAGCGTAACATACGCCTATATTAATTATAAATTTGGTGTTTTCCACCCTAATTTATTTATACTTCTTGTGAACAGTTTTTAAACAAAATTTATTTATGTCTATTTATTAAATAAATAATGTTTTTACCACCCTCAAAATGAGCTACATTAATCCTTTTTAGCTTGTCAGGTTTATCCTTTAAACTATTTAGACCTTTATCCACTGTAAATTGCAATTTAAACCCTTCATCTTTAAGCTTACTTATTAAAAAGTCATTATACTTACCTTCAGGGTAAGCTAAGGCTTTAACCTTTCTTTTTCCCAAGTTTTTTTCTAAATCAGTTTGTGCATCTCGTACACTTTCTAAAAACTCTTCATCTGATAAAGAATCAGCAGTTTTATGCAAATTAGTATGATTATGAATTTCAATTAAACCGCTATCTTCCATTTCTTTAGCCTGATCCCATGTAAAATGTGGAAATAGCCCTGGTTCCTTACCCACATTAGAAGTTACAATAAAAATATTTGCTTTCATTCCATTCTTTTTAAGCATAGGAAATGCATATTCATAATTGCTAAGATACCCATCATCAAATGTAATAACTATTGGCTTTTTAATAGTTGACTTTCCTGTATTATATATTTCATTAAGCTGATCTAGGCTAATAGTTGTATAACCATTGTCTTTTATGGCCTTTAATGTTTCCTCAAACTCCTCAGGTGTTACTTCTGTAGACTCAAAGGAGTTACTTATATTAGCCTCAATATTATGAAACATTAAAATGGGAATCTTTATATCTTCCTGATATACGCTAGTCTGTACCGTAGTAGGCTGTACTTTAGTATGCAGTGCCATATTAGCCATTAAGAATAAACCTGTAATGCTAATTGCAATCAATATTATTATTACTATCGCGCGTTTCATATTTAACCCCTTAATAAAAATCAAATAACCTTTATATTGTCATGAATGAAGTAAAAATTCATAGTCTTGTTTTTTTAAATCAACCTTTTATAAATGTATAATCGATATGGGAATGGGTGTGTCCTTAATCTAAGTTCGCTGATCCCTTTTTGAATAACTGCGACTATTTATCTAGCTACACCATGTTCGTCACCTCACGTGCCCTGGGAGAAAGTCTGCACAATTCGAAAAGTAATCCTTAGGACTTCTCTTCCCATCAGTATAGCAAAAACTTCAGTAGTTGTATATTAAAAAGGCACACAACTGGAAATAGTTCTATCTTTTGGAATAGCTGCTCCCCGCTATGAAGATGGAGAAAAAATTGAATACCAAATTATAAGCGCACAAAAAAACACCACGCGTTTTCACGTGGTGTTCTTCATATAAATTCGGCGACGACCTACTTTCCCAGGGGGCTACCCCCCAAGTATCATCGGCACTAGAAAGCTTAACTTCCGTGTTCGGTATGGGAACGGGTGTGTC
>Ga0123336_10002806_pt1 | contig 14949 bp, 12 predicted proteins | sample SSSSmetaG_FD_96466 | JGI IMG/M metagenome (GOLD analysis project Ga0123336, IMG submission 96466) | Glacier valley bacterial and archeal communities from Borup Fiord, Nunavut, Canada, to study Microbial Dark Matter (Phase II) - ​SSSS metaG | ecosystem: Environmental > Aquatic > Freshwater > Ice... | reverse complement strand
TGGCTCTGCATCCAGTATAAACTCCCATCCATTTATGAAAAAGGTTCTCATTCCAACCCAGAGTTCTACTGTTCTTCCCTGAACTTCTATAGTTACTTTTTGATTAGCCTCGTCCCAGCTTACTTTTCCACCCATTTCCTCCATAACAACACGAATAGGTAACATTGTTCTGTCCTTATATAGGATTGGAGCCATGTCAATTGGCTTAAATTTACTGCCTACTTGGATTTTTGGATTGTCTAACTGTAGTATCATCAGAGGATTTTTAATTGGATGTACAAGAGAGTATGAACCCTCTGGGAAAATCGATTGTACCTTCCTGACTGGAACTTTCGCTGGAGTTTGGTAGTCCGATGTAAATACTACAATTCCCTTAATGGCCGCAGCAGGATAATTATATGGCTCATATGCTTCATTTATTGTACGTGCTAGATTTTCATACCATGGGTCATTTATGAAGTATGTAAACTCACTTCTCCCCGTTATTACTACATAATGAGGAGTATTTTGAAAATTCATTCTTGCAATTACAGGATAACCATTATCAATAAGAGAATTGATATACTCAATATCTGCTGTTTCTGAGTAATTTACCATTCCTTGATAATTAACTTTTCCGCCAGCCATTTCTGCTGCCTTTGACCAAATAATTGAGCTACTGCCCAAATAACCGTTGTTTCCCTTTAACCAGTTATTTAAACTATGTGGGTCTGTATCAACTCCGTAATATTTAAATAACATTGCCAATGATGTTAGGGCACAACCACCGTTTTCAATAAGATCGTTGCTAAAACCAACTGTCTCTTTTCCCCATGGTTCCCAAATCTGTCTAAAGAAAGGTACATCAAGCCTTTCCTCACCTTGGGCATAAACCACATTTGTGGATGTAACAACTGCTGTTAAACAAATGCTAAGAGTCACGCATAAGCAAATTAACTTTTTAAATAAGTTCATAAAAATAGCCCCTCCCAGAACAAATTTGCGATTGAAATGCAAATTAATTCAAACCAATTATTTTACTTCTATTATACTAATTATATCGGCACCAAAGGGGTCATTTTTTCATTACAAATCAGTTACCATTTATTATAGTGAATTTTACTTTCATCGTACCTATTTGACGGTTCTTTAATCTCACCAGGATATCCAATAGATATAATTGAAAAAGGCACGATACCTTCTTGAAGATTAAAAACAGAAGAAATAGCTTGAACTTTTTCAGGACGAGGGTACACACCGAGCCATACACTTCCTAATCCCATGTCTGTAGCGGCTATAAGGATATTCTCTGTAGCGGCTGCACAGTCTTGAACAAAATAGCCCGGATAAAATTCCAATGCAGGTTCTCCACAAACAATTATTGCTAGAGTAGCCTCTTTAAGCATTTTAGAACTAGGTTGAACTTCAGAAATTTTGTTTATTTTTTCTCTATCATTTAAGACCACAAAATGCCATGGCTGTTTATTTCCGGCAGAAGGTGCTGCAAAAGCAGCTTTTAAAAGCATTTGTACCTGCTCATCTGTAACCTGCTCTCCAGTATATTTTCTGATACTTCTTCTTTCTAAAATTGCCCTCATTCTAATAACCACCTTTCATATTTTTATATTATGCTATAGGTTAAAAGCTTTACGCAGTTCTCTAAATCCTTAAGACTTGCACATTCTGAAGGAGAATGAATGTACCTTGTTGGAATTGATATAGCTCCAGTAGGTATTCCACCACCACTTATATGAATTGAACCTGCGTCTGTTCCACCATGTTCAAGTATTTCAAATTGGTATGGAATATTATTTTCTTCAGCTTTACTCTTAATAAGCTCAATAACGTCTTTATGGCACATCACAGAGTTATCCTTTATTTTAATAGCAGGCCCCTTACCAACACTTACTTCCATAAGTCTTGATTCCGGTGTATCCCCAGTTTCCGTTACGTCCACAGCTATAGCATAGTCTGCTTCTATCTGATACGCAGCAGTTTTAGCTCCCCTTAGTCCTAATTCTTCTTGAACTGTGAAAACAAAGTAAATCTCATTTTCTGTTTTTGGTAGGTTTTTAATTGTTTTAACAAGAACCCCACAGGCCGCTCTATCATCTAGAGCCTTGGAAACAATCATGTCTCCTTGCTGTACTGTTTCGCCAACAAAGTTTGCAACGTCGCCGACGTTAACTAATTTCTCGGCCTCTTCACGACTTTGTGCTCCTATATCAATAAATAAATTTGAAAGCTTTAATGCTTTAATATCCTCAAATTTTTCTTCCTTACTTATCACACCTATGATCCCAGTCTTAAATTTTACTCTTTGACCCAAAGAAATAAATGGAGATACTCCTCCTAGATTTGAAAATCTTAAAAAACCATTTTTATCAATATGAGTAACAATTATTCCTATTTCATCCATGTGAGCTGCTAGCATTATCTTTTTACCAGTGCCCTTTTTTATAGCAAAAAGGTTTCCCAATGCATCAACTTTTATCTCATCAACTTTGTCCTTAATCTGGGATATTATAGTTTCTCTTATTTCTTCCTCATTACCAGAAACCCCAAATGCTCTTGTAAGATTTTTAATAGTTTCAAACATTTATATACCTCCATTTAAAATATTCTCAAGCTTTTCTGTATCATTAAAGCTTAAAAGTGCTTCTAAAACTAATGATTTTACACAATTGTAGTCTTCCATACTCATGACAGATACAGGAGAGTGGATGTATCTGCAAGGTACCGATACAGAGGCAACCTTAACACCCTTAGTTGAGCGCTGGATTTTACCTGCATCATTGCCCCCCGTTGTAGTCTTTTTATACTGAACCTTAATATTTCTCTCACTAGCAAGATTGTAGAGATATGCAACTAACCTTTTATCAGGATAAGAAGTCCTGTCCATTATTGTCAAAGCAGCCCCATCACCTAAAACAGTCGACTGCTCTGATTCGGGTACTCCGGGAACATCTGAGCAAGTAGTTCCTTCTAGAATTAGAGCTAAGTCCGGCTCAACTGAAAATGCAGCAATTTCCGAGCCCCTTGTTCCGATTTCCTCTTGAACAGTAAAAGTAAGATAAAGGTCAAATTCATATTCTCCTTTTATTGCTTCCATCATTACCGAACAACCAACTCTGTCGTCAAGGGCTTTAGCCTTAACATAGCCATCACCAAACTCTACAAAATCCGAGTCATAACTTACATAATCTCCTAGCTCTACTAACTTTTCTGCCTCTTCTTTTTTCTCGGCTCCAATATCAATATAAAGATTCTTAATTTTCGCATTTCTTGAGCGTTCCTCTCTATCCTGAAGGTGAATAGCCTTGGAACATATAACTCCGGAAAGCTTGTCTGTCCCAACAAGAACTCTCTGTCCCGGGAGAATTCTATCATCAACACCGCCAACAGACTTAAACTTTAGCACTCCACCTTCACCATACCCTGTAACCATGAAGCCCACTTCATCCATATGTGCAGACAGCATTACTTTCCTCTTGCAGGACTTACCTTTTTTATAAACAATTAGGTTCCCCATAGAATCAACTGAAATGCTATCAGCGTAGTCTTTAACATGTTCCTTAATATATTCTCTGACCTTTCCCTCGTCACCAGTAACTCCATTTATATCTGTTAACTCCTTTAATAGCAAAGTAACCCCTCCATTTCCTCGCCCATGGCAGATAAAAATCTCGCTGTAAGTCTGCCTGTCAACTTAATATCCTGCTCACTAACAAGTTCTACCTGAGTATGCATATATTTAAGTGGAATTGATATCAAAAGGGTGGGTATTCCCTTCCTTGAAACCTGAGTAGCCCAAGCTTCCGTCCCAGTATCTCCAGGCTCTATATCTAACTGATAAGGTATATTTTCCTCTTTAGCAAAATCTTTCAATCTCTTGGATAATTTCCTATGGAGATTCGGTCCTAAACCTATTGCAGGGCCTTTTCCAAGTGTATATGTTTCGTCCTTTGGGGCATCCGGTGTATCTCCATGACCCACATCAATAACTATTGCCACATCTGGCCTTATGTTATATGTAGCATTTATTACACCTGCCAAGTTAAGCTCTTCCTGCGTAGTAGCCACAAAAACCACATCATGATAGTGATTAAGCTTTTGAAGTTCCTCCATAATCAGCATAAGGCTTAAAATTCCTGTTTTATTATCAAGTCCATTTGTACTAATTCTCCCATTTTTATGGGTTCTAAAATTTGGTCTGAACGTAACTTCGTCACCAAGACTTATTAGTTTAAAAAGCTTTTCCTTAGTGAAACCCGTATCCACAGAAAGGTCTTCCAGCTTGACAGATTTGCTTGTTTCTTCAGGCTTAAGAAGGTGTGGTGGTTTAGCACCTATAACCCCGTAAACATCCTCTTTGCCATGTAATACCACTTCTTTTGCCAATAACACTTTAGAATCAATTCCTCCAACAGAAGCCAACTTAACAAAGCCCTTATCATCTATTGATTTTACCAGAAAGCCTATTTCATCCATATGAGCAGTAACCATTATCTTTTTTTTATTCGCGCCACTGCCATGTTTTATGCCTATACAGTTGTTGAACTTATCAATATAAGCGTTATCACAGTACTTCAAGAAATAATTCAAAATTAGTTGTGACATCTTCTGTTCCCTACCGGAAATGGAGGGTGTCTTGCAAAGAAGTTCTAAAGTTTCTGTAATTTCCATATTATCATCCTTTCATATTTTTCAAATGCTACTTTAAGTGTTAAAAAGATAAAATGCAATATAAAAAATTGTGAATTCTGCAACATATTATATATAATACATATAATGATTATACCAGAAGCACCTTCTTAACCAACATTTTATATGAAATTTAATGAAAAATATTTCGAATTTTATAAAACAGAACGCTTTCTGACTAAACAAAAAAAGTTGTTGTAATTTATTAAGTAAGGTGGTAGTATATCAATAATTATTAAAATCAATGGCTGTGAAAAGGAAAAGTAATAGTTGTGATACTTTTAAGCGAGTCTGTGGTGGTGTGAGACAGACAGGTTAGCAAATATGAAGTTCACCTTGGAGCTGCAGGCTGAATTAAGTAGGCTTTGCCGGAACCTTTACCGTTATAAGAAGGAGTGTATTATATGTACATGTTTTGAGTGGGCTTTTTGCCAATTTGGGTGGTAACGCGGGTAGTATATTAACTTCTCGTCCCTTTAATAAGGGATGCGGAGTTTTTTTATACCCTTTTTTTACACTATGACTTGAGATATTTTAATAATTTATCTTAAAACCCAGATGAGAATATTATAAAAATCCTAGATAGTTTTTGTAGTTATATTGATGCCCACCCTTAAATCAATCTGCAAAATACAATTATAAAAACAATTTCTTAGGTTGTACAGTATTCGAAAAAATAAAACTAAAATAAGACTAATGGAGGTATTTTATGATTATTGTTATGAGAGATAATGCGACACAGGAACAAATTATTAAGGTTGAAGAGAGGCTTATTGACCTGGGCTTCAGAACACATCCAATTACAGGGGATGTTAAAACAGTAATAGGTGCAATTGGCGACAAAAGGCTTCTTAAGTCCCATGGAATTTGTCTAATGCCAGGGGTAGAAGATATGATTCCAATAATGAAGCCCTACAAACTTGCAGGAAAAGAGCTTCTTAAGACCCCTACAACAATTCAAGTAGGCAATGTAATTATTGGTGGCGAGGAAATTGTAGTAATGGCAGGCCCTTGTGCAATAGAAAGTGAAAAGCAATATATTGATACTGCTTTTATTGCCAAGGAAGCTGGAGCTAAAATCTTAAGGGGCGGAGCTTTTAAACCAAGATCTTCCCCATATGCCTTTCAGGGTCTGGAGGAAGATGGACTAAAAATAATGTACGCAGCCCGTCAGGCAACTGGACTTCCTATTGTTACTGAGGTAGTGGATACAAGAGATGTAGATTTGGTAGCTTCTTATACTGATATTATTCAAATAGGTGCCCGTAATATGCAGAACTTTAAGCTCTTAACAGAATGCGGTGCTACTGGTAAACCTATTTTGTTAAAAAGAGGTCTTTCCGCAACTATCGAAGAATGGTTAATGGCTGCAGAATATATCATGGCTGAAGGCAATAAGGATATTATTCTTTGTGAGAGAGGCATAAGAACTTATGAAACAGCTACAAGAAACACTTTAGATGTTAGTGCAGTTGCTGTTATTAAAGAGCTCTCACACTTGCCTATAATAATTGACCCTAGCCACTCTGGTGGTTCCTGGAAATACGTATCATCACTATCCAAAGCGGGAATTGCGGCGGGGGCAGACGGATTAATAATCGAAGTACACATAGACCCTACTAATGCTTTATGTGATGGCCCACAATCCTTGACACCAAGTGATTTCAAAAGGTTAATGGGCGAATTAACTAGAGTTGCTGAGGCAGTGGACAGGAAATTAGTGCTATAATATAGAATGGTACTGCAATATATTTATTAAAAATATAATTAGGTATATGTTGCATTAATTTTTTATAAAAATCTTAATGCAACATATACGGTTGTACAAGACTCTAATTCTAAAGGGGAATGTAAAGTGACTAAGCATGTATTTATTATTAATCCTGTTGCAGGTAAAGCAAAGGGTTTAAAGTTAATCCCTATAATTAAAGAATTGTTTAATGACCGATCAGAAGAATATGTAATTGAGGTAACAAATGCACCCGGTCATGCAGAAATAATTGCAGCCTCCTATTCGCGAGTATGCAAATGCAGGATATATTCAATTGGCGGCGACGGGACTTTAAACGAAGTAATGAATGGCATGGCTGGTACAGACAGTGAGCTCGCAATTATCCCTTGCGGAACAGGTAATGACTTTATTAGAAGCATTATAGAAAATTGGAGTTTAGAGGATATTCTTTATAAAACCATCAACGGTGATGCAAAAAACGTTGATTTTGCAAAAGTAAACAGTAGATATTTTATAAATATTGCCTCTGTTGGTTTTGATGCAGAAGTTGTATTCAATACGCGCAAATTCAAAAGACTTCCAGGAGTCTCTGGAAGTTTGGCTTATATTCTAGGTATAATATATACAGTGTTTAAGTATTCTGGAGATCAGCTTAAAATTTCAATTGACGGTAAAAAAATAAGTAAGAAACTTCTACTTGTTGCTGTCGCTAACGGAAGATTTTATGGTGGTGGCATGCAGCCTACACCTCATGCAGATTTATGTGATGGTTTGTTGGATGTTTGCCTAATTGATACTATTAATATATTTAAAATACTTGCTTTCTTCCCTAAGCTTATAAAGGGTACTCACGGTTCCATGAAAGAAGTAACTTTCTTCAAAGGGAGAAAAATAGAAATCGAAAGTGATAATGATATTTGTATAAATGCCGATGGAGAGATATTCAGAGGTAAAAAAATAGAATTTGAAATACAAAAGGTTGGGTTGTCAGTAATAATTCCAATTAAGGAGGAATTAACTTTAGCGACTGCGGAAAAAAGTTCTTAAAGGCCCAATTAACTTCTTAACGTTTATCCTTAACAACAAATATCTTTGTGAATTTTTCCCCATATAGAACAATCACAAGTCCCAATACAACCAAAATAGCACCTATAACAAGATTTATAGTCAGGACTTCTCCCAGTAAAATAATACTGATTATGCTTGCAAAAACAGGCTTTAAGAAAAACACCATGGAACCACTGCTTGCACCCGCTATTTTTAAACCTACGAAATAACAGATATAGGCTGTACCTGTAACAAATATGGCCAGGTATAATAGAATAAGAATTGAGTTTACAGGTATGGCTCTAGGTTTTACACCACTCACAATAAGAAATGGAACTAGCAGTAGACTTCCAAAAATAAAAGAGTATGTATTCATTTTTAAGCTTCCTGAGTTGAGTGATATCTTTCTTCCCAATACCGAATATAGTCCATATAAAATTGCTGACAAGAGGGCTAGAAGCGGGCTGACAATATCCATACTACCCGTTCCAAATTTTTGAAACATAATTACCAGAATTCCTACAATTCCTAATAAAAAGCCAAATAGCTTATTTATACCTAATTTTTCCCCATCTATCTTCGAAGCAAAAATAGCGACAAAAATTGGATTGCTGCTGAAAATTACTGCAATCACAGAAGCTTTGGAATTAGGTAACGTTAAACAATATTGCAAAATAGACATGCTCAATACAACATTTAATAGGCCAAGCATTGCAAAGGAACCTAATTCTTTCAAACTTGCTACAGCTTCTTTTTTTACAATAAGTATTACCAATAAGAGCATACCACCTATTAAAAACCTTAAAAAGTTAATCTCTAAAGCGCTAAATTCACTTCCTATCAGCTTGCTCGCTGTTTCGAATGTTGAAAATAGAAGTACGGTGATCAGTAGATTAATGTAACCAAATCGAATGTTATTCATGTAAATGTCCCCTTAGAAAGATATATACCTATTTTCCCAATGCAAAAGTAAAAGCCACTTTCAACTAATTGAAAGTGGCTTTTATACTGGCAGGGGAGACAGGACTTGAACCTGCAACACACGGTTTTGGAGACCGTTGCTCTACCATTGAACTACTCCCCTAAGTGCCCTATTAGTATACAATATAATATTAGAAAGTGTCAATAAGAATTCCACGATTTTTTTAGTTTTTTCTAGAATATTTGCTTATTACTGCATCTTTATTGGGAATAAGCCAATTTGTAAGGCTTAGGATTACAATAAAAGAGAGCAGATTACATAACCTGCTCTCTCCCATAATATTTTAGTACAGTGGATATTTGCTGCAAAGTTTGCCAACTCTGTCTATAACCTCTGTTTTAGTACCTTCATAATTAGTTATTGTAAGATGGATTAGCTCTGCAAGCTCTTCCATATCTGATTCTACCATGCCTCTCGTAGTAACAGCAGGAGTTCCGAGTCTTATTCCACTAGTTACAAATGGACTAAGAGTATCAAATGGAATTCCATTCTTATTTACAGTAATATTGTTATCATCTAACATTTGCTGTGCAGCTTTGCCTGTAACTCCCATATTAGTAAGGTCTACAAGCATCAAATGGTTGTCAGTACCGCCAGAAACCAGTTCAAAACCCTTTGAAGTAAGGGAAGTAGCAAGAGCCTTCGCATTCTTTACTATTTGCTGCTGATATACCTTAAACTCAGGGGAAAGAGCTTCTTTAAAGCTAACTGCTTTACTTGCAATCACATGCATAAGAGGCCCACCCTGTATTCCAGGGAATACAGCACTGTTTATTTTCTTAGCATATTCCTCTTTACAGAGAATAAGTCCGCCTCTTGGCCCTCTTAGGGTTTTATGTGTAGTAGAAGTTACAAAATCAGCATATGGAACTGGATTTGGATGAAGTCCTGCGGCAACAAGTCCCGCAATATGAGCCATATCTACCATCAAATACGCTCCAACTTCTTTTGCAATTTCTGAAAAAGCTGCAAAATCAATAGTTCTAGAATACGCGCTTGCACCAGCTATAATAAGCTTTGGATTACATTCTTTAGCAGTTTTTCTAAGTTCATCGTAATCAATTCTGCCATCTTCACGCTTTACACCATATGGTACTGACTTAAAATATTTACCAGACATATTAATAGGCATACCATGGCTTAAATGTCCACCATGAGCCAGATTCATTCCCATAAAGGTGTCTCCAGGCTCTAGCACTGCAAAAAACACAGCCATATTTGCCTGAGCGCCAGAATGTGGCTGTACATTAGCATGTTCAGCTCCAAAAAGCTCTTTAGCCCTGTCTATCGCAAGCTGCTCAACTACATCTACATGCTCGCAACCGCCATAATATCTTTTGCCTGGGTAACCCTCAGCATACTTATTGGTAAGCGGTGTTCCCATTGCTTCAATAACTGCAGGACTTGCAAAATTTTCAGAAGCGATAAGTTCTATTTTACTTCTCTGTCTATCAATCTCAGCAGAAATAGCTTCTGCAACCTGTGGATCAACTTCCTTCAATGCCTTCATATCAAACATTGTGTACCCCCCCATAAATATCTTATGTAAAAAGTCAATAAATCAATTAGTTTGACTTTTTGAATCATGAAAGTAATTATATTATTATTAGTTATTACAGTCAATCTCAAATCTTACATGAAATCACAAAAGTAATTATCGTGATATTTACTTTATAACTTTATAAAGCTCATCACTCTTAGGTCCTTCGATCTCCTTTACCTCTCCATCTAATACTATTAACTTTTTAGTGTCTTCTGTAACAACACCAATTATAGAATTTGGAATAGATGCCTCGGTAAGCTTTCTTGATAATTCTTCTCCATCCTTACAGCAAATAAGCATACAGCCACTTGAAATAAGTCTTAGAGGATCTATATTGTAATGTTTACAAATTTTCTTAGTCACTTTGCTAATTAGTATCTTATCATAATAAATCTCAATGCCTTTATCAGATGCCTCTGCGAGCTCCCAAGCAGCGCCTAAAATTCCACCTTCAGTCACGTCATGCATTGAACTTAAACCATAATTTGAGGCGATCATACCCTCTGGGATTACACTCAATTTATCAAAATAACTTTTTGCCTCATTAAGTTCATCCTCCAATAAAACTCCTCTAAGTTCATCTTCTTTTTCTGAAGCAATTATGGCTGTACCTTCAAGTCCTGCCCATTTGGTTAGCAAAATGCTATCCCCTGGTTTAGCACCACCTGTGGACACAAGTTTTTCCCTTTTTACTTTCCCTATTGCCGTACTCATTACAACAAATCTATTTACCGCTGATGTTACTTCAGTATGTCCGCCAATAATATCAACATTTACTGTTTTTGCAGTAGTAATTAACTGGGACATTATCTCTGCCAGCTCTTCTTCCTTTGACCCAACAGGTGCAAGAATAGTAACCATTAAACCTATTGGTTCAGCCCCACTTGAGGCTAAATCATTTAGGTTTATATGTACTGTTAGTCTCCCTATATCCTTAGTCGAACCGGTTATTGGATCGGAAGATATAACACAAATATCACCACCAAAATCAATTGCGCTACAATCTTCTCCCACTCCAGGACCTATTAAAACTTCTTTTCTTTTATTTACTATATCTCTTAATATAATATTTTCCAAAACCTCATTTGGTACCTTGCCAGATTCCATTTATTCCTCCTGTATATTAGTATCTACATCTCCCAAAGCATCTTTGGCGAGCTGATATTGCTCTCTTGTCTTTTCCAATAGTTTGGTATTCTTTCTTGCGTCTTTAGAAGAAATAATTCCACTGAACCATTTTACTGCTTCCAAATTGTTCCCAATCCTTCTATTTAGCTCAGCTATAGTGTACATGCAGGTATTTTCATCAAGCTTGTCCACTGGAAATCTTTCTGTCTGAAAGGCTTTAGCATAATTGTCAGCAGTAAACTTAAGAAAAACCTTTTCTTTTGGATCATCTAATAGCCTATATAACCATGCGATTCTAATACATACTTTCGCATAATCACTTGGCTTGCCTTTTCTTACGTCAATGTTGACCAGAGCAAGTTTAAAGGCCTCAAGTGCCTGATGGATTGTTCTTTCACCAGAAAAACTGCGCTGTGTCCACTTTGGAGTTATCTCAGAGAGAATAAGCTTTGCCTCTCTCAATAAAATCTTCTCAAACTTATCATTCTGTGCTGCATAACCGCAATGTTCACAAACCCATACGTCATATAAAATTGGATTTATACCTTCATAGTAAACGCAAAAATCAGTATCAATAGAAGAAATTTTGCTAGCATTTGATTTTACCTTAGTAACTTCAAATTCCTTCATACAAACTGGGCATGTAATAGTTTTGTTATATAGTCTAGTATCCATTATATATTACCCCTTATAAAAAAATTCATCAATAAATACCCTATTATAAAGATGAATATATGTTGTACTTTAAAAATTCAATTCTTACCACAAACATCTAATACAACATATAAAATAAAATCAATTCATTCTAATCTGACCTCGAACAGGTCCATATACATCATCGGAAACTTTTGTTTTTTCAATAAGTGTTCCATTAACGTCAAACACCTCTCTGAATACCTGTACATGCTTGCCCTGCCTAGCTTCTTTAGTTATTATTTTTTCTCCATAAGCAAGTGATTTATCTTTAATAACTTCATATGGTTCTGGATTTATCACCTCAAGTATTTCTGATTTAAGCTTAACAGTATACTGGTTATCCTTTTTGCTTAAAATTCGTATTGTTAAATTCCCCTTTGATGTTTCAGCGTTTATGCTTACAGGATAATCCTTATTATTTATGAATTTAAAATCTATAAAGTTATCAGCTATTGTCGCGTCCTGACCAGGATGTACATAACCTAAGGTCAAGCTATGGTGCATTCTTTCCTTTACATTCAGTAATGATTTTAAAACTGCCACATACAATGTAGTTGTTACCTGGCAAACTCCTCCGCCTGGCCCATCAACAAGTTCATCAAGCATAATAACTTTTGCATCTCTGTATCCATTCTCTATTGTCCTTGGACCAAGTGCATTATTCATAGAAAAGGTTTCTCCCGGCATGATAACCATTCCATCTAGTTTCTGACAAGCAAACCCTATGTTATAACTTCTGTTAACCTCTTGAGTACTAAAACTTGTGGAAGCCGAGGCAATAACTGAGTCTATAGCTCCTATATTTTCTGCCATTGAAGATGGAAAAACATTATCTATTACAAGAGGAATCTCATTAAAGTTTTTCGCTCTTATTGCCTCTTCAAAAGCTTCCTTGCTCTTTTCGATATTAAGCTTTTTCCCTACAGTTTCTTTTAGCAAAGTATATTTACCCGCCTTATAAAACATTCTGGCACCTTTTTCAGGCACATATATCTTTGTTTTCAACTGATTAAGAACTATATTTAACTTTTCTTCATTATATTTGTATCTTAGCTTAATATACTTATTGTTTTTTTTTAAATTCCAAATATCAATTAGTCTCCCTAAAATGCCACCTGTCCTGCCAATTGAGAATGCTTCACCAACTGCATTTTCAACAAGATATGTAAAGTCCAGATTTTTCATATTATAGTTGAATATCTGTCCCTCAAAGGCGAAGGATATAGAACCAGATGTATTTAGTTGGTTTGAATATTCTCTAACTCTTTCTAAAACCTCATCCTGTGATAAGGTTTTAAGTGGAATATTTTCAATATAGATGCCGTTATAATAAGTGTCCCTGGATAATACTACAAAACAATATGTTGCAGAAACACTTAAAAAAATTAATAATAATATTATAGCACTTAAAGAAAGCTTTTTATTAATTTTAGGCATCAGCATCATCCATCTTTCCTTTTAAATTAATATCCAATAAGATGAATAAAAATCAACTTTGTTTCTGCTTTCACTTCGATTTTAGGAAGGGAGAACGTGATTTTATTCATCTTATATAAATAGGATATTCATTTGTTCAAGGTTCATTCTACATATTATGAAATGATGCCAACCTTTATTAAAGAGTTATTATTTCAGTGTTTTCAATTGCCTTATTAATAAGTTCATCCAATTGAAGTTTTTCTTCAAATCTCTCTATTAATTCAAGTTTAGGCTTTGTATTAGGATGTTTTGCTACAAAAACAGTACAGCAATCTTCATATGGAAGTATAGATGTTTCAAAAGTTCCTATCTTCTTAGCTATATCTATTACTTCATTCTTATCCATACCAATCAATGGTCTGAATACAGGCATTTTAACTACTGCATTAGTTACGTTTAAGCCATGCATTGTCTGACTAGCAACCTGTCCTATGCTCTCACCAGTAACCAAAGCCATAGCTCCATTTTTCACAGCAATCGCTTCAGATATGCGCATCATAGCCCTTCTCATAATAATAGTCAACTGTTCTTCAGGGCTATTTTCATTAATGTGGAGTTGAATATCTGTGAAGGGAACAACATGAAGTCTAACACTACCCACATAAGTTGTTAATATCTTTGTAAGCTCAATTACCTTATCTTTAGCTCTCTCGCTTGTATAAGGGTAGCTGTAGAAGTGAACAGCTTCTATTTCAACTCCTCTTTTACCAATCATAAAGCCTGCAACTGGACTGTCTATGCCCCCTGATAATAGAAGTACGGCTTTGCCATTAGTGCCTGTTGGCAGTCCTCCAAAAGCTTCAACTTTTTCTGAATAAATGTATGTGCTTTCCCTGATCTCAATATATAGAACAAAATCAGGATTTTTAACTTCAACTGATAATCCTTCAACATTATCTAAGATATATCCACCAAGTTCCCTGCATATTTCCGGAGAATCCATTGGAAATTTTTTATTACCACGTCTTGCATCTACTTTAAATGTCTTAAAACCCTTCTTTTCAACTAACTCATTAACCATTTTCAAAGAGTATTCTTTTATCTCTTCATATTCTGATTCGATCTTCCAAACAGGACTTACTGATACAATACCAAATACCTTGATAGCTCTTGAAATTGCCTCATCAAATTCATAATCCTCTGAAACAGGCTCAATGTAGATCCTAGATTGTGATTTAATAACATCTATTCCGCCTATACCAAAAAGTGATTTTTTAATATTTTTAACAAGTTTAGCCTCAAATATAGGTTTATTTAAGCCCTTTAATGCTATTTCGCCATATCTTACAAGTATTACTTTTTTCATTTTCTTCCTCCAACTTTATATTGTATTCTGGGAATTATCTCTAACAAAACTTCCATTGTTCTATTAACTTCTTCAATAGAATTTGACGGGTTAAAGCTAAATCTTATAACTCCATCTATTATAGAAGTATCTATTTTCATTGCAGTTAAAACATGGCTCTTGCTTTTTTTCTTTGAGGAGCAAGCTGAGCCAGTTGAAACATATATGTTTTTTTCCTCTAAGTGATGGAGTAGCACCTCAGCCTTTAATCTAGGGAAGGATACCGCCAAAATATATGGTAAAGCATCACTTGGGGATACTACTACAGCTTCAGGTATATTATCTTTTATTCTCTGTTGAAAATGATCTCTAAG
>Ga0123336_10002804_pt1 | contig 14964 bp, 16 predicted proteins | sample SSSSmetaG_FD_96466 | JGI IMG/M metagenome (GOLD analysis project Ga0123336, IMG submission 96466) | Glacier valley bacterial and archeal communities from Borup Fiord, Nunavut, Canada, to study Microbial Dark Matter (Phase II) - ​SSSS metaG | ecosystem: Environmental > Aquatic > Freshwater > Ice... | reverse complement strand
AATATGTGATTAAACTTAGCGAAGAACTAGATATACTTATATTGGAGTATTATAAAACCAACTTTCTCTCTCTTCAAGGGGTAAGAAAACAATCAGCATATTAAGTTTTTTAATTGCATCTGCTTTTATATCAAGTGACTCAATATTATCAATATTATCTAACAAAAACTTCGCCTTGAGCCTTGAGTTTTCTATAAGCTGTTCTCTGCTAATCATGGAATTGCTACATAAATAAAAAAGCTTTCCCAGTAAAATATTACAGCTTAAAGCCAATTCATCAATATTTTGTGCCATAAAAAACCTCCAATAAAACCTGAATTCAATATACCAAAATATGTAAACATAGTCAAATTATTGCCCGTTGTAAAATTTATATACATAAATTAAATCTATCTACCCGTAAATAAAAATAGAAAAAAGATTATCATATTGTATAGCACAATAATATGTGCTAGAATGTTTTTATAAGCGATGATGAAGAAGAGTAAGCATGTTTTTCTATTAAAGAGAGCCAATGTTGGTGGGAATTTGGTATAGTAGACTTGCCGAATGCAGCTTTTAAGCTTTTTGGCTGAGAAATATATATTAAGCCAAAACGTATTTCTGCGTTAAAGACTAAGCCTATTAAGCTATTGAGAGAGTGCTTTGCACTAAATTGGGTGGTACCGCGGAACTCCTTCGTCCCTTTTACATGGGGATGACAGGGGCTTTTTTACGTTCTAATTTTGTGTTCTATAAGAGCCTGAGGGCTTTATTATTAATAGATGAAAGGGGTATTATTATGGAAGAGTTGTTAGAAGTACTTGAAAAAAACAGCAGACTTTCGGCGAAAGAGATAGGTATAATGCTTGGCAGAAGTGAAGAGGAAGTACAAGATGCTATTAAAAAGTACGAAGATGACAATACAATAGCTGGCTACACTACTCTTGTTAATTGGGAAAGAACTGGCAAAGAAGCTGTCACTGCCCTGATTGAAGTTAAGGTAACACCCCAGAGAGGTGAAGGATTTGACAAGGTAGCTGAGAGGATTTACAGATTTCCAGAGGTAAAGTCCTGTTATTTGATGTCAGGTGGATTTGACTTAACTGTTATTGTTGAAGGAAAAACAATGAAGGAAGTAGCACTATTTGTGGCAGAGAAGTTGGCACCTTTAGAGGCTGTCCTTAGTACTGCAACACATTTTGTGCTTAAGAAGTATAAAGACAAAGGGACAATATTTGAAGAAAAGCCAAAAGATGACAGGGAGGCAATTTTTATATGATTATAAAAAATATGATAAGAGAAAATGTCTATAAATTTCCCCCGTCAGGCATTAGAAAATATTTTGATTTGATAAATGAAATGCAGGATGTAATTTCATTAGGTATTGGAGAACCTGACTTTGTCACACCTTGGAATGTAAGAGAGGCTGGGATATATTCTCTTGAAAAAGGGCATACTCACTATTCCTCTAATGCTGGATATATTGAACTGAGAAGAGAAATATCTTCATTTGTGGATAGAAAATATGATTTGAGTTATAATCCGAAAGATGAAATACTTGTAACTGTGGGCGGAAGTGAAGGTATTGATATAGCTATTAGGGCTCTTGCTGGTCCTGGAGATGAGGTTGTTATACCTGAACCAAGTTTTGTTGCTTATAAGGGTTGTACAGCTTTCACTGGTGCTACGCCAGTAACCATTAATTTAAGAAATGAAGATGAATTTAAACTCACTCCGGAGCTTTTAGAAGGGGCCATTACAGAGAAAACCAAAGTGGTTATATTACCATTTCCGAACAACCCAACAGGCGCGGTTATGTCAAGGGAAGAGCTTGCTAAAATAGTAGAGGTACTTAAGGATAAGGATATTTTCGTCATTTCAGACGAAATATATTCAGAACTTTCATATGGAGGTAAGCATGTATCAATTGCATCTTTCCCTGAGATGAAAGACAAGACTCTTGTTATCAATGGATTCTCAAAAGCCTTTGCTATGACAGGATGGAGACTTGGATATGCCTGTGGACATAAGGATTTAATATCTCAAATGAACAAGATTCACCAGTATGCTATTATGTGTGCACCAACTACATCCCAGCTGGCAGCAATCGAAGCTTTAAAGAGCTGTGACGATGATGTTGAGGAAATGGTAAAAGAATATAATAGAAGAAGACGGGTTTTAGTAAATGGATTTAGAAGTATCGGACTTGACTGTTTTGAACCAAAGGGTGCATTCTATGTATTTCCATCTATTAAATCAACTGGACTTTCTTCAGAAGAATTCTGTGAAAGGCTACTAAAGGAACAACAGGTTCTTGTTATTCCAGGCAATGCTTTTGGTGATTGTGGAGAAGGCTTTATTAGGGCTTGCTATGCATCTTCTATGGAAAATATTAATGAAGCAATTAATAGAATAGGTAAATTTTTGGAGGGATTATGTATAAACTCGTAGCAATTGATTTAGACGGTACTCTTTTGAATTCCAAAAAACAAATTTCTGATGAAAATAAGGAAGCAATTAAAAATGCAATTGATGCAGGTTTGCATGTCCTAGTCTGTTCAGGAAGAATTTATGCTGGTGCCAGAGTTTTTGGAGAAGAAATAGGAAGTAATCTTCCTATTATTACATGTAATGGGGCAAGAATAATGGATATGGAGACAAATCAGGAAATCTACTCAAAGACTTTACCTTTGGATATTTGTGAAAAAGTAGTAGATTTTTGCCATGATTTTGGAATTTACTATCATGCATATGTAGGAGATACTTTGTTTACTGAGAAGCTTGATTTTTCTTCACTTAAATTTTCAGAGAAAAACAAGGAACTTCCAGAGGATAGAAGAATGGATATTCAGGTTGTAGATGACATGAAACATTACTTTAAAAAGTATTCTAATGATATATCTAAGCTTGTAATTATGAGCAATGACTCGGAGAAACTTGCGAAAGCAAGGGTAGAACTGGAGAAAATTAAAGGTATTGCATTAATGAGCTCTGGTCCAGATAACTTCGAAATTATGGATGAAACTGTAAATAAAGGTGAAGCACTGAAATTCATGGCAGAAAGATATGGCATAAAGCAGGAAGAGGTAATGGCATTAGGAGATAATGAAAACGATCTATCTATGCTTGAATATGCAGGGCTTGCTGTTGCAATGGGAAATGGAGAGGATTATGTTAAAGAGATAGCTGACTTTGTGACACAATCAAACGATGATAATGGTGTAGCATTTGCTATAAATAAGTTTATGCTTTAGGCTTGAGTAATAATTATATGGCAAAACAAAAGCGGCAGATAGCCGCTTTTGTTTTGCCATATTGAGAGGAGTGACACACTAGACTAAATTGCTACTTCACCACGTTCTCCTGTTCTAATTCTCACTACTTCTTCTATGTTATATATAAATATTTTTCCATCTCCAACCTCGCCAGTTCTGGCTTCTTTTAAAATAATGGAAACCACCTGTTCAACTTGAGAATCATTTACTACAACTTCAATTTTAATTTTAGGAAGTAGGTTAAGAGTTACTTCAGTTCCTCTTATATATTCCTTACGTCCCTTTTGAAGACCGCAACCCATAACTTGACTTAAGGTCAGGCCATGTACGTTAAATTTGTTCAGTGCTTCTTTGATTTCATCTAGTTTTCCAGGCCTTACAATAGCTTCTATCTTTTTCATAAATATATCCCCTTTCTATTTTTATTATAGCGTGATACCTTCTTCTTGAGAATAGTCAGGATATGCTTCTTCACCATGTTGTGAAATATCCATTCCATCATCTTCCTCACTCTCTGTAGCTCTAAGCTTTGTAAAAGCGGAGATTGCTTTAAGAATTATAAGAGTTAACACTCCAGAGAAAGCAATAGTTACTATTACACTTATAAGCTGTATTCCAAAGAGCGAAGAATTCCCATAGAAAAGCCCATTATTTCCAGCTTCATTAACGGAGGTTGTAGCAAAGAGGCCAGTTGCTAAAGAACCCCAGATACCACCAAGACCGTGACATCCGAATGCGTCGAGAGCATCGTCGTAGCCAAGTTTAACTTTTAAGAAGCTTATTCCAAAGTAACAAAGAGGACTAACCAAGAGACCTATAATAATTGCTGAAAGTGGGGTAACAAAGCCGGACCCAGGAGTAATTGCCACCAAACCAACCACAGCACCTGTTACAGCGCCTAGTAAAGTAGGTTTTCCATGCATTATTGTTTCAATAATTACCCAAGAAATCAATGCAGCAGCAGCAGACGTATTAGTTGTGACAAAAGCATTTGCGGCTACTCCATTAGCACCAAGAGCGCTTCCAGCGTTAAAGCCAAACCAACCAAACCACAGGAGTGCGGCACCGAGAACTACAAAAGGAATGTTGTTAGGAAGCATTGGTGTTGATTTATAACCTCTACGCTTTCCTATTACAATACAGACAACAAGAGCTGCAATACCTGAACTGATATGAACAACATTACCACCTGCAAAGTCTAAAGCTCCCATTTCCCTTAAGAAGCCACCTACTCCCCATACCATATGTGCAAGGGGATCATATACAAAAGTTGACCAAAGCAACGCAAAGGCTATAAATGCAGGAAACCTCATTCTTTCAGCAAAGGCCCCAGTAATAAGAGCTGGAGTAATGATAGCAAACATTAGTTGGAACATTGCAAATACATTGTGGGGTATAGTTGCTGCATAATCAGGGTTTGGTAGGCTTCCTACACCTTTAAAGCCTAAAAAGTCAAAACCCCCTAATATGCCTAACTTATCTGGACCAAAGGCTATGGTATATCCAATAAGCACCCATTGTATTGAAATAAGTCCTATTAAAATAAAGGAATTCATCATTGTATTAAGTATATTCTTTTTGCGAACCATACCACCATAAAAGAAAGCCAAGCCAGGAGTCATAATAAATACTAACGCGGAGGCCATAATTATAAAAGTAGTGTCTCCTGTGTCAATTGCTGAAGCATCCCCAGCAAATACTGTAAATGGTATTATTGTAAGGACAAATAAGGTAAAAAAGACTGAAAAAAGTTTCTTTTTCATAATACTACCCCTCTCTCAATTTTATTAAGTTTAATAATTGAATTACTATTGGCATAACAATTGCGATGGTCATAACGACATTGTTATGATTAGGACTAGCTTTTTTTATTGAAAAAATCAAGTATTAATAAAGAAAGTTTTGGTATTATACAGGATTTCCAATATAAAATTGCAAGAAGATGAAGTTTATTCAAGGAGCTCCAAGATAATATGAATCTCGACGATGAAATCCATAAACAACAAAAAAGGCGCAAGTCTGCAGTTTTGACACCGCAGCAAGCACCTTTACTTACCACTTCTTTGTATAATTTATTATAACATGATGCTTAAATGATTTGCAAGAATTATTTTTAAAAAATTCAAAAAACTTCTTTAACAAATGAGTAGGGTTTGCTATAATATATATTATCAGATTTATAAATAATGATTCAATGTGGAATCTTATTGAAGAAGGGCGATGGGGTCTTTCACAAACGAAAGTTTGTGTGAGCCCTTTTTTAATTGAAAGATTTCGTAAATCATATGTGTTTTTGGAGGTGCTTTTTATGGCAGGAGAAAGATATCTTATTGCAACAGTAGATAATAATTTTCAGATAACAATTAGGAATATTCTAAATCCAAGTGGATATACCTATTTGGATAATTGCCAAGACGCAGTTTCACTTATGAAATTAATTAGAAGCTATTGCCCTGAACTGGTTATTATTGATTTGAGTTCCCCAATTAGAGATTTAAGAGGAGTAATAGAGGCTGTAGATGATGAACTGCTATGTACATGCATACTTATTGGCGATCAACAGGCAATTGAAACTTGTGACATTTTGGAAAGGTCCAAGGCTATTTTATACTGCTTAAAAGGGCAGGAAAGGGAAGCTCTTGTTCAGTCAGTTGTGCTTGGAGTGTTGAATTTTAAGAGAATTGCTAAGTTAGATAAAAAGCTAAAGGAAATGACAGAGACTTATGAGACGAGAAAGGCTGTTGAAAAAGCAAAAATGATTTTGATGGAAAGACATGAGATTGCTGAAAATGAAGCTTATCAGAGAATTAGAAAGAAAAGCATGGACGCAAGGCTTACTATGCGTGCAATAGCTGAAGCAATAATATGTACCAATGAAGTTGAAAAGGGTTAAGGGTAGCAACAGCTACTCTTAACCTTTTTCAATTGCTAATTAATCTTGAATATTTCATAATATAGAAGCTTTGCGATTTCATTAGTCCTTATAATTATGTCCCTCTCATCCCACTTATCTTTTTGTTGATACTTAATTACAAACTGCCTAACTGTCTTAAACTGAGACTTTTTGTATAGTTCTAGCTTTGAGATGAAGTCTTTGTTTCCAGCAGTGTGATTTAGCTGACCTGCAAGTGGTAGGAGATTTCCTAACATTCCCACATGAGGATTATCAGAACTCTGAGATAAAATATGCTCCAATGTAATTTCAGCCATTTCAAGCTCATTTGTTGCAATAAGATAAGCTTCCCATTTCTTAAAAATATACTGAATGAGTTTCTTATATCTGGGTTTCCCATCAAGAAAGAAAATCTTAGATAATCCCTCTTTAAAGGTGCCATAATCAGGCAACAATGCTTCAAGCTCCTTGGTTAATGAGGAGAGTATTTCTTTGCTATCATATATCGAAGTAGACCTTCTAAATGCTATAGCATTGGTAGAATACAAGCGTTCTAGGCTAGGAGCATTTATTAAGCAAATTGTCGTGGCTATAAAATGGTAATTTTCCACCTTAGTAATTGTACTTATAAAATCATTTAATGTAATAAGGTTTTTTCTTCTTATTTCAAAAAGGGCTAACAGGAGAATTTTTGCTGAACTTGCCCTAAAAAGCTCTAATGCTGCAAGAGAGGAGTATATTTCTCTTTCTTCTTGCTGCTTAAAGTCTGAAGGCAAAGGGTCAGATATTATTGCATAGTCTTTCGCGGCTATTAAAAGGTCATCTAAAAAGCGGTACATGTTTTCGGGGTTTTGGGCAACTTTTGACTTAAAAGATTTATATAGTTTTTCACTGGGGGTATATTCATATTTGGACGGCCAATAATGCATAAAAAAGGTCTCTATGGTATTTCGGTCTTCTCTGGAATTGAGAAGCTGCCTTATTTTTCGCCACTTTCCCTCTGCTTCTAAGCTAAGACCCTGAGGGTTTAATTTTTTTACAACCTCGTTCTTAATAAAATCCACAGGTGTGAGATTTTGAACCTTTGCATTTAATGTTCCAAGAATAGTATAGGCATCATTTTCGTTGCCAACGGTTATACAAATCATTACTAGCTTTAATACATGGTCTCTTATTGCCTCTAAAAAGGCAACTTTTTTAATGTTGCAATCTTTTGCATCAGATTCTTCTAAAAAATCATATGGAGAAAGAGATGCAAATTTAGAACTAAAAAATTCATATGTAAACTTGATATTCTTATCTTCATATGAATCTGGAAACATTGGAACTTTTTCGTAGGACTGGATTGCCTTTTGAAGATAGTTTCTGGGGATTTCATTTTGTATTTTAAAAACTTTTTTCTGTTTATCACTGATTAGCGATTGCAGAGAAGTCGCAAGGTCAATGCGTCCAGACTCTTTGAAGGCTTCTACCAAAGCAGCAAACAGTACAGTAACTGTTATTAGCCTCTGGTGTCCATCAATAATAAGAACATTGTTTTGATTTTCATCATCTACCAAAACTATTGATCCAATAAAACGCTCTTTTGTAATTAAAATATTATTAGACAGACTAATATTTGAAACTATGTCTTTCCAGAACTCGGTTAATTCATTTATTGTCCAAGTATACCCTCTTTTATAGCTAGGTACTATGTATTTTTTTCGTACTGCAAGCATATCATAGATGGTTCTAGTGAAGGCTTTAAGCTCCATAAAAACGGCTCCTTCCAAAAAAATCAGTGAACTGTAAAAAATACTATTTATCTATATACTAAAAGTTACGTTTCCATGAGCGCAACATATATTCTTTATATTATCTAGTATAGCTTAATGACAAAACTTTTTCCACTAGGGGCAATGAATAGATATTGTAAACAAGAAATACCTAAAAGCTTCTTATTAATATTTATGCATATCGTAAAGATTCTGATATACTTATTTAAGAATGATTTGGAGGTAACTTATGCCAAGAACAATATATTGGTTCATTAGTTTCGTTATAGGACTAATTTTTACAGTTCCATTTCTGGTTTGGGTTAAAATACTAGAGCTCTTGGGAATGAATGAGAAGAAGGAAGCCTGCGTTGACAAAATATCTTCGAACTGGGCTAAAGGTAGGATAAGAGACAGTGGTGCAGAAATAGAAGTTTTAGGTGCTGAAAATGTACCTAATGATAAATCTGTGGTATTTATTAGCAATCACCAAGGGAACTTTGACGTAGCAATCTTTATGGCAATGATTGAAAAACCCAAGGGCTATATGTCTAAAATGGAGATGGGCAAGGTGCCTATTTTAAGAAATTGGATGGAGTACATGCATTGTGTATTTATAGAAAGGGGTAATGCCCGTAAAGCACTTGTGGCTATAAATAAAGGTGTAGATATACTAAAGGCAGGACATTCCCTGGTTATTTTTCCTGAAGGGACAAGAAGCAGAGGGAGTGAAATGGGTGCATTTAAGGCAGGTAGTCTAAAACTAGCTATTAAGGCGGGAGTGCCTATTGTTCCGGTAACAATAGATGGTTCATATAGATTGATGGAAGCTAATAATGGAAGAATAAAGCCTTCAAAAGTAAGATTGATAATTCATCCAATAGTTGAAACAAAGGGCCTGGCTAAGGACGAAATTGGAGAGCTACCAGAAAAGATTGAAGGGATAATTAGAAGTGGACTTAATTGAGGGATATTTCTCGTGGATTCTCCTTTAAAGATATGGTATAATATTATCCCGTATATGTAAAAATGAAGATAGATTCTAATTAAGAATTAAGAATGAATATATGTACATCAAATATAGGCTAACCTAAGAGTGAATTTTTTATGAGGTGAAAGATGTTTGAAAGACTAGAAGTTGCTGAAAGTAAATATGACGAAATAACAATGAAGCTATCTGATGCAAATGTAATTGCCAATCAGGAAGAATACAGAAAATTAATGAAGGAACATTCTGAATTGGAAACCATAGTCTTTAAATTCAGAGAGTATAAGAAGTATCTTAAGGAATTGGAAGAGGCTAAAGAAATGTTAGATGATAAGAGCCTTGACCGTGAATTAAGGGATATGGCCCAGCTGGAAATGGGCGAAGCTTCAGGGAAAATAGAGATACTAAAAAAAGAGATAAAAGTTCTCCTTTTGCCTAAAGATCCAACTGATGAAAAAAGTGTTATTGTTGAAATAAGAGGTGGTGCAGGGGGAGAAGAGGCTGCTCTTTTTGCGGCTAACCTTTTTAGAATGTACACCAGATACGCAGAAAGAAACAGGTGGTCTTATGAATTACTTGATTCTAACGAAACAGAAATTGGTGGATTTAAGGAAGTTGTTTTTTCAATAGATGCTAGAGGCGCATTTAGTAAGTTGAAGTTTGAAAGCGGAGTCCACAGAGTTCAGAGAATTCCATCTACTGAATCAGGTGGAAGAATTCATACTTCAACAGTTACTGTTGCTGTGCTTCCAGAAGTTGAAGAAGTAGACGTAACTATTAACGCTAATGATTTAAGGATTGATACCTATAGAGCTTCAGGTGCAGGCGGACAGCATATTAATAAAACTGACTCAGCTATTAGAATTACACATCTCCCTACAGGGCTTGTTGTTACCTGCCAGGATCAGAGATCACAGCATAAAAACAAAGATATGGCTATGAATGTTCTACGTTCAAAGCTTTATAAAATGGAACAGGAGAGACTGGACAGCGAGGTTGCTCAGGAAAGAAAGAGTCAAGTTGGAACTGGTGACAGAAGCGAAAAAATAAGAACATACAATTTCCCGCAGAGCAGGATTACAGACCATAGGATTGGATTTACAGCTTATAATATGGAAGCTGTTTTGGACGGAGACATGGACGCGCTGATTGAGGCACTTGTCACTGCTGACCAAGCTGAAAGGCTATCTAAACTTGGAGTTGAAGATTAGAATTGAAAAGGACAGCAAAATATTTTGCTAAAGTTATTAAACCCCATCACTGTTGAATACATTATTAAGAAGATATGTGATACTAATTTGCGCCAGAAAAGCTAGAGGCAATTCAATTGCAAATTAGTATGTATCATTCCTTCCTAATAGGGTCAAAAGATGGGGTGTTTTTATGGGGCATTTAATAAATGTTACATTACTTGGCTTTTTTTCTGGAATAATTGGAACAGGCATAGGGGGACTTTCAGCCTTCTTTGTTAAGAATATTAAGAATCGAACCTTAAGCTTCATACTTGAGTTTTCTGCAGGTCTCATGACGGCAGTCGTCTGCTTTGAGTTAATTCCTGAAGCTTTTCGTCTGAGTGGGAATATGTTGACGCTACTTGGAATTGGAATTGGGATATGTACTTTGATTCTTCTAGAGGATTATATTAAAAAGCTTGAATCTACGAGAAGTACCCAAAGGTCAAGCTTATTAAGGGCGGGTATACTTATGGCCTGTGGAATTGCTCTTCATAATCTGCCTGAGGGCTTTGCAGTTGGATCTGGTTTTGAGGCATCTATGTCTCTTGGAGTGACTATAACCGCAGTTATAATGATACACGATATACCTGAAGGTATTGCTATTGCAGTTCCGCTAAAGAGCGCAGGGGTAGCACCTATGAAAGCCTTTCTAATAACAGTCCTTTCGGGACTTCCAATGGGGATAGGCGCCCTGTTTGGAGCCATAATGGGTGAGATTTCACCAGCATTTATTGGGCTCTGCCTTGGCTTCGCAGGTGGGGCTATGCTGTATGTAGTTTATGCAGAATTGGTACCTGAATCCAAAAGGCTCTATTTTGGTAGGTTTTCATCTATGGGTAACATTTTGGGGATAATATGTGGTATAATAGTATCGATTTTTGGTTGAAAAAGTTTTTGAACTTTTTTGGAGGGTGGTTTTGTGAAAACCAGAGTAATTGATTGTATTGATAAAACAAATATTTTGGACAAGCTTAATGATGCAGGGAAAATACTTAGAGAAGGCGGACTGGTAGTTTTCCCAACGGAAACAGTTTATGGACTTGGCGCTAATGCATTAGATAGCGAGGCTTCTAAAGCTATATTTGCCGCTAAGGGAAGACCTGTAGATAATCCTCTTATAGTTCACATATACAGTATAGAACAACTTTCTGAGATAACCAATGGTATTAACACCATTGCAAGGAAGGCTATGGAGGCATTTTGGCCAGGACCATTAACCTTAATCATGGAAAAAAGTCAGAACGTGCCTGATGCAGTAACTGCAGGGCTTAATACAGTTGGGGTAAGAATGCCAAAAAATGATGTAGCTATTGCTCTTTTAAAGGCTGCGGGGGTCCCTATAGCGGCTCCTAGTGCTAATACTTCAGGAAAACCAAGCCCAACAAAAGCAGAGCATGTCATATTTGATATGGATGGCAAGGTGGATGTAATACTGGATGGCGGGCCATGTGATGTTGGTCTTGAGTCAACTATCCTTGACACTACATCGACACCTCCCACTATTCTAAGGCCAGGGGGCGTAACTTTAGAGATGCTTAGGGGAGTTTTCCGAGATGTTGCCCTTGACAAAGGGCTTTTAAAAAAACCAGATGGCGATTTTAAGCCCAAGGCTCCAGGAATGAAGTACACTCATTACTCACCAGACGCTGATGTTACTGTTGTTGAAGGAAGAACAGAAGATGTTGTAGAACATATTAAAGAAAGACTTCTTGAATGCAGTAATAAGGGAATCAAGGCTGGAGTTCTTGCCACAGATGAAACTAAAGGTTTTTATGGAGAAAATTTTATTATTTCAGTTGGCAGCAGAGAAAACCCAATTACAATAGCTGAAAATCTTTTTGACAGCCTGAGAGAATTTGACAAGCAGAGTATTCAGGTTGTATTCGCTGAGGCTGTTGCAAATAATGGTATTGGGCTTGCAATTATGAATAGGATGAACAAGGCTGCGGGTTTTAAAATCGAAAAGGTATAAGATTGTGGAGTGGTTTTATGTTTCATGTTTTATTTATCTGTACAGGTAATACCTGTCGTAGCTGTATGGCAGAGGAACTTTTAAGAAAAGAGCTTGATAGTGATGAGTCCGTTAAGGGTAAGATATCAGTGTCATCAGCAGGAATTGCAGCAATTGATGGGGATAGAGCAAGCCGCAATTCAGTGCTAGTTTTAAAGGAAGTTTATTCAATTAATATGGACCATTGTGCGAAAAAGCTAAGTTTAGAGATGCTTGAAGAGTCTGATATTGTGCTGACAATGTCCACGAGTCATAGTACAATTATTTTAAACTCCTTTCCTAAAATGAGTAATAAAGTGTTTACATTAAAACAATATGTATATGGTGATTTAGATCTAAGTCGAAATATGGATATAGCGGATCCTTTTATGGGGGATGAAACTGTGTATAAAAAATGTTGCAAGGAAATAAAGGATGCAGTAGATAAGCTTTTGATCAAGTTTAAGACAACTTTATAGGCGATTTTTCGTACAAACTTTTTTTGACATGTTCAGCACTATATTATAAAATAATAAATTGGAGGCAAGAATTAATGATAGCTATTTCAAGTGACCATGGTGGGTTTGAATTAAAAGAACGTATTGTAAAGTATTTAGCTAAAAAAGGCTATGAATTTGAAGATTTAGGGACTTTCAATACAGATTCTGTTGACTATCCTGATTACGCTTTAAAAGCGGCAGAAGGAGTTGCAGAGGGAAAGTATGATAAGGGAATTGTCCTTTGTGGTACTGGTATTGGAATATCGATAGCTGCAAATAAAGTTCATGGTATAAGAGCGGCTTTATGTACTGACAGCTACATGGCTAGAATGAGCAGGCAACATAATAATGCCAATATTTTAGCTCTTGGAGGACGTGTCCTCGGAGACGAACTAGCTATAGACATTGTTGAAACTTGGCTCAACACAGATTTCTTAGGTGGTAGGCACAAAATAAGGATAGATAAAATTGCCAATATTGAAAAAAAATAATTTTTTTTGCGGAGGAGAAAAGATGGAAAACGTATTTATTTTTGACCATCCATTGATACAGCATAAGATTTCATTATTAAGGGATAAGAATACTGGTACGAAAGAATTTAGAGAGCTAGCTTCTGAAATCGCTATGTTGATGGGCTATGAGGTTACTAGGAATATGCCCCTAAAAGAAGTAGAAATAGAGACGCCAGTGGGTATGGCAAAGGCAAAGATTATCTCTGGTAAAAAATTGGGGATAGTTCCTATTTTAAGAGCTGGCCTTGGAATGGTTGACGGAATGTTAAATCTAATTCCTATGGCTAAGGTTGGACATATTGGTCTTTATAGAGACCCTGAGACTTTAGAACCAGTAGAATATTACTGTAAGCTTCCTGTTGATGCTGCTGAAAGAGAGATTGTTATACTTGATCCTATGCTTGCTACAGGTGGGTCTTCATCTGCTGCAATACAATTTATCAAGGATAGAGGCGTAACAAGCATTAAGCTTATGTGCCTTATTGCTTCTAAAGTTGGTATTGCAAGATTAAACAAGGAACATCCTGATGTTGAGATATATTGCGCTGCTGTAGACGAGGAATTAAATGACCATGGATATATCGTTCCAGGTCTAGGTGATGCAGGGGATAGACTTTTTGGTACAAAGTAAATGTATTATTCTGACTTTCTAATGTAATTTTGAAAAATATGTATTAAATGGGGTGTTGTGGTGAGACCGTCATGGGATGAATATTTTATGGATATTGTGGAGCTAATAAAGACGAGGTCTACTTGCCTTAGAAGACAGGTGGGAGCTTTAATAGTTAAAGATAAAAGAATTCTTGCTACAGGCTACAATGGTGCTCCAACTGGGTGCAGCCATTGCTTAGAAGCAGGTTGTATGAGAGAAAAGCTAGGCATTCCATCCGGTCAAAGACATGAGCTCTGTAGAGCCATTCATGCTGAACAAAATGCTATCGTACAGGCTGCAAACTCTGGTACAAGCGTGAAAGGTGGCATTTTATATGTTACTCACCAACCTTGTGTTCTATGCGCTAAAATGGCAATTAATGCAGGAATTAAGAAAATAATTTTTAAGGGAGAATATCCTGACGAACTTTCAATGAGCATGCTTAAGGAAGCTGGCATTGATGTTCAGATGTTTAAAAGTGAGGGCGCAAATAAATATACCCTCCAAGAAGAAGGTGTTTAAGTGATAGAATATTTTATCACGTTTCTATTAGCATTTATTTTAGCTGTTTCCGCTACACCTATAGCGAAAAAGCTTGCTTTTAGAATTGGAGCGATAGATATTCCTAAAGATGACAGAAGAATGCATAACAAGCCAATAGCAAGGCTAGGAGGCCTAGCTATTGTTACAGCATTTCTGGTGTCAATCCTTTTTAATGTAGTCAGTGCTGCGGTAACTTCTACAGGGACTTTTACAGTAACTAGTCAGTTCTTTGGGATGATAATAGGTATTCTTATTATAGTTGCTATAGGAATAGTTGATGATGTTAAACAGCTAGGAGCAAAACTAAAGTTTGCAATTCAGATAGTTGCGGCAGTAATTGTAGTTGCTACTGGAACGAGTATTAACTTTGTTTCAAATCCACTTGCAGTAACTGGAATGTCTAATTTAAGCCCAGTAATATCCTTTATTTTTTCGGTGTTTTGGATAGTGGGAATAACTAACGCTATTAATTTTATTGATGGATTAGATGGTTTGGCTGCGGGAGTATCATCAATTGCTTCCCTTTCTCTTTTTATTGTTTCAGTACTTAGGGGAGATGTGATTACGGCTATGATAACTGCAGCGCTTGCTGGAGCTGCATTGGGCTTCCTTCCTTATAATTTTAATCCAGCAAAGATTT